>OGPU01000973.1_pt1 | contig 27928 bp, 18 predicted proteins | sample 1552991 | NCBI WGS metagenome assembly OGPU01 (sample SAMEA2580296, study PRJEB22360) | human gut metagenome | biome: human gut; feature: human-associated habitat; material: faeces | place: Denmark | collected 2008/2010 | reverse complement strand
TGAATTTCGGCATACTTATGGTACAGGGGATTGTAAACAGTTTCGGTACAAAAATTATGGCGGCGTTTGCCGTTTCTGTGAAAATCGACACCATTGCATATATGCCCGTACAGGATTTCGGAAATGCGTTTTCGACTTTTATCGCACAAAATTTCGGTGCGGGCAAGTATGACAGAATAAAAGACGGAATTAAAAAAGCACTCAAAAGTGTTGCACTGTTCTGTATTTTTATCAGTGCGATTGTGTTTATTTTTGCAAAACCGCTTATGATGATATTTGTAAATGTCGAAAGCACGGAGATTATAAACATCGGTGTACAGTATTTGCGTATAGAGGGTGCTTGCTATATCGGCATAGGTATTTTGTTTATGCTTTACGGATATTACAGAGCTATAAATAAACCGAGTATGTCGGTTGTGCTTACGGTTATTTCTTTGGGAATAAGAGTAGTGCTTGCGTATGTTTTGTCGCGTGTTATCGGTGTGGTCGGTATTTGGTGGTCAATTCCGATCGGTTGGTTTATCGCGGATGCGGTCGGCATTTGTTTTTATTTATTTAAGTTTGACAGATAATATTTTGTGAGATATAATTATATATAAGATTAGTTAGCGGTTGGAGCGGTGACAAAAACAGAGTTGAAGTATGGAAAAATTATAAGGCAGCGGCAGTAAATTGGGCGGTTTATGTGGAAGATATGGACTTAAATGTGGGTAGAGATTTCTTTAACGCAAATTGCGTGCTTGGTGGCTTTGACAACAGAAAAAACGGCGTTTTATACAGCGGTACGCTTGATGAAATCAAATCGGAAACAATAAAACTTATAAATACGGTCGGAAAAAAAGGTACAATACTGGGGGCGGATTGTACGTTGTCAAATGATATTGATTTGTCACACATAAAATGCGTGGCGGATACTGCAAGAAATATATAAGACGAAAAACGGGGTATATAAATATGTGGAAGATAAGGGATTTAAAGAAAAAGGCAAGGGGAACTTTTAAGCGGAATTATATCGGCATTGTTATAACGTGCTTTATCGCGGCCGTTGTTATGGGCAGCTTTACTAACCCGCTAAAAGAAGTGAGGACAATAAAAGACACTTATTTCGACCAGCTTAACGGAACGGTGCTTTTTGCGGAGAATCACAATTCCGATATGTCGAATACGGAAGTTGTCGATAACTTTTTAGGCAAGAGCGGTGAGGAAAGTGAAAGAGCACAGCATTGGACAAGAGGTGTACTGTCGGTGTTTGCGAAGAATACCGAGGGTGCAGGTAACTTTGTTTACGGTGTTTTAAATTCGATAAATCAAATTGTGTTTAACGACCGAGTGAGTGCCGGTGTTACTATTGCAATCGGCTCGTTGATTTATTTGCTTATAGCCATACTTTTTACGAAGGTTTTGCTTATCGGACTGTATCGGTATTTGCTTGAAATTCGACTCTACACAGGCACGAGAATTTCGCGAATATTGTTTCCGTGGTCTATAAAAAAGGCACTGCATATTGCATGGGTTATGTTTGTAAGAAGTGTGTATTCACTTTTATGGTGCTTAACGATAGTCGGCGGATTTATTAAGATTTATTCATATAAACTTGTACCGATGATTATTGCGGAAAATCCCGAATTGAGTGCAAAAGAGGCTATAAAACTTTCTGAAGATATGATGAAAGGGTATAAGTGGAGAGCATTTTTGATTGATTTGTCATTTATCGGTTGGGATATATTGAATATACTTACACTTCAGATTTTGGGTGTATTTTTCCTTGAACCGTATAAACGTATGACGACAGTTGAACTTTATATGACGTTGCGTGAAAAAGCAAAGGAAAGAGATATTGAAAATGCGGACAGGCTGTGCGATAAATTGCTTGAAAGCGAAGTGACAAGCGGAATATATCCTATTAATGAATACTTCATAACAGTGCCTAAGGGCAAGAAGTGGATTCAGGAAGATTATGAACGCGATTACGGATTATCGTCATTGATACTGATATTTTTCACATTTGCAATGATAGGTTGGTTGTGGGAAGTGTTATTGTTCCTGTTTACAAGAGGTGAATTTATCAACAGAGGTACTTCACACGGACCGTGGCTGCCGATTTACGGCGTAGGCGGTACGGTTGTACTGATTGTGTTAAAAAAATTCAGAAACAAACCGTGGCTGACATTCCTTTTGTCAATGGTGCTGTGCGGTGTAATAGAGTATTTTACATCGCTTATACTTGAAAAAGTTCAGGGTATGCGTTGGTGGGATTACAGCGGATATTTTATGAATTTTCAAGGCAGAATTTGCCTTGAGGGATTGGCTGTGTTTGCACTCGGCGGTTGTGCAGCGGTGTACCTTGTAGCACCGTCACTTGACCATCTGTTTTGCAAAATTCCTATGAAAATTAAGAAGATTATATGTGTCGTACTTGTAGTCCTGTTTGTCGCGGATATGGCGTATTCGGCATTTGTGCCGAATATCGGCGAGGGTATAACGGATAATGATGTGGCGAGAATAGAAATTAAAAAATCCGACGTATTGATTGCGTCGGATTTTTTGTTGATTTGATTTTTGGAGCTGTTGACGTTTCGTTTGCGGGCTTTTTGTTTAGAAGAATATAACAAGCGAGACGGTGAACATATCGTCTGAATTTGAAACGTTCATAACGCCGTGATACTTGTCAACAACGGCGTTAACTGATTCAAGTCCCAAGCCGTGCATACCCTTTTTAAACGACAGGAATTTAGAACCAATCTTCTTAACATTGCCGTCAAACGTATTTTTTAAATCTAAAATCAATTTGTTTTTATCAGCGGTACAGTTCAGCACAATTCGCCTGTTTTTAAGCGGTGCCTTAGAACAAGCCTCCATAGCGTTTTCGACAAGATTACCGACCAAAATACTAAAATCAATATCACTCATAGGCAGTCCGTTCGGAACTGATACCGAAGTTTTAAAGTCTATTGAATTTTTAGCCGATGAAGAAACATAGAAGTGGAGCAGTGCGTTAAGCGTAAGATTTTCGCAGAAGAACAGCGGTACTGTGTCATTTGTTTCGCTTGAATATTCTTCGAGGTATTCTGCGATTTTATCAAATTGACGATTATTTGCAAAGTCGCTTATTACTCTGAAATGCTGACGCATATCGTGGCGGAGCTTTCGTGTTTCTTCGATTTGTTCGGTTATGTGGACATAGTTTTCCTTGTAAAGATTTATCTGACGTTCCATAAGTCGCCGTTCGTCATCGAGAACAATATTTCGTCTGTAATTATCTATAATACTTGCCCAGTATACAAAGTACAGACAGCCCAAAATTGTAAGTATACCTATTTCAACCGACTGGTCGGTGTAAATCGAATCATAAAGCGGTTGAATAATGTAAAGTAATAACGATGCGGCAAAGCAAACATTGCCGAACAGAAAAATTCTGCCGTATTTTATATCGTTAAAGACCGCATAAGTGCCTATTGTGACAAGATAAATTGCGGCTAACCACTCAAACACATTGCATAGGTTTGAAAAGAAAGTGCATAACGGTGCGCTTAAATAAGGCGTAAATACTCCGTATACAAGTGAGATTGCACAAAACACTGAACCGCATATTTCGGAAATACTGCTCACGGTTTTGTTCAAATTGCAGAGCCTGTTTTGGAGCATTATAACCATCAAATACACAAAGTACGCACAAAAATGCTCAAATATGTACGAAAAATTACCGTCCATAGTGAAACACAAATTGAGCAGTGGGTGATTGAGGTAAGCGGCATATGTAAGACACATAAAGAAGAACATATACGAATAATTGCTTTTACTGCTTAATGCAAGAAACAGTGAGAATATAGCACCGAAGAATATCATCGTCATAAAAAAGTTGCTTATGAGAACTTTAAGTATTCGGGCGATATTGATAGCATATGGAACACCGAGTGTCGGCGGTGACGTAATTCCCGCTTTAATGCCTGACGCGTCCTTGACGGCGATTGTTATATACGTTTCGCCGGAGGCACTGAAAAATGCGCCACGGTTTTGTATTTGTGCTTTATAATTATGTATATCGCCGACCTTTAAATACAGTTTGTCATTGATGTACAGTTCATATGCCGAGTAAACCTGAGGCATTTCAAGTGCATAAAAACCCTCTTTTTCGGGGAAGTTTATTTTCATTCTGTATGTTCCGATAAAGATATTGTTTTTTGTTTGGCTTGTGTACGCTGACTCAGTATCGCCGATTGAAATATATTTCATATTCGGAAGTGAAGTTTGATTTTTAAAATATGTTGGAGTGAGAAGTGCGTCTTCGTAAAATTCCCAATCCTTTATAAGAAAGTGAAACGAATTGCTGTCAATTTCCTCTTGCGAAAGCGTCAATACGCCTTTTTCGGGCTGGAGCTTGCTGTATGTATATTTGTTATTGAAAATATATAAAAATTCTGTAATCAAAGAGATAAGAACTATTGCGATAATAAAAATTACCGCAATAGTCTTAACGCGTTGCTTATTTTCCATAGTAATCATAGTGACCTTTATTCTCTTATAATATCTTTTAATTCATAAGTTAAATACTGTTTCTTTACCTGTTGATTTTCACGTTTTTTAATCGGAACATAATCTCCGTTTTGCATTAAAAAATCATTGCCCGAAACAGTGTTGACGTAATCAAAATTTACGATAAATCCTTTACAGCAGTTTGAAAAACGGCTGTCTTCTGTCAAAATTGACGCACACTGTGAAAATGTGTTTTGAATTTCAATCGTTTTGTCCTTCAAATGAAGCCGGACTTTTCTGTTTGTAACATCTATGTACATTATCGAATCATATGCTATTTTAAGTTTTATTTCGGGTTTTGTTTTGTACAGAACCGATAATGATTTTGAAGGTTCTTCGTATTTTTCAAAATATCTCTGCATAAGCGACTCAACTGCATCTTTTGTTATCGGTTTTACAAGATAACAAAAAGCATTTACACTGTAACTTTCACAAGCGAAGTTATTGCTTGTGGAAAGGAAGATGATTTCAACCGAACTGTCTGTTTTGCGTACAGTGCTTGCAGCTTCAATTCCGCTCATACCCGGCATATATATGTCAAAGAAAATCATATTATATTTGTTATTTTCAAATTGCGTGACAAAACTTTCGGCATCGGAAAAGTCGGATATTGTAACGCTCATATTTCTTTCGGAGAAATATTCGTTAAGGTAATTTACAAGCGTTTCTCTGCCGACGGCTAAGTCATCAACAACTGCAATATTCATCGTGTTCACCGCCTTATGGATTTAAGAGCTGTCAACATTTTGCCGATATACTCTGATTATATTATATCATTGTAAAAATAATAATTCAACATATAAAATTGAGTTTCGGTGCGGAAATTTGCTTTTAAAACGTGCAGAATGCGTTTGATGCAAAATCTATTGAATTTTGATTTTCGGTATATTATAATTTTATCAGAAAGCAATGAGATACAGCAGAATATAAGGAGATATGAGATGGGATTTTTTGATTCATTTAAGTCCGGAGCAAAAGATGTCTTTAAGGGGTATGATAAAGTTAAGCTGAAGGATAAGATTACATATGATGAACTTTATGAGATTATGAAAGACGAAACATATTCTGTCGGTAAACCTGAGATTACGGGTTCGGGATTAATGAGATGTATTCAATTCCCTGCTGTGGATAAATATAAAATCCAAATTGCTATAACTTCAAAAACGATTACAATTTCAAAAATATACAGCGGTGCAGGCGGCTTGGCGAAAGAGATAATCGGTGACGCTTTTACAAACGGAATGTATGATATAGTCAATGAAGAAAATATTGACCTAAACAGAGCAACCAGAGAAGTAGGGGAAAAGCTTAAAGTTCTTTTGGAAAAAAGGGGCTTGGCTTAAAAAATATAAAAAAGAGGAATAAATTTCTTAATTGATGTATATTAATTAAGAAGTATGTTAAAAGGAGGAAATGGAATGAAATCAAAGGTAGTGGCATTAATTCTCTCTATCTTTTTGGGGGAACTTGGAATCGACAGATTTTATCTTGGCTACATAGGTACAGGTATTTTAAAATTAATCACCTGTGGGGGATTCGGAATTTGGTGGCTTATCGACTTAATTATGATAGCAACAGGTAAACTTAAACCGAAAGACGGCTCAGAGTATGCAGAATAATAAAAAATAAATTTTTTTAAATGAAAGGACAAATATATATTATGAAAAAGAAAATTTTAATTATGGCAATGATTGCCGCTATGTCAGTAACAGCTTTAGCAGGTTGCGGAAGTGATGCAGATACATCATCAGACACAACAACATCAAACGTAACAACAACTTCTGACGATACAACATCATCTGATACTGTTATCGATGATGAAACATTCGCACAGCTTCAAGACATCTATTCAAACCTTGTTGAACTGCATACAACAGTTGCAGACGCTGTAAATGACGGTACAATCGAGGCAGATGCAGAAACAGTTGATCTTCTAAATCAAGCTGCCGACGTAATCAAAGAAATTGGCGATATTGAACAGACTGATTTCACAGATGAAGACGAGGCACTACAGTTGGTAGATTCTATGTCAAAAATAGCTGATGGTTTGGCTGCCGTTGCAGGTGTTGACGCAGAATAATTGATTTAGAAATTTAAAACAGTCCCCTAAAAAATCCGATATTTTATTGGACTCCAGATAAAATATAAGTACATTTTATCTGTACTGCAAAAATTGAAAAGCGGCAGCATTAGCTGTCGCTTTTGGAGTAATTTGGGATGTTTTTTGAAAGAGAGAGATTATGGCAAAGAAAAAAGGGTGTTTATTTAAAATAGGAATTGCATTATTAATATTTATAGGCATGATATTTGTGTTGTTTTGTATGGTTTTGATTATGCCGTCGGAGGAGTATGAAACGGTTAATTACGATATTCCGAATATGCGTGATTATTATACTCACATAAAGGGCAACGGAGAGGATAAAGTTACACTTATGGTGTATATGGTAGGTTCTGACCTTGAAAGTGACGGCGGAGCGGCGAGTGAAGATATTGCCGAAATGACGGCGGCAAATGCGGATAATATTAATATTACATTACAGACAGGCGGAGCGGCCGCGTGGGAAAATGCAAGCATAAGTGACGGAAAAACGGAACGTCATATAATTAAAAACGGTGAATTGCAGAACGTGGAGAACTTGGGTGAAGCACAAATGACGTCCCCTAATACGCTGACTGATTTTATAAAATGGTCTGCCTCAAATTATCCTGCCGACAGATATGAACTTGTGCTTTGGAATCACGGCGGCGGTACGGCACTTGGTTTCGGATATGACGAAATGTATCCTGATGATATGCTGTCGCTGTCACAGATAGGAAATGCTCTGTCAGACAGTGGAGTTAAGTTTGATATTGTAGGCTTTGACGCATGCCTTATGGGTACGATTGAAACGGCATATATGCTTGAACCGTATGCGGATTATCTTGTTGCGTCGGAGGAATATGAGCCGGGAACGGGTTGGTATTACAGTGAATGGCTTAAAAATTTGTCTGACAATACGTCAATGCCGACTGTCGAAATAGGTAAGAAGATTGTGGAGGACTATATAAACGGTCCTGATTCGAGTTTTTTTGATTCAAATACGCTTTCAATCGTAGATTTGAGAGAAATTCCTTATACATATTCAAAGCTATGCGAAACAATGCAGCAGGAAGAAGGAGTTTTGGACAGCAGATATTCCGTAATATCGCAGGCAAGATACAATGCAAAATCATTCGGTGACGGTGAGTATGAACAGATTGATATAAAATCATATCTTGAAGAATGCGGCAAGAGTGATACGGAATTGGGCAAGGTGCTTAGAAGTGCGGTTAAATATTCCGGCAGTTCGTCTTACAATTCAAACGGACTTGCAATGTATTTCCCGTATGACTATCCCGACTATTACGCGGAAATAAAAACAGAAACAGATAAGTTCGGTTATAACGGCTACAACAGCTTTTTCGATAGATTTTTGAGCATTATGGGTACAGGACAGATGAATTATTCGAGCGAGAATGATTACAGTGATTATTCCTGGTATGACAATACAAATTACGATACCTATAATGTATCAGATAAGTTGGAAGTAAAGGACAAGGGCGATTATTTCGCATTGTCGCTTTCGGACCAGGAATGGGATAAAATAAACGGAATTAATGTATGGGTGTATGTTGATGACGGCGATGGTTACGTTGACTTGGGTTCGGACAATGTGTATGAATTTGACAATGACGGTGATTTAATGGTTGATTTCGATTATTATTGGGTTGCATTAAACGGTCAGGTTGTTCCGTTTTACTTTGAATACGAAACGCCGGAGAACGTAAAGGACGGATACACATACGGCTATGTCCCTGCGGTGCTTAACGGCAACGAGCAGATTGAAATGATGATTTATTGGGACGAAAAGCACCCAGACGGTTATTTGGCAGGTTACAGACCGTACAGCAAAGAAGAAAATATATCAGTTCCGCAAAAAGGCTTTAAGCAACTTAAAAACGGCGATACGTTGGAATTTTTATGCGATTACTATACATATGACGGTGAATATGACGGAGTGTATTCATATGGTGATAAAATCGTTGTAAACGGCGATATTACTGTAGGTTATGAATATGTCGGCGAGTATGACACGAATATTTGTTATGAGCTTACCGATATATATAACAACAGTATAACAACCGAAATGATAGAACTTAAAATGAATTAAAAAACTATATGGAGGGAAAGAAGATGAAAAAATTTATAAGCACATTACTGTGTATTGTATTTGTTGCGGCACTTATGCCCGCACAAATTGCAAAGGCAGACAGCGATGTTATGAGTGTCGCAAATCAAGTAAAAGTACCTATATTGAATGAGCAAACGTACAACAACAAAAAACTTATGAATAAGTACACGCGCGATATGTCGGATTGGTGGGCAACCGATTTGACATTGACGGCGGGAATGTTGTTCAAGAGATGTGATGTGGATAATGCGTATTATCAATACTGGGGTTCAATCAATGAGGCGGTTGAAACTATGGGCATGGCTTATGTTTCTACATTCAGAGGACACGATAGCGGATTTTGGTCAACGAGTTTTAAGCTTAAAGACAGCGTTGCAAACAATTCCGTATTTCCCGAATTGGAAGCGACAGGTCAGCTTATGATGAGGTTCGGCGCTAATTTGATAGGTAATCACGCAAAAATGTCCTTTAAGAATACTATGATTCAGGGTGAGGGGAAAAAGGACAGCGGTTGGTTTAAACTTCAAAGCGGTGATACGTTAAACAATAAGTTTAAAATGAAAGGTGTGTTTGATGCAAAAGTAAAAAAACCATATGTGTTCTTTGCCGATATAACAAAGCCAACTGTTAAATCGGCAAGCATGAACGGCACTGTACTGTATCTTGATATGGGTGAAAAGCTGAGAAAGATTGAAAACGGAAAGATTACGTTGACGCTTTATGCGACAAACGTTGAAAGCGGTGTTCAAAATATGGAACTTACTGCGACTTCCGGCGGTATAAACGGAAATGAAATATTTTTCTATGTACACGCACCTAAAAATGTTAAGGAATATCAAATTACGAAGATTAAGAGCGTAGAGTATGACAAAAAAGAGTACACCGGTCAAATGTACGGTATAGCTTATGCCGACAAATATTTGGCGAGAAACGAAGAACCGCGATTTAAGGTTATAGACAACGCACCGGGATTAATTCCGGAATACTTTACCGCCACATCTCCGATTACGGACTATGCCGGCAACAGCCTAGACATTCATACGAAGGATTTGACGAGTTATTCACTTTTAGTCGATAAAAAAGTACCTGAAATTGACAGCGTTGAAATTGCGGGGAATATGATAGCGGCAGATTCAACGTCATATTCACAGCCGAGCGATTGGCCTGAAGATATTGACAAGAGCAGTGTGTTTGCAGGTGTCGGAGATACATTAACCTTTTCTGCAATGACAACGGAAAAAATTAAAACGAGCGAAAAAAGTTCAATGACTGCAGAACTTAATATATCGCAAAACGGAAGTAAAGCAGTGCTTGAAACCGAAAAATTTGAAGATATGTATGACGGCGTAAACAAGCGGACGGCAACGAAGATTACGTTTAAACCGATTACGATAACCGCCGATATGACTTGTGATAATAGCGAGCCTATAAGAATTGAAAAAATAAACACAGCAAACGTAGTCGATTTGTATAATAATGAGTTGGCAACGCAGAAAATATCGAAAAATCCGAAACAGCAGATTTATTTTGACAATATCGCACCGACTGTAAATGTCGGTGAAATAACCGGTGATGTAAACAGCGGTGAATTTTGCATACCGCTGAATTTCAGTGACGGAAAAGGCACGGTATCTGATTTTGACGGATTGACGGCAAGTTTTGCGTGGTGCTATGACCAAGATAAGCAAATTCCGTTTAAGTATGCTGTGACGACTTCTGCCGATACACCGAGTGAGTATAAAGAATCGGTGCTTAACAACGAAAATAACCTTGCGTGGAATAAATTCGATTTGCCTGTAAAAGATTATTACTTACATATTAAAACCGATAATTCCGAAATCAAAAACACAAAACTTTATTTCAGAACAGAGGACTGGGCAGGAAATGTGGGTGAACAGTCTGTTGATACGGATATAAATATTGACCGTGTAGCACCGAATGTTGCGCTTATGTCGATGAATACCGAGTATGAAAACGATACCGCAAAGATATTGGCAAAGGTACGTGTAACCGATTTTAACACGAACGGCTTGAATGTTAAATATCAGCTTGTAGACAAAGGCGTTGAACCGACCGACAGTGATTGGTCGGAGGGCTTGCTTAATGACGGAGTTTTTGACTTTGAAACTAAATTTGACGCGGCACAAAAATATGAAAAAGAATTGCTTGTGTATGCGACAGACTTTAAAGGTAACAAGTCGAATGTTTCACGTTATGAGGTGTATGCCGACTTGACAAAGGCAAAGGCAAAATATACGGTTGTAAGTGATTTGTCACAGATACATACAAAGCCTGATGTGCAAATTTCAGCACCTGACAATCCCGACAATAAAGCTAATGCCACCACGCGTGTAACACTTACAACAGGTGACAAGACTTACGCAAGCGTATATGACAGTGCTGACAGTAAAAACATATTTGATTTTGACGGCACCTGGTATGCGGTTACATACAACGAGGATAAAACCGGTTTTGACGGAGTAACCGCTCTTACGGCGGACGGAGTGAATGAACTTAAAAACTTTTACGGCACAGTAAACGTAAAATTTGAAAGTGCGTTTGCAGATTTGACACCTGTAAGCGGTGCAAGTATAAAGCCGTCAAATTCCGAAGAAGAAGTGACCTATCAAGCGGAGGGCGACTTTAATGTTATGACCGCACCTGTACTTGATAATGTATATAATCTTGAATTTACTTCAATAAAGGACAGTAACGGAGATGTTATTAAAGCCACAGGTGTGGGTGATGACAAGCACATAAGAAGAAACGGCGATATGACTGACGGCAGAATTAATTTTGAATTGTCAAATACAAAAGTTGCCGATTGGGTTACGGATAATTTGGACTTTGATAAATCGTATGTGACAATAACGAATTCGGAAAACAACGAGGTTTACAACGCAAAGCTAAGCAGAAATGCAAGTCAAACTCTTGCAATGCCGCTTAGAGATAAAGACGGTAACTTGCTTGGAACGGATACATACAGAATTGCGGTTTATTTGTATCAGACAGGCAGTGACAGCCCTGCCGAATTTAAGTGCGATACGGCGGTACTTCTTGACAATATCAAAACATCGGCAGATGTCGGTGTAAACAGATATGAAATTATTCCCGAACACGACTATTACCCTATTCCTAATCCGATACCGTCAATCGTAAAAGAAAGCGATACGGCATTTAAAACAATAAATATCGGTAATGCTGAATTTAAGGAGATTGACCGTAATGAAGATGAGGGATATTCTTTAGAGCAGAATATGGCACATATCGTCAAAATGACGCTTAAGAGCAATGATGTTTCAAAAGAATTGTGCGGTGAAACAATCGGTAAGGCAGAGGGATTTCGTTTGTGGAATAAAGCGTGCAATGGCGGAGAAGATTTACCGTTTGAAAAGACTACTGATTTAACGAGAGAATACGAGATAAACTTAATGCAAAACCCTGCAAAAGAAACTCTTGACGGAGTAACGGCAACGGGCGGTTTGCAATTTGAAAAGGGAAGTAACACTTTCTGCTATCAAGTTAAATTGGAAAACGGCAATGTATCGCCGATATACGAGTTCACGGTAAATATGGTTGAAAGTATACCGCAGATTGCAATGGATTTTGATATGAACGAATCGCAGAATTATACGGACGACAACGGAACAATGCACGTTATTTCCGCTGATGCTACCGTAAAAAATGCTTTCTCCGAAAACGGTAATGTAACGGTATATTATGTTCACAGAGAGGATTACAGCAGTTGGACTGCCGATGAAATCGGACTTGACGAGGTTGTTACATTGAAGGGTGATAGTGCCTTTAATTATCAGAACTGTAGACAAGACGAAAACGGCAGAGATAGGCTCAACTTTGCATTTATTGCGATAGACGAATCCGGTAATTCTGTTTCATATATTCCGCAGTTCAAGGAAAAAACGAAATATACCTTTGAAAATGATGCATTGACAGTAACTCAAGCAAATCTTAACACATACAACAAGGGTGATTATATTTATAATTTTTATGCCAAAAATCTTGACATGGACAAAAGCTCTTTTACAGTTGTGAAAGACGGTGAAACGTACAATATGCCTATGAAAAACTATCAATATCCGAATGAATTGGGTTTTGAGGGCGGTTATTATCGTGAGGACAGCACGTCCACTAATTTGAGTATAGACTTTACAAGACCATGGAGTGTGGAAAAGGCAGGCGAGCCTTTCTTTGACAGTATTACGTTTAACTTTGTAGGTGTGCATGGTGACACAGCAACGAGAACGTATACCAAAGACGATGAAAATTACGGAAGCTTGGTAACGAACTTTAAATATGAAGAACCGCGATTTGTTGACGTTTATGATGACGATTCATTAGCGGATTACAGTTATATCTGCAATGACAGAGGTGTTAAGGTATACTTTAACGGATATTTAAAATTAAAGGGTGATACGGTTTATGCTTCTGCTCACTATCTGCCGATATACTCAAACGGTACATACGAAGTTGAGGGCGAGGATATGTTCGGCAATACATGGACAATACCTGTAACTGTTACACTTCTTGCAGACGGTCCAAAGGTTACAATGTCAACTTTGTATAAGACAAAGGGCGATATTGCAGCGAATATCGAATATACTGCTCCCGTAACTGTTACGGAAAATGACGGAAACACATTTGCAAAAATCGAAAACAACGGAACAAATAACGTAACCGTAACCGCAACACAGCCTACAAAGGTTACAATGAAGTGGACGGACAACGGAGCTGAAAAGAGTAAAATATTAAATATAACCAATAATGAGATAAAACCGATAAAGCCGAAAGTTGTATGGGATTATGACGAAGATGATGTGGTTGACGGCTGTATATACGGCGAAGTAACTGCAAAGCTTGTTGATGAAAACGGCTCAACACTTGTTGATACCGCAACGGGCGAAACACCGAGCCATACATTCTATCCTAACAGTGAAACGGAATTTACATTCAGGAATTACAAAAATCAAAATGATACTTTGGGTGAAGATTATACAGTTACGCTTGATGTAACACTTAAAGATTATCAGCCGCCCGAAGAATATGTCGATACAATGCCGCCGAGTGTTGAAATGGTTGGTTATACTGTAAGGGGCGGCGTGGCACAAAGTAAAAAACTTGTGCTTAATCTGTATGATGATAACAAGCATTACTTAAATCCGTCACTTCCTGATTTAAGCGGCGGAGGCTATGAAACAGTTACCGACAGTATATCATTTATGAAGAAAATGGGTTGGTCGTCACATTACAGATTTAATGTAATCGTGTCTGATATAAACGGTGTAAAGCTTATTGCAAAAGCGGGACTTAATGCCGAAACACCGACATTTGATTCAACAAGCGATACGATTGACGGAGTGAGTGTAAATGGCAGAACCGTTGATATAACAAAGAATGCGGAATTTACATTGTTTGCAGTCGACAGCTGTAATAATGTCACCGAAATTCCGCTTGTTGCGGATAACTTGGGCGAAGCACCTCAGCCGCATTTACAGAAAGTCGTGTCGGGCGATATGCAGACCGTAAAGGTATACCTAATACCGCCTGAGGACAGTGACTTTACAAACCTTGTTATGACTAATGACAACGCAAAACAGGAAACAAGTGACGGAGAATACAACGGATTGTATTATATAGAAGTAACAGGCAACGAAAATATTGTTATAAACTACACATACACATATAAAGGTGAGAACGAAAGCGGTGAATTAAAAGCAGCCGTTACGGAAATAGACAATTCACCTGCAAATAAAATCAGTGAAGTTTGGTCTGAAAACGCAAAGAGCAGTAAGACGAATAAATCCGTTACGGCACAGCTTAGATTTGATAAGCTCATCACGAAAGCGGAATGGAAAAATCAAAGCGGTTATCTTCCTGAAATATATAAACTTGATAATCAAGTTACAATTTCATATTCGGAAAATGCACCGACTATGACGCTTGTTTGCACAGCCGTAAACGGTCAAGTGTGTGAAATTACTTTGAATGAGGTTAAGAACATCGACAAAAACGCGCCGATTATTACCGAAACAATTCATCCGTCCGAAAATCACCGTAAAGTGACAGTGACTTTAAAAGCTGACAAAGAAGTTATTTTCAGAGAAAACGGAAAACAGGGAACTGAATTTACAAGAGTGATAAACGCAAACGGCGAATATGTATATCACTTTGCGGACGCTGCAGGCAATCTGACGGAAAAGGTTGTTAAGGTTGATAGCATCATTGATAAAGATTTGTCGCTTACATTCAGTCTTGCAAGTGACGGTACAGACAGTAAGGAGTCACCGGATAAACTCGGTCGTTTAAAGGTCGGTGACACTGTATATGTGAGTGCAAACAGAAACTGTACGGTAACATGGAACGGTGACACAACAGGTCAAAATCTTACGGCCGGTGCGTGGACGAAGTTAACCGTATCGGAGGATTTGGCAGGCTTGTATCCTACAATAAAGGCAAAGGACGAATATTCAAATACAAAGTATTATCACTTTATGCAGATAGCAATGCCGGATAAAAAAGCACCGACTATCAAATTGAAAAAGGAAACGGTGGAAATCGACTTAAATTCAGAAGATATTTTGTCACAGCTTAAAGCGAATATGACGGTAAGCGACAACGAAACCGAAAAGGACAAAATCAATCTTGATGTTACTTACACAAAACCGCAGACAACGGGAACGGTAAGGGTGACTTATACCGCAACCGACGAGGCAGGAAACAGCAGTGAAAGATACGGATATATCTATTTCTATGAGGATACTCAGCTTAGAGTCAGCGTAAACGGTGAGTATATTTACAGAGATATGATTGTGCTAAGCAAAAACGAGGCACAGAACATTGTCGTTGAAAGCAATGGCGAGCCGTACAGTGTTAAATATAAAAACGGTATAAAGACAGTCGGTCAAATGAAAATCGGTGCGACTGAATTGGCGAAGAATAAGGATAATGCAGAGCCGATTACATTCGCTCCGAAAAAGGCGGGGTATTATACATTTAATGTACAAACGCAGGGACGTGACAATTACAGATTTGTAATTTACGTTCAATAATGAAAAAAGGAGGTTTACTATGCTGCAAAGATTAAAAAAAATTATATCAGCCTTAACCGTAACAGCGATGATTTTCGGTATAATGCCTATCGGCGCGTTTGCCGAAAATCTGAATAAGGCGGATTACGAAGAATTGAACGACGGTTATTTGAAAGTCGTTGTTTCGGCGAAAAACGGCGGTTTTCTGATAGATACCGTTGAGGGAGATAAGCTGAACAAAGCAGATGATAATAAATATCTTTTGTTTCCCGATGAAAATTATGATACATCATATACCTCTTTTCGTGTAAAAAGAGGTGATGAGGTAAAGGACTATATTTTCGGAAGAAAATACGGTTTCTTGGGTAAGGACAGCAGTGACGTCACTTTGGTGAAAAACAGTGACAACATTGTCGCAACGTGGAGCGTTGACGGTTTGACTTTTACGCAGACCGTCACGCTTGCAAATACAAAATCGGCTCTGCACGGTATGGCGTCAATTTCATACGGTGTAAAGAGTACGGACGGAAGAAGTGCGGACAGTGTTCAGGCAAGAGTTATGCTTGATACCGCACTCGGTTATCAGGATTATGCGGTGTATGAACTGACGAAAAAGGACAGTACATATGAGCAGATACAATCCGAAACGGTTATTGATAACTCTGACGGAGAAGCATACAACAACGCGTTATTCGGATACGACAATCCGAAAGCACCGTCCGTAACGGCTTATACGGTGAATGCGTCGATTAACAATAAAATTGTCGCACCGTATCAAATAGCGTTCGGACATTGGAACAACCTTGCGTCAAGTGTATTCGATTTTGAGCCTGATAACTCGTTGACATTTACAAATCCGTATAACGAAAAATATTTGACAGCCGACAGTGCGTATGCTTTGTATTTCGATATGGGCAGTGTGGCGGCAAACGGTGAGGGCAATACCGTTGCGACAAATTACGGTATATATTCAAACGTAACCGTAAATAACGATGATAAGGTTGCAATAAATTTTTCATCTGAACTCGGAGCAATGCAGCTTACCGATACAAAAGACGAATACAAACCGCAAACGGCGGACGGTAAAAACGGTGATTTCAGCGTGTCAACGCAAATTAAAAACGTGTCGCAGAACGAAATGAAACAAATTGCCGTTGCGGTATATCCGCAGGAGGGAATAACACCGTATGACTTGTCGGGAAATCTTGACGTTACAGCCTCATATTCAAACCCTTTCAGTGTTGATATTATAGATTTTAACGCAGATGAAGAACGACAGGTTGTGTTTAACTTTAATGCCGAACCGCTTACGGCTACCGATTACAGAAAAATCGAAGTGCGTTGTTATGACGTGAGCGGAACGGACGGTAAATTGCTTTCTGAAAACTTAATCGGTCAGAGAAGTATATATCTTCTTTGCCCGGGTGCAACAGGCGACAGGGTTTCGTTTATAAGCACCGCACCCGAGATTGTTTATAACAGAGGAACAAGACATATTTACCTTGCAGGTCAGAATTTCAATTTGCTTAAAAATAAGAGTGAATACGATATAAAGGTTACGCCTTTAAACGGCAGTCAGCCGTTGACTGTAAGTGCGGAAAACTTCATTTTGGATACCGAAAACAATACGGCGGATTTGATACTTGACGAGCTTATGTCGGTCGGTACATATCAGATTGTATTTGATATGAAAGATCCAACTAAAAAAGATATTACGTCTGACGCACTGAAGTTTAATGTCAGTGATGATATTGCATATCAAGGCGGCTCTTACGGAGTTGTCACAATTGAAAAAGACGGTGATAACAAGTATGCCCTAAGGGCGTATAAAGACGAAAAGGAATACAGTGACGAAGTTCCAAATGCTCAGAATATCTCTTTGCTTGAACTTCGCGGTGACTTTACGTTAAAATATGAAAACGGTAAAATTGCAGAGGCAGAGGCTGTTTCTCTTGAAACGGTAGACCATAAGGCGAAAAGTACAATAAATATCAGTAATTGTCTTGATATTGAAAAAGGTACTGTAACCGTGTCTGTCGAAAACGTCGGTCAGGACGATCAAACTATCAATATAGATATAGACGGCGAAGTTTATACAACAGGTGCAAGAACAAAGGTTTGGAGCGGAGTATGTGCGATTTCGTCATTTGAAAACGGCTCCGAATCAACACTTTTGCAGTACACAAACGAGGGCGAGCAGACAGGTGACGTTGAAAACAGCGTTGCAAATACAAACGGTATTATGCTTATGTGGCCGGGTGCGGCAAGTACCGCACAAACCATTGCGGGAATGGTGATGGAATTCAGATACTGTCAGTTCGGACAGATGGCGACAGTTGACGGTGAAGTCACTTCAAAAACACCGAAACAAAGAGTAATCGCATTCGGTGCGCAACTTTCACCTGATTTTCTTGTTCCGTCAAACTTTGATTGGAGCAACAGAAAAACTTCCGCAATGGAGGTTGCACAACTGAAAATGGCGAGCAGTAATTACACTCCGTCACAGCTTAGAGATGTACAGGACAGATATGCCGAGGACCAAGAGGAATGGGAAGACGCAGAGGGCGGAAGTTTGAATTTGTATATCCATGATATACTTTTCGGCGGCGGATTTATCGGATTTAATACGTCTGTCGAAGTAGAAGTTCCGTCATATGCGGACGGACTTCCGAGCGTTGAGGGTACTCTTGATTTAAAGGTTATGAACAACGAATACACTATCGGCGTTCAAGGCAGTGCCGATATGATGGCATTTGAAATGGAGGCGGAAATTCGTCTTAGAAGTAACAACGGAATACCTATTCCGGATAAATTATATTTCTATGCAGGCGGATTTACACCGGGCATAAATGTTGACGGAATGGGCGTATTTTGGATTAAAGGTGCAGGCGGCGGTATAGATAATCTGTTTGAAACGATTTATCCGTCCTCATCCGTACCGCCTATAACGCTTCTGCTAAGCGGACAATTCGCTTTGTTTGATGTTCTTTCCGCAAGAGGTGATGTAAGTATCAGTCCGAGAGATTTGAGTATTGCACTGTCGGACGTGAATGTTGCGGGAATTACACTTATAGACTATGCGGGAATTGAATGTGCATGGTATCCCGAACTTAGATTTGCAGCGGGAGTGTCTATCGGTATATTCGACGTTATTTCGGGTGACGGACATTTAATTGTGGAAAAAGATAAGGTTAAGGATAAGTATTTCTGGGAAGGCTATGCCACAGCAGTGGTAAGTATTCCTAAAAAAATACCGATTTTCGGCGGTATAGAAATAGGCTCTGCCGATTTGGGTGTCAATGCAGAAAAAATATGGGGTGCTTTGCACGTTTTGAAAATTGACGCAGGTGTAACATATTATTGGGGCGGCGATGTAGATTTCGCTTTCGGTAAATATGATGCACCGGAACCGACTATTGAGTTGAGTGCGGAGGGTATTCCTGTTTATTACGATGAAAAAACAGACCGTACCTTGTATATGAAACTCAATAACAGTATTCGTACATTGGCGTCAACAGATGATATATCATTGTTCGGCTCAAACGGTGCGACGGTATCATCGCTTGCGGGTAAAACGGTACATTCGGTTAATTTCGGCAAGTATAACAACGAAAACGGAATACTTACAATTTCGTATGATGCACCGAGTCAGCTTATTGCGGAAACATATGCAAAGAATATTGAAATGGAAAATTATCCGATAGTATGGTCAGACAGTTCAAAAACGGCAGACGATACAGCCAACGCAAATGCAAACGCAATGTTGAATTGGAATGAGGATACAAAGAAAGCAACCGTTACAATAACGGTTACAGATGAAAATTACTTTAATAAAGCATTGCAATTAAAAACAGGTATTGCGTCAAGCGTGACTATATACGCACTTTCAAAGTTGCCGACAATCGACAATGCGGTATTGAACAATAATACGGTAACGTGGTCGGGTGAAGATTTTGATAAATTCAACAGTCTTACAATTTATGCAGAGGACAGCAATAACGAAGTTTATCCGTTGTACAAAACAGAAAATGTTAATGACATAAAGAGTAAGAGTGCAAATATAACAATGCCTGAAAATATGCCGAGCGGTGAATATACGGTAAAAGTTGTTGCGACAACAACAGACGAAAGTGCTAACCCTGTTGTGACAACCGATAAAAAGCTTAATTATACAAATCCGTCACAGCCGTCCGCACCGACATTTAATGTGGCATTGGGCGGTGATTACAGTATTGATTTGACAGGTATAAATCAAGATAATTATGACGGCTATAAGGTAAGTATATATGAAGTTCAAGACGGTAAAAACGTACCGACTGTATTTGACAATATGACTGTAAGCGGAAGTGATGTGATTACGGTCGGCGGTCAGTATACAAAGACGGTTACGGTGGATAAGAACGGAAATATCGTGAACGAAAACGACCTTACGGAAGATGAGAAAAAGGATATAAAAACGCAGACCGAACAAGTCGGACTTGTAAGCGGTAAGCAGTATGTGGTAGGATTAAAGGGTTATAAAAATACATCTTCAGGCGGTCAGATTGTTTCCGCTGAAACACTGTCGTCACCTGTGACAATGGTTGAGCCTAAAAAGGCTGATGTAACACTTAAAGCACAAAATTCGGTAAGTATTGACGGTACAGATACGGTTAAAAGCAGTAATGCAGTTATAGACCTTGTATCGGATATGAATGTTTCCGGCGAATGGTCGTTGGACAGCGGTGAAATGAGCGGTACTGTTTCAGAAAAAACTATGTCGCAGAGTATAAATCTTGACGGATTAGAGGACGGTACGCATATAATAACCTTCAAGGGCGAAAACGATTCAAAAGACGGTACATTGTCGGAGTATATGTTTACTGTCGATACACTTCCTCCGAGATTGCAAATAAGCAGTCCGAATAACGGCGGATTTTTCGAGGACACTGTTACGGTTAAGGGTATCAGCGACAGTGGTGCGAAAGTGTATATTGGTGCGGAAAATCAAGAAATACAGGAAGTGACTGTCGGAGATGACGGCAGTTTTGAAAAGAATGTTACACTTGATAATTCTATGGCATATCAAAATATAGTTGTGTATGCGGCAGACGAAATCGGCAACGAAACAGTACCTGTAACATTACAGCTTACAAACAAAGCACTCGGCAATGACGACAGTGTACTTCAAATGTACATTGACGGAAAAGAGTGCAGTGACAGTACAATTAAAGCCGGCACAAGCGGTCAGCTTTCGCTAAAGGTGAAAACCGATAACAGAATTATTGAAATCAATGACGACAGTGCGGCGGCAAACAGAATTGAATGGAACGTTTCGGCAATAGAAGGTGCGGCGAATGTTGATGAAAACGGCTACATTACAACTGATGAAAAAATAAACGGCGTAGTAAGTGCGACTGTTGATAATCAGAATGTTTATACCGTTTTGGGCGGCAAGGACAGCACTGATATTCCAAGTGAAAAGATTAAAGTGAATGCGTCGGCAGGTACGGCAAGAAAGACTCATATCACGATTAATCTTGATACAGCGATTGAGGGAATGACGGCAGATAATTTTGTTGTACTGAACGGTGATAAGAATGTGGAACTTACAGAGGTTAAGGCAAGCAGTGATAATAAGACATATACGTTGTACGGCACGTTTGATACATCTGTGACATATACCGTTACGGTTAATTTGACGGGTACAACGGTTGAAAACACTCACATTATCGCAAGCAGTCCGCTTATGATTAAACCAAGTTCGGGCGGTGGCGGAGGAGGAAACTCCGGCAATGTAACATATAAAATTACAGTTGTTCAGTCCGAAAACGGTAAAATCAGTCCGGATACCGTAACCGTAAATAAAAATGAAAGCAAGACATTTACGATAACGGCTGATGAGGGTTACGAAATTGAGGACGTAATCGTAAACGGCGAAAGCGTCGGTAAGGTGAGCGAATATACGTTTGAAAAGGTGAATGCAAAAGCTGAAATCACTGCAAAGTTCAAAAAGATTGATGCTGTGCCTAATCCGTCAGATAAGCCTGAACCGACTGATTGGAATAATCCGTTTGTTGACGTAAGTAACAACGATTGGTTCTATAATTCAGTTAAGTACGCTTATGAAAACGGTTTGATGTATGGTGTGAGCGATACGGAATTTGCACCTGACGGTGACGTTACAAGGGCTATGTTTGTAACTGTTCTGTACAGAACAGAGGGTGAACCGTATGCGGAAAATTCAAGCTTTGTTGATGTGGCAAGTGACAGTTATTACGCAAATGCAGTGGCATGGGCGGAAGAAAATAAAATTGTCAGCGGTGTGAGTGATACAGAGTTTGCACCTGATATGAGTATAACCCGTGAACAAATGGCGGCGATTGTTTATCGTTATGCGGAATACAAAAATTGTGATATAACGGTAAATGAAACGGCAAATTATGTTGACAGTGACAGTATTTCAGATTATGCAAGGAATGCGGTTGATTGGCTGTCAGAGCAAGAAATAATGTCGGGTAATACCGACGGTACTTTCGCTCCGCAGGCGAATTCCACAAGAGCACAGACAGCGGCAGTGTTTATGCGTATTAATGAAAAATTGAAGTAATCAAAATGGCGGTTTAAAACCGCCATTTTGTATTTTTTTAGTAAAATAAACGTCATTTGACATTGTGTGAGGTATAGTGTAGAATATATATGGGTTTATAAAACCCCAAGATACAAAAAGGGCAATAACGTTTGGCAAAGCGGACGCAAGACGGTTGTCTCTGCTATTCCGAAAGGAGCAGCATATGAGTGAATTTACTCTTATAATTATAATTGTATTTTTGCTTGTTATAGAGATAAAAAAATAACCGTCTATCTGCGAAATAGACGGTTAAGGTAGAATTTTTCTACAAAACGTTTACATTCTGCAAAGACAACTGCTGTTGCCCTTATCTTGTATCTAAAGTATAACATAGTATAAAAATTATGTCAAGCACGTTTTAGACGTGCTTTTTGTAAAAAATCAACGTTTAAGTGGTTTACTAAACAGAGATTAGGACAGCTACGATAGAATAAAAGGGGTGATTTGTTATGAAAAAGTTATTTGTGTGAAGAATTGATGTGTTGTGGCAATTAACGATAGATGTATAAAGCAAAGCAGGACAATGCAAAATGCTTATGAAATGGCTGTTGATGCCTTAGGTCTTGCCCTGACAAGCCGTAAACAGGAACATCAGGAGATTCCTGTTCCTTCCCAGCCAAAAGATATTACAGTTTCCGAAAATGAATACTGCATTATCATCGAATTCGATATGCTTGCTTATCAAAAACGCAATAACTCGAAAGCAGTTAAAAAGACCCTTACCATTCCGGAATGGTTAAATGAAGCGGCTATTCGAGAGAATCTTAACTTTTCTCAGATTCTTCAAGAATCATCTCTGTGCTCTCTTTCTCAAGATAGCAGGTATTTGCCACATCCTCTGTTGCCCGGATCAGGCGGCGGAGAAGCGCTTTTTCGCTGACGATATTGGCATAGTATTTTACGTTTGCCGAAGTCGGAACTGCCTCGATCAGCTCACGGACATATTCCATGCTGCTGATATCCGGCGGCAGATCTTTTTCTTTCAGGCGGTTCTGCAGGGTAACCAGATCGACCGGCTTTCCCTCATTACAGAGCTCCACCATCGCGTCAAAAATAATTCCGTACTGATTCTGATAAAAATCATCACTTGTCAGAATTTCGGATGCAACCAGAATGGCATCCCTGTCAAGAAGCATGGCACCAATTACTGATTGTTCGGCCTCCAGACTGTGAGGTGGTATTCTTTTTATCAGTGCTTCTTCCATCGTGCCCACTCCCTATTTCTTATGCTTCTTTGATCCAGACTTTAAGGCTTCCGGTTACCTTAGGATGAAGTTTTACCGGAACCTGTGTCACACCAAGATTTCTGATCGGATTCGGAAGCTGCAGCTTCTTCTTGTCGATATCGAGACCAAGCTGTGTTTTTGCTGCTTCGGAGATTTCTTTGGAGGAAACAGAACCAAAGGTTCTTCCACCTTCTCCTACTTTCAGTGTCAGAATGATTTCTTTTGTTTCAAGATCTTTTGCAAATGCCTGTGCTGACTCAAGATTTTCCTGTGCAACTTTTTCTGCATTGGCTTTCTGAAGTTTCAGGTCATTCAGATTCTTCGGAGTAGCCTCTACTCCCAGTTTTTTCGGAAGAATCATATTTCTTGCATATCCGTCACTTACATTTACAATGGCGCCTTTTTTTCCAAGTGCCTTTACGTCTTCTAATAAAATTACTTTCATTTCTTGCCTTTTTCCTCCTGATACAACTCATCTATAATTTCTTTCAGCATATCCTGTACTTCGTCAATCGGACGTTTTACCTGTGCGCCGGCAATATTAATATGTCCGCCACCGCCAAGTTTTTCCATCATTACCTGTACATTAACTTCATCGATTGCACGGGCACTGACATAAACTTCTTTATTATATGTGGTCAGTACAAATGATGCTTTTACACCGGCAATATTCAAAAGTTCATTTGCCGCCTGTGCACCGACAACTGTCGGACTTTCCAGTCCCTCACTCGGACATTTTGCAATAGCAAAGCATCCTCTGTAGATTTCTGCTGTTCGAACAGCTTCCGCTCTTGCTTTATAAGAATCAATATTATCACGAAGCATCTTACGCACTCTGGTCATATCCGCACCGGAACGACGCAGGAATGCGGCGGCCTCAAATGTACGCACACCGGCCCGTGTAATGAAGTTGTTTGTATCTATCATAATACCGGCATAAATGCAATCTGCCTCAATATTACGAAGTCTAAGATCATCCGAGAAATACTGCAGGATCTCAGCTACCATTTCACATGTTGAAGATGCATATGGTTCTACATAGGATAATACCGCGTTCTGGATCACTTCGTTACCTCTTCGGTGATGGTCGAGAACCACGATTGTCTTTGTCATGTACAAAAGTTCTTCGCACTCTGTATAGCTTGGCTTATTTGTATCAACAACAACCACTACCGTATTGTCATCTACCAGTTCCATTGCCTGGTTCCGGTCAATGAACATAGATGGTTCATAGTCCGGATTATTTATATATCCAGCCATAAGCGGACGTATGGATGTAGATGGGTCATTTACAACAATGTGTACCGGTTTGCCAAGTGTCTTACCTGCACGATAAATACCAATAGCCGCACCCAGAGCATCAACATCTGTGATCTTATGCCCCATAACAACAACACGTTCTTTAGTGCTCATGAACTCTTTCAGCGCCTGTGCTTTGACACGGGCTTTGACACGGGTAGTCTTTTCCATCTGCTGGGCCTTGCCACCATAATAAGTAATGCTGTCACCGTTTTTGATAACAACCTGATCTCCGCCGCGTCCAAGTGCCATTTCAATGGCAATACGTGAATACTCATAGTTCTGAAGATAAGTTGCAGCATTCAGACCGATACCAATACTTAAAGTCACTGTCATTTCGTTACCGATATTAACAGTTTTTACTTCATCAAGGATATGGAATTTCTGCTCCTTCAACGTTTCCAGCGAACTCTGCCTCATGATCAGAAAATATTTATCTTTTTCCAGTTTTCGAACCAGGCCATCATAATTGGAAAAATATTTCGTGATCTTACGGTCGATCAGAGCAATCAGAAGCGATCTTCTGACATCTTCTACACTTTCCAGTGCTTCTTCATAATTATCCAGATATGCAAGAGCAACAACAAGTTTATTGTCTTCATTCGCCTGGATATATTCCTTTAACTCAGTCTCATCGTACAGATACATTGCAATAAGACTCGTTGCTTCCGGAATATCCATCAGCAGTTTGGACGGTGCAACAGACTCTCCCAGAAAAACTTTCTGCATAGAGATACGATAAATGCGGTCCCCAAACTGGGTACTGACTTCTGTGATATCTTTTCCATCATGTCCCGGAAGTTTGTTCGCTGTAATATCCGGAAAGATCGTACTGACATTCTTTCTGTAAAACGGATCTTTTCCCGTCAGCTGAGAAAACATTCTGTTTGACCAGATCATTCTCCCCTGCATATCCATCACTGCATATGGAAGTGCCAGTTCTTCGAGTACTTTCTTTTCCAGAAACTCATACTGGCTGGCAAAAGCAATCAGATCATTAAACATCAATGGTCTGTGATAAAACAGAAGTGTAATCGCTGCCACAAGATAAAGGACGTTTCCCATCGTGACAACCACACCTGCTTTGATGTTGATCACATATACCAGAATGTTCAATGCAATCAGCAGAACGGACAAATACAGTGGCCAGCGGGCTAAATGCTTCAGATGGCCTTTTAATTTTAATTTTCCACTCATAACACTCTTTACCATTCTTTTTCTTAGTTATTTAAACGCTGCCTTTTATTATACCAGATATCCATGAATTATGCCAGATATTTCCCACAAACTAAAAAAAGAGCTACGTCCGGAAAGCATATTCTGCAATCCGGACACAGCTCCCAAACTTCAATAAGCTATATCGATCAGATTAGTCCTGAACATATGGCATCATGGAAAGATGACGTGCTCTCTTAACAGCAACAGTCAGAGCTCTCTGATGTTTTGCACAGTTTCCTGTGATTCTTCTTGGAAGGATTTTACCTCTTTCAGAAACATATTTTCTGAGTTTTGCTACATCCTTGTAATCGATTTCATTGTTTTCTTTACCGCAGAATACACAAACTTTTTTTCTTCTGCGTCCGCCTCTTCTCTTCATTGGAGAGTCCGGTCTTTCGCCTCTATTGTAAGCCATGATGGTTTCCTCCTGTTCTTATTTCTTTCAGTTTAGTTAAATGGAAGTTCTTCGTCGATTCCATCCGGAATATTCATAAAGCCGTCTGCGCTTGCTGCCCCCGGACTCGGCATAGACGGAGCCGGTGCTGCATTCTGCTGAGGATGTGATGCTGCATAGCTGTCACTGGATGCTTTGCTTTCTGCAAATTCCTGGTTTTCAACAACTACTTCTGTTGTGTAAACTGTCTTACCATCTTTGTCCTGATAACTGCCTGTCTGAATACGACCTTCGGCAACTATCTTAGTTCCCTGATGGAAATATTTTTCAGCAAACTCACCACTTCTACCAAATGCTACACATCTGATAAAGTCAGCGCTCTGATCTCCATCTCTCTTAAATCTACGATCTACTGCTAATGTGTATCTCGCAATAGCCAACTGATTATCTCCTGATGTTGAATATCTAACTTCAGGATCACGAGTCAAACGACCCATAAGAATAACTTTATTCATATTATACCTCTCTAATGTATCAAACTATGCTTCTACTGCAACAGTCATAAATCTGATAACATTTTCCATAATACGAAGCTGGCTTTCTAACTCGCTAGGAAAATCTGTGTTTTCAGTGTCAATATCGATGAAGTAATAGAATGCTTCTGACATCTTCTGGATTTCGTAAGCTAATTTCTTCTTACCAGCTTCTTCGATCTTTGTAATTGTACCACCGAACTTTTCGATAAGTGCTTTTACCTTTTCTACTTCAGCTGTTCTTCCTTCATCATCAAGTTTTGCACTAACAACAACTGTTAATTCATATTTGTTCATGCTTCTACCTCCTTTTGGTCTCTGGCCTTTTCGTTTGAAAAAGCAAGGATCATAACGAATACTCGTTATGCGTAATTAATATATATCACGAATTACTATAATATCAAAAAAAGTCCCTGTGTTCAAGGACTTTTTTTTCATTTTGTGAATTTTTTTCCGAAATCTTTTGGTTTTAAACAAAGCTTTCGTTTTTTTATTTACTACAAAATCTTCTTTACGCTTTTTTCGAAAGTTTTTCTTGGAACCATTACTATACGACCGCAGCCTTTACATTTCAACTTAAAATCTGCACCCGTTCTTATAATTTCCCATTCATTAGTTCCACAAGGATGCCCTTTTTTTAATGTTACTACTGTTCCAATATTATATTCCATTAGTCTACCACTCTTCCTATTCCAACTATATGCGAAATATTATTGTAGTTAATAGTCTGTCCACCTTTTTCTACCACTTTGCCTGCACCTGCATACATAGATACATGATAGATATTTAAAGTTCTTCCCGGTGTGCTGTATTTTACTGCCGCATTGTAATCTCCGTAAAAAATTAAATCACCCGGTT
>OGPU01000971.1_pt1 | contig 27962 bp, 25 predicted proteins | sample 1552991 | NCBI WGS metagenome assembly OGPU01 (sample SAMEA2580296, study PRJEB22360) | human gut metagenome | biome: human gut; feature: human-associated habitat; material: faeces | place: Denmark | collected 2008/2010 | reverse complement strand
TAGCTCGTCGGGCTCATAACCCGAAGGTCGTTGGTTCAAATCCGGCTCCCGCAACCAACAAAAGCCTTGATACTTCATCAAGGCTTTTTATTTTATATATAAAGCTTGCACAAAAAATCCGCAGCACATATACTGCGGATTTTTCATATATAAAATATTCTCAAATTCTAAAAATCTATTCTACTATACAGCCATCTTTAACAATAATCTTTCGTTTGCAATAGTCTGCTACTGAATCATCGTGTGTTATGACTATAAGTGTAATACCGTTTTTTTCATTAAGCTCTTTAAGGAGATTCATAATTTCAACAGAAGTTTCGCTATCTAATGCTCCGGTGGGTTCATCGGCAAGAATAATTTCAGGCTTTGAAATTATTGCTCTCGCTATTGCAACTCTCTGCCTTTGACCACCTGAAAGCTGATTTGCCTTTTTATTAGCTTGTTCCTTTATTCCAACACGCTCTAAAGCCTCAAGAGCAAGCTTGTTCATCTTTTTAAAGCTATATTTATGATTGAAATATAGAGGCAGCATAACATTCATAATAACACTTTTATGGTCAAGAAGCGAGAAATCCTGCATAACAAAACCAATTTTTTGATTGCGGATAGTTGCAAGCTTGCCATCGCTCAAGCCTTTAATTTCCTGTCCGTCAATTTTAAGACTTCCGCTGTCATAGCTATCAAGAAGCCCCATAATATGCATAAGCGTAGATTTACCAGCACCAGACTTTCCTTGAATAGCAAGACTTTCTCCATCTTTTATAGTCAAATCTATATCCTTTAGGGCATGCATTTTACCCTTGCCAACTTTATAATATTTATTAAGCTTAGATATTTCAATCATTATGATTCCTCCTGTAAACCTCAAGCGGTGTATTTTTCTTATAAACAATAAACGGAAGAATAACGGTAATAGCAATAGTCACTATACAATAAATCATCGAATATATAATATTCTTATAATCTATTATGCTGCCAGAATAGCTCATTGTGCCTGCGGAAAGCTGACTCATAATTACCGAAACATATATAATATTTATAATTGTAGCCAAAATTGCCACGATACTTATTTCTGCAAAAAGATAGGCAAAGCTCTTCTTTCTGCTGCAACCGCATAGATAATATATAGAATGGTCCTTAAGCTTTTTATAAGTATTCAGGGTAGCTATACTTATAAGCGTTAATGTTGCTATTATTAGCAAGAATATTGGTGTAACTATCTTTTTCATAAGATTATCACGAATATAATCGTTTGTATTCTCAAGTATCTGATCATAGGTTGCATATGTACCCACAGAGTTATAGTAATCTCTTACAGCTTCTTTTTGTTCGTCTGTACACTCTTTATTATAAATAACAAAATATGAGAATGAAAGCGATTTAAATGAATTATATTTGCTCAGTATCTCACTTGTTTGTTTATCGTCATCAAATATAATGGTATTTATCTGAATAAGAAAATCCTTTGTAGATACATTATTTGATATAGTTGCGTAGCTAACAGCATACCACGGATAACCTATTTTTCCTATAACATGAACCTTTTGTTGTACTTTGTTTCCGTTTTTATCGGGCATTGCTATTTCAATATCGCTGCCGATAGGAATATCATTAAAAACCGCACCGCCAATAACCACATTAGGTATATCAGACTTATCTGCCTTATCAAACCATACCCCTTCGCTCAGCTCTTTACTAAAAGCCTTTTGCATAGAATCGTTATATATTTCAGTGTTAACAGTAGTTGACCTATATGATGCCGTAGAATGTTGAGCAACTGCTACACCTTCAACCCCATCAAACTTAGATATTTTTTCTTTAATTGAATTGGACTGCTTGAGTTGTTCATTTGGGTCAGGAACCATCATTATCTCTGGATTAATCATAAAGTAATCACTGTTTTGCAGATATTGGTTTTCTATAATATATCTTGAGTATGTTATATATCTATATTGACCTATAACATCTTGCATAGAAATTAGGGCAAATGAAAGTATAATAAGCATTATAATTGAAGATATGATATTTTGAGAAAATGACATTACAAATAGATTAAGCTTTTTCATTTACTGCCCTCCTTTATATTTCTTACATTCTTAAACCAATATGTAAATATAAAAGGTATTTGCACAATGATAGAAAGTCCGATAGCAAGTAAGGCAATAATTGCATAGTCCTGTACCGAATACTTTATATTTTCATACAAATTAGCTTTCGAGAACACACTGCTATAAAGCAATATATGTATTGCAATTGCTATAACCGTAGAAATAACCGTAAGGGCAACATTCTCAATAAAGTTTACAAGCATAACAAGCCTTTTCTTTGCACCAACCATCATAAGTATACTATTTTCTCGTCTGCTTGAATCCATAAGGTATTTCAGCAAGAACATAAATGAAATCAAAGACAACATAAATATATATACTATAGAATAAAATTGCGATGATACTTGGTTGGCATCTTCAATATAATATATAATTGGTCCTCTGACATAATCATATGAGCCTTCACTATCAACAGCCGGATCAAATTTTATATTAAAAACATCACGAAGATAATTTACATAGCGATACATCATATTTTGCGAGAAACGCTCTTTAATAACTATATCTACCGTCCATGTTTTTATTCCGGTTTTAAAGTAAGCATCTGCCGGAATATAATACTTCTCAATCTTACCATCGAACTCTTTTTGTGCTGTTTTTTCTTTGACAACATTAAATGTAGTATTACCTACTTTTATGCTCTTAGCTTTACCAAGTGACACTGAGGCAACATTTTTAGAAAGCTCTTCGTCGGTAAACAAGCGTCCTTTTGTATCAGAAAATGAATTATCCTCATTATTATTAAGATATGTACTAAGTATAATATATTTTTTATCTGTATCTGATGAGTCGCGATTTCCGAGTTTTTTTAACCAATAATCATTAATTGCCTCATCATTACTTGAGAACTCAATATTATTACCATCTAAATCAATAATTGTTGTTAATTCTATATCCTGTATACCATATTTCTGTTCAAATTCCTTTAATTTTTCGATAGTATCTTCTGTTACTTTTGCTGGTGAAGAGAAAGCCACATGATATTTTCTAAACTCTATATCATCAAAAGAAGAATTACCAGTCATATAGTTAAGCGTATTTCCATAGTAATAAATCATCATAATAACGCACGATATAGTACCTATGAAATATAAGACAAATATTGTCTTATTTTCCGAAAAATAAGTAAGTATTCTACTTATCGCAAGCCTTAGAGTCTTCATAATCTACCCCCTTATAAATAGCACCGAAGCTTCTAATATATTGTATTTATAATCAATATGGTAATTGTATTATAAATCGTATCAAATAAATTGTCAACAGTTTTTTTCACTAAATTAATAAAAAATTAGATATAAATTTCTCTTTTCACCGCTTTTATATCGTTATTAGCAAAATCTTTTTTCATTCCTATTTTATAGAATTATAACATAATTTATTTTAAATTTGTTATATCTGGTATAAAAAGGGCTTTTTCTGGTAAACTTTGTACTTGATATATGATTTTTGTGTAAGTTTTAATTTATATATAAACTACAAAGTTTATTAGATTCACTTAGAAAAATCGGAAAGCTGTTTGATACCCTTGACAACCTTATCACCCTTCATCAGCGTAAAAAAGAGGTAATAACAAATCAAAGGAAAACACTACAACAGTATTTATTAAACGGAATTATAAGAGTTTAAAAGGAGAAATAATGGAAAAGTTTTATTATTCAAAGGAAGGAAAAACTATAATTTATCAAATAGGTGAGTATTTATATACTATAAAAGGAAAACCGGTCGCGTTTTTGAGTGAAGGAGCAGTTTTTACAATTAACGGCCATCTATTGGGTTATTACGGTGATGGATGGATACGTGATAAAAGAAATAATGCGGTTATGTTTACTGACAACTGCTCAGGAGCAGGACCTATTCCACCAATTCATGAAATTCCGCCAATCCCTGCTATTCCATCTATTCCACCGATCCCTCCCGTTCCGCCAGTTCCTCCCATTCCACCAGTTCCAAGTTTTAACTGGTCAAGTATTAGTGCGGAAGATTTCTTCGTTAATTAATGAGTATAGAATAATAAGAATAAAATGAAACTGAGAAAGAAAATATTGATTGAATGGGAAATATACTCAGGTACATTACCGATTCCTGCATGATTTCGGAGGATATTCAAATGGATAATAGTCAAATCATAATGTACCAAGCCGAAGACGGTTTGACTAAAATTGAAGTAACGCTCGAAAACGAAACCGTTTGGCTTAGCCAAAATCAAATGGCTGAGCTTTTTCAAAGAGATAAATCTACAATCTCCAGGCATATCAAAAACATCTTTGAAGAAAGAGAACCGGACAAAAATTCAGTTGTTGCAAAAATTGCAACAACTGCCGCAGATGAAAAATATACGATGTAGAGTAAATAGCGAGGAAACACGATGCCGAACCATTTGATTTTTAACGAACGCCCCGAATGCCAAGACAGGGTCATATCATTCTTGCAAAAAATGGGGTACACATATGTTTCACGAAGTGAAGCGGAACAAAAACGAGGCAGCTTGTCTAAAGTGATTTTCACGGACGAGCTTATTCGTTTTTTAAACAAACAAACTTATAGATATAAGAATTTTGAGCTCAACTTTTCGGGAGAGTCTATTCAGCGAGCCGTTAACGCGCTTGACGCTTCGCTGCTGCAAGGACTTTCCATGGCGAGCAAAGAGATTTATAATCTTTTGACTCTTGGTATCAGTGTTGAAGAAAATGTAGTAATTGATCAGGATGTCCCGGTTCGGCAATCCTTTGATTTATCTTACATAGATTTTGATTATCCTGCAAATAACATTTGGCAGGTAACAGAAGAATTCAGCGTAGAACGTCCGAACGGACAGTATGCGCGTCCGGATGTTGTTATTATGGTTAACGGCATTCCTCTGGCAGTAATTGAATGTAAAAAATCAAGCGTTGATGTCAGGGAAGGTGTTTTACAAAATGTCAGAAATATGAGTCCTGACTATATTCCTCATTTATTCAAATTTTCGCAAATAGTCCTTGCTATGAATCCAAACAAAGTTGTATACGGAACTTGCGGAACAAGTGCCGACTATTTTGTAGAATGGCGAGAGGATGAAGTGCAGTGGCAAGAAGAAATATGCAAAATGTGTTCACCGGATGGTAATACTATCGAACAAGACCGTGCCATTGCCTCCTTACTGGATAAAAAAAGATTTTTGACAATCATTCATGATTATATCCTTTATGACAGCAACATAAAGAAAATTTGCCGGCATCAGCAGTTTTTTGCCGTTGAAAACGCTATTAAGCGAATTAACGGTGAAGACGGCAAAAAAACAAACGGCGGTGTAATTTGGCATACTCAAGGCAGCGGAAAAACACTGACCATGGTTATGTTAGTTAAAAAAATCCAATATTTGAAAGCTTACGAGCATCCTCGATTTGTTATAGTCACCGACAGAGTAAGCTTAGATAAACAAATTAGAGATAATTTTGCCAATTCACAAATGGCTCCAGTGCGTGCAACTACCGGAAAAGGTCTGAAAAGTATATTAAAAGATAAAAGCAATATAGTTGTTACAACCTTAATTAATAAGTTTGAAACGGTATGCAAAAATCACTATCTTGAAGTAGATAGCGACAAATTCTATGTATTAATAGATGAGGCGCATCGTTCTCAATATAGCTCTATGTATAATTATATGCGTGAAGTGTTGCCAAACGCTACTCTGATTGCTTTTACAGGTACTCCTTTGATTTCAAAGGCAAAGCGCAATACATATAAAAAGTTTGGTGATCCTATTCATAGCTACACTATGAAGCGCTCAATGGAAGATAAAATCACCGTTCCGCTAGTTTATGAAGGAAGAAAAGTTAAGTTAAGCGCACCTTCCGATACAATTAACGCATATTTTGACAGCTTAACGGAGCATTTACCTGATGAAACAAAAGCCCATCTAAAAGCAAAATACAGTAAGTGGAATCAACTTGCAGAAGTGAGCAGCAGGACTCATGTTGTCGCATTTGATATCTATGACCATTTTATAAACTATTGTTTGCAAAAAGGGTTAAAAGCGATGGTGGTTTGTTCCTCAAGAGCTTCGGCGGTTGATGTGTTTAATATACTTTCCTCCATTCCGGGCAAAAAGGTGGAGCCGCGCGTTGTTATTACGTTTGGAGACAAACGTGAAGGCGACGGAGATGATATGACTACCACAGCTATAAAGAAATATCACGACAAAATGGTTAAGCCGTTATTTGGCGATAATGATGAAAAATACAATGATTCCGTTTGTGATGATTTCAAAAATCCGGATGGGGATATTAATATGCTTATTGTTAAGGATATGCTTCTGACCGGATTTGACGCTCCTGTTGCTGGCGTATTATATGTTGATAAGACTTTGCAAGAGCATAATTTGCTGCAGGCAATAGCTCGAGTGAACCGTGTTTACAAAGGAAAAGATTTTGGTTTAATTGTTGATTATTGGGGCATTTTTAAAAAGCTAAGAGCTGCGGTGGATTTGTATGATGATGCAGAATCTTCAATGAATGCTTTTGATCAGGCTGATATAGAAGATGCTATTCTTGGGCCTATTGACGAAAAGAACAAGCTGGAAGAAGCTCATAAGGATTTGTTAAATCTATTTCCCGGCTTTGATGATAGTACAACTTCTGATGCTTGGCAGCAAAGTCTTGAAGACGATGTAAAGAGAAATGAGTTTTATGATAAGCTTAAAACGTATGCAAATCTCTTAAATCTTGCTTTGACAAATCGTGATATTTTTACTGAAATCGGTTTTGATAAACTGGAAGAATATCGAAAAGATTATCGCTTTTTTGACAAGTTACGCCAAAGTGTAATTGAGCGTTTTGACAACGAAATTGATTTATCAAAATATGAATCAGGAATCAAAAACCTGCTTGATACTTTTGTGGGCGCTACTGATGTTCATCAAATCATTAAGCCTGTTTCCATCACCGATGAAAAAGCAATGAAAAAATTGATGAAATCAAATGACCCAAAGAATGTTAAAGCTGATAAAATCAAAACACGAATTGAATCGGAGTTAAAACAGGTACGATATGACGATCCGCTTCTTTTTGAAGAATTTTCAACAAAAATAAAGAAAACACTCGCAGAGTATGATGAAACAAGAGATGCCGATAAATACTTCACTGCTATGGAGACAATGGCGAATGATTTTAGACACGGCAGATTATCGAAGGAATATCCTGCATCAATCACTAATGATAGCGACACTAAAGCGTTTTATGGCGCAGTAGTAAATGTTCTTCGTTCAAAAGCAGATCTGTGCTTATCAGATGATGTTGAAAATGCCATTGCAGAGCATTCAAGAAGAATAACACAGGCTGTTTCTACTAATGCAAAGCGAGATTGGAAACATAATGAAGTCGTTCATAAACAAATCCACCGTGTGTTGGATGATTGCTTGTTTGAAATGTTCGATGAAATTGGATATGAGATTGATAATTCAAATATTGATACACTTGATTTGATTATCGATGAAATAATGAAGGTTGCGGTTGCAAGATATTGATGAAAGAATTTGAACTATATTTAGGTCCTATTAATGGAATTGTAAAGGTTAAAATCCTAAGGAAAAAAATAAAAAACGTACATCTTAAAGTCTTTCGCTCCTTAGAGGTTGCGCTGTCTGTTCCTGAAGCTGTTCCGGATGAATGGATTCAGTCATTTCTGTCAGAGCGACAAAAATGGATTGATGATCAAATAACCAAATATAAAAAGGCCAGCGGCTACAACAATCTTCTTGACATCAAAAACGGAGCATCTACTCAATATCTAGGAAAGGATATGAGAATCTATAAAGAAGCATCCCTTTCCAATTATGTTGAATTAGATGAAAAGAGAATACATCTCTTTGTAACCGAATGGAACGATGATGAGCTTGTTCAAAAAGTATTTAATAAATGGTGGCGGCAAACTGCTAAAGAAATATATCAAAGTGAAGTGGATAGCTATTATGATAAAGTTATCCGAAAGTACAATGTAGATAAACCGACTGTTACAATTAAGAAAATGAAGACTTTATGGGGCAGTTGTTCTCCTCAAAAATGCAAAATCACTTTGAACGAATATTTGCTAAAAGCTAATATCCGCTGCATCCAATATGTGGTTCTTCATGAGTTGACGCATTTATTATATCCAAATCACAGTTCTGATTTTTATACTTTTATGACAATACATATGCCCGATTGGGAAGAACGAAAAAAGCAATTAGATACCGAAGTTGTTCAATGTTTATAGAATGAAATTCTATTCTTGTGACGACGCAAAATTGCCTGCGAAAGCATTATTATCAGCATATAAACTTAAATTTACCGCCCCTTGATAGACAAATCGCTTATCAGGGGGGCGTTTTGTGCATTGTTACAAAAATATTTTATTTATTATTGAAATCCTAATAATCAGTATGAGGGCGAATTAGTTTAAAGTGTTAATCAAAATTTATAGGGCGTGTGAGTTTATGGCTCACACGCCCTAATCTTTTCTATTCACTTTTCCGTTTCCGATTCGGGAAGTACGCTTCCATCCAATCTATATACTCCTCCGGCGAGATTTTGCCGTCGCTGCATTCGTCACGCTTGGTGATCGCCTGATAACGCCACTTGTTAAATTCGTCCTCTTTCAGTTGATGAACCCGCACACGGGCGGCATAGCGCTTGTAGTATTTGTTGTAGATTGGAACCGCCTTATTGTCGGCGATTTTCGCCTTGTAGTTCTCCAACGCGGCAAGCTGCTGGCAGGTTCGGGTTTCTCCCTCGGCTATGCGGTCGCAGTAGTGCGTGTCATAATTACCTTTCATAATAAAGTATTTGCCGCAGCGCTTGCACTTTCGGAAGCGGACGTTTTGCTCCAGCATTTTTGTCAGCTCCAGCTCCAGCATATCTTTAATAGAACAGCAAACATATCTTGCGCTGATAAACATATGGTGCTGTAAAGTAAACAGAAGTGTGTTTGTGCTGATGCCGTACTTTTCCGCAAACGCCTTTTGCTCGTTGGTAGGCGTGAAATTCAAATTCTTTAAGGCGTTAATGATCTCTTTGCCGGTTGTACCGTAAGGCATTTTGTCTCCGTCCATAATGTTATGAGAGGTTCTGAATTCTTCTTTTCTTTCAAAGGATGTAGGCATCTCGTGAGCGTGTCTGTAGAGATGAAGTTGCTCGCTTGGGTATAAGCTGCCGAGGACTTCGGGATAAAAATCCTCGTCATAGCAAAACTCGATCAGCTCTAAAAACTCCTTTTGCAGAGCAAGCAAATAATTTCCGTAGCGTGCTATGCTTTTGCTCGTTTCGGTACTGCTTTTAATGAGCGGTGGAAAAATCGCCGAATAGAGTGAAGCGTAAGCAATGTTATTGATTAAAGGAAAAGTAGTATCGAAATCATTATATGTCCTCAACGTCCACTCTTCGTCGGTCAGTTGAGCAGGGTTCTTTTCTGTTTCATCTTCCGGTTTGCTATGATATCCTTCTTCCTCTCCGATACGCTCCAATAGGCTGAATACCGTATATAGCTTTTTAACCGGAGCCAAAAAGTCGGCGTAAACAAAATCAAGGATACCCTCGCCGTAATTGAGCGTTACATTCGAGCCGCTCATAATATTGATCATAGCGTTTTCTAGTTTTCCTGTATCATCAGCGAACGGTCCTGCTAAACCTGAGGCTCGAAAGTTGTATTTGCTCTTAAATTTTTCAAAGTATTCCTGACATCCTTTTAAATTATCTTTTTCATAATCTATTTCTTCCTCGGCAGACTCATACGCTTTGTATGAACTGCCGAGTTTTTTTGCTTGTTCTCTTTCGTCAGCTTCAATAAGCTCGTCTATATAATCGTCACGCTCCCAAGAATCAACGACAATGTTGATGGTCTTCTTTTCGGGATAAAACTTTACCCTGTTATGGTAAAAGTCAAGACATACATTCTTTGAATTGGAGCGCACTATGCGGTATTTATCGTATTCGGAAAGCTCCTTGTTCGGTTTGTTTTCAGCCATATCGTCACCAGCCTTTTAGATATTTTAAATTGTCCGATTAATGTGCGTATCATATTTACACATCGGCATTCCCCAAAAGCAAAAATCTCTTGATTTTGGGGAATAGATGATTTATAATGTGGATATAATAATGAATGATGGGGTTAATTATATGAAACTGATAAATCGTGTAATCTATATGAATGAAATCAAAGAGTTAGCCAGTACACCGGACATAAAAGTTATTACCGGTGTGCGCAGGTGCGGTAAATCCAAGCTGATGGATGCCTTTGCAGAGTATCTGAAAACATCTGACGAAAGTGCCAATATAATACACATCAACTTTAACCTTACGGAGTTTGAGGATTTATTGGAGTACCACGCGCTGGAATCATATGTTGAAAGAAACTATGATCCATCCTCAGAAAATTATTTGCTGGTCGATGAGATACAGATGTGTCCATCCTTTGAGAAAGCGATCAACAGCCTTCACGCAAAGGAAAAATACGATATATATGTAACAGGTTCGAACGCCTTCTTGCAGAGCAGCGATCTTGCAACGTTGTTTGTTGGCAGGACTTATGAACTTCAGTTGTTCCCGTTCTCTTTTAAGGAATACTTGGCTTATTTTCCAAATGAAAACATCTACGCCGCTCTTTCGCAGTATCTCACCGAGGGTGGTATGGCAGGCTCGTATCTGTATAAGAACACAACACAGAAGTATCGATACATTAATAATGAAGTCCTGAATGCACTGATCGTGCGTGACATCATCAATAAAAACCGCCTGCAAAACGAACCGCTGTTGCACGCGCTGATAGACTATTTGATGGACAATATCGGTAACCTTACATCTGTCAGAACCATCACAAACACTCTGTCCTCCAACAATACAAAAGCTGACCATAAGACAATAGGTAAATATATTGACTTGCTGTGTAAAGCGTTTGCGTTTTATAAGATACGCAGATATGATATCAAAGGCAAAAAGTATTTGCGTTCTGAGGACAAGTATTATCTATGTGACCAGAGCTTTCGTTTTGCTCGTCTCGGAACAAAGAATATGGACTACGGGCGAGTATTGGAAAATATCGTCGCAATAGAACTTCTGCGCAGGGGATATGAAGTTTATGTCGGTGTGCTGTATAAGAAAGAGATAGATTTTGTGGCAATGAAGCAGGGCGAAAAGATGTATATACAGGTCGCTAACGATATATCCGACAAAGAAACCTTTAAGCGAGAGGTTTCCCCGCTGTTGCAGATTCGTGACGCATACCCTAAGCGGCTAATTGCTCGGACTTATCAGCTGCGCTATCAGCACGAGGGAATAGAAGTCATAGACGCGGCAGAATGGCTGAATCAATAAATCCCCAAAATTAAATTATTATTAGTTTTGGGGAATCTCGTGTTTGGAAATTAAGAATAACAGAGAACACCGGACAAAACAATAAAAGCTTTTTTCGTTCTCAATATCTTACTCGGTAGACTCATACTTCTTGTATGGTCTGCCGAGTTTTTGCGTGCTCTCTTTTGTCACCGGCTTTTTAGAAAATATAAATCGCTCAAAAATTAGATAATAAACATCACTCTAATATATATCATACAAAACTGTTGAACTTTTGTCAAGTTGTCGCTATAATGCGTTTAGATAATTCAAACATCTGTTTTATGATTATCTAACAACAACTGAATGACCTTCTCAGAGATATCTCTCCCGGTGAAGTAGGCGACGATATGAGCGTACCAAGGGCGAGAAAAAACGACACAGCGCCGAAAAGGGTTGCCTGTCAGAGTCTGTTGGGGCAGAAAGGCAAAATACAAAACAAATAATCAGGAGGAACCAAAATGAAGAAATTTAACAACACCATCATTATCGGCATAGACCACGGCTACGGAAATATGAAAACGGCAAATTGCTGTTTTCCGACAGGCTTGATCGCCTATAACTGCGAGCCTTTATTCACTAAGGAACTGCTTGTCTATAACGGCAAATATTACTTGATTGGAGAAGAACACAAGGAATATATCTCCGACAAGTCCTTGGACGAGGATTTTTATGTGCTTACGCTTGCCGCTATCGCAAAAGAACTGAGCACGGAAAGTATTACCGAAGCTAACATCTATATCGCCGCAGGCTTGCCCTTGACTTGGACAAGCGGTCAAAAAGCTGATTTTTCTGCGTATCTTATGCGAAATAAGGAAGTCAGCTTTACATTCCATAAGCAGGAATACCACCTTCACATTGAAGGCGTGAGCATTTATCCGCAGGGTTATGCCGCTATTGCTCCCTACGCTTCCAAGCTGACGGGAGTAAACGTCATCGCAGACATCGGCAACGGCACAATGAACGTATTGTATATGGTCAACGGCAAGCCGAAGTCCGGCAAGATGTTTACCGAAAAATTCGGAACTTACCAATGCACACTCGCTGTCCGTGAAGCCTTTATGCAGCAAACGCAGCGGGAGCTGAATGACCATATCATCGAAGAAGTGCTGCGAACAGGCAAGTCTGATATTCCAAAATCAGACCTCGCTATTGTAAAAGCCGTTGCTGCGGAGTATGTCAATGGGATATTCCGCAGACTCAGAGAACACGGCTATGATGAAAACACAATGCGGCTTTGGGTAACCGGTGGCGGCGGTTGCCTGATCAAGAATTTCGGCAAGGTCAATTCAAAGAGAATCACCTTTGAAGAAGATATTTGCGCCGCTGCCAAAGGCTATGAATATCTTGCCAATGTTCAGCTTTTGGCAGGGATCGGATTATGAAGCCGTACACGCTGACGATTCGATTCAGGGAAATCGACGAATACGAAGCTGAGGTCGGCGCTTTTATGAGGGATTTGAGTAAGCACACAGATAAATCCAAAAACAGATTTATCATAGACCTTATCGGAGATTATATGAAGCGCTCAGAGCAGGAACAGCAGGAGGAAGCTATTATTGAAAAACTGCGCAAGATGATTCGTGAAGAACTTCAAGGCTTTGCAGTTGCAAATCCCGATTTAGAGGATAAATCGGAAATGACCGAGGACGAAGAAGCTGCTAACGCCGCAAGCGTGCTTGACGATTTAGAGCTGTTTTGCTGACAGCAAATCGTATGAAATATGCTGTCACCGCTGTTTTCAATCAAAATGTGACAGCATTTTTGACAGCACGTCATTTGTTGATGATTCAAGGTGCTTTGGCGGTTGCAATACCCTAATGCACTATCTTATCGAGCAGACCGTCTGTACCCCCACAAAGGGCGGACGGTAGGCTCGTCAGGGAATTTGTTCCCCTGAAACCCTATTTTGAGAAGGAAGGTATATATATGACAGATACAAAAAAGGCAAACCGCAAACGCAAAATAGCGAAAAGGATTTGGCTGAATGAGATGGAAGAACGTGAGCTAAAAAGAAAAGCGAAAAAGGCAGGCGTTTCTCAATCAGGACTTGTCCGATCGCTCATACGGGGATATGAGCCGAAGGAAAAACCGGGAAAGGAATTTTTTGAAGCACTTCGCCAACTTTCCGCTATCGGTAACAATGTTCATCAACTCACAGCAAAAGCGAATGCGCTCGGATTTATCGACGCGCCTATGCTGCATAAAGAGGTCAGGGAATGGAGAGAGTTTCGTGCGGATATCGTGTGCCGTTTCATTTCGCCGGACGGAGGGTAAATATGGCAGTCTGTAAATTATGGGCGATAAACGAAGGCGGTCTGAGCAGGGTGCTTCAATACGCAGCCAATCCGAAAAAGACAAACAACAAACTCTACGTCAATGGTATCAACTGCGAACCGGAAACAGCCTATGAGGAGTTTACCGCAGTCAAGCACTCTTATGCCAAAACAGGCGGCATTGAAGCCTATCACGGCTATCTCAGCTTTAAGGAACAGGATATCACACCGGAGCTAACAATGAAAATCGGCACAGAATTTGCACAAGAGGTCTGGGGCAAACGGTTTCAGATATTGGTTACCGTTCACACAGACACCGAACATTCGCATTGCCATTTTGTAATCAACTCCGTTTCCTATGTTGACGGAAAAAGGCTTTGGGGAGAAGAAAAAGCGTGGTTCAAATTCAAACAGACAGCGGACAGATTATGCGAAAAATACGGCTTGAATTATAACCCGAAGCCCGTTAGAGGAAGAAGCTCGTCTTATCACTACAATCGTGAAAAGAAGGGTGAACCGACAAGATACTTACTCGCCCGTGAAGCGATGGAAAAAGCGCTGTTGCAATGCACCAACACGGCAGATTTACGATATACGCTCGCTAAACTCGGTTATGAGCTTACTATGAACGACAGGCGGAAATATTGGACAATCACGCCGAAGGGCTGTAAAAAGCCGATACGTCTTGTAAAACTCAGCGCTGATTACACGCCCGAAGGTATCCGCCACAGATTGGTGAACAACCGCTACGATCGACCGCCGCGTATTGACGACCAAAGCAATACAAGCTGCCTACTTGCGGCGATAGGATACTTCAAAGGACAAGCGGAATATACCGAATATATCTGTATTATGCGTTCAGGCTTGGCGTGATACACAGCTATCGCCGCCCTGATCCTGCAAAGCTGCATTGGATATTCAAGGAGGAGCTTGCTTATCTTGACTGGTTAAGCGAGGAAGTCAGGCTGATGAGCAGGGAGAAGATATCAACCGACGTTGAGTTATTTGCGTACAAGCATAAGCTGGAGGATAAAATTCAGACATTTACCGATGAAAGGGCTGATTTACGGAAATACGCACGCCGTAAAATCAGCGCTGATGAAATAAAAGAAACCAAAGATAAAATAATGCATATTACAATTAATTTGAGAAAGCTCCGTCACGAGCTGAAGCTGTGCGAGCATATCGCAGAGCGGTCTAAGGTGATGGAGCAAGGCTTGGAGACCGTCCTTAGCGACGAGCATAAGTCAAGGGCGAAGAACAAGAGCAGAGGATATGAACGATAAATCTAAGACGAAGGGAGATGGATTTTGATGAGCGATAAATCGTTCCTAAAGCTGCCGAGAGTATTGATCTCAGAGCCTTTGCGGAGCAAGCTGTCTGATTCGGCAATCGTGCTGTATTCGTATTTGATCAGCTTGTATGAGTTGTCGGTCAGAAACGGAGAGAGATTTCGGGACGAAAACGGAAGATATTATGTAGTGTGTCCCATCAGCACTGTTATGCGGCTGCTCAACTGCTGCAACAACAAAGCGGAAAGCGTGTATACGCAGCTTGAAAATCAAAATCTTATCTCCCGCAAACGGCAGGGACTCGGCAAGGCGAATTTGATATATGTGAATCCTATTGCGGAAAGTACCGCAACCTATGCGAAAAACGCATACTATCAAGAATGATTATTATCAAAAAGACTTGAATAAAATCTATCCATCTATCAGCTACGGGGATGCGATAGAGGATATTCGCAATCAAATTGAATATGATGTTTTGGCAGAACGCGACTACGGCAGTGTGTTGGATGAAATCGTCAGTCTGCTTGCCGATACGGTGACATCCGCCGTCGAAACTCTCAGGATAAATCAAATCAACATTCCGACAGAAAAGGTTCGGTGGCGGCTCAAGCAACTGACTGCCGAACATATTGAATACGTTATCGGATCACTCGAAAAGAACACAACCGAAATAAAAAATATGAGAGCCTATCTGCCGACGGCTCTCTACAACTCTATTGATACTTTGGATACTGCCGCCTTATACGGCGCTTGAAGGGAGGGTATACGCAGTGGAAGAAATCAAATTTATGAATACAAAGCAAGTAGCACAGGCGCTGGGTTGCAGTATGCCTACGGCACGTCAGATTATGATGCGTGCGGATTTTCCGCTTATCCGAGTAGGCAAAAACTACAAGGTCAGCGAGCAGGCATTTGTTGAATGGAGTAAAAAAAGAAGAGTTTAACGATTTAAAGTAAAAAACTATTGATTCTGAATCGTTTCTGATGTATGATGTTACTATTGGAAACGATTCGGCGTCTTTAGGTTCCGAAAGGACGGATATAATGAACACTAAAGGCAAAAAGCCGAAAAGAAAAGTAAAAATGGATTACGGTGACGGCTCTATTTACTTTGTAAAAAGCCGAAACTGTTACGCCGGACAGGTTTATCTTGAAATCGACGGCGAAAAAAATCCGCAAGAGCGTTTACGGTAAGACCGAGCGAATTGTAAAGGACAAAATTCGTGAGCTTCAAATTCAGGCTAAAGCCGGTGCGTTTAAGAGGGTTGATAAAACGACCTTTTATGAACTGGCTGAAAAAATGATAGAGGAGCAGGTTGCTCTGAACGAAATCAGACAATCCACCTACAAGCGCAAGCTGGAAACGCTGAAAATGCTCAGCTCTTTGTCCGATAAACAGCTTCGCAAAATCACGGAGGATGACATTATCGCATACTTCAAGGATAACCTCGATTATGCGCAGTCAACGCTCAACAAGCTGTATCAGCTGCTCGGCGCTGTTTTCAAAAAGGCAATGAAAAAGGGAATCATCAGCAAAAGTCCGCTGGAGGATTTGCGTGTCCCGAAATCCCGCAAGAAAACGGACAAGGTCAGAGCGTTAACGGTAGAGGAGCAGGCACGGTTGCTTGATGTGCTGAATAACAACGACATCAATTACTCCGAGATAATGCTGGTTTCTATGTTCACCGGAATGCGCGGCGGAGAGATTTGTGCGCTAAATATCGAGGACATTGATTTTCAAAACAACTGTATCATCGTGAACAAGACCACATCACGCGGCGGCGACAATTCGGTTATCGTCAACGAAACGAAAACAGAAGCCGGTATGCGCAAGGTTTTGATTAACAACGATTTGGCAGCTTTTTTGAAGGAGTGTATCGGTGAGAGAACCGGCGGCACATTGTTTGTTTCAAGCAACAACAAGCCGGTCACTACACAGCAGGTCAACTATTATTTTTGGAACACTTTGAAGCAATACGATATTCAAGACAAATCGCTGCAAGGAAAGCTGACCTTCCACTCGCTCCGTCATACCTTTGCCACGCGCTGCATCGAAAGCGGCGTGCCGCCGAAGGTCTTGCAGAAAATACTCGGTCACAAGGACATCTCTGTTACGATGAACGTATATTGTGATGTTTTTGAAAAATTTGAAGCCGCTCACCTGAACGCTGTTGACGAGTATATGAAACTGAATAATATCGGATTGGGAAAATCCGAAACAAAAACCGTAAAGGTTGCATAAACAGGGCAAATCGCAGTCAAGCCGCTGCAAGCCACTGTTTAAGCCATTTAAAATGACTCCCGCAACCAAATTGATATTCAGGCTTGATACAATTTCAAGTCTGAATATTTCTATATAAAAATATTTGTTTTGTGACTTTTTTCTTAGATTTCATAAAAACTTAGATTCGGTAGGTAAATCAGCATTCATATAATGATGATTGTCAATGTTAGATTACCACATATGTGGTAAATATAAAATTACAAGAACAGTATATGAGAACGGATGAAAATGTATGAAAAACGCAAATAATTCAGCTCTTAATAATCTCCTTAATAGTGTGGGAAATTCTGCAGCTGAAATAACTCGTAATCTCAGTTTATTTGGTGATGGAAACATGGGAAAAGGTATCCAAAATCTTTATGAAGCAGGAAAACAAAGTGGAATGATTAAAGGTTCTATAATCACAGCAGGTGCTTTTAGCTTTGGCTTTGTGGTCTATAAACTCACAAACTATATCGTTAAAAATGTTATTTCTTCAGAAAATTGTTTAAAAACGGAAATATCTGATGGTGCTATTACTATAGATAATTCTCCAGTAAATACTGCCGAATTTATTGAACCACAAACCAAAAATACAGTTTGATATTTCTTTGCCCTATTATTATTGATAATTCAGAAGACAAATATCAAAAGAATATATTTTAATTTTTACCAGTTCAACACCTTATCAAAATATGATTTTATACAAATATATGCACTCAAAGTTAGAATCTTCAGATTATCCGAGAATTCTAACTTTCTGGTAATAATTGAAATATTGAGTTTTGTCTACTATTACTTAAAAAATGGCCCGTAACACCTCAAATACACTATCTCAGATTGTATAAGATCACATAATGTAGAAAATTGAATTTTAAGCAACAAACTGATTTCGTTTTTCAAGCGAAGTCAGTTTTGTTTTTAATTAAATACGATAGTTGTTGTAAAAGTTGATATTCTCTTGGCATAACAAAACTGCCTATAGTAGCTTCTTTAATTCTACCATAGGCGGTCGTTTTTTCATTATCCACTTTTTATGGACTTGTGCAATTACAATCCTATTTTTCCTTTAAACTTCCATTAAATCCATTCAAAATAGGCTCTAAAAAATATGAAATAATACTTCTCTGCCCAGTTTTAATTTCTAAATTACCAGATAATCCAGAAATAATTTTTATATTCTTATTATCATTTTCTATGTCAGTTATAACACGATATACATTACCTATGTTATCTACAACATCTGAATTTGGACTTATATATATAATCTTTCCAGATACAGTTCCATAATCAGAATATGAATATGCATCAAGTTTTATTTGAACTGTATCACCAATATTTATATCTGCTATATCTTTATTTTGTATATAACATTCCATTTGTAATGGTACATCATTTGGAACAATCGACATCAATTCTTGATATGAATTAACTATATCCCCTATAGAATTTACAGCTAAATTACTTATATAACCATCGGCTGGTGCGGTAATATGGGTATATTTTTCTGATTTCTGATATTGTTTAAGCTTTGTATTTAAATTTGATAATTCACTCTTTTTTTCAGAATAAATATTATTTATTTCTTGTTTATGCTCTATATCCAGATTCTGGATTTTTAATTCAGCATTTTCTAATTGAAGTTTTTTCTGTTGTACTATCTGTTCTTGGGCTTTAAGAAGTTCTGAACTATTTTTATAACTTTCCTTTGTTGCCACTGCGTTATCATATTCCAATTTAGCGGATTCTTTTGACAATTCAAGTGATTTTTTAGATAAAGAATAACTATTTTCTTTTTCTATAATAATTTCAATATTACTTTTACAATCTTCATCATAGTTTTTTAAAGAAATTTTGGATACATCTGTTCCATCAATTAGTTTTGAATAAACATCTATTTCAGCTTCAATGACACTTATTTGCTCTTTTATAAAAGTAATATCTGTTTCAGATTCAGTATCAAGCTCAATCAAAATATCTCCCTTTTTCACACCTTGACCATTTTTTACATATATGTTTTTAATATTTCCAGAAAGATAAGATTTAACTATTACTATGTTTCCTTCTGGAATCACCTGACCTTTTGCAGTAACAACAACATCTGTTTTCGCTATGCAAGACCAAATAATTGTAACAATAAGCAATGAAAAGATTGAGTATATAATAATCTTACCGGCTTTATGTGCGGGTCGTTCAATTATTTCAAGAATATTAGGCATAAAATCATATTTTAACTCACTGTTTTTATGTTGGCTATATTTTAAAATATAATCCGAGATTTTATCTTTCATTTACTATTCTCCCATCTGTTGTTTATGATATAAATATGAATATAAGCCATTTTCTTCAAGTAAATTTTCATGTGTATCATACTCAACTAATTCGCCTTTATCTATAACCATAATTTTTTGAGCAATTTTCAAGGTTGAAAGCCTATGTGCAATAATTAAAACTGTTCTTCCTTTACAAATATCTTTTAAATTTTTTTGGATAATACTTTCAGATTCATAATCAAGTGCAGAAGTTGCCTCATCAAAAATCAAAATACGAGGATTAGCTATAATAGCACGAGCAATAGCAATCCTTTGCTTTTGACCACCTGATAGTCCTATGCCTTTTTCTCCAATTATAGTATCATATCCATTAGGAAGTTCTGTAATAAATTCATGTGCACCCGCTGTTATAGCTGCTTGTATAATCTGTTCTGCTGAAGCTGACGGCATATGTATAGCAATATTTTCACTTACAGTTCCAGAAAACATATAATTTTCCTGCAATACTACACCTATCTGTGTTCTCAACCACAATGGATTTACCAATGAAATATCAATATTATCTATACTGATTTTTCCACTTTCTGGAATATATAATCTTTGTATTAACTTAGAAATTGTACTTTTTCCTGACCCACTTCGACCAACTATACCTATTATACTTCCCTCAACTATATTAAATGTAACTCCCTTTATAACTTCTGGATTATCCATTTTATATCTGAATCTTACTTTATCAAATGATATTTTTCCTTTAATTGATGGAAGATTAGAAAGATTAGTATTAGAAATCGGTTCTGTAGGAGAATTAAATATATCACCTATACGCTTTACAGACATTGAGGCTTGCTGATACTCCTGCCAAAGCTGAACTAATCTTAGAACAGGTCCGGTTACTCTTCCTGAAAGCATTCTAAAAGCTACCAATGCACCAACAGTTAATGCCCCATTCATCACAGCTACAGCCCCAAAAACAAGAATTAGTAATTCAAACATTTTTTGTATAAACTGAGCTATACTATTAGAATTAGCAGAAACCATAGATGTTCTATATCCTGCCTTAACATATTCTGATTGTATATCTCCCCACCTTTTTTCAAAATTTTCTTCTAACGCAAAAGATTTAACGGTTTGAACACCATTAATAGATTCAACTAAAAATGATTGAGATTCGGCACCTGCATTAAATTTTTCATCTAATCTCTTTTTAAATATTGGTGTAATAATTGCAGAAAGAATTGCAAAAACAGGAATCGAAGCTACTACAATAAGTGCAAGAGATACATTATATATAAAAAGGATAACTATATATACAATAATAAAAAGAAAATCTATTATTGAAGATAATGGTGTACCTGTTAAAAAATTTCTAATATTATCTAATTCTCTAACTCTTGCCACTGTTTCACCCACACGCCTGGATTCAAAGTATTTTAAAGGAAGTGCAAACAAATGTTTAAATAACTTATAATTTAGAATTACATCAATTCTATTTGTTGTATGAGTAAAAACATAATTTTTTGCTATTCCAAGTACCAATTCATAAATATAAACTATTATAATTCCAATAGCAATAGACCACAATGTAGACATACTATTATTGACTAAGACTTTATCAATAACAACTTGTGTCATTATCGGAGTAAGAATTCCTAAAATTTGTATTGTAAAAACTGCAATAAACACTTGAATAAATTGCTTTTTAAACTTAAGGATTGTTGGAATAAACCATTTAAAGCCAAATTTTGTTTCAGAATCTATAAATTCTCTTTTTTTCAGTAATATGGTTGTTCCACTCCAAAATTCTTTGAATATATTCAAATCCATCATTTCAGGATTTTGTTTATCAGGATATAAAATCATAACTTTATCATTTAAAATTTTTGCAACAATAAAATAATTATCATTTTTATCCTTAACCATTACAGGTACTTTTAATTTTGCTAAATCTTCTATGCTCATTTTGCGAAGTTTTGCTTTTAATTTAAATGACTTCGCTATGCTTATAATATCAAGGTCACTTAATTGAGATTTTTGATTAAGCATTATGTGCTCTATCTCTTGTTGAGATATCTTTAAATTCAAAAATCTCATCAATATTATTAAACAACCTAATCCACTATCTAATTTATCATTCATTATATAATAATTTTCCTCTCTACTATAAAATAAAGACCAAATATAAAGAGCTAAAATACACCTTATATTTGGTCTAATCTCAAATATTATTAATTTGCTTTAACCCATATCTGTTCTAATACATTTCTTGTTCCTATAGAATCTTTCTCTATAGATTCACTCCAAGAAATATTATTTTCTGATGTATAAACTGACATATTTTCAATAAGGAGTTGAACTTGGTTATTTCTAAGTGCATATCCATCATTACTAATGATATTTTCTATTTGATTATTTTCGCCCTTAAACCAATCATTTATTGTAAATACATCATTAGTTTCATTCATAATTATATCAAGATTATCCTCATTTCTTGAAAATACAAGATTCAAGATATCAGTATTTATCTGCAAGATATCATTTCCAGCAGAATCAGAAATATCAATAGTCCCATCTCCCGAAGAAAATGTATAGTTATTATCTATCTCAAAAACATCAAGTGAAAGATTAGATTTATTGATTTTTGCAACTGTTCCATCAGCAAAGACATATTTGAAATTAGAATAATCATCTCTATAGAAGTAATTCTGAATAATCAGCTTATCTTCTGTTCCATTTATGCTTATTTCAAGGTTATAGCTATTCTTTTTCAAAGATAGGTCTTTGGGATTTACATTATCTGTGAACTTGATTACATTCAATCCACTGTTATCATAGATTGTATCTATACCATAACCCTTGCCAAAGATATATGTATCATCTCCACTTTCACCACGGAGAGAATCGTTTCCTGCTCCACCATCTAATATATCGTTGCCACTTGAACCATTGATAGTGTCATTACCACCATATCCATATAACTCTGAACTTTCATATACTGTTCCAAGATTATCGTTTGCATCAGTGCCACGAACTACTTTTAATATAGCTGTGATATCATCTTTAACCCAGTTTGTTCCATCAGCAAAGACATATTTGAAATTAGAATAATCATCTCTATAGAAGTAATTCTGAATAATCAGCTTATCTTCTGTTCCATTTATGCTTATTTCAAGGTTATAGCTATTCTTTTTCAAAGATAGGTCTTTGGGATTTACATTATCTGTGAACTTGATTACATTCAATCCACTGTTATCATAGATTGTATCTATACCATAACCCTTGCCGAAGATATATGTATCATCTCCACTTCCACCACCGAGATAATCATTTCCCTCTCCACCATCTAATATATCGTTGCCGCCATTTCCAGATAAGCTATCATCTCCTAAGCCACCAAGAAGCATATCATCTTCAGAAGAACCATTTAATGTATCTTTTCCTGCGCCACCAACCAAAACTCCTTCAGTAGAAAGAGAGAGACTATCATTTGAATTTGTACCAACTATACCACCACAATATTTTTCTATAGTTTGAGCATATTGCATATTTAAAGAATATATATATGATTTAAAGTCTATAAACATATTTTTATCTTCAATAAGAAGAACTCGTCCTAAATCAGCAAGAGTTACAACAGAGGCAGAACCACTTTTAAGTTTGAAATATACATATGAATTAAACAAACTCAAATCATAATGCTTTTTACCATCAGGAAGATTTTCTATAGATATAAATTCTAAATATTTTTTAATTTTGCCATAAATCATTTCAGAATAATATGATGATGCAAGATTTTTATATGTTTTTTGAAGTATAGGACCTGCAAGTTGGTTTGGATTTGCACCAAATTGACCTGAAAAGTTCCTATCTATCATCTTTTCAATAACATTAAGCTGTCTTGCATCAATATATTGACCTCTACTTGTAGGGTCAAGCTCTGATACTCCACAAAGATTATAAAGTATATCATCTATAAGTGAAACTCGTTCGTCTAAATTTTTAGATTTTAAAAATTTCTTAACAAGGGCAGTAAGCTTGCCTGTTGAATCCATTGCCATAGCATAGTGCAAAGAATGAACACTTCCGACTGAACGCACATTTGGCAGAGCAAGAATATCATCGCTTATCTTAAATTCAATATTATCCTTAGTGTCAATACGGTCTGAAGAAAATTTAAATTCCCCCACAGTTGTTTCAGTTCCATCTTCAAAAGTAACACTCGAAATATTTGCAAGAACCGAATCATTAATTTCATTATCAGAATTTTTTTCTGTATAGTTTAGGTTTATTGAAGTAATTCCTGCCTCTTTCAATGTCATAAGCTCATCAGAGGTTGAAATACCATCTTTATTTTTATCCTGCCAAATAAGAAGTCTGTTATATATCTCATCATGAGCGTCAATTAGTCCATCAAGATTATAATCATATTGTGCCAGTGCCTCAAAACCAGATTTTGCATATGTACCATCTGAAAGAAGGGTTCTATCACCAAAAAGTTCTCCGCTATTGTTAATCTTGCCATCGCCATTTAGGTCAAGTGCGAGAAAAGCATCATCGCCTGTTATCCAACCTGTCTTTTCAGCAAAGCCGTTTAAATCCATATCGAAATGTACGCCGTCTTCTATACCGGTAAGCTCGAAGCCTGATTTACCAAGGTCTATTACCAGTGGGTCATATACAATATTCTCAGCAGTTGTCATGCTTTTATCTGCTTCATCGGCAGATTTTTTTACACCGCCAGAGCCCCCACTTGCTCCTCCAAAACTTCCCATTGCATCATTTCCAATTGGTTCACTTGTATCTGGTATATAACTATATCCAGATGCTAATGCAGTATTAAAGTTAGAAATAATAGAAGAGCCAGAAATTGTATTTTCACCAATATTATCATTTTTAAAATCATTTTTAAGCATTTCTCGTATTTGATTAATGCTCATTCCATCAAAATTATATCCTTTTTTCTCTAATAAACTAACACAAAATTCTCTTACTTCATCAGGTGTTGTTACTAAATTATATGTACTATCACAATAATCCAAAAATTCTTCTATACTATCATAATTAAATATATTAAGCATGGATTTTATATCCATAAATGTTCCTGTTTTTTCATTCAATCCAAGAATTATAAGATCTTTCTTATTTATAACAAGATTATCTTGTGTTAATAAAAATATTGCAGCTACTTCTACATCATACTTCAATGCCATTATAGCCATTTGTGTACAAGTATATTCTTTATCTTTATATATATAATCATATTGTTCGTCAAATGTTTTGTTTATACCTGTTATTATATATCCAAAATAATCTCCAATTATAGGTAAAGCACCTACTAAGCTTTCCGACAACTCAATAAATGCATCTCCAATATCTTTAACTTTTTGAATGTATTGCTCATCTTTGCAGTTTTTTAACTCAAAACAACTCCTTTCTAATTTAGTTAATTGAATTGAAAATTCAAATAAATTATTAATCTTTTCTACTAAATCAGAACCATTGAATTCATAATCTTCATAATCTAAATTATCCAATATCTTTTCACCATAAATAAGTTCTGTGATTTTTTGAGAAACCGCATTACTAAGTGTAGTATTATATACAGAATTCAAAGTAGATACAATAATATCTTTTACAACATCTTTAAAATTAAAATCTTCTTCTTTTATTTCTTCATAAACTTTTTCTCGTACATAACTTTTTATTGCAGTTTTAACATCATCTTTAATAACTTCTTTACCTACATCTGCAACAAAATCACCTATTGTTATCTGTCCCATTTCTATCTTCCTCCATTAAATTAAACTTTATTAGCAATATCTATGTCTGTAATTTTACCACTATTTAATACAAACATAGATATATATATATCATCATTAATTTCATAATATATATACTCACCTACATCGGTACTTTTAATATTAGTAGGTTCACCAAACTTTTTTAATATGTCATTTTTCGTACTATTTATACCAATATTATCTATTTGCAGAAATCCATACATATTTTCATTTAAATCTGAAGATGAAATATAATATGAAATAAAATCTGTAATTTTTTGATTTTTTTGATAATTAGACAAAAAAACATATGATACTTTTTCATCATTATACATTAGTTTTGTTACTGCGTATGTTTTTCCGTTATGTTCTTCAATATCAACTGAACTATCAAAAGTATATCCATCACCTAAATCACTAAGTTTATATGGTATTTTTAAGGATTTACCATTCAATGTAATTTTTTCCATCATCTGCTTAACTTTTGTATCATTATCATCAGAGTATTTTGTTGCACTCGATTCTATCTTACTACTTTCTACTGCAGATTGCGATACAGCACTTGCTGTGCTTGGTGTGTTTGCACTATTTTCTTGGTTCGATACAGAAACTGATGGTTTTGATGTACCACAAGCCGCCGCACTCGCTACAATCGCTGCTGAAAGAAATAATGTTAATAATATCTTTCTTTTTTTCATTTCTCTACCTCTCTTATAATTTATTTTATAAACTTAACTTTATATATTTGCGAGTTAGATGCTAATTATAACATAATTTATTTTAAATTTGTTATATCTGGTATGAAAAGGGCTTTTTCTGGTAAACTTTGTACTTGATATATGATTTTTGTGTAAGTTTTAATTTATATATAAACTACAAAGTTTATTAGATTCACTTAGAAAAATCGGAACAACCACACACTCTGAAATAATCTCTAAAATAGCGTTTAAAGTCGAATCAGATTAGAATGACCTGTTACTGTAATATTATTTCCATATTCTTTGGGAAGATTTTTTATGTAAATTGCCGCATCGTCCATTATTTCTGATGAAACAGCATTCGCCATCATTAAATCATCTTTCCACTCATTAACGCCTGCAGTTCCACGAAATACTGCAACAACATCTTCAATATTTCCGTTATTTTTCTTTACAAAACAACAAGCACGCAAACCATTTTCATTAGAATCATTAGTTTCGTAATTTTGTATTGTATAATCATTTAAAAAGGCTTCATTTTCTTTATTGTTTAAAAAAGATTCCAATAATTCTACCCATTGGCTTTTGATCATACTTGCAGGTGGGTTTTCTTCATCAGGAACATATATATCGATTTTCTTAATAATATTTCGGATACTATCTTTTAATGTTTCACCTTCAAGTTCAAATAGATCTAAGTAAATTAAATTATCTAAAAAAAGTAATTGTGTATTTGTAATTTCCGACATAAAAATTCTCCGTTTCTTTTATAAATTTAATATTTATCTATACTTCCATTATAGATGGAGTATTTAAAACCTATATCCCCATCAATACTATAGGATTTAAGCCTATTAAAAACATCATTAGTACTATCTTTAGATATAGTTACTAATTGTTTAGTATATATATAGTATAAATCTATATTAATATTGTCATCAGCTATTTCTTTGACAAACTTTTCAATTTGATCATCAACATTCTTAAATTCTTGATTCAAAAAAATATATACTAAGCAAAAAAATTTATCGTTCTTAATATTTTCAGTAAACGATTGATCATTATTTACTATCTTTGTAAAACCAATTCCACCTTTAAATCTCACCTTAATTACAAATTCATTTTCTAAATATTTTTTTAATTTTAAAGAAAAATACTCTTCCGCATCATCCTTCATATAGTATTTATAGTAATCATCAGAGTAAGTATATGTTGTTACACCGCTTTCATCTTTTGGGCTACCATAAACAATAACCTCCTGATTATCATACTTTTCAGTTTTAAAACCTACTTTGTAGTAATTATCAGCCCAGTTAGGCGATGCTGCCGAAACAAATGTGAAATTATCATCAGGATAATTTTTCTTTAAATATTCACTTGCTTCGTTTATAACCTTTTTCTTAACATCTTCATGAGTGATTCTTTTACTGCTTGTTGTGTCTGATGAACTTTGATTTTGTTGTGCAAATTTACTGCAACCAGCCGTACTAACAGAAAGTATTAATACCAGTAGTATGGCTAATAACCTCTTTCCTCTTTTCATTCTTCTACCTCTCTTATAATGAATTTTTATACACTAACCTCATATTTTCAGTTAGATGTTAATTATAACATAATTTATTTTAAATTTGTTATATCTGGTATGAAAAAGGCTTTTTCTGGTAAACTTTGTACTTGATATACGATTTATGTAAGTAATCAGCCTTAAATATTAAAGTTAATGTGATTTCAATAATATAAAATAATAAAAATGCACCACAAATAGTATTTCACATTCGTGGTGCATTTTACGCAGATAATTTAATGTTTTATTTTTTATGTATTATTCATACAAAAAAACAGCCTACCCTATTGGGTAAGCTGTATATAAAAGGGATTTGCACCCTCAAAACTGAATAAAGAAGCAGATTTGCTTGAACCAAAGTTCATGGTCA
>OGPU01000937.1_pt1 | contig 28636 bp, 20 predicted proteins | sample 1552991 | NCBI WGS metagenome assembly OGPU01 (sample SAMEA2580296, study PRJEB22360) | human gut metagenome | biome: human gut; feature: human-associated habitat; material: faeces | place: Denmark | collected 2008/2010 | reverse complement strand
CCCCCCTGCCATAAACCGGACTCTCTTGCTCCAGTCAAAAATCTGCTTTACATCCTTCATATGCAGCCGATCCTGCTCATTAAAAAAATCTCTCCATATTCCATCCACCGTAGTCTCTGCTTTCAGTTCTTCACGCTCTCCATTTAAATATGCCATCATCTCACGGGTTACATAAATTGTATCTCCCATTGTCATGTTCAATTCATCTAATACCCCGTATTTTTCATATTCCGCCCGGTACAGATCAACATCCGAATAAAGTACGAGTCGGACACTCGTGACCAGCCACACCGCTAAAAAAGAAACCGTCAGGATCAGTCCCAGGATCCGGCTTAAAATCAGACTTATTTTGCTTTTCACTTTTTCAGAAGATGAGACCAGTTTTTTCACAAATTTACTCCTTTTTGTTGTATTCTTTATGTATTTATCTTATAATACTATTATTACTTATTAGGAGGTCTAATAATATGATGGATATAAATTATGAACTATATAAGGTATTTTACCATGTTGCAACTACGCTGAATTTTTCAGAGGCGTCCAAGCAGCTTTTTATTTCTCAGTCTGCTGTAAGCCAGTCGATCAAGACACTGGAGCGGAAACTGGATCAGACACTCTTTATCAGAAGCACCAAAAAAGTCCAGCTCACCCCGGAAGGTGAGATCCTGCTCCGCCATATTGAACCGGCTATGAATCTGATCCAAAAAGGAGAGGCACAGCTTCTTGATGCAGCTTCTACCGGAGGTCAGATCCGTATTGGTGCGAGTGATACAATTTGCAGATACTTTCTTGTACCATACCTTGAAAAGTTTCACAAAATGTTCCCCAATGTACATATCAAAGTGATCAATCAGACTTCTCTGCATTGTACGGAACTGCTCAAGAACGGGCTGGTAGATCTCATTGTGGTCAATTATCCCAATGCCAGCCTGAATAATATTTCCGCATCCATGAAGATCAAGAATTTCCGTGATGTATTTATTGCAGGGAATAATTACGGAGATTTAAAAGAAAAAAAGATCTCTCTCTCAGACCTTCTTGCTTATCCGATCCTCATGCTGGATAAGAACAGTACCACCAATGAATTTCTCCACCGCCTGTTCCAGCAGCATCAGTTAGACCTTGTTCCTGAGATTGAGCTGACAAGCAACGATCTTCTGATCGACCTTGCACGCATCGGACTCGGAATTGCATTTATTCCTGATTACTGTATCTCCAAAGAATCTGACGGTATCTTCACCCTGGATATGAACGAAGAGATGCCGGAGCGTTCGCTGGTCATCGCATACAATGAGCAGCTCCCGCTTTCCAAGGCAACGCAGGAATTTCTGAGTTGCTTCCATCCGGTGGAAGAGTAATCCATTGGAAGAAGAATCCGGTGGAAGAATCAGTCTCATCCCCTCCTGCATCCGGTCTGCCCGGTTTCCCGGACACATTTTCCGGATCAGGTGGGATCTTTTTTCCAAAATTCTGTCAGCAGCTCTGTCACATTTTCCATCGTACATCTTCTACAGTCCGACCATTCTCGCGGAAACATTTTCCTATAATGCGGGCTTTGGAATCTTTCATCCATCAGAAGAATTACCCCTTTATCTTTTTCCGTACGGATCACACGCCCCGCTGACTGAAGTACTTTGTTCATTCCGGGATAGAGATAGGCATAGTCAAATCCCTCTGCTCCAAAATACTGCTTCAGGATCTCCCTTTCATTGCACACCTGCGGGATTCCTGTTCCCACGATCATGGCTCCGATCAGACGGTCCTGCGTCAGGTCGATTCCTTCTGAAAAAATACCGCCCATCACACAGAATGCCACCAACGTCCCGTCCTGCTCTTTTTCAAATTTTTTCAGAAATTCTTCCCGTTCTTCCTCATCCATATACTGCGACTGAAGCAGCACTTCACTTTTCTTCCCAAGCTCCAGGAATTTTTCATACACTGCCTCCATCAGCCGGTATGACGGGAAAAAGGCCATATAATTTCCCTCTCTGCTATCCAGTGTCTTTCCGATATATTGTGCGATCCTGCTGTACATCTCTTCACCACGGCTTGTATACTTTGTACTGACTCCATCTGTCAGCAGTACTCTCCGATTCTCTGCAGGGAAAGTCGATTCTGCATAGACTGCATAATCGTCCTGATCCACAGATAACAGAGATTTATAATACTGTATCGGCAACAGCGTAGCAGAAAAAAAGATCGTACTGTTTCCCTGTTCCAGGCAATTCTGAAGATTCTCTGCCGGGTTGACACAGAAAAGTTTCACCATAAATTTTCCATCCGACTGCATTTCGCTGTATATCACATAATTTTTATCCAGCAGATCATGGATATTCAGAAAACTTCGTAATGCAAAGAACAATTGAAGGATCTCTTCTTCCGTTTCATCCTGCCTTCCCTGCTCTCTCTGTTCTTCTAAATAACGTTCCATTTCAGTCAGAAGATTCATCGCCTTCAACGCAAGGACAGATACACTGTCCAGGATCTGATAATTTTCACACTCTCTTTTCAGTTCCAGAAGTGCCTTGTTCATGCTCTCCAGACTTCTCGTCAGCTTTTTATCTTTTCCTTTTACAATTTTTTTCACTTCAAGAACATCTTCCTTATACAGGCTTGCACTGTACATCTCGCGTCCACGTTCCACAAGGTTGTGAGCTTCGTCAACCAGGAACAGATAGTGATTATTTCCTCCGTCTGCGAAAAATCTTTTCAGATGTGCATTGGGATCAAATACATAATTATAATCACAGATAATTCCATCTGCCCACACCGAAAGATCCAATGCAAATTCAAAAGGACAGACCTGGAACTTTTCTGCCTGTTCCTCGATCTCCTTTCTCCCCATTCCACCGCCATTTTTCAAAAGGTCATAGACTGCATCATTAACCCGGTCAAAATGTCCTTTTGCATAGGGGCAGGCCTGCGGATTACACTCTGCTTTTTCACAAAAGCAGATTTTTTCTTTGGCTGTCAGAGTCACCGAACGGAACTTCAGCCCCTTTTCCTTTAAAATAAAAAAAGCCTGCTCGGCAACCGTCCTTGTGATCGTCCTTGCAGTCAGATAGAAAATCTTCTCGCCCAGACCTTCTCCCATCGCCCTGACAGCAGGATAGAGAACTGCCATCGTCTTTCCTGTCCCCGTCGGTGCCTGGATAAAAAGCTTTTTCTTTCTTGCGATCGTACGATATACAGATGCGGCAAGATTGAACTGTCCCTCCCTGTATGAAAATGGAAATTTCAGATTGCGGATCGTCTCATCCCGCATCTGCTCCCATTCAATCTGAAGCCTGGCCCATTTTTCATATCTATGCACCAGTTCTTCAAACCAGCTTTTCAGATCTTCCAGTGTATACTCTTCTTTAAACCGTCTTATTTCTTCAGTATCCAGATGACAATACGTCATCTGGATACTGATCTTTTCCAGTTCTTTTTCTTTTCCGTAAATATATGCATAGCATTTTGCCTGTGCCAGATGTACTCCTGCCGGTTTCTGAATCTGTTCCAGATTCCTCAGGACTCCCTTGATCTCATCCACCGTCACCTGCTGCAGCTTTCCGTCTGAAGTTTCATCTACAATAATCCCATCTGCTCTGCCTTCTACCCTCAGAGTAAATCCCTGACAGGGAACAGAAATCTTCAGCGATACTTCTGCCTGATATCCCAATCCCATACTTTTCTGGATCTTCCGGTGAAGCCGGCTTCCCATTAACATCGCATCCTTTTCCGCAGTCCCTGCCGTAATACGATTGTCAATGTCTCCTTCTTTTAAAATAAATTCCACGAGATTTCTGACCGAAATCCTGACAACTTTTTCTCCTGATTCCAATTAATCCACCTTTTCTGTCACATCCGGGCGTGCTACTTCTGCGATGGTCTTCGTAAGACCTGCAATGCCCTGCAGATCAGAAGGAATAATGATCTTTGTTGCCTTGCCGTCAGCCGCTTTCGCAAATGCCTCCAGACTCTTCAGTGTCAGCACTGCCTCATCTGCACCGGCTTCCTTGATATACTCGATACCTTCCGCAGTCGCTTTCTGCACAGTACGGATGGCTTCTGCCTGACCTTCTGCCTCTTTGATCCGCTTCTGCTTTTCAGCTTCCGCTTTCAGGATCGCTGCCTGCTTGGATGCCTCTGCCTCCAGAATCACCGACTCTTTCTCACCTTCTGCTACAAGGATCGTAGATTTCTTTTCACCTTCCGCACGGAGGATTGCTTCTCTTCGTTCACGCTCCGCCTTCATCTGCTTCTCCATGGCATCCTGAATTGCTTTCGGAGGCATAATATTTTTCAACTCTACACGGTTTACTTTAATTCCCCATTCATCTGTCGCAATATCCAGGATCGTACGCATCTTGGAGTTGATCGTCTCACGGGAAGTCAGTGTCTCATCCAGTTCCAGATCACCGATAATATTACGCAGCGTTGTTGCTGTCAGATTTTCGATCGCCGCAATCGGGCTTTCTACCCCGTATGCATACTTCTTCGGGTCAGTGATCTGATAGAATACGACGGTATCAATCTGCATCGTAACATTATCTTTTGTAATTACTGCCTGCGGTTCAAAGTCAACGACCTGTTCTTTCAGTGAGACTCTTCTCGCGACACGATCCAGGATCGGCATCTTAAAATGAAGTCCTACCCCCCAGGTTTCTTTATATCCTCCAAGTCTTTCAACTACATACGCATGTGCCTGTGGAACAATCTTGATATTGCTCACGATCAGTAAGATCGCAATTCCAAGTATGATCACCCAGACAATTAAAATAGCTAATCCCATGATTTCTTTTCCTCCTTAACCGGTCTTAAGATTAATTTTACACCGGAGATTGCCGTCACCGTTGCAAGACTGCCTGCTTCGATCTTCTGATCGTCTTTTTCTGATCTGGCAGTCCATTCCAGCCCGTTGGCAAATGCCGCACCGGTCTGTTCATAATTATCCACCTGCTCCGTTACCCTGACCGTCCTGCCGATCAGTTCATCACAATTTGTCTTTTCATGATGCCTGTTGATATATCTCGTTGCAAAAGGCCTCGTAAAAATCAGGAGCAGAACTGATACCACGATAAACGCAATACACTGCCATGCAACTGTTGCTCCGGCAAGAGCAACAAATAATGCGATCAACGCACCTCCGGCAAGCCAGATACTGGTCAGTCCGACTGTGGCAAGTTCTACAACAAGAAATAGGATCATCAGTCCAAGCCACAGAAAAACTTCTTTTTCCATATAACTCCTTTCCCTGCTTCTCTTTTGTATTCATAATATGAGCAGTCATGTTATTATTATCATAATCGTATTTTCTCTTTTATACAACTTATTTTTCTTTTAAGTTTCTAAAAAAAGTCGCGAAAAGAAAAAAAGAAGAAAACCGCCCCGGAAAGACATCTCAATCCCCCGGTTCGGTAATCTTCTTTCTGCAAAATCAATAACTTATTCGCACTCTCTGATCCTCTTTCTCAGTGGCAATACAAGTGCCGGAGATACAGACAGCTCGTCCAGTCCCATCTTAAGAAATTCTTCCGTAAGTTCAAGATCTGCACCAAGCTCTCCACAGATACCGATCCATTTTCCTTCTGCATGTGCATTGTCTGCCGCCATTTTGATCATGGCAAGCACTGCCGGATGATGCGGATCATAAAATGTATCCAGCTTCTGGTTCTGACGGTCGATCGCCAGTGTATACTGCGTCAGGTCATTCGTTCCCACACTGAAGAAATCCACTTCCTTCGCAAGTTCACGGCTTATCATCACTGCTGCCGGTGTCTCGATCATGACACCAAGCTCTACATCCTCTTTATAAGGGATGCCCTCTGCCTTCAGTTCTGCCTGCACTTGTGCAATGATCTCTTTGATCTTCTTTACTTCACTTACAGAAATGATCATCGGGAACATAATAGACAGATTTCCATATACTGCTGCACGATAAAGGGCACGTAACTGAGTCTTGAAGATTTCCGGTCTTGTCAGACAGATACGAATTGCTCTGTATCCCAGTGCCGGGTTCTCTTCTTTGTCAAGATTAAAATAATCTACCTGCTTATCTGCTCCAATATCAAGTGTACGGATGATAACTTTCTTTCCTGCCATGCTTTCCGCAACCTGCTTGTATACTGCAAACTGCTGCTCCTCTGTAGGAAATGTGCTGTTCTCAAGATAAAGGAACTCACTTCTGAACAGACCGATTCCACCTGCATCATTTTTAAGTACTGCTCCAAGGTCGGAAACATTTCCAATGTTCGCATAAACATTGATCTTCTGACCGCTCCTGGTCACATTTTCCTTTCCCTTTAACTGATTCAGAAGCTCTTTCTGCTCCAGATCCTTTGCACGCTTCTCCTGCATTCTGGCAAGTGTCTCTTCATCTGGATCTACATAGAGGATTCCCGTAAATCCGTCAATCACTGCCATCTTTCCGTCATACTGAGATGAAAGAGTTTCTCCCAGACCGATCACTGCAGGGATATTCATGGTTCTCGCAAGGATGGCTGTATGGGAATTAGCTGAACCGTACATCGTCGCAAATCCAAGTACCTTACTCTTATCCAGCTGAACTGTCTCACTTGGAGCAAGATCATCTGCTGCAATGATACACGGCTCAGTCATCTCTTTTACTCCTGCACTGACTCCACAGAGAATATCCAGCACACGCTCCGATACATCTTTTACATCGGCTGCTCTTCCCTGCATATAAGCATCATCCATTGATGCGAACATCTGTGCAAAGTTATCCGCTGTCGTCGCAACGGCATACTCCGCATTTACTTCCTGAGAACGGATAATATTTTCAATTGATTCAAGATAATCCAGATCTTCAAGCATCATCTGATGGATCTCAAAGATCATGGCATTTGCTTCTCCCACATCTTCCAGAGCTTTCTCATAAAGCTCTTTTAACTGGTCAACTGCCTGACCTTTTGCGGCTTCAAAGCGTTTCCATTCTGCATCTGCATCACTGATATGCTCTCTTTTGATGACTTTTTCATTTCTCTTATAGAACATCAGTTTTCCAATGGAAACACCGCCAAACACGCTTTTCCCCTGAATTGTTATCATAATTATAAGTTCTCCTTGAAGAATGCCTCTAATTCTGCTGTTGCTGTCTCTTCGTCCTCTCCGTCTACCTTAATCGTAACTTCTTCGCCTGTCTTAACACCAAGCCCCATAACTCCGAAGATTCTCTTCGCATCAGCACTCTTCTCACCTTTTACGATCGTAACTGCTGACTTATATCCTGCTGCCTGCTTTACAAGGATTCCTGCAGGTCTTGCATGGATTCCTTCCGGGTCTGTTACCACATATTTAAATTCTTTCATAGTTATATCCTCCTTTTATTAAGACGTTGCGTTCATTATATAACACATCCCATCATTTTTCAATCAGCTTTCAGTGGTTTTTTCAACAAAACGATTCCTGCCATTCCCACAACTGCTCCGATCAGGATTGCTAAAAGGAACATCGGACCATGATCGATAATACCGATTACGAAAATTCCTCCGTGAGGTGCTCTTGAACCGCAGCCAAATGCCATGGAAAGGGCTCCTGCAATTGCTGAACCAACCACACATGGTGGGATGATTCTCAGCGGATCCGATGCAGCAAACGGAATCGCTCCTTCTGTGATAAAGGAAAGTCCCATAATGTAATTTGTCACGGTTGTCTGCTGTTCACTCTTTGTAAAACGGTTCTTAAAGAAAGTCGTTGCCAGAGCAATCGCGAGCGGAGGAACCATACCACCTGCCATAACTGCCGCCATCATATCGAACTGTCCGCTGGCAATTGACGCTGTGCCAAATACATAGGCTGCTTTATTGAATGGTCCTCCGAAATCGATTGCCATCATACCGCCAAGAACTGCTCCCAGTGTGATCTTACTGCCCTCTCCCATGTTCGTCAGGACATTATTAAGCCATGTATTGAATGCTCCCATCGGTGGATTTACAATAAAGATCATGATTGCTCCCATTGCTACGATCCCCAAAAACGGATACAGCAGAACCGGTTTTGTCCCCTCAAGTGCATGAGGAAGTTTTTCTAACAGTTTCTTGATCAGGACCATCAGATAACCTGCTACAAAACCCGCGATCAATGCTCCGAAAAATCCTGAAGAAACCCACTGATCTTCCGGCAGGAAAATACTTGTTCCTGCTTTTGCAAGCAGACCGCCTACAATACCGGGCATCAGTGCCGGTCTTTCCCCGATCGCCATTGCAATATATCCTGCAAGGATCGGGAACATCATTCCAAACGCTGTATTTCCGACTGTATTAAAAAACTTTGCAAGTGCAGTTCCATTTCCGAATACATCTGTTCCCGCATTTGCCCCGTCACAGATAAATGAAAGGGCGATCAGGATACCGCCACCGATAACGAACGGAAGCATATGGGATACTCCATTCATCAGTGCTTTATAAAGCTTTCTTCCAAGGCTCTCATCGCCTATGCCGGCGTTCTCTTCTCCTTTGCCATCATTATGATATACCTTTGCCCTGCCATTGATGATGTCTTCGATCAGTTCCTGTGGTTTATGGATTCCGTCTGCTACTTTCGTGACAATGACCGGTTTTCCGTCGAATCGTGCCATTCTGACTTCCTTGTCCGCTGCCACGATGATTCCGTCACAGGCAGCAATTTCTTCCGCTGTCAGGACATTTTTATCGCCACCCGAACCATTTGTCTCAACTTTGATCGTATAACCCAGCTCTTTTGCTGTATTTTCCAGACTCTCTGCCGCCATATATGTGTGGGCGATCCCGGTCGGGCATGCAGTCACTGCCAGAACACGATATCCACTGTCCGGTACATTCACTGCCTTCTCTTCCTCTGCTTCATTTTTCGCATTTTCTGCCCGATCCACAACTGCAAGGAATTCTTCTACTGTCTTTGCTTTCAGAAGATTCTGCTTAAAGGATTCATCCATTAAAAGCATGGAAAGTCTGCTCAGTACTTCAAGATGTACATTGTCTTCTGTATTCGGTGCAGCAATCAGAAATACCAGATCCACCGGCTGTCCGTCCAGTGCATCATAATCTACACCGGCAGGAATCACCATTGCTGCAAGCCCCGGTGCATTAACTGCATCGGTCTTTGCATGAGGGATTGCAATTCCTTCCCCGATTCCCGTCGTTCCTTCTTCCTCACGGGCAAAGACCCCTGCTTTATATTTTTCAACATCTGTCACATTACCGCCCTTTTCCATCAGGGCTACCATCTGTTTGATGGTCTCTTCTTTCGTCTGCGGTGTACCATTTAGTTCCACACTGCACGCCTTGAGCAAATCTGTAATCCTCATACTCATTTCCTCCTATATACCATACTCTTTTTCCGTACGTTCCAGTTTCTCTGTAATTTCTTCTCTGGTTGCAAGCCAGGATACAAAGGCTGTCGCACTTCCTGCTGCTGTCCCCAGTTCCAGTGCCTTTTCATAATCACCGGTATTCAGCCATCCTGCAAGGAATCCTGCTACCATGGAATCCCCTGCTCCAACAGAGTTGACCACCGTTCCTTTTGGTGGTTTTTTACTGCTTACAGTTCCGTCTTCCGTTACCAGGATCGCACCGTCCCCTGCCATCGATATGAGAACATTGACTGCTCCCATCTCCTGAAGTTTTTTTGCATACTCCACGATATCTGCTTCACTTTCCAGTACCTTGCCGAAGATCTCACCCAGTTCATGATTATTCGGCTTGATCAGGAACGGGTGATATTTCAGAACATTCACCAGCAGATCCTTTGTCGCATCCACCGCAATCCTGATCTCTTTTCCCTGAAGTCTTTCCATGATCCGTTCATACATATCCCCCGGAAGTGTATTCGGGATACTTCCGGCAAGTACAAGTACATCTCCTGCCGTCAGCTTATCCAGTTTCTGATAGAGTGCCTCAATCGCTGTATCTGTAATAACCGGTCCCTGTTGATCTCACTTTCCTCATTTGATTTCACTTTCACATTGATTCTGGTCAGCCCTTCTTCCAGCGGGATAAAATCCGTATAGCATCCGAATTCTTCCAGCATGGTTTCCATCTGCTCTCCGGTAAAACCGGCCTTGAATCCAAGAGCTTTGCTCTTGTGTCCCAGATTAGAAAGGATTACGGATACATTATTGCCCTTTCCACCCGGATAAATTTTTTCTGATGTTGTCCTGTTCCCTTCCCCAAGTGTCAGGTCATCGACCTGAATTACATAATCAAGAGAAGGATTAAATGTTACTGTATAAATCATGCTTTCACCTCTACAATATTTTTTTCCTTTTTCAGATCCTTATCCGTAAGTTCTGTAGTGATTAATTTTGCCTGATCGAATTTTGCAAACGTAACCGGAGCGATTTGACCGATTTTACTTGAATCTGCTAGAATATAGCATGTTCTGCACCGTTCCATGGCAGCTTTTTTTATCATCGCTTCCGCAGGATCGGGCGTCGTAAACCCATGCTTTTTATCTACACCATTCGTTCCAAAAAATCCTTTTGTAAAATTATACTTTTTCAGATCCTCCACAGCCTGACTTCCGATCACCGCATCCGTTGCTCCTTTAAACATCCCTCCAACCAGATAGACAGTAATCCCTTTCTTTGTCAGGCTCTGTGCATGGGCAATCCCATTCGTCACAAATACCGCCCCACTGCCGGTCATGTATTTTAGCATCTGTGCAATACTGCTTCCCGAATCCAGATAAACAAAATCTTCTTTCTCGATCAAGGATGCCGCATACTTTCCGATCAGGGATTTTTCATCTACATTCTGTGTCATCCGCGATGTGATTTCTACATCTTTGGTTGTATAATCCATCTCCAAAGCCGTCGCCCCACCATGAACTTTCACCAGTAATCCCTTTTCCGCAAGTGCTGTCAGGTCTCTTCGGATCGTCGATTCTGAAGTTGCCAGTCTCTCCGTAAGTTCCTGCACTGTGACCGATTTTTCCTCTCCGAGCATTCTCAGAATCTCGGCAAACCGCTCTTCCGTAAGCATCTCTGCACCTCCTTCTTTCATTTCTCTGCCCTTATAATAAAATCATTTTCAGTCACAGTCAATCATTTTCAGTCATTTATTTTCACGAATAATCACTTTCGGCATTTCGCATAATTTTAGCACATTATTTTTGTGTAATTTTACAACCTCAATCAGATTTGCATTGACTTTTATTGTTAAATATGCTATTCTAAAACGGTATCGGGTTTTTGATTCCCGGTCTAACAACTTATTTTTTTATGGAGGGCAACAACAATGACAGGTACAGTAAAATGGTTTAACAACCAGAAGGGTTATGGATTCATCTCCGACTCTGAAGGAAATGACATCTTCGTTCACTATTCAGGACTGGTGATGGATGGATTCAAATCACTTGAAGAAGGTCAGGCTGTAGAGTTCGATGTAACAGAAGGAGCTAAAGGACCTCAGGCAACAAATGTAGTAAAACTTTAATCAAATATTCATTGTACCTTTTAATTATTATAGATAAGCTCGAATTTAATATTAAAAGTAATACAGGAAATAAGATTAAAAATCCCCCAGCAGATCGTCTGTGACCTGCTGGGGGATTTCTATTTCATTTTTCTTTTTTAACAGATTATATAAAGAGCCTCTGCTCCGGTAATCAGATCACGTCCCACTTATATTCGATACATACGCCTGATCCGCTTCCCAGACATCGAATCCACTTCCTCTTAAAATATCAACAACCCTTGCCGGATCATCGGTCTTAAGAACAGCAGAAGCATCTGCCCCGTTAGCAAAAGCATACATATATTCAATATTCACATCACCTTCCACGATCTGATGCATTGCCCGGCTCAGTGAACCGGTCTCATGAGGAACTCTCAGTGCAACAACATCGGTCAGCATGGAAGTAATTCCATTTTCTTTCAATACGGCTTTTCCTTTATTCGGATCTGATACGATCATACGCAGCATTCCGTATTCGGAGGTATCTGCAAGACTTAATGCTACGATATTGATATCATTTCCCGCCAGTACAGAAAGCACTTCATCAAGACGTCCTTCTCTGTTCTCAAGAAAAACTGATAACTGCTGAATTGTAATTCCCATTCTTCCTTTCCCCTTTCTACAGATTCCTGTTGTCGATCACACGAACTGCTTTTCCTTCGCTTCTCTGGATTGATTTCGGCTCAACCAGTTTCACTCTGACAGACACTCCAAGTGCTGTCTTCAGAACTGCTGCGATCTTATCTCTCAGTGCATCCAGTTTACGGATCTCATCTGAGAACATGCTCTCATCTACTTCCACCATAACGGTAAGTACATCCAGATTATCCTCTCTGTCTACGATCATCATATAATGTGGAGCTACCGCACCACCCATACTAAGCAGTGCTGTCTCAACCTGGGTCGGGAATACATTGACTCCACGGATCACCTTCATATCGTCTGTTCTTCCAGTGAACTTGGAAATTCTCGGAGTTGTTCTTCCGCAGGCACAACGGCTGTGGTCAATGCTGGTCAGATCTTTCGTGCGGTAACGCAGAAGCGGCATTGCTTCTTTGGATAACGTTGTAAAGACAAGCTCTCCGGTTTCCCCGTCTGCACACGCTTCATTCGTTACAGGGTTCAATACTTCAGGATAGAAATGATCCGCATTGACATGAAGTCCTGCATGATGGATACAATCCATTGCCACACCCGGTCCGGTAATCTCACATAATCCATAAATATCAAAGCAGTTGATATGAAGAATATTTTCAATTTTTTTACGCATCTCTTCTGTCCATGGTTCTGCTCCGTGGATTCCTGCCCTGATCTTCAACCGGTCTGTCAGTCCAGCTTCCTGAATGGACTCAGCAAGATAAAGTGCATAAGACGGAGTACATGCAAATGCAGTTGCTCCAAGGTCTTCCATGACCATCATCTGACGCTTGGTATTTCCTGCTGACATCGGGATCGTCATTGCACCTAACGCCCTTGCTCCAAAATCCAGTCCGAGACCACCGGTAAAAAGTCCATATCCATAACATACGTGCAGGATGTCATCCCTGGTAAGTCCTGCCATCGTCAGACATCTTGCTACACATTCGCCCCAGACTTCCACATCTTTCTGTGAATATGGTGCGATCGTCAGCTTTCCGGTCGTACCGGAAGTTCCCTGCACACGTACTACATCCGATTGCGGGATTGCAAGAAGCCCGAATGGATAATTGGCTCTCAGGTCTTCCTTGGTGGTAAAAGGAAGTTTGCCGATATCCTCAATGGAGCGGATATCCCCCGGCTCTACACCGGTCTCTTTCATTTTTTTATGGTAAAAATCCACATGGTCATATACTCTTTTTACCACATCTACAAGACGCTTGCTCTGCAGTGCTGCCATCTCGTCACTGCTCATACATTCCACTTTGGGATCCCGGATCCGTTCTTCCCAATTTTCTAATGATACTGCCGCCATCTTCGCTTCTCCTTTTTCTATAAATCTTCTTCCTCTACCAGTTTCACATCTGCCTTCTCCAGGACTTTCTGTGCCTTGTCAAAATCATCCGTATGGAATACGATCACCGGTGCTTTTCCCTCGCGGATCACAAACGAATAAATATAATTTACATTGATCTCTCCATCTGCAAGGATCGTAAGCATCCGGTTCAGGTTGCCTTTTTCATCCTTAAGCTCAGCCCCGACTACTTCCGTGATCCTTGTAACAAACCCTTTTGCTGTCAGACTTTCTTTTGCACACTCCGGCTCATCTACTACCAGACGCATGATCCCAAATTCCGGTGTATCAAATGTGGAGATCGCCCGGATATTAATATGGCTTTCTGTCAGTACAGAAGTCACTCTCATCATACTCCCCGGCTGGTTTTCCACAAATACTGAAAGCTGTCTGATCATCTTTTTTTCTCCTTTCCCTGCATATATATTTAAAGATTAAATCCAACCTCAAATGCTTTTTTATTGATCTCAATCGTCTTCGGAGGTACAGTCTTTTCAATTACTTCATACCACTGTTCTTTTGTGAAATCCATATGCTGTGCGGCAATTCCAAGGACGATCAGATTAAAGACACGAGGATTACCCAGCTTTCTGGATTCTTCTGTGGCATCTACTTTATAAACTTTGTATTCCTTTTCCAGATCCTCAATGATATGATCCGGATATTCTGCATTTCCGATCACCACCGGCATCGGATCAATCCTCCAGTCATTCACAATCAGCACACCATCCTTTTTCAGGAAATGTGCATAACGGAGTGCCTCCAGTCTCTCAAATGCGATCAGAACATCTGCCTGTCCCTCTTCTACGATCGGCTCTGCGACCTTGTCGCCATAACGGACAAATGTTACAACACTTCCGCCTCTCTGTGCCATACCGTGTACTTCTGAAAGCTTGACATCATATCCGCCTGCGATGGTCAGCCCTCCCAGGATCCGGCTCGTAAGAAGGGTTCCCTGTCCGCCGACACCGACGATCATAATATTTTTTACTGCCATCTTATTCGCCCTCCTTTACAAGTTCTATCACATTAAATTTACACAGTTTTTCGCACAGTCCGCATCCAGTACACATCGTATCATCAATATGAACACTTCCGTCTGCATTCTTTGTCATGGCCGGACATCCCGGTTTCATGCAGAGACCGCATTTCTTACACTGATCTTCATGTGCCATATACAATGGCTTCTTTCTCTTGTCAAGCAGAACACAAGGAGTCTTTGTGATGATAACAGATACTTCATCCCTTGCCACTTCTTCTTTAATCGTCTTCTGAAGCAATTCGATATCAAATGCATTCACTACATTGACATGCTTCACTCCGACTGCATGACATAATTCCGGAATATCAATGGCATAAGTCGGATCTCCCTGCAATGTCTTTCCGGTTGCGGAGTGATCCTGATGTCCGGTCATTCCTGTCGTGGAATTATCCATGATGATCACTGTTCCGGTCGCTTTGTTGTAAACCATATTCATCAGTGAATTAACACCTGTATGCATGAAAGTAGAATCACCAATCACGGCAACCCAGTTCTTGATATACTCTTTTCCTTTTGCCTTTTCCATTCCGTGGAGTGTCGAAATACTTGATCCCATACACATCGTTGTATCAATGACGCTCAGCGGAGCAACTGCACCCAATGTATAACATCCGATATCACCTGCTGCATGCATTTTCAGACGGTTCAGGACAAAAAATACACTTCTGTGCGGACATCCCGGACAGAGGATTGGCGGTCTTCCAGGTGCTTTTGCAGCCTCTTTCAGTTCCAGTTCCTGCTTCAGGATCGCTTTACGGAGCATATTGGCACTGTATTCGCCCTGTACCGTAAAGATCTCCTTGCCGATTGCCTGGATACCCCAGGATTTTACCTGCGTCTCGATCACCGGATCCAGTTCCTCTACAATATAGAGTGTATCAACTTTTTCTGCAAAGTCCTCGATCAGCTTTCTTGGGAGCGGATTCACCATTCCCAGCTTCAGTACAGAAGCCTCCGGCAATGCTTCTTTTACATACTGATACGGGATTCCGCTGGTAATAACTCCGATCTTTGTATCGTTCATTTCAACTTTATTGATTGGAAGAGTATTGGCTGTCTCTGCCAGTTCCTTGTTCAGACGTTCGATTTCGATATGTCTCTGCTTTGCATTTCCCGGCATCATGACATTTTTCTGAACATTCTTTACATATTCCTTATCTTCTACATTTTCACGCTCACAAAGCTCAACCAGTCCCTGCGAATGTGCCAGTCTCGTTGTCGTTCTGAAAATAAACGGGCGGTCAAACTTCTCGCTGAGTTCAAAAGCTGCCTTAAAGAAATCTTTTGCCTCGGCACTGTCGGACGGTTCGATGACCGGGATCTGTGCTGCTCTTGCAACCATTCTTGTATCCTGCTCGTTCTGAGAGCTGTAAAGTCCCGGATCATCCGCAACAACAAGAACAAGTCCACCGTTTACTCCCATATAAGATACTGAATAGAGCGGATCTGCTGCCACATTCAGGCCTACGTGCTTCATACAGGCCATAGAACGTACACCTGCGATACTTGCACCGACTGCTACCTCTGTAGCCACCTTTTCGTTCGGTGCCCATTCTTCATATACATCATCCCTGTACTGGACAAGATATTCACTGATCTCAGTACTCGGAGTTCCCGGATATGCGGAAGAAACCTTCACTCCCGCCTCGTATGCTCCGCGGGCAATCGCCTCATTTCCGAGCATAATTACTTTTTCTGCCATTTTATAGTCCATCCTTTCGTAAATCTGTCACTCGTTTTGCTTTTCCCTCAAACCGCTGCAGAGAGTTCGGTGCAACCAGCCGGATCTGCGTTGCGAGTCCAAGCTGGGACTTTAATCTTGTCTTGATCCGGTTCTCCAGTTCGCTCAACTGTCCGTAACTGTCCAGAAGACGGTCATCGATCAGTTCTACCGTGATAGTCATCACATCCAGACGGTTCTTACGCTCTACCAGAATTTCATAATGTGGTCCGATCTCATCAATCTTGAACAGAACTTCCTCGATCTGTCCCGGGAATACATTCACACCGCGGATCACAAGCATATCATCGGCACGTCCTGAAAGATTCTCCATCCTGACTGTCGTTCTTCCACATTTACACGGTTCGTACATCAGTCTTGTCAGATCTCCTGTGCGGTATCTTACAAGCGGAAGTGCTTCTTTTCCAAGGCAGGTCACTACCAGTTCCCCAAGTTCTCCCGGTGGAAGAACCTCCTCAGTCTCAGGATCAATGACTTCCGGGATAAACCAGTCTTCGTTAATATGCATACCACAAAGCTCCGTACATTCCCCTGCAACTCCCGGTCCGCAAAGCTCACTCATACCATAATTCTGGGTACAGACAAACTGATCGCCCCAGACTTTATGCATCTCATCACGCATCGGCTCTGTCATGCCTTCCCCGCCGAACAAACCGATATGGATCTTCAGATCCTTAGAAGGATCAATTCCCCGGTGACGCAGTTCTTCTCCTAAATGCAGTGCATACGATGGCGTTGCCACAAGAAGGGTCACCCCCATATCCTGAAGGAACATGATCTGCTTATTTGTATTGCCCGAAGACATCGGGATCACCGCCGCTCCGATCTTTTCCAGTCCACCATGAAGCCCCAGTGCTCCTGTAAATGTACCGTATCCAAATGAGATCTGTGCCACATCATCCGCAGTGGCACCGCCCATACAGGCCAGTCTTGCCACATTATTCAGCCAGATATCCAGATCATTTCTTGTATATCCGACCACAGTTGGCTTGCCGGTTGTTCCTGAACTTGCATGATAACGCACGATTTCCTTTTTATCTACCGCAAAAAGTCCATCCGGATAATGATCTCGAAAATCTGCTTTATATGTAAAAGGCAGCTTTTTCAGGTCTTCCAGCGTCTGAATATCTTCCGGTTTCACTCCGGCTGCATCCATCTTATCACGATAAGGTTTTACTCTGTCGTAAATATAGCTGACAGTCGTCTTCAGCTTATCTAACTGGATCTTTTCGATCTCTTCTCTTGGCAGAGTTTCTTCCTTTGCCCATATCATTCCTTTGTACCTCCTTTTTAAGCATTCGCTTCTCTTAAGTATATCATAATACTTTTCCGAGTTAAAGCATGAAATTATATAATTTCAATCCTGCTGCCTAATTTTTCTCCGCCCCGCTCTTTCGTCACGATTATCTTATTTTCGATCCGTTCTTTCAGTTCAGCCACATGAGAAATGATCCCCACACTGCGGTTTCCCTGCGTCAGATTTCCCAATGCCTTGATTGCCTGCTCCAGTGCTTCCTCATCCAGAGAACCGAAACCTTCATCCACGAACATTGCCTCCAGGCAGATTCCTCCCGCATTGGCCTGGATTTCATCTGACAGCCCCAGTGCCAGCGACAGAGATGCCTGGAATGACTCTCCACCGGACAGGGTTTTAACACTCCGCTCACTGCCGTTGTAGTGATCGATCACATTTAATTCCAGACCGGATTTTCCTTTTTTATCTTCCGGTGCTTTCTGTCTTTTTAACTCATACTGTCCACTGCTCATTGTCATGAAACGCAGATTTGCACGTCGTAAAATCCGGTCAAAATATGCCATCTGAATATAGGTCTCCAGTTCTACTTTCTGCTTGCCATTCAGATTGCCGCCTGCCGTATCGGCAAGTGACTTCATCCATACATACTTCTTTTCTACTTCTTCCAGCAGATCTCTCTGTACATTAACTTTATCATAGATTTCCCGGTTTCCTGAATACCTGACATAAAGTTCTTTTTTTTCTTCTGCCATCTGGCTTTTTTCTTCTGTCATCCGGCTTTTCTCTTTCAGGATTTCTTCTTCATTTACATCTTCCAGTTGTTCAAGCTGTACCCGGATTGTCTGAATCGTGGCCTCATTTTCTGCTTTTTTCTGCAGAATCTGCTCATATTCCTGCTGGTTTTTCTGCTGTAGAGCTTTCAGCTTTTTCTGTTCTTCCTGCTTCTGTAGGATCTGCTCCTTTAAGATTTCCTCTCTTTCACTCTCAGCCCCATTCTTTTCCTGCTCTTCTTTGATCCGTTCTTCTACAGATTTTTTCTCTGCCTGAAGCTGCACAGTCTTTTCTTTCTCCTGCTCCACGATTGCCCGGAGTCGCCCTTCTTCTTTTTTCAGCTCCTCCCGTCTTTGGATTTCCTGTTCTACAGCAGATTTTTTTTCTGAGATTTCTCCGGTGCAGGATTTTAACCGTTTCATTGCCGATACAGTCAGTTCCTGAACTTCACTATCTTTCAGAGAGTCAGATTTTCTCTTTTCATCTTTCTCCATTTTCCCGAGAATCTGACAGAGAATTTCTCTTGCACTGCTCTTTTGTGCCTGGGCTTCTGCCATCTTTTTTTCCTGCTCATGAAGTAACTGCTCCACCTGAAGCTGTTCTGCTTTTTTCTGTTCTTCTGCCTTTACAAGCTTCTCTCTCTGAACAAGTGTCTCCTCTGCTTTTTTCAGTTCCTCTCCACAGGTTCTGATTTCTTTCTGCAGCCGTTCTTTTACCCACTCTGCATCTTCCAAATGATAGCCTGCATCTTTTTCCATCTGCTCTGCTTTTTTCTTCAGTCGCTCCAGTTGTTCTTTCAGGCTGCCTGCCATTGCACTGTAATTTCTGACATTTTTTTCTGCCTCATCCGCTGCCGCCTTCTTCTGATCTACGCTTTCTTTGGAAATTTCCTCGCTACATTTTTCTGCAAGAACCGGATGATGAACTGAACCACAGACCGGACATGCCATTCCTTCTTTCAGCCCTTCTGCAAGAATTCCTGCCTGCGTATCCAGGAACAGACGGAACTCTCTTTCGTATGCTTCTTTTACCGGAAGATAGTTTTCTCTTGCTTTCAAATAACGTCCGGTTGTAAATTCCAGCTTTTTCTGCAACGAGCTTTGTTCTTCTTTCGCCTCGATCAGCCGTTCTGCCTGGTTCAACTGTACAGTCAGATTATTCTTTTTCTGATACAGACTCAGACGGATCTCCCCGGCATCCCCGGATTTTTCTATCTCCTCTCCCATTTTTTTGAGCATTTCCTTCCGGTTATCCAGTTCTTCCTGCAACTGCCTCATTTTTTCTGTCAGTGCAGCTTCTTTTTTCATCCTCGTGCCATATGCATCTTTTGCAGATTCCAGCCGGTCTGCCTGTTCCTGCAGATTTGCAAGCTGTCCGCAATATTTCTCTCTCACTGCCTCCAAAGCTCCAAAACGATCCAGTTCTCTTTGAAGCTGCTCTTTTTGTGCAGTATGCTCCTGACACTTTTTCTGCACTTTTTCCAGTTCTTCTCCCAGCTTTTCCGCTTTCTGCCCCAGCGTTTCAATCCTCAGGATTCTTTCCATCCGTTCCCGGATTTTACGGATTTCTCCTTCCAGCTCTTCCGCCTTCCTTTGCAGTTCCGGATTCTTTTTCCGCTCTTCTTCCGCTTTCCCGGCTGCCTGCAGGAGCGGTTCTCTCTGCTCTTCCTGCAATCGCAGAGAAGACTCCAGTTCCTGCTTCTGCATACATTTCTGTAGTCTCTTTTCTGACTCTGAAATGCTTTCTTCCAGCACTTTTTCTTTCTGTTCAAGCTGCATCAGAAATTCTTTTTCTCTCTCCGTCAGTTCCAGTAACAGCTCCAGTCCTTCCACAACTCTTCCATCAAACCCGGACTTTTTCATCTCTTCCAGTTTCTCTGTGAGTTCTTCTGCCTCCTGTCCGTAACGGATTCCGTTCAGATACTGGCTGATACTTCTTCTCAGCTCATCATACTGCTTCCATTGCATTTTCACCGCATCTTTCAGCTTCAACTGAAGGCTCTGATATAATTCTGTATGGAACAACTGCCGGAAGATCTCTCCACGCTGTGCTGTTCCTGCCAGCAGAAGCTTCTGGAAATCTCCCTGTGCGATCATGGCGATCTGCGTGAACTGCCTGTAATCCAGTCCCAGAAGTTCCGTGACTGCCCTGGTGACTTCTTTCGCTTTCGTTACCGGCTGGCGTTCATCCGGGTACACCAGCGTGGCATCGGATTTTCTTACCGTATAACCCGTTCCCCTCTTTTTTCGTGCCAGATATTCAGGATTTCGTATCACCTGATAAGATTTTCCACGCCACGAGAAAAGAAACTCCACATACGTTTCTATCTCTTCCGCAGCATACTTACTGCGGAACATGGCTGAATCTCTGACCTGACCACTTGCCTCCCCGTACAGGGCAAAGGTGATCGCATCAAAAATTGTCGTTTTTCCTGCCCCTGTATCCCCGGTGATCAGATAGATTCCCTGTCCCCCGAGCTTTGTAAAATCAATCTCTGTCCTGTCTGCATATGGTCCAAATGCACTGATGACCAGTTTCTCAGGTTTCATCTGATCTCTCCTTTCATAGTTCATTCTCTTTCAGTTTCCCGATCAGTCCACTGACAAACTCTCTCTGTTCCTGTAACATGGGATGGTTATTCTGAAGTTCAAAAAATTCTTCAAAGTATTCCAGCTCACTTTTCTCTTCTGCCACCTGTGCCTCTGTGATCTCTTTTGCTTCTCTTGTCCTCTGATTATCATATTCTAATTGCATGAGGTTTGGATAGATCGTCCGCAACTTCTGCATTCCATCGACAACATCCTCTTCATCCGTAAGAATCATCCTGACATAATCTTCTGTATTGGTATCTTCATAAAATTCCCTGGAAGAAACTTCCAGATAACTCCCCCTGATACTCCTCAGATCCCGGAGCGGTAAAAGACCGATCTCCCGGATCTCGGTTGTTCCTTTTTCTTTCAGTTCCACAACCGTCACTGACTTTTTCTGTCCACACTCGGAAAAAGAATATTTCAGTGGTGTTCCGCAATATCGCATTTTTCCATTTTTAAAATTCTGCGGACTGTGGATATGTCCCAGTGCTGTATAGTCAAACTCCTGAAATGTCTCTGCTGCGATCTGATCTACACCTCCGACCGAAACTTCTTCAGAATCGCATCTTGCCGCACCGGTTACAAACTGATGTGCAAGAAGCACGTTTCTCTTTGTCGGATCAATCTGCATATGCTTCACCGCACAGGAAACCGCATCCTGATAAGAAGTAATCTCTTCCTCAGGAAATACATGACGTACCACTGCCGGCTTCAAAAATGGAAGAAGATGGATCCACATTTCCCCATATTCATCTTTCATACAATATTTCACCGGTTCTCCATCATAGACCGGTGAAAAGATTACCTGGCTTTCCATCATTAGCTGCGAACCAAATGCCAGTCTTTCTGCCGAATCATGATTTCCACTGATCAGAAAAACCGGCACTTTTTTCTGTGCCAGAGAAGTCAAAAACCCGTCCAGAACCCTCACTGCATCTGAGGGCGGAACGGGTTTATCATAAATGTCACCGCAGATCAATACTGCATCCGGTGCTTCCTTCTCTATGATGGAGGTAATCTGATCTAAAATATATCTCTGATCTTCCAGCATGGAAAACTCGTTCACTCTTTTTCCAATATGCAGATCGGATAAATGAATCAACTTCAAACTGCTACCTCCGCATTCTTTTTATTCTCTTTTATTTGTTCTTAACAGAGCGGATATTTTGCTGTAAGCTCAGCTACCATAGCTTTCGCTTTTTCTACATTATCTTCGCTCTCGATCACCATAGCGATGATCTCTGCGATCTTATCCATATCCTCTTCCTTCATGCCACGGGTCGTAACAGCCGGAGTTCCCAGTCTCACACCACTTGTCACAAACGGAGAACGTGGATCATTCGGGATTGTATTCTTATTGGCTGTCACATGAGCATCATCCAGACGCTTCTCCAGCTCTTTTCCGCTGATATCTGTACCGGACAGATCTACCAGCATCAGATGGTTATCTGTATCACCTGATACGATCTTAACTCCTCTGCTCTTTAAGCCATTGCAAAGAGCCTTTGCATTCCTGACAACCTGCTCCATATAAGTCTTATATTCCGGCTGAAGTGCTTCTTTGAAGCATACTGCCTTTCCTGCAATCACATGCATCAGCGGACCACCCTGGATGCCTGGGAATACAGCCTTATTGAAGTTGAACTTTTTGTTCATCTCCTCACTGCACATAATCATTCCGCCTCTTGGACCACGAAGTGTCTTATGCGTTGTCGTCGTCGTTACGTGGGCATACGGGATCGGACTTGGATGAAGTCCTGTTGCTACCAGTCCTGCGATATGTGCGATATCTACCATCAGGTATGCTCCCACCTCATCAGCGATCTCACGGAAACGCTTGAAATCGATCGTTCTTGCATAAGCACTTGCTCCCGCTACGATCAGCTTCGGCTGATGCTCTTTTGCAATCCGCAGTACCTCATCATAATCAATCACACCATCTTCATTGACACCATAATGTGCCACATCAAAATACTTTCCTGACATATTAACCGGTGAACCATGAGTCAGGTGTCCGCCATGATCCAGATTCATTCCCATGATCTTGTCTCCCGGCTCAAGCATGGCGAACATAACTGCCATATTTGCCTGTGCACCGGAATGTGGCTGAACATTGACATATTCACAGCCGAACAGCTTCTTTGCTCTCTCTCTTGCAAGATCTTCCACAACATCCACGCACTGACATCCGCCATAATATCTTTTTCCCGGATATCCCTCTGCATATTTATTCGTCAAAGGACTTCCCATCGCTGCCATAACTGCTTTACTTACCCAGTTCTCTGATGCGATCAGCTCAATATGGGAGTTCTGTCTCTCCATCTCTGCTTTTATCGCATCTGCAATCTCAGGATCCGTCTTCGTAATTTCATCGAAATCGTACATTCTCTATTTCCTCCACTATACTTTACTCCGCAAAAGCGTTATGCACATTATAGCACAGCACCCTTTAAAAATCAAACAACGATAACTGATTGCTCTTCGGCAGATTTCCAAACAGTCCCAGCTCCGACATCAGATCGATCACTGTCTTGCTGACTTTTGTCCGCTGCCGGAAATCATCCAGTGACAGATACGGCCCGTCCTTTCCCGCCTCTTCGACTGCCTCCGCAGCTTTATCTCCCATGCCTTCAATGCTTGCAAAGGACGGCATCAGTTTTCCGTCCACGATCTGAAACATTTTTGCTTTCGCCTTATAAAGATCCACCGGAACAAACTCAAACCCACGGGCATACATCTCCTGCACGATCTTCATATCTTTCATCGTATCCTGCTCTTTTTTCGTCAGGGTATCACTGCGTCGCTTATAATCTTTCATATAATAATCCAGCTTCTCTCTCCCCTGACACATGATCTCATAAGAGAATGCGTCCGCACGGATACTGAAGTAAGCTGCATAATATGCCAGCGGATAATTGATCTTGCAGTAGGCAATCCGGTATGCCATCATAACATAAGCTGCGGCATGAGCTTTCGGGAACATATAACTGATCTTTTTGCACGACCAGATATACCAGTCCGGCACATTCTGTGCCTTCATCGCCTCTTCCCATTCCGGTTTCAGTCCTTTTCCCTTTCGCACACTTTCCATGATCGTAAATGCGAGAGCACTTTCCACGCCCTGATTAATCAGGTAGATCATGATATCATCACGGGTACAGATTGCGGTAGAAATCGTTGCCGTCCCTGATTTGACAAGCTCCTGTGCATTTCCAAGCCATACATTTGTCCCGTGGGACAGACCGGAAATACGGATCAGGTCTGACAGGGTCTGAGGCTTGGTATCCTGCACCATCTGGATAACGAAATCTGTACCAAACTCCGGGATTCCCAGACTTCCGATCTTACATCCGTCGATATCCTCCGGTTTAATTCCCAGTACTTCTGTTCCGTGGAACAGCTCGATCACCCGCTTATCGTCCAGGGGGATCTCTGTCGCAATGAACGGATGCTCTGCATTGTACTCATTCGGCATGGCATCCGAGGTGATATAATCTTCCAGCGTTCGGATCATGGTCGGATCATCATGTCCGAGAATATCGAGCTTTAAAAGGTTATGGTCAATGGAATGATAATCAAAATGGGTCGTAGTGATCCCGCACTCCATATCATTGGCAGGATGCTGCACCGGTGTAAACTCATTGATACTGTGACCATGCGGAAGTACAACGATTCCTCCCGGATGCTGCCCGGTACTTCTGCGGATTCCGGTACACCCTTCCGTCACACGCTCAATCTCACATCTTCTTTTCCTCTGTCCACGCTCTTCATAATAATTTTTCACAAATCCGTAGGCAGTCTTGTCCGCCAGTGTTCCGATCGTTCCGGCTTTGAACGTATGTCCCTCACCAAACAATACTTCTGTATATTTATGAGCTTTTGCCTGATAATCTCCTGAAAAGTTCAGGTCGATATCCGGCTCTTTATCCCCCTTAAATCCAAGGAATGTCTCGAATGGGATGTCAAATCCCGCCTTGATCAGCTTCGCTCCGCACTTCGGACACATACGGTCAGGCATATCATATCCACAGCCTCCTGCAAAAGCACGTACTTCCTCGGAATCGAAATCACTGTAATGACATTTTTCACAATAATAATGTGGACTGAGTGGATTTACCTCCGTAATTCCTGACATCGTTGCTACAAACGAAGATCCTACTGATCCACGTGAACCAACCAGATATCCGTCCGCATTGGACTTCCATACCAGTTTCTGTGCAATGATATACATAACGGCATATCCGTTGGAAATAATGGAATTTAATTCCTTTTCCAGTCTGGAAGAAACCTGTACCGGCAGGTCTTCCCCGTACATCTCATGAGCTTTCCTGTAACAGATATCTCTCAGTTCCTGATCCGAATCCTGAATGACCGGCGGGCATTTGTTCGGATTGACCGGCGAGATCTTTTCTATCATTTTTGCGATCTTCTGCGGGTTGTCAATGACCACTTCTCTTGCCTTTGCAGATCCAAGATAGGCAAATTCTTCCAGCATCTCATCGGTTGTCCGCAGGAACAGCGGTGGCTGGGTATCCGCATCATCAAATCCTTTTCCCGCCATGATGATCCTTCGGTAGACTTCATCTTCCGGGTCAAGGAAATGCACATCACACGTTGCCACGACCGGCTTTTTGAACTGCTCACCCAGTTCTACGATCTTCCGGTTGATCTCCTGCAGATCCTCCTCTGAATTGACATTTTTCACCTTGCTGCTCCCGATCATAAACCGGTTATTACCGATCGGCTGGATCTCATAATAATCATAAAAGTCCGCAAGTTCCGCAATGGTTTCTGCAGGCCTTTCTTCCAGGATTGCCTTATACAGCTCACCCGCTTCACATGCACTTCCGATGACCAGCCCCTCCCGATGCTCATTGAGCAGACTTTTCGGGATTCTCGGCCGTCTTCCATAATAGGTCATATGAGATTCTGAAATAAGCTGGTACAGATTGTATCTTCCGATGTCATTTTTCGCAAGAATGATGATATGATGCGTTGCCATTTTGCGGATCGCATTCACATTCCGCTCTCCAAACCGGTTGATGCCCTTAAGATCTGTAATATGATCCTTCTTCAGCATCTCTACAAATTTCACAAAAATCTCCGCTGTCGCCCCTGCATCATCTACCGCACGGTGATGGTTTTCCAGGGAAATCCCCAGTGTCTTCGCCACCAGGTTCAGCTTATATTTTGACAGCGTCGGCAAAAGAACTCTCGCCATTGCCACCGTATCCACATAAGTAAATCTGTATTCTATCTCCTGATACCGGCAGTTCTGTTCAATAAATCCCACATCGAACGAAGCATTATGGGCAACCAGGACTCCATCCCCGACAAATTCCAGGAACTGTGGAAGTACATTCTCAATCGGATCCGCTTCCAGTACCATTTCATCCGTAATACTGGTCAGATTCGTGATCTCAAACGGGATCGGACGCTGCGGATTGACAAACGTACTGAACCGGTCCACGATCTCTCCGTTTACAACTTTCACTGCCCCGATCTCAATGATCTTATCCCGGATGGCACTAAAACCGGTCGTCTCAATGTCGAACACAATATACGTGTCATCCAGCGTCTGCGTTCCTGCATGAACCGCGATCTTGGTCAGGTCATCTACTACATAGCCTTCCACCCCGTAAAGTACCTTAAACGGATCGTCCTTGTCCAGTGTCTCAATATAGTGGTTGGCATCCGGGAATGCCTGTGCTACCCCGTGATCCGTGATCGCAATAGCAGGGTGTCCCCAGTCATGAGCCCTCTTTACGATATCTTTTACTTCTGAAACACCATCCATATCACTCATTTTGGTATGGCAGTGGAGTTCCACTCTCTTTAACGGGTTCAGATCCTCTCGTTTGACCGTGAAATCACCGATTTTTTTTATTCCGGTGACAGATCCGATCGTCAGTTCCCCGTCAAACTTATCAATGGTAGTGACTCCTTTGATCTTGACAAAACCGCCTTTTTTCAGACTTCCGAGAATCTCTGCCAGTTGCTCATTTTTAATGAACATTTTCACGCTGATCGTATCTGTAAAATCACTGACCGCAAAAATGATGATCGTCCGTTCATTCTTGATCTCACGGGTATCCAGACTGATGATCTTACCATGAAAGGTAATTTCTCCCATTTCTTCCACGACCTGATCCAAGCGGATCGGCTCATCTTCAAAATTCCTGCCATAGATGAGGTTCGGATCATCTCCCAGCTTCAGTGGGCGTACATAATCTTTCTTTTTAAATTCCTTCTTCTGAAATTCTTTTCTCCTGCCTGATGGTTCCTTTCCTGCAGCAGCTTTTTCTTTTCCACCTGCTGCCTTTTCACCCGGTTCGGCCTGCCTCTTCTTTGTATCTGATCCTATTTCCTGATTTTCCGCTGCCCTCTCAGGTTCTTCACCACGCTGCCTTGCACGACGTTCAAAGATCGCATTGATTTCCTGCTGAATCCGCTGCTCATCGTACTCTCTTGTGCCTTCCTGATCCGTCTCTTTATAAGCTACCAGTAATTTTGCATCTATGCGGAACCGTTCCCGCAGAACCCGTTCCACCAGTGTGACGATTTCTTCTTTCCGTCCTTCTGATACGATCGTGTCCAGCAGTTCCAGGTGGATCAGATTTCCCTCTTCAAACCGGAGATCTGCCCTTGCAAACATATTTGCAGCAAGTACACTGGTCTGCCGCAGCTCTTCGATCAGACTTTCCCTGTACTCCGTCAGAATCGCCTGTGGCGTATAAAGCTCCGACAGTTGAAACTCTTCCACGATTTCGATCTTTACTGCGGCTCTTCCAAATAACTGTTCCTTGATCCGCTGTTCCATCAGCCAGATCTGCTTCTTCTGTATCAGATGCCTGCAAAGGATATGTATATGCAGAAAATCACGACCTGAATTAGTCGTGATCTTCTTAACTTCTACATCCGAAAAGAGCATCTGCAGTTCGTCCCCGACTTTCAGCGTCGGAAATACATTAAAAAATACTTTTTCACTTTTTACCTGTTCCAATTCAACAACTCCTGTCGCAATGTATCGAGAAGTTCCTCTTCTTTTACTTTTTTAATGACCTGTCCCTTTTTAATCAGCAGTCCTTCGCCGATTCCACCGGCAATACCGATATCTGCCTCTTTCGCTTCTCCTGGACCGTTCACCACACATCCCATAACTGCAACTTTGATATCATCCAGTGGAATGTCTGCAACCATTTTCTCCACCTCATTTGCAAGGTGAATCAGATTGATCCTGGTTCTGCCACAGGTCGGACAGGAAACGACTTCGATTCCGCCTTTCCTGAGTCCCAGAGTCTTAAGAATCAGCTTTGCTGTACGGATCTCCTCCACCGGATCTCCTGTCAGAGACACACGGATCGTATTTCCGATCCCTTCATACAGGATAATTCCCAGTCCGACAGAAGATTTTACATTCCCTGAATATACGGTACCGGATTCTGTAATTCCGACATGAAGCGGATAAGGACATTGTTCCGCAATCAGTTCATGTGCTTTGACGCACATCAGAACATCCGAAGACTTGATACTGACCACCAGATTGTCATACCCCATCTCCTCGATCATATGCACTTTATCCAAAGCACTCTCTACAATTCCCTCTGCGGTGACTCCGCCATATTTCTCAATTAACGGCTTCTCCAGTGATCCGCTGTTCACCCCGACACGAATCGGCACACCGTATTCTTTTGCCTTGTCAACTACCGCCTGAACCCGTTCTTTTGTACCGATATTTCCAGGATTGATCCGGATCTTGTCGGCTCCGTTCTCAATGGCTGCGATTGCAAGCCGGTAATCAAAATGAA
>OGPU01000925.1_pt1 | contig 29111 bp, 27 predicted proteins | sample 1552991 | NCBI WGS metagenome assembly OGPU01 (sample SAMEA2580296, study PRJEB22360) | human gut metagenome | biome: human gut; feature: human-associated habitat; material: faeces | place: Denmark | collected 2008/2010 | reverse complement strand
GCAGGAGGCGCAGACCTCGGTGGAGCCGTAGGACGGGCGCAGCTTGCAGTTGGGGAACATGGTGAAGATCTTGTGCACGTAGTCCATGCTGCACTTGCCGCCGGTGAACTGGGCCTCGCGCAGGGAGCTGGTGTCGTACTTCTTCCAGAGCCCGGAGTCGTAGAGCCGCATGTAGAGCAGCGGGGGCACCATGAGCATCATCGTGACGTGGTATTTTTCTATCTGGTCGAAGATGAAGTCGGAGTCCACCTTGTCCACCAGCACAAAGGTGCCGCAGAGCGCGAGCATCTTGACGAGGATGCTCAGGCAGGCGGTGTGGAAGAAGGGGCAGTGCGTGAGCGCCACCTCGGGGCGGTGGCTGTTGTCGTTCTCGATGGCGAGCATGAGGCCGTATTCGCGCATCATGCTCTGCGTCCTGAGCACGGCCTTGGAGGTGCCGGTGGTGCCGCTGGTGAAGTAGATGAGCATGATATCGTCGATTTGGGTGGCATCCTCGCCCGTGGGGCGCTCCCACTGATCGCTCGCGCTCTCGATGAGCTCGTCGAAGGACAGCCAGCTGTCGCGTTTGCCCGCGACGAGCACCTTCTCCTGGATGCTGGGCGAATTGGGAAGGGCGCCCTCCACCTGCTCGACCACATAGTCGTCATCGACGCAGATCACCATCTTCACGTCTGCCGAGTTCGCGCGGTATGCGATGTCCTTCGAGGTGAGCTGGATGGTTGCGGGGATGATGGTCGCGCCGATCTTGCACAGCGCCATGGCGCACACCCAGTATTCCCAACGGCGGCGCAGCATCATCATCACGACGTCGCCCTTGTGGATGCCGAGCTTCTTGAAGGCATTGGCGGCGCGGTTTGAGAGCAGCGAGATGTCGGTGAAGGTGAACTCGCGCTCCTCGCCGGCATCGTTAATCCACACGAGGGCCTTCTTCTCGGGCTCGACACGCGCCCATTCGTCAACGACGTCATAGGCGAAGTTGAAGTTCTCGGGCACGTCGATCTTGAAGTTGTCGTAGAAGTCCTCGTACGAGTCGAATTCGATGCGGGGGCAATATTTGCTGAGTATGTAGTCCACGGTTCTATGCTTTCTGCTTTTGGGACAAATGGACAGGTCGTTTGTCCCAGTTTGGTTACTCTGAAATGATGGTGAGGAACTTGGCGGGTACGTTGCCGTTGCAACGTTGCCCGTGCCTGTGTTCCGGGTTGAAGAAGATGGAGTCCCCGGCATCGAGGACTATCTCGCGGTCATCGAAGGTAAAGACGATAGACCCCTCGAGGATGTAGTTGAACTCCTGGCCCCGATGATCGACGAGCTCGGCAGGCTCGTCATGGGGGTCGAGCGTGACGAGCAGGGGCTGGAAATCCTTTCGGGTGAAGCGCCAGGCCAGATCCTCGAAGTGATAGCCCGGAAGTCGGTCGACCTCGCGGCCTTCGCCTGCCTTGATGAGGTGGAAGGTGTCGAGGTGGCCGGATTTGCCCGTCAGGATTTCGGTGAATTCGATGCCAAAGCGATTTGCCATGTGATAGATGGCCGAGATGGGTACGTCGGCACCCGTCTCCTCCCACTGGATATAGGTTTCCAGATCGACATCGAGATCGGCGGCCATGTCCTCGGCCGTGACGTCGCAGGCTTCGCGGATGCCGCGGATGCGTTCGCCAATGGCGATGAAATCAGTTGACATGATCGACCTTTCTCTGGAGTGGAATTGTCGTTGAGGATATACCGTGACCATGTGCTATGCAAGTAAAACCTGCGTCATACACAGGCTAAAGGGCCGATGCGTCTCACCTGATAAGCGCGTTTTTTGCGACTATGTGAAGTCGATTCATCTCTCGTGTACGTTTTTTTCGATTATGCGAGACCGGTCGTCTTCCGATCGCCACACAATCGCAATTTCTTTACATGTGGCGTCTTTCCATCTCACACAATCGAAATATTTTTACATCTAGCTTGCCCTAATCTCACATTATCGAAAACAGCCCCTCTATCAGACGTCGGCCCAGCGGCCCGCGAAGCCTGCATCGTTGCCCACGACGTCGCCTGCGGAGTAGCCGGTCATCGTGCCATAGATGACGACTTCGCCGATGCTCGTCTGCGCTTTGACGTCGATGCTGTTGGCCCAGGTTGCGCCATGGGCGGTGAACTCGATATCTTCGCCATCGATGTGCGCGACGCCCGCGACGTCAAAGTCCTTGCCGTTGCGCGTGCCCTCCGCGTCGAGCGATCCCACATCGGTGATGTCGAGATGTGCGCGGGCAGTGTCGCCCGAAAGCTCGAGCTTCACCTTTCCCTGACGATGGTATTTGGGCGTGTCGACGATGACATCGTATGTTGAGGCCATGGGGTGTCCTTTCGCGTGTTGTTGCTGCAAGCGATAGTAGCGCATGTGCGAAAAGACAGCTAGGACGGGAGGCTCGAAAGAGCGAATGCGGTGTGGTCGGTCGAACGGAAGGCTAGCTGCTCATCCACTCGAGCAATTCGCGCTGACGAGCCAAATGCCGATCGTTTGGCGTCTGCAAGCGCCGCTTGCATTTGCGATTGACGAGTTCGAACCGCTTTCGCAACCTTGCATCGTCGGACAAGTCATCCTTCCCAAGCGAGATGGCGGTGATCCCGAGCATGCGGTATGCATTGCGCACAAGCTTATCGTAATTCAGGCGCTCCTGTGCCGATGGCCATGCGCGGTTGCTATACTCGACGGCCATGCGGTATTCGGGCCAATAGAGATCGGGTTTGAAGATGCGCGCGCCAAGGATGCGCGCAGCGGGATCGGGCGCCTCGATTTCCTGGCCGAGCAGAGGGGCCTTGCACCCCATTCCTCCCTGGAGTCGGGGAAGATGCGCGAGCATGCAGACCTTCGTTTCCCTGGGCGAGCGCGATTCTTGCAGGATTTGTCGGGCCGCCCTGCGAGCAGTCTTGGATCCCGTGAAGTTGTAGGCATTTGTGGTGAAAGCGAGAAGATCGTCAGGTGTGCTGATGGGATTGTGGGGGAGAAACCCGCGCGGAGCATCGAGGGCGAGCGCGTAGTCCCCGCAGAGCTCAAAGCCAAGGGCGATCAAATCGAACCATGCAAGCGAGCGCGCCATTTGCAGAAAGCAGAATTCGGGGCTACTGAGTGCGATATGCAGTTTCGTGCCGTCGGGAAGGGTCGTTTCGTCAACTAGGACAAGCGCCCCGTCTGGCAAGGCGGTTTGCACGCAATGGAATCGCACCCGCTTGGTGGAGCGCCGCTCGTTTCGATTGGCGGTGAGCAGATCGAGCGGCTTGCGCATGCTCGCGAGCATACCTGACGAAAGGGCGCTGTCGAGCGTTCGAACGTGAGCGCACCCGCACGCGTGGTCGATAAAGTCACGCGCCTCGTCGGCATCTAGGCCTCGTCCGCGTTTTGCGGTTGGGCTGCGCCAATAGGAGAGCGAGCTATTGTGAGCAAGAATGATATATGCATGCTTTGTCATGTGATTAAAATAGGCGATATGGTGGCAAAATCAAGAGCAAGCAGCTGTGTTTCATGAGATAAAACCGCCAAATCGATGTAAATATACACTTTTCGTGCCACTTATAGAACCAAAACGGGGAACCCTTATCGTCCGAGACGAGGGGTCACTACAATAACTGCATTTACTGCGCCAACTGGTTATGGCAACTGGGAAATGAGGATGATCATGAAGGTATTGATTCCGGAAAAGTTCAACAAAGCCGGCATTGCCGTGCTCGAGGATGCCGGTTACGAAGTCACGTTCAAGCCCGACACCACGCCCGAAGAGCTCGTCGAGATGATTCCCGAGTACGACGCGCTCATCGTGCGCTCGGCCACGACGGTCACCCGCGAGGTCATCGAGGCCGGAACCAAGCTCAAGATCATCGGCCGCGCAGGCGTCGGCGTCGACAACATCGATCGCGACGCTGCCACCGAGCGCGGCATCATCGTGTGCAACGCGCCGCTTTCCAATGTCGTGTCCGCTGCCGAGCAGACCATGGCGCTCATGCTCGCCACCGCACGTAACACCGCGGCAGCGAGCACGTCCATGAAGGAAGGCAAGTGGGACCGCTCCAAGTTCACGGGCAAGGAGCTCCAGGACAAGACGCTCGGCATCTTTGGCACCGGTCACGTCGGCCTGTTGGTTGCCGAGCGTGCCGCTGCCTTTGGCATGAAGCTCATCGGCTATGACCCGTACTGCCCGCCCGAGCGCGCCGCCCACTACGGCATCACGTTGCTCGATGACATCGACGAGGTGTGCAAGCAGTCCGACTTCATCACCCTGCACATGCCCAAGACTCCCGAGACCACCGGCATGATCGGTGCCAAGCAGCTGGCCGAGATGCCCGAGGGCGCCATCGTCCTCAATGTCGCGCGCGGCGGCCTGGTCGACCTCGATGCGCTTGCCGACGCGCTCGAGAACGGTCATCTTGCCGGTGCCGGCATCGATGTGTGGGAGAACGAGCCCGTTTCCGACTCGCCCATCCACAAGTTCGAGAACGCCGTCATCACCCCGCACCTGGGCGCATCCACCAAGGAGGCCCAGATTCGCGCGGCAACGCAGATCGCCGAGTACGTCATCGCCGGTCTCGAGGGCAAGACGGTTGCCACGGCGGTGAACGCCGCGCGCATCCCGGCCGACGTCATGGCGCAGCTCAAGTACTTCATCCCCGTTGCCCAGCGCGGTGGCGAGATTCTGTCGCAGGTCGTTGGCGGCGGTATCGAGAAGCTGAAGGTCACGGCATGTGGCAAGATAGCAGACACGGATCCGACGATCCTGGGAATGGCGGCGCTTGCGGGCGGCGTGACGTTCAACAGCGAAGTCACCGTCAACATCATCAACGCTAGCTACATCGCCGAGCAGCGCGGCATCGTCGTCGAGACCGCTACCGATCCGCTTTCTGAGAGCTATCCGAGCTATATCGAGATCGAAGCATCGTGCGGTGACGATGTGTATTCCATCAGCGTCACGCGCGATATGACCTCGGACATGCCGCGCATCATCAACTTCATGGGCCTGCCCGTCGACTTCGTGCCGATGAAGGACTTCGTCGTGCTCGAGTACGAGGATCAGCCTGGCCAGATCGGCAAGATCGGCACGGTGTTTGGCGATGCGGGCATCAACGTCGAGTCCATGCAGATTGCCAAGGATTCTGAGCATCCCCTGGTCGAGGTGCTCATTAACCTCAACCAGGCCGTTCCCGCCAACGTGCGCCGCGATCTTGAGGCCGCTCTCGATATCGAGCGCGTCTGGTACATCGACCTGTAGGGACGAAGCTATACGGCAGGCACGCTGTCTGTCGGAACACACTATGTGCCCCAAGCGGTAGTTTTTGGCAAGAGCTGGCAGAAACGAACGTTTGGGGCACATTTTTGCTACGGGCGTGGCGGAAATTTACGTTTGGGGTACACCCAATGTGCCCCAATCGGCAATCCTCGGCAGAATATGACGAAAGCGCTCGTTTGGGGCACACGGCAAGCGCCCCAAACGGTAATTCCAGGCAGCGCTAGTTTCGTAATGTCTCACCGCATGTTTTCGCCAAGGCTTTGAAAGGCTATCCTCTAAAACACGTTAATAGAACCAGACCGGAGCTCACACATGACCAAGGCGATGAACATACTGTACGAGATCGGCGACACGCTCTACGTCAACCTCACCAATCGCTGCCCGTGCAGCTGCACCTTTTGTATTCGCAACGAATCCGACACCGTCAACGGCCACGACGTTCTCTGGCTCGAACGTGAGCCCACGGCCGGGGAGGTCATCGAGCAACTTCGTCAACTCGACCTCTCACGCTACTCCGAGCTCGTCTTCTGCGGGTATGGAGAGCCCATGGAAACATTTGACGTGCTCAAGGAGGTCGCCCGCTGGGTGAAGGAGAACACGACGCTGCCGGTGCGCATCAACACCAACGGCCAAGGTTCGCTTATCAACGGACGCGACATCACGCCCGAGCTCGAGGGAATTGTCGATACCGTTTCGGTCAGCCTCAACAGCCCCGATGCGGACGAATATCTCGCGCTCACGCGCAGCAAGTTTGGGAGCGACGCGCACCCCGCGATGCTCGAGTTCGCGCAGTGCGCGGCAAGCTATGTTCCGACGGTGGTGCTCACCACGGTGGGAGGCACCATAACGCATGAGCAGGAGCGTGCGTGCCAGGAGCTATGCGACGAGCTTGGCGTGAGCTATCGCATTCGACCGCGGGTTTAGATGCTCCACCTCTCGTAACCAAGATGTTCGAGGAGCTCGGTCGGGGTGAAGCGTGATGCGGGCAATGTCGAGAACGCATCGACATCCCTGCTGACGATGGCGTCGGCCTTGTCTGCGACAGCCGCGGCAGCGATGATGCTGTCCTCGTAGTCTGGCTTTTCCAGCTCGAGGGCGTTTCTGCACACAAGGTCATCGACACTCGCCGCGTTTGAGATTTCGAGAACCAGGCGAACAGCCTCGTACGCCCTGTCAGTATCAAGACATTTGGACGTGATATAGAAAACGTCCTTGAGCGAGGTTGCCGCAACGCATAAATCGATGGATTCCTCCACGCATGCCATCAAGCAACCTTTGGAGTCTTCCTCGAATGGGGCTCTGTGGAGGATAAGGTCGAGCCAGACACTGGTGTCTACGAGGACTTTCATGCCAGGGCCTCGTACTCCCTGAGCTTCTCCTCGTATTGCATGTCGCGCAGCTCGTCATCGCTCATGTTCGAGAATCTGGTAGCCGGCAGAGCCCCCAGCAACTCGATGGCATCGAGCTTCTTTCGCACGACTTTCTTCTTGGGATCTTGATTCTGAAGAAACTCTGGCAGCTCGTGCGTTTTCGCGAGTGTTTCCCAGAGTGCGCGGATTGCTTCGGTGACGCTGATGCCGTTCTCCTTGAGGACCTTGTCGCCACGCTCCTTGAGGGCGCTATCGATGCGTATGTTCAGCGTAGATGCCATGACTGCCCTCCTTCGTCTCTTGTATTGTATTATTTGCATTACAGTAATGCAAATACTGACGCAAAACATATCAAGGTGGTCGCAGCTACTTAGGATGGTAGGGATTACTAGGAATCTGGAATTGATTCCGCCTGTCGGTAAAAGCGGGGCTTTTCATGAAACACATCGAGGTGGTAGCCACACCTCGGGAAGTAGGGGCTGTGCGGGGCCGATTGCGGATGGTGGAATCTACGCTTCGAGAAGCACCATAGTTTAAGGAGCTAGTATCCCCGTAATCACTTGTATTTTTTCTTCATCACTTGTAATTTATTATCAAAAATATAAGTGATGAGAAAAATGGGCAATCGTGTGTGAATACCGATGCTGATCGTGTCCCAGTCCCACGAGCAAGCCTCGCAGATTTGGACGAAAATCACTATAAGCAGGCATTTGCAAAAGCAGAGCAAATCACCCCGCGTGCCCTTTATGGTGCGAAAGATGTTGTCACAAAGCTTCAGAGGCTGAATTATATAGATGGTGAACAGAACGTAACAAAGGCCGGGCTCCTGTCGGCGGGGTATTATCCACAGCAGTTCTATCCCAAGCTTCATATTGACGTTGCAGTACATGCGGGGGTCGAGAAAGCGACTGACGGGATCACCAGGTTTCTGGATCGGACAATTTGCGAGGGTACGATCGGCGAGATGCTTGAAGGCACTATTGCGGCCATATCTAAGAACCTTAGAAGAGTCTCTATCGTGAGGGGCGCGGGGCGAGTGGACGAACTTGAGGTTCCCGAACTTGTTTTACGTGAGGCGATAGCAAATGCCCTGATTCATAGAGACTACGACAGCAGATTCGACGGCGAAGCGATTTCTGTGGATATCTATGATGACCGTATCGAGATTGTTAATCCAGGTGGCCTTTGGGGCGGCAAATCTCGATCGAATCTTGCCGATGGGAGATCATGCTGTCGTAACGCAACGCTGATGCGGCTCACGTCCATCTCAAGCCTTCCCAGCAGTGCAGGATCGCCAGCGGAGGGTAATGGAACAGGCATCCTTCTCATGATTAACGAGATGCTTTCTCGACAATTGCCAAAACCGGAATTTCATCCTGCAATGGATCATTTTCGGATTGTGTTGCATCGTCCTAATGTTGGAGCTGGAAAACGGTCAAAAAGAGATGTGGGGCAAGCGACAATCGTATCTCTTCTGCTTGAGCATGGAGAGATGTCGATACACGATCTGACGGAGCAGAGCAATCTCACCACTAACCAAATTCGTAATCGTACAAGGGAGCTTCTAGAGGATGGAGTCATCGAAGCAACGGCCCCCTCTACAAGTCGACATAGGAAATATCGAATTAATAGAAAATGAAGGATGCTTATCAATATGCCTGATGATTAGCGAAAGGTCGCGTTCATGAAACACATCAAGGTGGTAGCCGCAATCATCGTGCATGACGGCAAGATTCTGGCGACGCAGCGCGGGTACGGAAATTACAAGGGCAGCTGGGAGTTTCCCGGCGGGAAGATCGAGCCGGGCGAGGCTCCCGAGGCGGCGCTCGTGCGCGAGATTCACGAAGAGCTCGATGCCAACATCGAGGTGGGGCCAAAGCTCATCACGGTCGACTACGACTATCCCGAATTCGCGATGACGATGCAGTGCTTCGTCTGCACGCTCGCCAGTGGTATGAAGCTGCTCGAGCACAGCGACGCGCGCTGGCTGGGGAGAGACGAGCTGGATGACGTGGGGTGGCTGCCCTCGGATATCGAGGTAGTCGCGGCGATTCGGGATGCGGGGGTTGTGTAATGCTTCCCCATACCAAGCTAATGTGCTTAAGCTGAGTTTGATTGGTTGGCAATATGACGCTTAGAGATGACCTTCCCTATTTCATGTGGAATTTGTACAACGAGCGCATTGCCCATGCAGAAAGCTCGTTGCCCGTCTGTCATCCCGGTGTTGGTCCAACCCTTTGGGAATCCTTGCAATTGGTCCAGCTCATCGGGAACTAGGCGGCGAATTCGTCCAGATTCATCACGGATTGCGTGTTTGGTTCGACTTGCTCCACGACCGCCTTCACCAGTGAGAATTGTTCGCGCAGGTCGATCGATAGGGTCAGGCCAAACCATTGCCCCTTCATTATAGGTGTATGGTATTCCATCGCGATTGGTTCGTTTGTCATTCTTCTTTTTTCGACAGTCTTTCCAGGCAGAAAGCTTTTCTTTTTCAATATAGAATTCCTCTGGTATCTCGGAAGCGGGAACGAGAATGTCTTTAAGGAGGCGTATTGGGCGAGCATTTTTCGGCTGGGTTCTCATTGTAAGAAGTTTTTTATTTTGCATCGCGCCGCTATTCTGAAAAGGAGAGTTCTTTGCGATAAAACGCTCTTCAAGGCATTCGTTTAATGATTTGACTGTCATATCAACAGATAATTTATTGCTCGTTTCCAGGGTCACAGGAAAGGCTTCTGCAATTACACCGCTATTGAGAATGCGGTCCTCCAAATTCCACGTGTCGGCTTGTTTGTCACCAAATATAAAAACACGTCTACGTTTTTGCGGAAATCCATATTCTGCCGCATTGATAATACGCCATTCAACTGAATAGCCGAGTTCGTCTAAGCTGGATAGAATAGTTGCAAAATCACGTCCATAGCCACCGGCTTTTCCCCTCAATAATTTGTCTACATTTTCGAGAAGAATGTATTGTGGTTCTGTTGCTTTAAGAATCTCATAAATTGTCCACCAAAGCCGCCCTTTTTCGCCCTGGAGTCCGCGGGCCAGCCTCAGTGGTTTTGCCACTGAATAATCCTGACAAGGAAACCCTGCAACAAGCATTTCGATTTTCGGAAGGGAATAATTTCCTTCGCTAATTCTTTTTACGATACTATTGATATCTTCGTTTTCGCAGCTGTCTTTGCCAAATCTTTTTTCGTAGCATCGCCATGCATATTGTTTACGCTGACTTCCCGGTTCCCATTGATTTGCCCACACTGTTTTAAATTCTCCGGCCGATTCCATAGAGAACTGGGGGTATCTTTCATCCGAGTAGCCATCAAGTGCGAGCCGAAATCCGCCAACTCCAGCGAATAGTTCGGCCACACGAATGCTTTTTGAGTCGTTTGACAAGGTGGCGCCTCCAAGAAATCAAACAGGATTTCAAGGATCCTTCAAAACCTTGCCCGTGTAAAGAATTGTCCATCTTTGAATTTGATCAACGGTGTATATAAGGTCACCGAGTGTTAACATCAAAGTGCTGAACACTAATTAAGAAAAGCAAGCGAATGCTAAGTCGGATTATGCGTGGTGAGGATGAATTCGAGGTGACCAATGAGGAAGAGTGGAGAGTTTACAAAAATCGGAGGTCTTCTTAAATCAGGACTATTCGCGATTCCGGCGTATCAAAGGGACTATTCCTGGGAACTAAGAAACTGCGAAACTCTAGCAGAGGACGTCTTTCGTATTGCCGAAACGAAAGAAGATCATTTTCTGGGCTCAATAGTTGTAATGAATCTGGATGGTCTATTTAAAGGTTCTAGTGTTCAAGGCGATCCCGAGAATATTGACACAGGCGAGGAGGTTCAGATTTTTCATGTTGTAGACGGACAGCAGAGAATCACCTCCTGCTCTTTGTTCCTATGCGCTTTGCGCGACGAGCTGGAAGAGGAGAGTGGTAGTGAAGGGTTTTTCGCGGGGCATCATCCGAAATCACGGCAAGGCATTATCAACAGTATAGAGAAATGCCTATTCAATGATGAAGCGCTAATAAATGGTCACTACGCCCCACGCCTCTTTTTAAATAACGATTCTTCGGCTCAATACCAGTGCTGTTTGCAGAAAAAAAGAACAATGGCCAAGGAAGACGGGTAGTCAATGCATACAAAAAGTTTCGCAATATTATTCGCGAGAACAGACCGCAAGAAATTGTAGAGAACGGTCTTTCTGAGTACTATTCTGGGATTAAAAACGCTATAACGGACAGCCTGAAGGTTGATGATATCTGTTGCGATTCATTTGGAAGCGCGTTTCAAATTTTTGAGTCCTTAAACGCAAAGGGAATGCCTCTTAAGTCTGCGGATCTAATCAAATGTTTCATGATGCAAAAAGCAGAGAGCAATATCACCGATGGCAGGACTCAGTGGAACAAACTGCTCGAAACTGTAGGCGCGTCTCCAGACGACTCAAGCAAACTTGATAGCTTTGTTAATACGTTTCTCTTTATTAAGCAGGGCGAAAGGGTATCAAGGAATCATGCGTATGATACATTTAAGCTGCTTTTTTCAGACGAAGACTATTTAGATATCTATAGCGAGCTACAGAAAGCCGCTGATTTATATAGTGAACTTGTAAATAATGCCGGCTCCTGGGGCGAAGATGACCCGAGACGGGCGTTTAGCTTGCTTAAGATTAATTCAATCTACATTCCGATTCTTGGATATGCATTACATAATAGTTTAGACGTTACTGATAAAAAGGTGGTAAAGCTTGAAAAGCTGCTGCGTCCATTCGCAATTAGATACAAGATTTGCGGAGGATCAAGCAATGCGCTAGATGCTCCATACAAAGAAATGATTAAGGCTATTAATGAAGGCAAAGACCCAGAAAAGGTAGTTGAATGCCTCAAGGCTCTCAAGCCATCGAACGATGCATTTAGAACAGCATTCAGGGAAATGATTGTTTCAGATAGCGAGGAGCCCTTTGCGACATTTCTTCTTGAAGAAATTGAGCATTATCTTGAGCGACAAAATGAGTCCGCGAAACGATTGCCGGAGGGGTATACGTTAGAGCACATTATTCCTAAAGAGTATTCAAAGTATATTGGAGAATGGGAAGTGGTGGAACTTCCAGATTCCTTTTCAGAAGAAGTTGTTAGATCAATTGGAAACCTTGCTCTTATCGAGGGGAGTGACAATTCATCGGCAAACAATAATCCTTATTCGACTAAAGTCGAGGTTTACAAAAATGGCCGCGAGGAAAGCGCGACTTCTCCAATGCGAGGCTTTAATCTTTTAAGACAAGTTGCTGAAAAGTATCCAACCACCTTCGGGATTGAGGAGGTTAGGGAGCGGTCAGAAAACATGGCAGATTATGCTGTGCTAATTTGGGAGTAAGGAAGATTGCCGGAAAGTGAAGGTGTAGAGTTTTGGGAGCCAATCTGTGACTGTTGCCGCACAGCATCTTTGGCTACGATAGCTTTCTTTGATGAGCGCATTGCTTATGGCGCTTTGATGTGGAAGTAGCCTAAATCCTCGCTGATGCACTGTGGAGCTCCCCTACGCCGTCAACGCGCGAATCGGAATGACGTAGATTCCTTCTTCTGCCTCACGCACAAACTCTCCGTTGCCGGTGATAACGGCCATGAAGGAAGGCGGCTTGTTTCGAGCGCCCTTATCTGCCCCAAGTTTCTTGCGAAGTCGCTTCAAGCCTGCAATGCCCTCATCAACCTTATCCTCGGAAACCTTGAACTCGAAAGCTGCCCATGAACCATCCGTGAGTTCAATGATTGCATCTACTTCGAGACCACTGTCATCGCGATAGTACTTGACGGGATGTCTGGGAGAGAGCTCCAGTGCGGATGCGTAAACAATCAGGTCGCGAATGCATAGGTTTTCAAAGACGAGGCCAAAGGTCTGCCAGTCATTGAATAGCCCTTCGGGGGACAGGCCAAGTGCGGCAATTGGAAGCGAGGGGTCGGCAAAGTACCGCTTGGGTTTGGTGCGTAATCGCTTTGGTGAACGAGACGCTGGCACCCACCCAGGGATTTCCTGAATGAGGAAGATGCCCTTCAGAAAATCGAGATACTCGGAGAGCGTCTTCTCGGACTTTACTTCCACCGCAAACCCATTCATGTCTTGGAGTGTTGTGCTGAGTGTGGGAGTCTGCCCAAGATTGCGGGCGATTGACTGTACGAGACGTTCGGTGACCTGTGGGTTCTTGCCATGCGTCGGTGCACTTTGCTCATAGATGGACTGCAGGTATTCGCGGGCCACGTGCTGGGCCATTGTGTAGTCATCATCAAATGTTTCTGGCCAGCCACCCCTGCAGCACAACTCGACAAGCGCACGAGTGTCATGGGGCACGGCGGCGGCGGCAAACTCTCCTCGGAATAGACCGGTGAGCGAAACGCTCTTTGTCGAATCTGAAGACTCGCTCAGGGACATTGGGAGCATGCGTATGCGCCCAATGCGCCCAGCTCCGCTGTGACGATTGCCGTCCTTTGGCGGAGTTGATGAACCGGTAAGTATCCATCCTCCGCGAAGACCGCGCACGAGGTCGATTTCGTGACGCACTGCATTCCATATCCCCGGAGCCTTCTGCCACTCATCGACGATGTGCGGACGCGCGCCTTCAAGCACGATGTGGGGATCGGCTTGAGCGAGTTGAAGGTTATTATCTCGGTCGATATAGGTGATGGATGCGCCGTGTGCGCAAGCCGTCCACGTTTTGCCGCACCATTTTGTGCCGGCGATTTCGACAGCTCCAAAAATCGAAAGATATCGCTCGACGCGTGCGTCAACGATGCGCGGCACGTAACCTTCTGGGCGAAGGGGAGAAAACGATGATTCAAGAGCATTCATAATATTCCCTTCTATCGGGAAATATTATAGACATTACCGAAAATCCGCGCAATTCATTACCGAAAATCCGAATTTTCCATTACCGAAAATCCGCGATTCCCATTACCGATTTTCCGCCTTGCGCTCTTTACGCCTCGAACAGCAGCGCGCCACTCGTGAGTCCGCCGCCAAAGCCCACGCACATCACCTTGTCGCCCGGCTGGATGCGTCCGGAATCGTACGCATCGCTCAGCGCCATGAGCACGCTCGACGCACTCGTGTTGCCCGCTTCGGCGATGGAGACCTGCCAGCGCTCGTAGGGAACGCCTAGCTTCTTGGCGGCAAAGCGGATGATGCGGTCGTTTGCCTGATGCGGCACGATGCAGCTCACCTCGTCCATCGACACGCCCGCGCGTTCGCATACCTCGTGTGCGGCCTCCACGATGGCGGCGGTGGCGAACTTGAAGACGCGCTGGCCGTGCATGCGGATGAACGCGGCGTGCTCGGCAAAGCCACCCTCGTCGGTTTCGATGTTCATGATCTCGCCCACGCCCACATTGCCGACGTTCTCCCCAAACGGGAAGGTGCTCATGTCGTGGTTTGCGTCGACGGTCAGGCACAGGGTGTCATCGTCGGTGTTCTTCAGGAAGCTCGCCAAAATGCCCGGTGCGCTCTCGTCCCACTCGAGTACCACGGCGCCGGCACCATCGCCAAAGAGCACGCAGGTGGCGCGATCGGTCCAGTCGGTGATGCGCGAAAGCCGCTCCGCACCCACTACCAGCGCACGGCGCATGGCGTTGCGCTTGTGGCCGATGCCGCTTCCACCCTCGCTGGCGACGGAGGCCTCGATCATGGTGGAGGCAACGTCGATGCCGTAGATGCAGCCGCTGCAGGCGGCATTGAGGTCAAACGCTATGGCTTTGCTAGCGCCCAGTTGCGCCTTGATGAGCGCCGCTTGGGACGGCACGATGACGTCCCCGGAGATGGTCATGCACACGATGAGATCGATATCTCCGGCCGCGACGCCCGCATTTTCGAGGGCGGCTTGTGCAGCCTGGACTCCAAGATCGGTGGTGGACTCGTCAACCGCGATGCGGCGGTTGTGGATGCCGGTGCGCTCGACGATCCATTCGTCGCTTGTGTCGACGATGTTTGCCAGGTCATCGTTGCTCACGACGAGCTCCGGTTGGGCCTTTCCGTGTCCGACGATCTTGCATCCCATGGCAGTTCTCCTTGCTGGTCGGTCGTCGCCCCCCCCCGTCCGTCCGGGTGGGCTGACGCCCGACTATCTTAGAGTAATTCCGCCGGAATATGCCTTCGTTTGCGATGTTTGCGCAAGATTTTGCATCGTGGCTCACTCATAAAATCTTCGTCTACAATAGTCGCGCTTGTTTGTTAGACACCGTGAAAGGAACCATCATGGCAACTATCGACATCGTCCGCGACGTGCTGGTCGAGAATCAGGATCTTGACCCGGAGGCCATCACCGAAGATGCCGTCATCGAGGACCTGGGCATCGACTCCCTCGACATGGTCGAGCTCATCTGCGACATCGAGGACCAGTGCGAGGTCGACTTTGGCGAGCCGACCGATCTCGTGACCATTGGCGACATCGTCGAGCACATCGACTCCCTGAAGTAGGTCGAAGCGCTTCATGAAAACGAGAGTAACCGAACTCCTGGGCATCGAGGCTCCCATCATCCAAGGCGGCATGGCCCGCGTTGCGGATGCCTCGCTTGCCGCGGCGGTCAGCGAGGCCGGCGGCCTGGGCATCATCGCCTGCGGCGGCGCCAAGCTCGATTGGATTGCCGAGCAGGTCAAACAGGCCAAGGCGCAGACCGACAAGCCCTTTGGCTGCAACATCATGCTCATGGACCCGCTTACGCCCGAGATCGCCAAGCTTGTCGTCGAGCTCGACGTCAAGGTCGTCACCACGGGCGCCGGCAGCCCGACTGAGTACCTGCCCATGTGGCGCGAGGCCGGTATCAAGGTCATCCCCGTCATCGCCACCACGGCGCAGGCCAGGCGTATGGAGCGCCTCGGCGTCGATGCCGTGGTCGCCGAGGGCACCGAGTCCGGCGGTCACGTCGGCGAGCTCACCACCATGGCGCTCGTGCCCAGCGTGCGCGAGGCCGTTTCCATCCCCGTCATCGCCGCTGGCGGTATCGCCGACGGTCGCGGCATCTGCGCGGCCTTCGCGTTGGGTGCCGAGGGCGTGCAGATGGGTACGCGCTTCCTCACTATCGACGAGTGCACCGTGTGCGACCCGTGGAAGGAGAAGGTGCTCGGCGCCAAGGACTCCGACACGATCGTGACGGGTCGCGGCACGGGTCATCCCGTGCGCGGGCTCAAGAACAAGTTCGCGCGCGCCTGCCGCAAGCGCGAGATGGAGGCGAGTAGCCCCGACGATCTCGAGGGCATGTATGCAGGTTCGCTCAAACGTGCAGTTGAGGGCGATATGGAGAATGGCTCCATCCTCGCCGGTCAGGTTGCTGCGCTTGTGAAGAAGCGCGGGACGGCCAAGGAGCTCATCGCCGAGCTCATGGCCGAGGCCGAGGCGCTCGGCGCACTTGACCTCTCCGCCATGGCCGAGCTCAACGCTCGTCAAGGTCGCTGCCTGGAAGATGCCGACGCATAGGAAGACTGAAGCTATGGCTCAACTTGAAGGAATCGGACCGGTCCACACGGTCTTCATGGCCTCGGGACAAGGGTCGCAAAAGCCCGGCATGGGCGTTTCGCTCTTTGGCGTTCCCGAGGTACAAGCCGCGCTCGAGTGCGCATCCGACGTGTTCGACCGCGACATAGCAGCGCTCGTCAACAGCGAAGGTGACGAGGCGCAGGCACAGCTCAACGAGACGCGCAACGCGCAGGTTGCCATCGCCGCGCTTTCCATCGGCATTGGTCGCGCCCTCATGGCGCGCGGCATCCGGCCCGATGCGCTGCTCGGCTTCTCGCTCGGGCAGATCAGCGCGCTCGCGCTTGCCGACATGCTCACTGACGAGGAGGCCTTTCGCTTCATCGACGTGCGCTCACGCGTCATGGACGAGGCGGCACGCTCGAATCCGGGTGCGATGACCGCGCTGCTCAAGGCTGACGAGGAAAGCGTCATGGCGTTGTGCGAGCAATGCGCCCAAGGCGACGTGCTCGCACCCGCGAACTTCAATTGCCCAGGCCAGATCGTCGTGGCCGGCACCGTGCCTGCAATCGAGCGCGCGGAGGAAGCCTGGAGGGAGCAAGGCGGCAAGCTAAGCCGCCTGGCGACGCAGGGCGCATTTCACAGCCCGCTCATGCAGGCGGCATGCGATCCGTTTGCGGAGTATCTCGCGACCGTCGACTTCAAGGAGCCGGTCATCCCGGTCATCTGTAATACCGATGCCACGCCACTTGATGTCGCGACGGTTCGTCAGCGTCTGGTCGATCACCTCACGCATCCGGTGCGCTTCCAGCAGAGCGTCGAGGCACTTCGCGAACAGGGTGCGAGCACCTTCATCGAGGTCGGCTTCGGCGGCGTGCTGAGCGGCTTGGTGCGACGCATCGACAAGGAAGCCACACGTGCTTGCGTGCAGGATAGACCAAGCTTCGAGGAGCTCGAGGAATCGTGGAGGAAAAGCGATGAGTAACACCGATCAGGGCAGCCCCGTTGCCCTCGTCACCGGGTCAGGCCGTGGCATTGGCCTTGCCTGTGCACGAGCGCTTGCTGCCGATGGCCATGACGTTTGCCTTAACTGCTCGAGTGATTCGAGCTTCGAACGTACGAGCGCTGCCGCCGAGGAGATTGCCAGCGAGTATGGCGTGCGTACGCTGGCCGTTGTGGCCAACGTGGCAGATACGGAGACCGCCAAGGCCCTCGTGGACCAGGCGGTTGCCGAGCTCGGTCACATCGACGTGCTCGTCAACAACGCGGGCATCACGCGTGACGGCCTCATCGCGCGCATGGGCGAGGATGACTTCGATGCCGTCATCGACGTGAACCTCAAGGGTACCTTCAACTGCTGCAAGGCTGCGTCCAAATACATGATGAAGCAACGTAGCGGCGCCATCGTCAACATGAGCAGCATCGTGGGTATTGCGGGCAATGCGGGGCAGGCAAACTACGCCGCCTCCAAGGCCGGTGTCATCGGCCTTACCAAGTCGCTTGCCAAGGAGCTGGCGCGTCGCAACATCAGGGTCAACGCGGTTGCCCCGGGCTTCATCGCGACCGACATGACGGATGCGCTCAACGACCAGCAAAAGGAAGCCATCACCTCTCAGATCGGTCTTGGCCGATTGGGCGAGGCAGACGACGTGGCCGCCCTCGTGGCGTTTCTCGCGAGTCCCGCAGCTTCCTACATCACCGGACAGGTAATCAGCATCGATGGAGGACTTTCCCTATGAGCACGACAAACGAGAACATGAACCTTCGTCGTCCGGACGGCACGCAACGCGTCGTCATCACGGGCATGGGTGCCGTTACGCCGGCAGGCGTTGGCGTGGATGCGCTGTGGGACGCCGTCATGGGCAAGCAATGCTGCATCGCGCCCATCGAACGTTTCGACACATCTGAATATGAGGTGCACAACGCCGGCGAGGTGCGTGGCTTCGATGCTACCGAGCATGGTCTCTCCAAGAAGGAGGCGCGCCGCTTCGAGCGCTTCGTCCAGTACGCCATGGTCGCAGCTGACGAGGCGATGGCCCAGGCGGGCCTGAACATGGACGAGGTCGATTCGACGCGTGTGGCCATTGCGTTTGGTACGGGCATCGGCGGTATCGACGAGCTGCAAAAGGGCTTCGAGACGCTGAGCGAGAAGGGCCCCAAGCGCGTGAGCCCGCTGTTCGTCCCCACCATGATCGGCAACATTGCCGCCGGCAACCTCGCCATTCGCTATGGCATTCACGGGGCGTGCATCAACGTGGTCACCGCCTGCGCGACCGGAGCGCATAACATCGGCGAGGCTGTTCGCGCCATCCGCCACGGCTAAGCTGGCGCCGCGCTCGTCGGAGGAGCCGAGGAGTCGGGATCGCCCATTTGCATCGCCGGGTTCACCAATCTTGGGGCGCTTTCCAAGGCCGAAGACCCTACTCAGGCCTCGCTGCCCTTCGATGTACGACGCAAGGGGTTTGTCGCAGGTGAGGGTGCAGGCGCGCTCGTCATCGAATCACTTGAGCATGCGCTCAAACGTGGCGCCACACCCATTGCCGAGATCACCGGATATGGTTCTACCGGCGATGCCTACCACATGACCGCGCCCGACCCCGAAGGCGCGGGCATCGTGCGTTCCATGCGTCAGGCGCTCGATGAGGGTGGCTTCGCGCCCGCCGACATCGGGCACGTCAACGCCCACGGCACGGGTACGCCTGCAAACGACAAGACCGAGTCGATCGCCCTGTACGCGCTGTGCGATGACGATGGGCTTGCCGCGGGCGTTCCGGTGACATCCATCAAGGGCACGACCGGCCACACGCTCGGCGCGGCCGGTGCGGTCGAAGCCATCGTCTGCGCACTTTCGGTCGCCCGCGATTGCGTGCCGCCGACGACGGGGTTCGCCGAGCCCGATCCCGAGTGCGCCGTCAATGTCGTGACCGAGGCCCTGACGGACGTTCCGCAGAAGGTCGCGCTCTCTAACTCGCTTGGCTTTGGCGGCCACAACGCGACGCTCGCATTCAGCCCCTACGAATGAGACAAATGGTGGGGATGAGACACATTGGACAGGTACATCTGTCTCACTGCATGCAGTGAGACAGATGTACCTGTCCAATGTGTCTCATCCCCGTCTCAGAAAGGAACATACGTCATGGAAATCAGCTATCCCGCGGGACGCGAGGTCATCGAGGCAGTGCTGCCGCATCGCGATCCCTTCGTGTGGGTGAGTCGTGTGCTCGAATGCGAGCCCGGTGTCTCCATCAAGGCCGAGCTCGACGTTGATCCTGCTCTCCCGCTCTTTGCGGGTCACTTTCCCGATTACCCCGTGTTGCCTGGCGTCATCATCATGGAAGCGTTGGCCCAGGCGGCGTCGTTCTCCATCCTGGTCGAGCGCGAGGCGGAGGGCACGCTCGGCTTCTTCGCGGGCATCGACAACGCCAAGTTCCGCAATCAGGTCCGTCCCGGGGACACGCTGACCCTCGAGGCCACCATCGTGAAGTCCTCGCGCCGCATGTGCGTGGCCGAGGTGAAGGCCTCGGTTGGCGATACGGTATGCGCGACCGCAACCCAAAAGTATGTGCTAGCTTCCGCTGACCAGCGTTGATAGCAGGATTTCTAACGGAGTATCGACGTGAAAGACCAAGCAACTGAACCCGTATCCAAGCAAGGTGTCGACGTCGTCTATCGCCTTGACCGCATTGCCTTCGAAATTGCCTCGAAGATGCACGAGCAGGGATTGCTCCATGTGTCTGGTTCCGTGGACGGGGACGATGGCCTTTCCATGAATGGTCCGTCTGCCCTGGTCATGGTGCAGGGCAAGCCAGCCAAACAGGCGCATAGCGCCATCAATGGCGCCGGTATTGCGAGCGTCATGCCCCTGACGGGCGATTGGCGCCTCGATAGCAACCCGCGTTTCGCATACACGACCGTCGAGCTGGGCAACAAGCCCACGCGCAAGCTGTTCACCAACGCATATGCCGTTCTCAAGGCGGCCGAGGATGCCGAGGTGCAGTGCATCTTGCTGGGCACCGATTCGCTCGCGCTTGCCGAGGACAACCGCTTCTTGCAGCGTGCAGCCGATGCCGGCCTACGCGTATTCAAGGCGCTCGATATCGATACGACATTCGAAAACTGGGTGGAATGCGTGCCCTCGGACCGCGAGGATGCGCCTCAGCCCACGAAGTGGCGCACCTGTCATGCGTGCAAGCTCACCTTCGACAATGCCGAATTTGTCGAAAACGATTACTCCTGCCCCTCGTGCGGCACGCTCGCGCGCCTCACGTCTGACGAGCGCATCAAGCTCATCGTGGACGAAGGGACCTTTGAGGAGTGGGATGCCGATATCGAGGATGTCGACCCGCTCGAGTTTCCCGGCTATGCCGAGAAGATTGCATCGTATCGTGAGAAAACCGGCAAACACGAGGCTGTTCGTACCGGCAAGGGCATGCTCGGTGATTTGCCCGTGGCCTTCGGCTTCATGGAGTCCGAGTTTCTCATGGGCTCGATGGGGACGATTGTGGGCGAGAAGGTGAGCCGCCTGTTCGACCGCGCCACCGACGAAGGGCTGCCGGTCATCATCTTCTGCGCATCGGGTGGCGCCCGCATGCAGGAGGGCCTGGCCTCGCTCATGCAGATGGCCAAGACCGCATGCGCCGTGGAACGCCATGACCGAGCGGGACTGCTCTACATCTCCGTGCTCACCGACCCGACTACCGGAGGTGTTACGGCATCGTTTGCCATGCTCGGCGACATGATTCTTGCCGAGCCCGGCGCGCTCATCGGCTTTGCCGGGCAGCGCGTCATTCGTGACACCATCAAGCAGGATCTTCCCGAAGGCTTCCAGACCGCGGAGTTCGCCCTCGAGCATGGCCTCATCGACGCCATCGTCGAGAGGGGCGACCTGCGCGGCGTGCTGCGGGCTGGCGTGGCGTTTCATCGGCCGTGGCACGGAAACGACCACAACGCGCTGTTCGGGTCATTCAAGAGTGATTCGCTTGAGGACGACGATACGCCGAATGCCGCCGATGCCGCTCGCAAGTGGATCGGCGACCAGATTGACCGTCTGCCTTTCGTCGAGAGCATCAAGAAGGGCGCCGAGGCGGGCATGGACAAGGTGAACCAGCGCTTCCGTGGTAAGCGCGATGCCGATTCGAACGAGTCCTCGACAGATGTTGCTCCCGGTAGTGCTTGGGAGAGCGTGCAAATTGCCCGCAACGTGCACCGCCCCACGGCGAGCTCCTACATCAAGGTGCTTTCGCCGTCGTTCCTCGAGCTGCATGGAGACCGCGAGTTTGCCGACGACAAGGCCATCGTCGCCGGTCTTGGGCGCATTAACGGACGTCCCGTCACCATCATCGCCCAGGAGAAGGGCTCGACCCTGCCCGAGCGCATCAAACGCAACTTCGGTTGTCCCCAGCCCGAAGGCTACCGCAAGACGGCGCGTCTCATGCGTCAGGCCGAGAAGTTCAATCGGCCCATCGTTTGCTTGGTCGATACTCAGGGCGCGTTTTGCGGCATGGAGGCTGAAGAGCGAGGTCAGGGTAACGCGATAGCCGAAAACCTCGAGCTCATGGCCGGCCTGCATGTGCCGGTCGTGAGCGTGTTGCTTGGCGAAGGCGGCTCGGGCGGCGCGCTCGCGCTTGCTCTCGCCAACCGCGTGGCGATGCAACAGCATGCGGTGTATTCGGTGCTTTCGCCCGAGGGTTTTGCCTCGATCCTGTGGAAGGACGGCTCGCGTGCGCCCGAGGCGGCTGAGGTCATGGGCATGAGCGCTGACGATGTGTTTGATCTGGGCATTGTGGACGCGATGTTGCCCGAGGGTGATGGAGCCGCGCACGAAAATCCCGAGCAAGCTGCCGATATCGTCTTCGCCTACGTGGACGAGACCCTCGAGGAGCTGAGCGCGTATAGGCCCGAGGAGCTGCTAGCCCAGCGCCAGGAGCGTTTCGCAAGGTTCTAGGCGCCCTTTGTCATTTCGAGCGAAGTCGAGAAATCTCACTAACTATCTCATTCCGACCGGGCACCGGGCCCGCCCCCCCTGTCATTTCGAGCGGGCATCGGGGTCGCCTCCCCCTTGTCATTTCGAGCGGAGCGACCGCAGGTCGCGCAGTCGAGAAATCTCACCCACGCCAAAGGCCATCCGGCAAGCTCTACCACATTATGTGCTGGCGTTCTTAGCTCCCAGCTAATGAAATACGTGTTCCTTGTGGATAGACTCCCCAACGGTCGCGCAATAACCGCGCATCGACATGTCGGCCGAGCATGTCGAATTTACCGTATGAGGAGAAAGCCATGAATAGCGTTCAGACAGACACCAACAAGCCAAGGTCCGGTTTTGCGATTGCCGCCCTCGTTCTGGGAATCGTTGCTGCGGCAACATCGTTTATGCCCATCATAAACAATGCTTCTTTCTTTATCGCCCTGATTGGACTCATCCTTGCTATCGTGGCTATAGCTGGGATTCGCAAGGGCAGGAACAGCGGCAAGGGTCTTGCTGTCGCCGGTCTCGTTCTCTCCATCGTTGCAGGCCTTCTGGTTCTGGGCACTCAGGCCTTTTATTCCGCAGTCCTCGACGAAGCGGTAGATCAGTCGACTCAGCAGCTCAATAAGATGACAGGTGATGCGACTGATGACATCTTGGGTGTTGATGTCGAGGTCACTATCGGCGACTACTCGATTAGCAAGGATCAATACGGCCTCGTGAAAAGCGGTCTTCCGGTCACGGTGAAAAACCTGCTCAACGAGCCCTCTTCGTTTTGGATTAACATCGAAGCCGTTGATGCAAATGGCTCGCGCATCAACGATGATACTGTCATTATCAACGACCTTGGTGCGGGACAGAGCACGAAACTCGACGCCTTTGCCTTCGTGAGCTCCGATGATTACGAGGCGATGAAAAACGCAAGCTTCAACATCATTTCCGTCTCGGAGATATAGCGCACAAGGCCAATAGCGCATGCTTTATGAAGGTCGGTATGCGGAGTATGCTGCCCTCGTTGCAAAATGAGATGGATGGAAAGTTATGGACGAGAGAATCACCGAGGAGCTCCTTGCCGAGCTTCTCGCATCGCCGAGCATAGAGGGCTTTCTTGATGAGAATGCCATCAACGAGGTTACCTTGTCCGAATACCTGCAGCAACTTCTCGACAAAAAGGGCCTCAAGCGTGCCGAAGTCATACGTAAGGCAAATCTCAACGCGACCTTTGGCTACCAGGTTTTCACCGGCGCGCGCGGGGCGGGGCGTGACACGATCTTGCAGCTCGTTTTCGCCATGGAGTTGACGTTGCGCGAGGCCAACCGGCTATTGCAGGCAGCAGGCGTTAATGGGCTTTACTGCAAGAATCGTCGCGATGGCATTATCATCTTTTGCATTGAGCACTCCTATTCGCTGCAGGAAACGGATGAGGAGCTGTACCGTTTCGGTGAGGAGACCATTTGCTGATATCATCACTCTACGATGGATGATGATCTCGCAACATATCTTGATGCGCTCGCTCGGGGTGAGTGCTATCGTGTCGATGCCGTTTTGAAGGAAAGCGCTCTGGAGATGACGGAGCGCGTTTTTCTCATCGTTGCCGACGGTACGGAGCGTGGCCCCTTCATTCGCAAGCGCATGAAAATCGAATCTGGGTTGGGTGAGGCATATGAGCGTCTTTGGCGGGCGCAGAAGGCGGGCAAACGCTTCATGCACTTACCGCGCATCGTGGAATGCGGAGTGGATGGCGATGATCGCATCGTAATCATGGAGCATGTGGACGGCGCTACCCTAGACGAGCTGGTCCAGAATTCCAGCTATACCGATGGGGCCGCCCTTACCATCTCCGGTCTACTTTGCGATGCGGTCATGGAGCTACATGAATGCTTCGATCCTCCGATGATTCATCGTGATCTCAAACCCGAAAATGTCATTATCTCTCCATCGAATCTCACGCTCATTGACCTTGGCATTGCTAGAACCTTTGACAAGGATGCGGAGAGGGACACGAGAAGTTTCGGCACACGCGGCTATGCTCCTCCCGAGCAGTTTGGCTATGGGCAGACCGATGAACGCAGCGATATATACGCGCTGGGAATGCTGATTGCATATTGCTTTCTGCGCGAGGATCCTGAACGTCGCCTTGTCGAAAGCGAATTTGCAGATGAGCGCATTCCTGAATCGCTCCGACCAGTTCTTGCGTGTGCGACGTCCTTCGATCCGGAGAGACGCTACAAAAGCGTACGGGCTATGAAGGATTCACCCGACATGGCAACCACACTTGCGGAGATGGAATCGGCTGCCGCATATGTCGAGGAAGAAGACGCGGCACACGCAAGCAAGGGGGCGATGAGCGCTCCCGCAGCTCCACCACCGCCCCAGACGTCGCAAATCTGTGATGTGGACAGGGTACCGGGATCCTCTCGGCCAGTATCGTTGCCACCTCAGGCGCCGAGCGTCTCCAATGCCGATAATGCGATGAAAGGCAGGCGGTCTTTTGCGACAATCCCGCAGTGGGTCGGTATCATCTGGAATGTTCTGGTGATTGCGACATGGACGCTTTTTGCTATCGCTGCCATATCGGTCACCTTCTTTCCCGTCGAGGGTGACACTTTTGTCTCGCCGCTCGCGCGGGGAATCATTTCGATAGGCATCTTCCTGGTCGGGCTCGCTCCGATAGCATTCGGGCTGCTTGACAAGAGCTGGTTGAAAAGGCGCTTTGCCCTCCTTAGGAGGTTTGCTTGGTGGAAGGTGCTGCTGTTCTGCGTGGCTGTAGGGCTTGCAATCATGCTCGCCTCAGCTGTAATCGGAACCGTCATAAACGAAGCAGTCATGTTCAGCGCAAGCGCCGCTGGATGAAACTACGTTCCCCTCGTCCGCCTTACCCTCGCCGTTCTGCGAGCAGCAAATCCACCATGCGCCCGTAGCTGCGCACGCCATCTGACTGGTCGTTGGCCTTCAGGTACGCATCGTTGGCTTGCTGGGCGAAGTTGCGAAACGGCCCATCATACTGCGCCCAGAACTCCGCGTTCTCCATGCGATCGGCTCGCGCGGCATCCGAAAGCCCAGTTGCCACTTGGCGCGCCGCGTTCTCGTCCACGCTCGCCAGCGCCGAAATCGCATACGAATACGCAAGTGAGTATCCGCTGTAACGAATGAGCGGATCACCACTCTGCTTGCAAGCAAGGTACGCGATGAAGTTCGCCTCATCTTCACGCATGTACCCACATTGATGTGCGAGCTCATGACCCATGGTTGCGGGAATCGTGTAGAAAGGCGGCAACGTGTTGATGTTGCTCTCAACTGTAAACGCAAAGTACATGCCCGTTATGTCTCCGTACGACATGAGCCAAGAGAAAAACGTGACGGGCTTGGGCTGCGAGTAGACCGGACGTTCGAGCGTGGTGTATTGCTCCGCCAGCACCTTCATTTCGTCGACACTGCGCACGGCGTATCCCGCAAAGCCGCCTCGTTCGTCAATATGCGCCTGCATATCGTCGCCGATTTCGGCACGTGTGGCATTGAGCTCGACCGTGAGCTCGCTGCACAGGTCAACCAGCTCCTGCGTTGTGGACTCCCGCACATCAAAGCCCTCGTTTTGTGCGAAGGTGAGGCGGTAATAGTTGAGCCCGCAGAGCATGGCGTACAGGAAGAGCGCGATGGAGGCGATGGCGAGGAGACTCGTAACTATGCGGTAGAGATAGCGCAAGCGCTCGCCACGCCGTGTGATGATACGCATGATGTAATAGATGAGTATACATGCAATCGACACGACGGCGATGACAACGACCCACTGCGCTACCGAGAAGCTTGTGAGCGACGGCAGGTAGCCCCATATGCTCGAGACCCACGGGTACACGCCGCGTGAGAATATGTGCTCGCATGCATCGGGGTTCGCGCGCGCCAACATGGTGAGCGCAAGCGCCAGAATGCCCGGCGTCAGCAGCCACAGGCGCAGCAGCTCCCGACGCCATGTGCGCTTGAGCGCATCCTTGCGGGTCGTCCTCGTCTCTGTTTGCGTCTGCTCCATGAGCCAATCATATCGAAACGGAGAGACAAACTCTCGTCATGAACCAAAGACGCTTTGCGATTACTAGGCCCTTTGCGTCGTGTTGGTGGCGCGAGACGAAGATTTGCGATTGTGGTACATACCAGGCGGCGTTCTGGCGAAGACTTGCGTTTGGGGCACATATCAGGCGGCGTTCTGGCGAAGACTTGCGTTTGGGGCACGTCGAATGTGCCACAAACGCACTATTTCGTCCGTAGGCGTACCCCAATCGTGCTTTTCAGCCAGTCCGCGCGCCACAATCGCAAATCTCCGCCAGGCTCTCGCAGTCCGCGCGCCACAAACGAAAATCTTCGCCATCAGAGGATCACCAGGAGCGATCATCAAAAGGGAGGCCACGCATCTGCGGAGCCTCCCTTCGCTGCTTGTTGCTATGTCGCTCGTGCCTTATAGCGCGGCGATGATGGCGTCGACGCTGTCCTTGGCGTCGCCCAGCAGCATGTCCGTGTTCTCGTTGTAGAACAGCGGGTTGTCCACGCCAGAATAGCCGGCCGAACCCATCTTGCGCTTGGAGACGATGACCTTGCCGGCCTCCCAGACGTGCAGTACCGGCATACCGGCGATGGGGCTGCCCGGCTCGGTCGCGGCCGACGGATTCACGGTGTCGTTCGCGCCAATGACGAGCACGACATCGACATCGCCGAAGTCATCGTTGATCTCGTCCATCTCGTAGACCGCGTCGTAGGGGACCTTGGCCTCGGCCAGCAGGACGTTCATGTGCCCCGGCATGCGTCCGGCAACCGGGTGGATGCCGAACTTCACGTCCACGCCACGCTCGATGAGCTTGCGCGTGAGGTCTGCCACGGGGAACTGCGCCTGCGCCACGGCCATGCCATAACCCGGCGTGACGACGACGCTCTTGGCGTTGCGCAGCAGCTCGGCGACTTCCTCGGGCGTCGTCTCGGTATGCTCGCCGCCCTGCGTTGCGCCATCACCCGAAGATGCGGCGGGTGCAGAGCCAAAGCCGCCCAGGATAACCGACACGAACGAGCGGTTCATGCCCTGGCACATGATCCAGGAGAGGTACGCACCCGACGAGCCGACAAGCGCGCCGGTGATGATGAGCAGGTCGTTACCGAGCGTCAAGCCGACCATTGCGGCCGCCCAGCCCGAGTACGAGTTGAGCATCGAGATGACGACGGGCATATCACCGCCGCCGATGGCCATGACCAGGTGCAGTCCGAGCACGAGCGAGACGATGGTCAGGATGACGAGCGGAGTCAGGCCCGCATCGACGCCCTCGGTGTTGGCGAACCATACGATGAGCGCAATCGAGGCAATGACCATGATGAGGTTGAGGATGTTGCGGCCGGGCAGCGTGAGCGGCTTGCCCGATATGCGCGCCGCAAGCTTGAGGTAAGCGATGATCGACCCGGTAAAGGTGACCGCGCCGATGAAGATGGCTAGGCCGGTCTCGGCCATGTGAAAGGCGTTCTCCGCGCCACCGGCGAGGTTGCCCGGCGTCGTGAAGAACGAGCCGAAGGCCACGAGTACGGCAGCCGCCGACCGTATTGAGCAGAATCAGCAACCCCTCGATTTCCCGGCTTTCCTCAATCGCCACGAGCTGCGGCATAGCGGTCATCTGGACGGTCTTGGCGCGCCAGATGCCGATGATGGCGCCGATGATGATGGCTGCCGCCATGAAGCCGATGACGGGACCAAGGGGCTGCGTGGACGAAACGAGCGTCACGAGTATGACGGCGACAAGAGCCAGCACCATGCCCGCGATGCCGAAGAAGTTGCCGCGCTGGGCGGTCTTTTGCTTGGAAAGTCCCGCGAGCGCGAGGATGAAGAGCAGCGCCGCGACAAGATATGCGAGCGATTCGAAATGCGCGAGAGCATCGAGGATTGCGGAGTTCATCATGATTAATCAGAGCTCCTCTCGAACATCTTGAGCATTCGGTGCGTCACCAAGAAACCACCAAAGATGTTGATGGAGGCCACGGCCATCGCGATGAACGCGAGAATGGTGACCACGAGGTTCGATGAGCTGATGAGCAGGATGGCGCCCACGATGATGATGCCCGAAATCGCATTGGTAACCGACATGAGCGGGGTGTGCAGCGTATGCGATACGCCGCCGATCACGTAGAAGCCCACGACGATGGCAAGCTCGAGCACGACGAAGTGCGAGGTCATGGACGGTGGGGCGAGCATGACCACAACTGCGCCAAGCAGTACGGCGGCCACTTTCCACCACCACTTGGCGAATGCCGACTTCTCCTTGGGCTCCTCGACTGGCGTTGCCTCGGCCGGGGTCTCCTCCTTCTTGGGGGCTGCCGAGACGCTGACCGCGGGCGGTGGCCACATGCCAACGCCGTCGAGCGTGACGGTGATGCCGCGAATGACCTCGTCATCTTCATCGAGGACAAGCACACCGTCCTTGTCCGGCGTTGCGAGCTTGAAGAAGTTCACGATATTCTGGCCATACAGCTGTGAAGCTTGCCCTGGTAGACGTCCCGGCAAGTCGGTGTAGCCGATGATGGTTACACCATTATCGGTGATGATGACCTCACCTGGTTTGGACAGCGCGCAGTTGCCGCCCAGAGGGCTTGCGCCCATGTCGACAACAACGCTACCGGGCTTCATGCCGGCGACGGCTTCCTCGGTGAGCAACAGCGGAGCAGGGCGTCCCGGCACCTGTGCGGTCGTGATGACGATGTCGTTCTTGCCCGCCTGTTCCTCGTAGACCTTGAGAACGCGCGCCTGCTCGTCCTCGTCGAGGGCCTTGGCGTATCCATCCGAGCTTTCCTGCTTGACGGGAATCTCGACGAAGGTCGCACCGAGCGACTCGACCTGGTCGGCCACTTCGGCACGCACGTCGGTGGCCGATACTTCGGCGCCCATGGAGCTTGCCGTGCCGATGGCCGCAAGACCCGCGACGCCAACGCCGATGACATAGACGCGAGCCGGAGGCATCTTGCCCGCGGCGGTCACCTGGCCGGTGAACAGGCGGCCGGAGGCGTTGGCGGGCTCCGGCACCGCCGCGAGTCGTC
>OGPU01000920.1_pt1 | contig 29160 bp, 29 predicted proteins | sample 1552991 | NCBI WGS metagenome assembly OGPU01 (sample SAMEA2580296, study PRJEB22360) | human gut metagenome | biome: human gut; feature: human-associated habitat; material: faeces | place: Denmark | collected 2008/2010 | reverse complement strand
TTTCTTTGTTATGCTCTATTTTCTCGGGTAACCTCTACTTCTTTGTTTCAAACTTTTTCCTCTCTTTCCTTAGTCAGATATAACAAAAAACGATTCGTCATTTGCATATCATAATATAAAATCCTCCAAATTATATTATATCGGAAAGTCGAGGATTGGACAAGTTATAAAAACGGCTCCAGTTCACGGATCATTTCTTCTTCAAGTTTTATGATCCTGCGGGCAATGGAATCAGCACTTTTATCTGCCTGGCAGAGTGTATTGGCACGCTCGCCCAGGGTTTTGATCCCCATACTGCATCCATCGATCAGAACCTTGGCAATCTCAGAATTATCAGAGTTCATGCCCAGCTTGATTTCTGTTGTAAACCAGGAAAATGCTGAAGCAAGCATTCCCGGATCTTTTGGCTCAAAACCGTCTGCTGACAACTGGCTTTCTGCTGTCTGCTGCAGGTGTGTATGCTGTTCGATGTATTTGTTCAATATTTTCTGGAGTGCTGAGTCCTGAGTAAATTCAAGGATCTGCTGAATACTGCTGACAGCCATTTTGCATCCTGATGTACACTCTTCTAAAAGTTTACGGGTCTGTTCGTCCATGGATAAAAACCTCCTGTGATTTGTTGATTTACTGATATTGACTGCTGTTTCTGATTCTGGATCTGCGACAGAAAGAGATCTTCACCAGCAGAAAATTCAGGAACAGTAACAGCATTCCCTGGGAAGGGAGTTTTATACACAGCCGTTGATTTTTCATATTCAATGCCCTATAATAAAGCGTAAATATTGGAAGAGGCGGACAAAAGGAGGAAAACTCGATGCTGAAGGGGAAGACAGTTCTGTTAGGCGTATCGGGAAGTATTGCAGCATACAAGATCGCATCGCTTGCCAGTGCATTAAAGAAGCTGGACGCAGATGTGCATGTGCTGATGACGCAGAATGCCACGAACTTTATCAATCCGATCACGTTTGAGACGCTGACGGGAAATAAATGTCTGGTTGATACGTTTGACCGGAATTTTCAATATAGTGTGGAGCATGTATCGTTGGCGAAAAAGGCAGATGTTGTCATGCTCGCACCTGCAAGTGCGAATGTGATCGGGAAGATTGCCGGTGGAATTGCGGATGATATGCTGACAACAACGGTGATGGCATGCAGATGCAGAAAGATCATTGCACCGGCAATGAATACGAATATGTTCGAGAATCCCATCGTGCAGGATAATCTGAAAAAACTGGAATATTATGGTTATGAAGTAATCTCACCGGCAGTCGGCTATCTTGCGTGTGGAGATACAGGGGCAGGAAAGATGCCTGAGCCGGAGCTTCTTTTAGAGTATATTTTAAAGGAAGTGGCACGGGAAAAGGACATGAGAGGACTGAAAGTTCTTGTGACCGCAGGACCGACGCAGGAGGCGGTAGATCCGGTTCGTTATATCACGAATCATTCTACGGGACGGATGGGATATGCGATCGCACGGGTCTGCATGCAGAGAGGTGCAGAGGTTACGCTTGTCACAGGACCGTCAGCACTGAAGAAGCCGGAGTTTGTGAAGGTTGTGCCGGTTACGACAGCGAAGGAGATGTTTGATGAAGTGACAGGACGGGCTGCTGAACAGGATATCATCATAAAAGCGGCGGCTGTGGCAGATTACCGTCCGAAATATATCAGTGATGAGAAAGTAAAGAAGAAGGGAGACAATCTGTCACTGGAGCTGGAGCGTACGGACGATATTTTAGCTTATCTTGGAATGCATAAGAAAGAAGAACAGTTCCTCTGCGGATTTTCCATGGAGACGGAGCATATGCTTGAAAATTCCCGTGGGAAATTGCAGAAAAAGAACCTGGATATGATCGTTGCGAACAGCCTGAAGGTGGAAGGTGCCGGATTCGGTGGTGATACGAACATTGTAACGATTATCACGAAGGATCGGGATGAGCAGCTCGGCAAGATGTCAAAAGAGGATACAGCGGCAGAGATCCTTGACCGTATCCTGAGTTTCAGAGAGGGGCAGGAGAAAAATGATATTAGCGATTGATGTAGGAAATACAAATATTGTACTGGGATGTATCGACGGGGATGAATGTTTATTCGTGGAACGTCTGTCCACAGTGCGTACGAAGACCGAACTGGAATATGCGATCGATATTAAAAATGTATTGGATATCTATCATATTCACAGAAGTGATATAGAGGGCGGGATCGTTTCCTCGGTTGTTCCGCAGATCACGAATATTGTAAAGCTTGCAGTTGAAAAGATCCTCAAGAAAGAAGTGCTGGTAGTAGGAGCAGGGATTAAGACGGGACTCAATATCCGTATGGATAATCCGGCACAGCTTGGAAGTGATCTGGTTGTGAATGCAGTAGCCGGGATCGCAGAATATCCTGTACCGCTTCTGATCCTGGATCTTGGAACAGCCAATACAGTCAGTGTGATTGACAAAAATAAAAATTATATCGGAGGAATGATCTATCCGGGAATCGGAGTGTCACTGGATTCACTGACGGCTCGTGCATCCCAGCTTGGAGGGATTGGGATTGAAGCACCGGAGCATATCATAGGAAAGAATACGGTAGAATGCATGAAGAGTGGAATTATCTACAGCAGTGCCGCAGCGATCGATGGAATTATTGACAGACTGCAGGATGAGCTGGAAGGGGAGGCCACCGTGATTGCGACAGGCGGACTTGCGAAGAAGATTGTGCCGCATTGTAAGAGAGAGATTATTTTGGATGATGATCTGTTGTTGAAAGGACTGGCGGTTATTTACAGAAAGAACCGGAAAGTTCAAAAGAGTAGAGAAGAAAAGAGATAAATTATGAGAAACCCGCTGCGATGGAAGTTCCATGAAGCAGCGGGTTTCTTTGGAAGGTTTATTATGTAAAGACAAAAGTCGTGCTGACAAAATAATCTTTATAAATGATCAATGGATCAAAGTTGCCCTACAGGCGGTCGCCACGCTTGATATATCCCGGTTTTTCCGGTGCTGCGATGACACGCTTTCCACGGATCAGGCGGGCATGCTTGTCTATTACGAGATTTTCAACATGGACACCCTTTCCGATGACTACATCGGCATTGATGACACAATTCTTAACAATTGCTCCTTCTTTGATGATACAGCCACGTCCGATAACAGAATTTTCAATCGTACCCTCGATCAGGCAACCGTTGGAAATAACGGAAGATTTCACTTCACTTCCATCAAAGTACTGCGTCGGGCAGGAATCATTTGTACGGGTGTAGATCGGCCAGTTATCATCGAAAAGATCTGTTGCTTTCTTGAGGTTGATCAGTTCCATATTTGCCTCATAATAACTGTTGAAGTCAGTGATCGTAGCAAAGAATCCACGGTGAGAATAAGCACGAACATCCAGTTCTTCACATTCTTCACGTACGATATCAGCAAGTGTATACATGGAAGAAAGCTTATGAGCCTTCTGAACCAGTTCAAGGAACAGAGCTTTCTTCATTACATAAGTATCCATGAAGATATTTTTGCTCTTTGTATTTCCATGGTTCGGCTCAATGGAAAGAACTCCCTTCTGCTTGTTGATATCCAGTGCATGGCAATTCAGGAAATGATCCTTTGCATTATCTACGCTGTGATACATCAGTGTGATATCTGCACCTGATTCAATATGAGACTGAAGGAATGTATTATAATCTGCTGTATAGATCATATAACTTGGTGCAAGGACTACATATTCGGAATCAATCTCATCAAAGCAGTCAAAGTTCTCGATGTAAGCGGCAATATCTGTATTGTAGACATTGTTCTCTTCAATGGTCTCTGCAAAAAGAATGTTCAGCTTTCCACGCTTGGAGTTGATGTTGTAATGACGTCCTGTTCCGAGATGTTCTACGAGGGAACGAGGTTTTCTGCGGACGTAAACCTGCATTACATCAATCCCACTGTTACTCATATTAGAAATAGGAAAGTCGATCACGCGGTATCTTCCGAGGAAAGAAAAAGCTCCGATCGGACGATAATCCAGCATACCATTTACCTGTACGTCATTTCCTGCGAAATTAATAATTCCAAATGCTTTACTCATCTTACTCTTCCCCCTTTACACGTTTTGCAACCAGTTCGATATTCTCACTGTCTGCACTGCCGACTACGGCATTCTTTCCGATCTTTACCTTATCGGCAACAAGTGCACGGGTTACGACTGCACCTTCAGCTACTTCAACACCCGGCATCAGGACGCTGTCAATGACTTTTGCACCGGCAGCAACTTTTGCACCTGTAAAGAGAACTGAGTTCTTAACAGTTCCGTTGATGACACATCCCTGTGTGATGAAAGCTCTGTCAATATCAGCATCAGCACCGATAAACTGTGGAAGAGCAGTGACATCTTCTGTATAGATTTTCCAGGAAGAATCGTTCAGATCCAGTGCATTATTCTTGTTCAGAAGATCCATATTTGCCTCCCAGAGGGAGTCGATGGTTCCTACATCTTTCCAGTAGCCTTTGAATTTATAGGCGAAAAGCGTCTTTTCATCTGCGAGCATGGTCGGGATAATATCCTTACCGAAATCATGACTGGATTCAGGATTCTTCATATCAGCAAGAAGCATCTTGCGAAGAAGCTTCCAGTTAAAGATATAAATACCCATGGATGCAAGGTTACTCTTTGGTTTCTCAGGTTTTTCTTCAAATTCTACGATACGGCCTGTCTCATTTGTATTCATAATGCCAAAACGGCTGGCTTCTTTCATTGGTACTTCAATGACTGCAATCGTTGCATCAGCATGATTTGCTTTGTGGTACTCAAGCATTTTATCGTAATTCATTTTGTAAATATGATCTCCGGAAAGAATCAGGAGATACTCCGGAGAATAAGAATCGATAAAGTCGATATTCTGGGAGATCGCATCGGCAGTTCCTCTGTATACATCAAGTCCTGTATCTGCTTTCTCACGAGGAGGAAGTATGTAAACTCCACTATCCTTTGCATCGAGTCCCCATCTTCTTCCTGCAGCAGCATAGCTGTTGAGGAGAACAGATTCATACTGAGTGAGGACACCGACAATGTCAATACCACTATTTGCACAGTTGCTGAGCGGAAAGTCAATAATACGATATTTTCCACCATATGAAACGGCCGGTTTGGCCACTTTTTTTGTCAGGTCGTGAAGTCTTGTACCACGTCCTCCTGCTAAAATCATAGCCAACATGTTATCTTGTTTCATATAAAGCCCTCTCTTTCATAATACTTCCATTTCATTATACTATTTTTTGTGATAATTTACCATAAAGTAAGTAAAATTTTTAAAAAATTTAGTAAATGTTAAGATGATGCGATAAAGATATTAAAACACAGAAAATACGCAGAGCGAGTTCCTGCCAGGTTTTTATTATTTGGTCAGTACTTCGACGCCGTCTTCCTTTACCAGTACCATGTACTCGATCTGTGCGGAAAGACCGTCATCGATCGTATAGACTGTCCAGTCGTTATCCTCGTCCACAAAAAAGTCAGGACTGCCTTCGTTGATCATAGGCTCGATGGTAAACATCATACCCGGAACAAGGAGCATCTCACTTCCCTTTGGTGTAACGTAACTTACGAAAGGATCTTCGTGAAATTCAAGTCCGATCCCGTGACCACCGATCTCTTCTACAACGGAATAACCATTGGCCTGTGCGTGCGTATTGATGGCATCGGCAATGTCGCCCAGATGTCCCCATGGCTTTGCGGCTGCAAGTCCCCGCTGGACGCACTCTTCCGTAACACGTACAAGACGCTCGGCACGCTCAGAGACATTTCCCATCTTGAACATCCGGGATGCATCTGAAAAATATCCATTTAAAATAGTAGAAACATCTACATTAATAATATCTCCGTCCTGGATCATGATATTTTCATCCGGGATTCCGTGACAGATCTCATTATTCAGTGAGGTGCATACGCTTTTCGGAAAGCCCTGATAATTCAGAGGTGCCGGGATTCCTCCATGCTCCGTTGTGAAACGGTAGACAATTTCATCAATCTCAGCGGTACTCATTCCGATACGGATGTGCTTTGCTACTTCATCGAGAACCGCTGTGTTAAGATCAGCACTTTTGCGGATCATTTCGATCTGTGCAGGGGTCTTGAGGATCGCTCTTGATGGGACGATCTCCCCGCGGTCTGCGTGAAGCTGTATTTTTTCATCGATGGGCATATGGCATTTTTTGTATTTTTTGCCACTGCCGCACCAGCATGGTTCGTTTCTTTCCATGATAGGATCTCCTCTTTCTTTTTGTTGTGGTCTGTTAAATGAGTTAGTTGCGGTTTACTCTCACAATCTATATCATACCAAGAAGTTGGAAAAATGTATACCCAATTTGACCTTTTTTCTGTCGGGAAGAAGAGAAGAAGTATGACATTTTTCGACAGAAAAGTTATATAATACTTGCCCTGAAGAGGAAAATATAGTACCATTTAGATTTAGAATGGGAAGGAGAAAATCATATGTGGTATTGGGTCGTAATGGCAGTACTGGTGATCGGATGTATTGCATTACTGAGCGGAACATTTTTCAGTATAAAGAAAAATAAGGCAGAGGAGGCTGCGGAGCGGGCAGAAGCCAGAAAGAAAAAGCGGAAGAGCCAGGGAAATGCAGAAGAAGCACAGCAGCCGGGAGAGAGACGGAAAAGAGCAGATGGTGGACGGCAGAGCAGCCAGGGTGCAGAGAACGGGCGGCAGCAGGATGCACAGGCACGTCGGGAAGAAGCACGCAGGGTGCAGGCAGAGCAGAGAAAAGAGCGGAAAAAACGCCGCCAGTGGAAAGTAATCCTGGAAGACCTGGATTCGTGGACAAAGTACAGTTTTATTTTTTACAGTAATATTGGGATCGGAAGAGCAGAGTCGGGACAGGGCTATGAAAGATATCTTTCATTATCAGAAGATGGAAGAGTATCCAAGAAGCATTGTGTGATCGTTCACAGAGGCGATAAGTTATATCTGAAAGATGAAGGATCAAGGAACGGAACTTATCTGAACGGGGAAGCGGTGACAAGGCCGGTTGTTCTTCAGAAGGATGATGTGATCGGGCTTGGCGGAACCAGACTTGAGATATTGAATATTTTACGGGAGAGCGAATAAGGCTCTCCCCTTTTTATTTCCTTTGCCTGTTGTGTAAAATAGAGCAGCCGGGCATTAGCAGTGATTCTGTATAAAACCGCCCCGCTGGCATAAAAGAACGTTTGGCTGTATTCTGCATATAGTGAAATATAATGTCAGACCGGGAGTGAATGAAATGAATCAGAAACTGCCTTATTATATGGCTTATCCGATGCCGCTTGCTTATGATGATGAACGGGTGGAGAGAATGGATCTGGAGTATATGAAGAGTCTTTATCCGGCTCTTGCAAAGAGGATTCTTCCTTATATAGAAGAGGAGTGTGACCGGATGGAATATGGGAACAGTGTCATCTATGATGAGTATCCGGACCGGCTGCAATTACAGCTGATGTGCGGAAGAATTTATGAAAATGTAAGAAAAAATGAGGAAAGATATCTTGAAATTGAAAAAAATGCACAGTTGAAAGATATGATCGAGCTTATGTTATATCAGGAATTGTACAATCAAAGATGCCGGAATCGCAGGACACGGAATCAATTTTATATAAACGGCAGTTTTTAGGCCGTTTAAACAGAGAAGCAGCCGGGCAGTATACTTGTATGAAATATGGATTATGTGCTATAATCCGCTTATATATAGATGCCAGGGTCAAAAGGTCTAAATCCACATGAGCTTGCTCATAAGTGGATGAAAGGCCTTGGGACCCGCCCCAATATGAGCCTAAAAGTGGGATGACAATCCCACGATATGCGAATAATTGGGAGGATTGTGGGAGTGCAAAGCACGGAACAATCCGTAGGCATCATAGTTGGGGGCTTTTGACCCCAACATCATATTATAGATAACAGTCCTGAAAAGGAAGAGCGTGACCGGGAGGAAGGGACAGAATACATATGAAAGAAAATCTTATATTTATCGGGATGCCGGCTGTAGGAAAAAGTACGGTCGGTATTGTAGTTGCCAAGAGGCTTGGAATGAACTTTATTGATTCAGACCTTCTGATACAGGAACAGGAAGGAAAGCTGCTCCGGGAGATCATTGCAGAGGTGGGAGATGACGGATTCCTTAAGATTGAGAATCAGGTCAACCGGGATATTCAGTGTGAGCATGCGGTGATCTCACCGGGCGGAAGTGTCATTTACTGTGAAGAAGCGATGGAACATTTTAAAGAGATCGGAAAGATTGTATATCTGAAGGCTTCTTATCAGACAATAAAGAAAAGGATCAGAAATCCGAAAAAAAGAGGGGTCGTGCTGAAAGAAGGACAGACATTGAAAAATCTGTATGATGAACGCGTGGGCTATTTTGAAAAGTATGCGGATATCACGATTGATGAGGATGGCTGTCAGATCGAAGAGACGATCGATAATGTGATCCGGGCCGTTGAGGGAGAAGCCTGAAAAGCAGCAGGAATCATGCACCGGAAAAAGGGGGATTCCATAAAGAACGATTTTGTGGTATAGTTATATATGGAATAGACCGTTAAGAGTTCCTGCTATATATTTGCAGTGAACGATGGAACCCGTCTTGAGGGAGTCGGGCAGCAGGGACTAGGGGGATGCGGCAGCAGGCTGCGGACGGTATGCATTGACCTATGGGGAGATAATAAAATAAGATTATTGAGGTGTGAAATGGAACAATATATCATAAAGGGCGGGAATCCGCTGGTAGGGGAAGTTGAGATTGGTGGTGCCAAGAATGCCGCTTTAGGTATCCTTGCAGCAGCAATCATGGCAGATGAGCCGGTATTGATCGAGAACCTTCCGGATGTAAATGATATTAACGTTATGCTGGAAGCAATCGAGGGGATCGGAGCTATGGTTCAGCGTATTGACAGGCATACGGCGAAGATTAACGGAAGCACGATCGGAGATTTTAGCATTGATTATGATTATATAAAGAAGATAAGAGCATCCTATTACCTTCTGGGAGCATTGCTGGGCAAGTACAAGAGAGCGGAAGTAGCACTTCCGGGAGGCTGCAATATCGGAAGTAGACCGATCGACCAGCATCTGAAAGGTTTCCGGGCTTTAGGGGCAGATGTGGATATTGAGTACGGAAAGATCGTTGCAGAGGCAGAGCATCTGAAAGGAACGCATCTGTATTTTGATGTGGTAACGGTTGGAGCTACGATCAATGTGATGATGGCAGCAGCAATGGCTGATGGTATCACGATCATGGAGAATGTTGCAAAAGAGCCTCATGTAGTAGATGTGGCGAACTTCCTGAACAGTATGGGAGCGAATATCAGAGGAGCAGGAACGGATGTGATCAAGATCCGTGGAGTGAAGTCACTTCATAAAGCAGAGTATTCTATCATCCCGGATCAGATCGAGGCAGGTACATTTATGTTTGCTGCAGCAGCGACCCGTGGAGATGTGACGGTTCTGAATGTGATCCCGAAGCATCTTGATGCAACCATTTCAAAGCTGATCGATATCGGTTGTGAAGTGGAAGAGTTTGATGATGCAGTCCGCGTAGTGGCAAAAGGCAGATTGAAGAGTACGCAGGTAAAGACACTTCCATATCCGGGGTATCCTACGGATATGCAGCCACAGATCGGTGTAGTACTTGCACTTGCAAGTGGAACAAGTACGATCACAGAGAGTATTTTTGAGAACCGCTTTAAGTATCTTGATGAGCTTGCACGTATGGGAGCGAATATCAAGGTAGAAGGAAATTCGGCTACGATCGAGGGTGTGGAGAAGTTTTCAGCAGCCAGAGTCAGCGCACCGGATCTTCGTGCAGGGGCAGCATTATGTATTGCCGGACTTGCAACAGACGGTATTACGATCGTGGATGATATTGTTTATATCCAGCGTGGATATGAGAGATTTGAAGAAAAACTGAGAAGTCTCGGTGGGATCATCGAGAAAGTATCCAGTGAAAAAGAGATACAGAAGTTTCGCCTGAAGGTAGGGTGAAAGAAAGAAGCAGTCGTTTCCAAATAGGAACGGCTGCTTTTTTGTTGCTCCATTTGTGGTGATATAATTAAAATTAAAAAACATATAAAACATAGTTGACAGATAGGTATTTGCGGTGTATAATGCAACTCATAAAACATACCAACCGAGTAGGAAAGAAAAAGAAAGAGAGGATATATATTATGGCGGCTATTTATAAAGGAACTTTAGGACTGATCGGAAATACACCGCTCGTTGAACCGGTGAACCTTGAAAAAGAGCTGGGACTGGAAGCCACGATTCTTGTTAAGCTTGAGTATCTTAATCCGGCTGGAAGCGTAAAGGATCGTGTAGCAAAAGCCATGATCGAAGACGCAGAAGAAAAAGGACTTTTAAAAGAAGGTTCAGTTATCATTGAGCCAACATCAGGAAATACTGGAATCGGTCTTGCATCAATTGCAGCGGCAAAAGGATACAGAATCATCCTTACCATGCCTGAGACGATGAGCGTTGAGAGAAGAAATATCCTGAAAGCATACGGGGCAGAGATCGTTCTGACAGAAGGAGCAAAAGGAATGAAGGGAGCGATCGCAAAAGCGGATGAGCTTGCAAAGGAAATCCCGAACAGCTTTATCCCGGGACAGTTCGTAAACCCGGCAAACCCGAAAATGCACAGAGAGACAACCGGACCGGAGATCTGGAACGATACAGACGGAAAGGTAGACATTTTTATTGCAGGAGTCGGAACAGGCGGAACACTGACAGGTGTTGGCGAATATCTGAAATCCCAGAATCCGGATGTGAAAATCGTAGCCCTTGAGCCTGCATCTTCACCGGTTCTTTCCGAAGGAAAAGCCGGAGCACATAAGATTCAGGGAATCGGAGCAGGATTTGTACCGGATGTACTGAATACAAAGGTTTACGATGAAGTATATAAAGCAGATAACGAAGAAGGATTTGCCACAGCGAAACTTTTGGCAAAGCATGAAGGAATCCTCGTAGGTATTTCTTCAGGAGCAGCTCTTTCAGGAGCGATCGCACTTGCGAAAAGACCGGAGAACAAAGGTAAGACTATCGTAGCCCTGCTGCCGGACAGCGGAGACAGATACTACTCTACACCACTCTTTACAGAGTAAGTGATACGAAGACGGTTACAGAATATTTATTATAGAAGAAATCTTACAGCGGTTTATAGCAAATAGAAGAAACCTTATAACAAGACAGAATAAAGGGATAAAAGGAGAACAGACCAATGGCTAAATTAGAGAGAAAAGACAGAAAATTCAAATTTGAAACATTACAGCTTCACGTAGGACAGGAGCAGCCGGATCCGGTAACTGATGCAAGAGCAGTACCGATCTATCAGACCTCCTCTTATGTATTCCGTAACAGCCAGCACGCAGCAGACCGTTTCGGACTGAGAGATGCAGGAAATATTTACGGACGTCTGACAAACCCGACAGAGGATGTATTTGAGAAGAGAATTGCAGCACTGGAAGGTGGTTCGGCAGCACTTGCAGTTGCATCAGGAGCAGCAGCTATCACATATACAATCGAGAATCTGGCTCAGCAGGGAGATCATATCGTATCTGCAAAGAACATTTACGGAGGATCTTTCAACCTTCTTGAGCATACACTTCCGAACTACGGAATTACAACAACATTTGTAGACATTTTCAATCTGGAAGAAGTTGAGAATGCAATTCAGGAAAATACAAAAGCAGTTTACATCGAGACTCTTGGAAATCCAAACTCTGATGTAGTTGATATTGAAGCAATTGCCAATATCGCACATAAGCATAAAATTCCGCTTGTTGTAGATAATACATTTGCAACACCTTATCTTGTAAGACCAATCGAGTACGGTGCAGATATCGTTGTCCACTCCGCTACAAAGTTCATCGGAGGACACGGAACAACCATCGGTGGAGTGATCGTTGAAGGTGGAAAATTTGACTGGGAAGCTTCAGGAAAATTCCCGTCACTGACAGAGCCTAATCCGAGCTACCATGGAATCAGTTTCACAAAGGCCTGCGGACCGGCTGCATTTGTTACAAAGATCAGAGCAATCCTCTTAAGAGATACAGGAGCTACGATTTCACCGATCAGCTCATTTATCTTCCTGCAGGGACTTGAGACACTTTCCCTTCGTGTAGAGCGTCATGTAGAGAATGCACTGAAGGTTGTAGAGTATCTGAACAATCATCCACAGGTGGAGCGGGTACATCACCCATCTGTAGATCCGGATTCAAAGCAGCAGGAACTTTACAAGAAATATTTCCCGAATGGCGGTGGATCTATCTTCACATTCGAGATCAAGGGAGATGCGGCAAAGGCTCAGGAGTTTATCGACAATCTGGAGCTGTTCTCACTGCTCGCCAACGTAGCTGACGTGAAGTCACTTGTTATCCATCCGGCAACAACAACTCACAGCCAGTGTACAGAGGAAGAGCTTCTGGATCAGGGAATCAGACCAAATACGATCCGTCTTTCTATCGGTACTGAAAATATTGATGACATCATTCAGGATCTGGATGAGGCATTTAAGGCAATTCAGTAAAAGAAAGGCATAAATGAGAAATGATCCGGCGGGAGTTATACTCCCGCCGTTTATCTTAAGAGCAACAAATATGAGTGAAAGAGGGAAAAAAATGAAATTATCAAAAAAGAGCAGATATGGACTGCGTGCATTGATCGATCTTGCCGTAAATTCAAGAACCGAGCAGGTGTCACTTGGAAGTATCGCACAGAGAAATGATATTTCGGCACAGTATCTGGAGCATGTATTTTCAGCACTCCGCAAAGCCCATATTGTGAAAAGTATCAAGGGATCGCAGGGTGGATACTTTCTGGAAAAAGCACCGGAACAAATCACAGCTGCAGAGATCGTAGAAGCACTGGAAGGAAGTTACTATCTTGAAAATGAAGAAGGCGATCCGTCAGGTCTCCGGGGAGATCAGGAGGCGATCCAGCATTTGATCATAGACAGGATCAATGAGAAAAATAAAGAAATCCTGGAAGATATTACGCTGAAAGATCTTGTAGAAGCGTATGAGAGTTATCAGGATTCTGTAGAGGGAATGTATTACATCTGATGAAGATAATGGAACAAATAAGCAGGCAGAGGACGTTCCTGCAGGACGATGGAGGCAGTGAAAATGGCAGAAGGATATAAATTTGAGACACGATGTATTCACGGAAACGGAGGCCTTGTGGAGGGACATCCTTATGGGGCAGTTTCTGTTCCGATTTTTCAGACAGCGACATTCGCACATCCGGGGATTGGAAGAAGCACCGGATATGATTATACACGCGAAAGCAATCCAACGAGGCAGGAACTGGAGAGGGTAATGTCAACGCTGGAAGAGGCGGATGACAGCATTGCCTGCACAAGTGGTATGGCAGCGATCGGATTATGCCTGGAATTATTTGAAGAAGGATCTCATATCCTCTGCACAGAAGATCTGTATGGCGGAACGGTGAGAATGTTTGAAAGTATCGGAGAAAAGAGAGGAGTGACTTTCTCCTATGTAGATACTTCCGATGCAGAACTGGTGCGTAAAAGTATCAGAAAAGAGACAAAAGCACTTTATATTGAAACTCCCAGTAATCCGACAATGAAGGTGACAGATTTTGCGGCAATGAGAGAAATTGCAGATGAATATGGGTTATTGATCATTGCAGATAATACATTTCTGACACCATATTTTCAGAAACCGCTGACTCTGGGGGCAGATCTGGTTGTCCACAGCGGTACAAAATTTCTGGGAGGACATAATGATGTCCTTGCAGGCTTTGTATGTATCAAAGGGAAAGGACTTTCTGAAAAGCTTCGGTATACATACAAGACGGTGGGATGTTGTCTGCCGCCATTTGACAGTTTCCTGGTACTGCGTGGAATCAAGACTTTGTCTGTTCGACTGGAGCGTCAGCAGGAAAATGCAAAGAAGATTGCACTGTGGCTGAAAGACCGCCCGGAAGTGAAAGCAGTTTATTATACGGGACTTCCGGAACATCCGGGGTACGAGATCAACCAGAAGCAGGCAAGCGGCTGTGGAAGTATGATCTCATTTAAAGTAGATTCAGAAAAGCGTGCGAGAAAACTTCTTGAGAGTGTAAAGCTGATCTCCTATGCGGAAAGCCTGGGCGGAGTAGAGTCCCTGATCACGTATCCGATGCTTCAGACGCATGGGGATGTGCCGGTTGAGACAAGAGAACGGCTGGGGATCACGGAAGACTTTCTGAGAATGTCAGTGGGAATTGAAAATGCAGAAGATCTGATCGCAGATCTGGAACAGGCACTGGCAGAGTGATGTGATGAATTGCAGGAGCAGAAAAGAACGACAAATTGCAGGAAAGAGTGACAAAAAGCATAACAGGGAAAGCTGACGAAAGAACAGCAAGGTAAGAGGCAGAAAGTGAGAAGAACATGAGTGAAAGAAATCTGAATTTTGAACAGGGCGTGGACCGAAAGGGAACACGTTGCCTGAAATATGATTTTGCGGTGCAGAGAGGAAGGAGTGCAGATATCCTTCCGCTATGGGTTGCAGATATGGATTTTAAGACAAGTTCCTATATTCAGGATGCACTGCTGCGTCAGGCAGAGCATGGTGTATATGGCTATACAGAGACAGATGAAACATATTTTGATGCAGTACGATCCTGGATGGAACGTCGTCACGGCTGGAAGATCGAACCGGAATGGCTGCTCAAGACACCGGGAGTTGTCTTTGCACTTGCAATGGCAGTGAAGGCATATACAGAACCGGGAGACTATGTGCTGATTCAGGAACCGGTTTATTATCCGTTCCGGGAAGTAATCGAGTCCAATGACAGAGAAGTTGCAAATAATGTACTGTATCAGGATGAGAATGGAAGTTATAAGATTGATTTTGAAGATTTTGAACGGCAGATCGTTGAAAAGAGGATTCGACTGTTCCTTTTGTGCAGTCCGCACAATCCAGTCAGCCGTGTATGGACACGGGAAGAACTGGAAAAGCTGGGAGATATCTGCAAGAAGCATGGAGTGATCGTGGTCAGCGATGAGATCCATGCAGATTTCGTATTTGAAGGAAAGCACCAGGTTTTTGCAGATCTGAAGCCGGAATACAAAGACTTTACAGTTATCTGCACATCTCCTGGAAAGACATTTAATATCGCAGGGTTACAGGCATCCAATATCCTGATCCCGAATGAAGCACTCCGGGAGGCATTTGCAAAGCAGATCACAGCAGCCGGTTACAGTCAGATTTCCGCACCGGGGATCGAGGCGGTGATCGCAGCCTATGCACAGGGAGAAGAATGGTATCAGGAAATGAAAAAGTATGTGGGAGAGAATATCACATTCCTGCATGAATGGATGGAAGAGCATATTCCGCAGATCAAAGTGACCAGGACGGAGGGTACTTACCTGGTGTGGATGGATTTTCGGGGATTGGGAATTGCAGAGGAAAACCTGAAAGATTTTGTGGAAAACCGGGCAGGATTATGGCTCGACGGTGGAAAAATGTTCGGAGAGTCAGGAAGCGGATTCCAGAGGATCAATGTGGCATGCCCAAGAAAGACGCTGGAAAAGGCTCTGACACAACTGGAAACTGCAGTGAAAAATCTTTAAGATAAATGTAAACTAAATACAAGAAATAGTTGACAATATAAAACTGTACTTTTATACTAGAATACCAGTGGGAGCGTGCAGTACGAGGCAATCTGTGAATCTTACAGTTGAGACTTTTCACCGCTCACATCATACTAAATGAAAGAAGGTACAGTAAACAATGCCAGATACATCCATGATCCATACATTATTAGCAGACTGGGACGAGGAGCGTTCCTTGAGCAGAGAGGAAGCTGTAAAGATCCTTGATCTTCCGAAAGAAGAGATGGAAGACCTGATTTCCTGTGCGTATGCATTGAGAACAAAATATAAAGGGAAAAAGGTCAGCGTACAGTTGCTGACAAATGTGCGTAGCGGAAACTGTTCACAGAACTGTGCCTACTGTGCCCAGTCCTGTGAATCGCATGCACCGATCGAGAAGTACCGCCGGGTATCGGATGAGAAATTATACGGAGATAATGATCTGGTGGATGAAAAGAACCTTGCAAGGCACTGCATTGGTCTGAGCGGAATCAAGTTTACGGATGCAGAGATTGAGGACCTGGCAGAACGCATTCGTATTATGAAGAAAAAGAATACGCAGATCTGCTGTTCCATCGGATTCCTGACCGAAAAGCAGGCGAAGATGCTGAAAGAAGCAGGATTGGATCGGATCAACCATAATCTGAACAGCAGCCGTTCTTTCTATCCTGAGATCTGTTCCACGCACACATATGACCAGCGGGTCAATAATATTAAAATGTTGCAGGGGCTGGGATTTGAGATCTGCAGCGGTGGGATTATCGGTATGGGAGAGAGCAAAGCGGATGTAGTAGATATGCTGATGGATCTGAAAGCGATTTCCCCTGAGTCCGTTCCGATCAATTTCCTTCTTCCGATTCCCGGAACAAGACTTGCAGACCGCGATATTTCAGGACTGACACCGGAATATTGCATGAAGGTACTCTGCCTGGCAAGACTGATGATCCCGAAGTCAGATATCCGTTGTGCTGCGGGAAGAGAAGTTTATTTTAAAGGGATTGAGCCGGAATTATTCAAGGTTGTTGATTCTATTTTTGCATCAGGTTATCTGACAGCAGGTGGTCAGGGAATTGACGACACGATGAAGATGATCCGGGATGCAGGATTTACAGGTGAGATTGAATCTACGGATGAATAAAAACCTGAACAGGAGCGTGTGAAGAAACGAATGTTTTTTCACACGCCTTTTTCTTCTTTGCTTGCCTGTCCCTGTCCAACGTGCTAGTATGATAGAGAGTTTTATTATGATAAGGAGTGTATCTGAAAGAAATGAGAAAAATTCATATAGATGAAGAAGGGTGGGCGGCACGAAAGCTCCGGCTCAGTACGATGCAGATCGTTGCACTCGGATTTATGGGGATTATCCTTGCGGGCGGGCTTTTGTTAGGGCTGCCATTTTCAAACCGGCAGCCAATTTCGTTTCTGGATGCTCTGTTCACTGCGGTTACGTGCGTCTGTGTGACCGGACTGGTGACGGTTGTACCGGCAACGCAGTTTACACTGATCGGCAAAGGGATCATGCTGGTGCTTATTCAGATCGGAGGACTGGGCGTGATCGCCTGTACATCGGCATTTTTTCTGTTGCTTAGGAAAAAGATCAGTTTCAGGGGAAGGCAGATGATCAGTCAGTCTTACGGACTGGATACGATGTCCGGGATGGTGAAGTTTATTATCCGGGTTCTGAAAGGGACGTTTACGGTGGAGGCGATCGGTGCCGTCTTTTATTCCATCCGGTTTGTACAGGATTATGGTGTGGTAAAAGGCGTCGGATACGGAATCTTCCATTCAGTGTCTGCATTCTGTAATGCGGGAGTGGATCTGCTGGGAAGCAACAGCCTGATCGGGTATGCGGGTTCACCTTTGATTAATTTTACAACGATTCTTCTGATCGTCGTATCAGGACTGGGATTTCCGGTGTGGTATGATATTCTTGGAAATATAAAAAAAGCAGTCCGGGAACGGGGAACAAGACCGTTAAAATGGCTGTTTACAAGGCTGGAACTGCAGAGCAAAGTGGTGCTGGTCATGACCGGGTCTCTGATCTTATTTGGAACGGTATTATTCTTTTTACTGGAATATTCCAACCCGGCAACCATGGGAGAATTTTCAGTTACGAAGAAGCTGATGGCATCTCTGTTCCAGTCGGTGACGACAAGAACCGCGGGATTTGCAGCGGTCTCTCAGTCTGCACTGCGGCCGGGTTCAAGGCTCCTTGGATGTCTGTTAATGTTTATTGGCGGATCTCCGACAGGAACGGCAGGCGGTATCAAGACGACTACGGCAGCCATGCTGGTTCTCACAGTGATCTCGGTACTGCGGGGCAGAAAGGATACGGAATGTTTTAACCGTAAGATCGATGAAACGGTGGTACGGTCAGGCATTACGATCTCACTGGTTACCTTTTTCTTCTGGATGTCAGGAGTGACGGTGCTTACGATCTTAGAACCGGGACAGGATTTCCTGAATCTGATGTACGAGGTGACTTCAGCGATGGCAACCGTAGGGTTGACAGCCGACCTGACACCGTCTCTGTGCAGGGCGAGTCATGTCGTGCTGATGATCCTGATGTATATCGGACGGATCGGACCGGTGACGATGGCACTTGTATTTGCCGGAAGGGCGGAGAGAACGACACATTTCCGTTCTCTCCCGGAAGGAAGAATTATGATTGGATAAGGGGAAAGATATGAATAAGCAATTTGCAGTACTTGGTTTGGGAAGTTTTGGAAGAAGCGTGGCATTGTCATTGGAAAAAATGGGGTGCGATGTCATGGTAGTCGATGATTCTTATGAGAAGATCCAGGAAATTTCAGATAAGGTTTCTTATGCAATGAAGGCAGACGTAACGGATAAGGATGCTCTGCAGGCTCTGGGAGCAAGAAATCTGGACGGGGCTGTTGTGGCAGTTTCAGAGCATCCTGAAGCCAATATTATGGCAACACTTCTTTGCAAAGAGATGGGGATTCCACTGGTTGTTGCAAAGGCGAAAGATAAACTTCAGGGAACGATCCTGGAAAAAGTAGGAGCGGATTCTGTCGTATATCCTGAGATCGAGATGGGCAGCCGGATTGCCAAAAGCATGGTAGCAAATGAATTTGTGGACTGGATCGAGCTTTCCAATGACTACAGCATCGTGGAGATAGCCGTACCACGCAGATGGGAAGGAAAAAGTCTTGCAGAGCTGGATGTGCGTAAGAAGTACGGGATCACGGTAGTCGGAGTCATGCAGGGTGAAAAAATGGATCTCTCTTTTGATCCGCAGACACCACTGCCGGGAAATGTGATCCTGGTTCTGATCGGAGCAAATAAAATCCTGGAAAAGATCAAGATAGAAGAAAAGTAGAGGAACGGACAATGATTACAAGTACGTCAAATGCACAGATCAAGGAGCTGGCGAAGCTTCAGAAGAAAAGCAGATTAAGAGATGAAAGGCGGATCTTTCTTGTGGAAGGCCCGAGGATGGTGGAAGAAATCCCGAAAGAGCGGATTGAACGGCTGTATATATCGGAGAGCTTTGAACGCAAAAATCCTGCATATATCAGGGAGTTGGGAATGCCTGCAGAAGTTCTTTCAGATCCAGTATTTTCTTATGTATCGGATACGAAAAATCCACAGGGAATTTTAGCGGTCGTAAAAAGACTGGAGTATACGATGGAAGACGTACTCGGAAAAAGTGCGTTAAAGTGTGAAGAAAAATCCGGGGAAAAGGAGAAGAATCCGGAGAACCATCAGATCAGAGTTCCGCACGTGATCGTGCTGGACAACCTGCAGGATCCGGGAAATCTGGGAACGATCTTTCGTACCGCTGAGGCAGCCGGGGCAACGGGAATCCTGCTGAGCAGTGACAGTGTGGATGTCTACAATCCCAAGGTGATCCGTTCGACCATGGGAGCTGTCTTCAGGATGCCGTTTTTCTATGTAAAAGATCTTCCGGCAGCAGTGAAAAGTCTGAGCAGTCAGGGAATCAGAACGTATGCGGCACATCTGAACGGAAAAAATGTTTATGATGAGGAAGATTATACCGAAGGCTGTGCATTCCTGATCGGAAATGAAGGAAATGGGTTAAGAGATGAAGTGTCAGAATGTGCAGACTGTCTGATCCGGATTCCGATGTGCGGGAAAGCAGAGTCGCTGAATGCAGCGGTGGCGGCAGCGGTCCTGATGTTCGAGGCAGGAAGGCAGAGAAGAAAATAAGGCACTGGCGGCAGTATAGAGAGGAAAGTAAGGCGGTTGGAGGCAGTGTTGCATTTGAGTGCATTTTTGTAGTATACTAGCGTCAGTGGACCGAGGTGAAAAGAATGAAGCTTTTACTTGACCGGAAGAAAGAATATGGAGTTGTGCTGGACGGTGGCGGTGCAAGAGGTGCGTATCAGATCGGTGCGTGGAAGGCACTGAAAGAAGCCGGGATTCGGATCCATGCAGTGGCGGGAACATCCGTAGGAGCATTGAATGGTGCTTTGATCTGTATGGATGATCTGAAAAAGGCACAGGACATCTGGAAGAGCATGACATTTTCAAAGGTCATGAATGTAGATGACGGCTGGATGGAAGGGCTTTTTGAGAGAGAGCATAAAGTGAAGGATGTACTTTCGCAGATCTGGTCGGTCGTGACTGCAGGCGGGATCGATGTGACACCGTTGAAAGAGCTGATCCATGAGCTGGTCGATGAAGAAAAGATCAGGCAGTCAGGGAAAGAGTTTTATCTGCTCACGTTTTCACTGACCGATTTTAAAGAACTGGACTTAGGGCTTGAGGATATTCCTGAGGGAAGACTGGAAGATTTTCTCCTTGCAAGTGCTTATCTTTTAGGTTTTAAGAATGAGAAAATGGGTGGAAAGCGATACATTGACGGTGGCGTGGTGAACAATGTGCCGCTTGGTTCGCTCGTAAAGCGGGGCTGTAAGGATATTATTGAGATACGGATTTATGGACCGGGGCGTGAGCCGAGGGTAAAGCTGCCCGAGGACGCACAGATCTACCGGATCGGACCGAGAGTCCGGCTGGGAAGTATTCTTGAGTTTGACGGCAGGAAAAGCCGGCAGAATATGAAGATTGGCTATTATGATGCAAAAAGGATGCTGTATGGACTGGAAGGTCTGATCTATTATATCGATCAGGATCATGCAGAAGTCTGGTATGAGAACCGGATGAAGCATCTTTCGGAGATAGAAAAGGCAGAGCTGGGACTGGTTCTGAAGCTGAAACCGGGAGTTTCGGATAAGCTGTTGTATCTTGCCATGCTGGAGGCAGGAGCAAAGCTGATGAAAGTTCCGAAGTATCATATTTATACAGTGGATGAACTGAGGGAACAGGTGGCAAAGAGATATGAAGAGCAGGCAAATCAGACAGAGCTGCCGGGATTCATGCATACATTGATACGAATAGAAAGGGACAGTAAGATGAATTTAAAAGGAAGGAATTTTTTGACACTGAAAGACTTTACACCGGAAGAGATCACATATCTGATCGATCTGGCAGCAGATCTGAAAGAGAAGAAGAAAAAGGGAATTCCGGTGGATCATTACCGTGGAAAGAATGTAGCCCTGATCTTTGAGAAGACCAGTACAAGAACCCGCTGTGCATTTGAAGTGGCAGCACATGATATGGGAATGGGAACGACCTATCTTGATCCGTCAGGTTCTCAGATCGGTAAAAAGGAAAGCATTGAGGATACTGCCAGAGTTCTGGGAAGAATGTTCGACGGAATCGAGTATCGTGGATATGGTCAGGAGATTGTAGAAGATCTTGCAAAGTATGCCGGTGTTCCGGTGTGGAATGGTCTGACCAACGAGTACCATCCGACGCAGATGCTTGCAGATATGCTGACTATCCGCGAGCATTTCGGAGAACTGAAAGGACTGAAGCTGGTCTATATGGGTGATGCAAGATACAATATGGGTAATTCCCTGATGATCGCCTGCTCCAAGCTGGGAATGGATTTCGTTGCATGTACGACAAAAGAATATTTCCCGAACGAAGAGCTGGTAGCGACCTGCCGAGGTTATGCGAAAGAATCCGGTGCAAGGATCACTCTGACTGAGGATGTAAAGGAAGGCACAAAGGATGCAGATATTATTTATACAGATGTATGGGTATCCATGGGTGAGCCGGATGAAGTATGGGAGAAGAGGATCAAAGAATTATCTCCTTATAAAGTGACAAAAGAAGTGATGGCAAATGCGAAGGAAAGTGCGATCTTCCTGCATTGTCTGCCGGCATTCCATGACCTGAAGACGAAGATCGGTGCAGCAATGTATGAGAAATTCGGCGTTAAGGATATGGAAGTAACGGATGAAGTATTTGAGTCTGCACAGTCTAAGGTATTTGATGAGGCAGAGAACAGAATGCATACGATCAAGGCAGTGATGGTTGCTACGTTGGGAGAATTTTAAAATTCGGATAGAATGGATCATAATGTGCCTGACACTTATGTGGTGTCAGGCACATTTGAATAAGGAATAGCGAATCTTTGTTGAAAAAAGCAGATGGTCTGTGAGGAAGTAAAAATGAAAGCACAAATCTTAAAAATGCTCCGGGAGGCAGACGGATATATTTCCGGTCAGCAGTTATGTGAAAAATTTGGAGTATCCAGGACGGCAGTATGGAAAGTGATCCGTCAGCTCCAGGAAGAAGGATATGAGGTAGAAGCGGTACGGAATAAGGGATACCGGATCATAGACAGCCCGGATGTGATGACGAAGGAAGAACTGGAAAGCCTGATGGATACAAAGTGGGCCGGGAAAAATATTGTTTATTATGATGAAGTCGATTCTACGAATCTGCGGATCAAGCAACTGGGAGATGAGGGAGCAGTGGAAGGCACTCTGGCAGTTGCTGACAGGCAGACAGCCGGAAGAGGCAGGCGGGGAAGGTCATGGGATTCACCGGCAGGAGAAAGTATTTCCATGTCGATCTTATTAAGACCGCAGATCACTCCGAACCAGGCTCCCATGCTGACGCTGGTTATGGCGTGCAGCGTGGCAGAGGGAATTATGGACTGCAAAGATGTGTGCGGAGAGCAGCAGATTCAGATCAAGTGGCCCAATGATATTATCATTCATGGTAAGAAACTGGTCGGAATCCTGACTGAGATGAGTACGCAGATCGATTATATCAATCATGTAACAGTCGGAGTAGGGATCAATGTCAATCTGACGGATTTCCCTGAGGAGATCCGGGAGCGTGCGACTTCCCTGCGGTTGGAGTGCGGACATAAGGTGAAAAGAGCCCCTCTGATCGCTGCCATTATGAAGCGACTGGAAGAGAATTATGCTCTTTTCATGGAGACGGGAGATCTGTCACAACTGATGGAGAAGTATAGTGAACTGCTCGTAAATAAAGACCGGGATGTCATGATCCTTGGAGCGAAAGAGCAATATGTTGCCCATGCACTCGGAATTAACAAGACCGGTGAACTGATCGTGCGGAAAGAAGATGGAACGATCGAAGAAGTCTACGCCGGCGAGGTCTCTGTGCGAGGCGTGTACGGATACGTGTAAAATGTGATGATCCGAAGAAAACAGCAGGATACAGCAAAGGGACACAGTAAAAAGGAATGGCGGGATACCGGGGAGAAGAACCAGACGGATATTCAAAGAAAAGGAGTAGCAGGAATGGATGAAGAAATGGTATTATGTGCGGCAAGTGCATATGAGAGAAAATTTTATCTGAACCCGGAATTTAATTCTCTTCCGGAAGAAGTGAAGCAGGAACTGCAGATCATGTGCGTGCTTTATACGGCAGATGTGGGCGGAATCCTGATGGTTGTCTATGATGAAAATGGAAATTTAGAGCTGAAGGTCGATCATAAAGAAGATGATTTTACTTTTGATGAGATCGGCAGTGTGCTGAAGATCAAGGAATTGCAGAAGACAAAAGAAGAATTGTTTGAATCACTGGAAATGTTCTACAAAGTATTTTATTTAGGAGAAGACAGCGATGATATTTGATACGCATGCACATTATGATGATGAGCAGTTTGATGCAGACCGGGAAGAGCTTCTTTCGGGAATGAAAGCAGGCGGTGTTGGGATGATCGTAGATGCAGCAGCAGCCGTTGCATCCTGGGATAAAATTCTCGAACTGACAGAAAAATATCCGTTTCTCTATGGATCGGTGGGGGTTCATCCGGACGAAGTGGGTGACTTAAATGAAGAGAATTTTGCGAGAATGTCTGAACTTGCCGACAGAAAAAAGATCGTTGCCATCGGAGAGATCGGACTGGATTATTACTGGGATAAAGAAGGACATGATCTCCAGAAATACTGGTTTATCCGGCAACTGGAACTGGCAGGGGAAAAGAAGTTACCGGTCATGATCCACAGCCGGGAGGCGGCAGCAGATACAATGGAGATCATGAAAAAATACGGCAAAGATCTGAATGGAGTGATCCACTGCTACTCCTATTCACCGGAGATGGCACAGGAGTATGTGAAAATGGGTTACTTCATCGGAGTCGGTGGTGTGGTAACTTTTAAGAATGCAAAGAAACTAAAAGAAACTGTCAAAGAGATCCCGTTAGAATCCATTGTGCTTGAGACGGACTGCCCATATCTTGCCCCGGAACCATTTCGTGGCAAAAGAAACTGTTCGCTTTACATTTCCTATGTGGCAGAGAAAATTGCAGAATTGAAAGGGATCTCTGCGGAGGAAGTCATCCGGCAGACAGAGGAAAATGCAAAGCAGCTTTATCAGATCAATGAAAGCAGGCTGCTGAAAGAGCAGGTCATTGAATAAAGGAGAGAAAATGAAAGAGCCAACTCTTGGAAATCCGCAGAATACAATTGAAGTTCTGCAAAAATATAATTTTGTATTTCAGAAAAAATTCGGACAGAATTTTCTGATCGATACGCATGTACTGGATAAGATCATCGGTTCAGCAGAAATCACAAAAGATGATGTTGTGCTGGAGATCGGTCCCGGAATCGGAACGATGACCCAGTACCTTGCCTGTGCGGCAAAAAAGGTGATCGCGGTAGAGATAGATAAGGCACTGATCCCGATTCTGGAGGATACCCTTTCAGAGTATGAAAATGTGCGGGTCATCAATCATGATGTACTGAAAGTCGATATCGCAAAACTGGCAGAGGAAGAAAATGGAGGAAAGCCGATCAAGGTCGTTGCCAATCTTCCGTATTACATCACGACACCGATCATTATGGGCTTGTTTGAGAATCATGTGCCGATCAAAAGCATTACAGTTATGGTGCAGAAAGAAGTGGCAGACCGGATGCAGGTCGGTCCGGGGACGAAAGATTATGGTGCATTATCGCTTGCTGTGCAATATTACGCAAAGCCATATATTGTGGCAAATGTACCTCCGAACTGCTTTATGCCAAGGCCGAAAGTCGGTTCTGCGGTGATCCGGCTGGAGCGTTATGAAAATCCTCCGGTCACAGTGGAGGATGAAAAGCTGATGTTCCGTCTGATCCGGGCTTCTTTTAATCAGAGAAGAAAAACGCTTGCCAACGGACTGAAAAATTCACCGGAACTGGACTATACAAAGGAAGAAATAGAAGCTGCGATCGAAGCGTTGGGGCGTGGAGCTTCTATCAGGGGTGAAGCACTGACCCTTGAAGAATTTGCGAAGCTGGCAGATCTGCTGTCAGAATGTCGTTTCTAAAATTTTCAGGCTGATGATTTCATAAAGATTTAATAGTCAGTTAATTGTATAAAAAGACTTATTTTAGTATAATAAAAAGGTCATACATGGAAAAGAGACAGAGAGAAGGAGGAATACGTACGTGGCAAAAGATATTAACAGCATATTTTTCGACATCACTTCTGAGATTGAAGAACTTGCACTCAAATGTGAGAAGAACAATGCGATTGAAAAAGAACTTTATACAAAGTATGAAGTAAAAAGAGGACTTCGTGATTTAAATGGTAAGGGTGTACTTGCCGGATTGACGAATATTTCGGATGTATGTGCATCAAAGATCGTGGATGGTATATCCGTTCCATGCGAAGGAAACCTGTATTATAGAGGTTATAATATCAAGGATTTGGTCAAAGGTTTCCTTGATGCAAAGCACCCGGGATATGAAGAGACCGCATATTTACTTCTGTTCGGAGAACTTCCGAATAAAGAAGAGCTGGCTCACTTTCAGGAGATGATGGCTGACCGCCGTATGCTTCCTCCGAATTTTGTGCGTGATGTTATCATGAAAGCACCGAGCCGTGACATGATGAACAGCATCACGAGGAGTATCCTTCAGCTTTATTCTTATGATGAGAAAGCGGATGATACAAGTATTCCGAACGTGCTGCGTCAGTGTCTGAACCTGATCAGCCAGTTCCCGATGCTGATGGTTTACGGTTATCACGCATATAATTACAGGATGGGAGAGGATCTTTATATCTATGCACCGGATCCGAAGCTTTCCACAGCAGAGAATATCCTGATGATGCTCCGTGAGGACAGAAAGTATACAGAGTTAGAGGCGAAGATCCTTGATATGGCTCTGGTACTTCATATGGATCATGGCGGTGGTAATAACTCCACTTTTACGACGCACGTGGTTACCTCTTCCGGTACGGATACTTATTCTACCATCGCTGCGGCAATGGCATCCCTGAAAGGTCCGAAGCATGGAGGGGCGAATATCAAAGTAACGCAGATGTTCGAGGATATGAAGTCTGTACTGACGGACTGGAGTGATGATGATCAGATCCGTGCCTATCTTGAGGCGTTGCTGGATAAGCAGGCATTTGATAAAAAAGGTCTGATCTATGGAATGGGGCATGCGGTTTATTCCGTTTCCGATCCCCGTGCCGAGATATTCAAGCGTTTTGTAAAGCAGCTTGCAGTGGAGAAAGGTCATGAGGCAGAATATGCACTGTATGAAAAGGTAGAGCATATGGCACCGGAGATCATTGGGGAGAAGCGTAAGATGTATAAAGGTGTTAATGCCAATGTGGACTTTTACAGCGGACTGGTTTATAGTATGCTGGATCTTCCGCCGGCGTTGTATACACCAATCTTTGCAGCGGCACGTATCGTAGGATGGAGTGCTCACAGACTGGAAGAGCTTAAGAATGTAGATAAGATCATACGACCGGCGTATAAACCACTTGCACCGTATCGAGAGTATATTAAATTAGATGACAGGTAATGATTAGATCATGAGAGATGAATTTTATTTTCCGTCGAAGGATGGTAATACTGAGATCCATACAATGGAATGGAAGCCGGAAGGAGAAGTGAAGGCGGTAGTTCAGTTGTGTCACGGGATGGTAGAATACATTAAAAGATATGATGAGTTTGCTGAATTTCTGTGCAGCCACGGATATTATGTAGTCGGGAATGACCATCTGGGTCATGGCAAGTCTGTGCAAAGTAAGTCAGAGTATGGATTTTTCAATGAAAAGTATGCAAATGCATGTCTGATTGGTGATATGCATACTCTGCGTCAGCGGACAGCAAAGAAGTATCCCGATGTTCCGTATTTTATGCTGGGACATAGCATGGGATCAAGTCTGTTGCGGCAGTATGTGCAGATGTATGGAAATGGACTTGCCGGAGCGATCTTTATGGGAGTAGTTGCGGATAAGCCGTATCATACACTTGTATCAGGAAGAAGGCTGTGCCGTTTTATGGCTGCATTCCGCGGCTGGCATTACCGGAGCAGACTGGTAGACCGCATGGCGGTTGGAGCTTTCAATAAAAAATACAGGCATCCTCAGACGAGAGCAGACTGGGTGACCAGTGACCCGCAGCGTCTGGAAGAGTATGTGTCAGATCCCCTTTGCTCCTTTATGTTCACTGTAAATGCGTATTACGGGATGTTTACGGGGATGATGGCGATGGAAAAGAAGGAAAGCATCTATATGATCCCGAAGAGTCTGCCAATCCTTTTTACGGCAGGAGGGGATGATTCTGTTGGGAATTTTTGATGTAAATGACGAAAAGTTTATGAGATCTATCAGGCAGCAGGGATCCAGGATGTAAGTCTCAGACTGTATGCAGGAGACAGGCATGAACTGCTCAATGAGACGGATCGTGAGCAGGTATTTTCTGATCTGCTGGAGTGGATGGAAGAACGAAGATAAAAAGTGATAAGTTTATCAATTAAAAAGTAACCGTAATCCCAGGATGGCAGGGGGATATGCTGCCCGGGGCGACGGTTACTTTTTGTCATTTACATATAAGGTGGCTATTGAGTGTTGGTAAAGAGAATATTTCTTCAATTATAATAATGATTAATCGTATCCACATAATGAAATACTAATTCTTTACTATTATGTTCCGCTTTTGTCAATCCTCGTAGTAATACGATTTCTGCCGTAATTTTTTCAGTGAATTTTTCTGACTGACCACTTAGTATAAATTGATTCGTGGCAGGATTAACGTACATCAATGTCACAGGAACATTCATCACCTTCATCAGATCCTGAGGTATTGGAGGTTCTATTGAATATACAGATCCAACTTCATTATAATATTCTAATATTTTCTTACCCTTTTCAGAAGTATCCTTTGAAATTTTATAAAAATATGACAATTTTTGTATGATGTCATCAATAGATACATTTGTATCAGGGATGATAGACTTGTATTTTTTATACACACGGTCCGAAGTTAAAATTTCTTTATAATCACTCATAAATGCCTCCAATATTTAGGGTATGGTAACAAGTGCAGTTTTTGTAAAAGTACCACCACCTACAACAGCTATTACTTCTGTAGAAAAAGCTAATCCATTAGTATTATCATAATGAACCCTAAATCGTACTGTAGCTTCAACAACAGTTCTAGCTTTAGTGTCTGTTAGTTGAACTGGAATCTCTTCTTGATATATAATATTCTGTTCAACCAGTTTGGTCATTTCATCTTGAGTAAAGTGATGATTTTCAGATTGAACTGTATCTATATCTGATGCAAAAGTAGATATTGAAAATAGCATTGACAATAAACAAATCACCGTAAGCATTGCAATTATTTTCTTTTTCATAAAAAATCTCCTTTCTATAACATAAACTTAATAATATTCCCCATACAACATCCATAATTGCAACGTTTTATATGTAAGTAATGCTTAATGCTAAGTTAGCATATTCCATTTGATTTGTCAATTATACTAAAAGTATTGAAACATTAAATTGGGAGTAAATATTGAAAGAGTGCGTTAAAAATAGCATAAACAGTAGAGAAATAAACTATAGAGAAAACTCGAAAATACAGGGTTTGAAATTGTATTGAACTGTAAATTGTTATATATTTTTATGAAAATTTGCATCCGAAAAATCAGACTGAAAGAGGTTGGGAGTGTCTGCGTATTTATAAAGTTATATGTTAACAATGTGCTTAATGGATGGTATATTATAGATGTAAATAAGGCACTACTGATAGTTGGTTAGTCCAAATTTAATAAGCTACAAAAAAGTAATAGCAATCCTTTGGTCGATGGGCGGTTACTTTTTTGATTGATTTTAAATAAAAATATCTGTAACGAAACTATCTTTTCTTCGACTAACCTATGAAAAGAAGACGAGGAGCTTCCTGTATAATTCAAATATAGGGAATTCCAAGAAAGAAGGTTGAGAAAAAG
>OGPU01000906.1_pt1 | contig 29378 bp, 24 predicted proteins | sample 1552991 | NCBI WGS metagenome assembly OGPU01 (sample SAMEA2580296, study PRJEB22360) | human gut metagenome | biome: human gut; feature: human-associated habitat; material: faeces | place: Denmark | collected 2008/2010 | reverse complement strand
ATATACGACCAAAAGATAGCGGAGCTCTTGGCGGCCGACCCGGGTCTTCCCGTAAGCTCGATTCCGGCGTATATCGCCGCGCCCGAGGGCGCCGAGGCGGCGCTTGTCGGCCCCTATCCCTTCCAGATGATCAGCTGCCACGGGCGCCAGAGCGCACACTCGTCGTTCGCCAACGTACCTGAGCTTGCGGTCGTGGCGCCCCGGCGCCTGTCGGTGAATCCCGTCGATGCCGAACGACTTCAGCTTGTCTCGGGCGGCTTGGTGGTCGTCGAAAACGATCGGGGCGCCCTCGTATGCCGAGTGCGGGTGACGCCGCGCATCATGCCGGGCGTGGTAGCGCTGCCGGAGGGCGCGTGGCACGATGCGGACATGTGGGGGGATCGTCTCGACTGGGGCGGCTGCGCCAACACGGTCTCCTCCGACGAGCCGACGGCGTGGTCGCACGGCAACCCCCACAACTCGTGCTTGGTCCGTCTGCGCCCCTTGACCGATGCCGAGCGGGCGGAAGCGGCGCGGCGTGAGGCAGCGGGACGAGGGGAGGTGGCGCGATGACGCGCGCGAAGATGCCGATCGTATCTGGCGCGGGTTCCTCGGGCGACCCGCATCATCAGTTCGGCTTCTCGTTCGACCAGCGGCGCTGCACGGGCTGCAAGACCTGCGAGATGGCCTGCCGGGACTACCATGATCTGGGCACAGGTCCGGCTTTCCGCACTGTGCACGAGTATGCGGGGGGAACCTGGATCCAAAACGACGAGGGCGCGTGGGAGCACGACGTGTTCGCCTTCTACGTCTCCATGTCCTGCAACCATTGCACGAATCCCGTCTGCCTGCGCTTTTGCGCCTCCGATGCCATTGCCAAGGACGATTTCGGGTTCGTGAGGGTCGATGCCGCGCGTTGCACGGGATGTCAGGTGTGCGCCCTGTCGTGCCCCTATCACGCCCCGCGTTTCAGCGAGGCGAGTGCGCACATCGAGAAGTGCGACGGGTGCTTCGATCGCGTCGCCGCCGGCCTCGGGCCGATTTGCGTGGAGGCGTGCCCCCAGCGGGCCTTGGACTTCGGCATCTACGACGACATCGCCGATCATCCGCTCATGGTCGAGCGTGTGGCCACGATGCCCGATCCGGTCATAACGCAGCCGAACTACGCGATCGAGCCGTGTGAGGCGGCGTTGCGCGCTGCAGATGCGGTTGCTTTGCAGAATTTGGGAGAAATCTAGGCGGTTGGATGGCCCGGGCGGAGCGCCTGCTCGCACATGCGCTCTCTGCGCCTAGTCCAAGTGGAACAACACGGGCAGGTCGATGGAAACGGGCGAGTTGTCCTCGTTGGTCTCCATGATGTCGGCCATGAAGTCCCACCACTTCCGGTTGATGGCCGTATCGGCGCCGGCGGCCCACCGCTCGGGGTCGTCGATCTCGATGTAGCCGAACAGCGTCAGCGTGTCCGGGTCCAGCGCGATGGTGTAGTTGCGGCCGCCGTGGGCGTGGATCATGTCGATCATCTCGGGCCACAGCTCGTTGTGCCGCCGCTCGTACTCCTCTTCCATGCCGGGGTACAGCTTCATCTTGAACGTCTTGATCATCGTTTGCTCCTTGGGCGAAGGGGGTTGGGCCCGCATGCAGCGGGCGCTTTCTGGGGGCTATGCTAGCGCGTTGCTCCGGGAAAACCGAGGGCGAGCGTGCCTTGCGATGAAACTGACAAAGTGGATATGGCCAATATGGCAAAAATGCAAAGTTGAAAAGAGGCGAAATGGCAAAAATGCAAAGTTCTGAAGCTGCAATGGGCGCAGCACCTAGGTCGCCTTCCGTCAGGGAAGCTCCACGACGAAGGAATCGGGAAGGGCGTCGGGTTTGAGGAAAGCGAGCATATACCAGGGCATGTAGGCGATGGCGCATTGGATGTCGCGCCCCTCGGGAATTTCCACTTCCACCGTCGTGTTCTCACGGCAGAAGACGTAGGCGAAATCGAGCCCCCACTCCTTGACACGCAGGACGTTGTCGAGGGCGACGTGGGCGCGGAATATCCGGCCGGATTTCGCCTCGATGGGCACCACCTTACCGCTCTTCTGCACGACGAAATCGATCTCTCCGTGCTTGGCCTTCTCGTAGTAGAGCGCGTCGAATCCGTTGGCTGTGAGCATTTGGGCGAAGGCGTTCTCCAATATGGCGCCCCAGTTGATGTCAAGCTCTCCCTGGAGTACCTTGAACGGCACGCCGTCGCCGAGCATGGCGACGAGGAGTCCCGTGTCGCACAAAAACAGCTTGAAGACGCTGTGCTGGCGGTTGAGGCGCAGCGGTGCCACGAGCTCGGTCACGTTGTAACAGGGGATCGCCACGCCGGCGTCGGCCAGCCAGATGAAGTCGCTCTCGTAGCGCTCGCTGCGTGCCGACTTTGCGAGGTCGGAGAGCTTGAAGCGCTTGTTCTTCTTGCTGAGCTCAGCAGGGATAGCGTCGAAGATAGCGCCGACGTGGGCCTTGTTGCGGGCGTACTTCACGATGTCGGCCCGGTACAGCTTTAAGATGTCCTTCTGGACGCTCTGCACTTGGGCGATGTCGCGGGTCTGGGCGAATCGGGCCACGGCGGCCGGCATGCCGCCCACTATCAAGTAGGACGTGAGCAGCTCCATGAGCTTCTGGTGGATGACGGCGGGCACGGCGGCTTCTTCCTTGAAACACGCGCGCGCCATCTCGAGGGCTGTCTCGTTTTCTCCGAGGGCCCAGCAGAATTCCTCGAAGGAAAGGGGATAAAGCGTCAGCTCGCTCTCGTAGCCGACGGGGAGGGAGGGTACGTTTTCGTAGGTGACGCCGAGGAGAGAGCCGGACTCGATGTAATCGAAACGGCCGTCCTCCACGAGGAACTTGATGGCCGTGCGCGCCCGCGGGCACTCCTGGATCTCGTCGAGGAAAACGAGCGTGTCTCCCGGCGTGAGGGCGGTGCCGCTGAATGCGGAGAGCTGGGGGATGAGGGTATCGGCATCGAGGTTCCCCGCGAAGATGGCTTTCGCTTCGGGGGACTCAACGAAGTTGATCTCAATGGTGGTGCCGTAGTGCCTCTGGGCGAAGGCGCGGACGAGGTAGGTCTTTCCCACCTGTCGCGCGCCGTCCACAAGCAGAGCGCGGTGGTGGGGATCTTTCTTCCAACTTACAAGTCGCTCGTAGGCAGCTCGCTTCAGCATGATGCCTCCTTCGCCGCTGATTATAGCTTATCGTTAGTATGCGACGAAAATGAGAAAGTGTCCAGGGTACTTTGCGACGAAAATGAAAAAGTGACAGTTTGAGGTTGATAAAGAGAAAGGGCCAGCGCTAACTGGCCCTTCTAATTCAACTGCACCTGCGCCGCCCGTGCTACCTGAGTTTTGGATGACGAAGGAAGCGGGCTTTGCTGGTATGCCTCTATTATAGTTGCACGGCTAGTCTTTTGGAACTACCTACCGGGAAATAGTCGGCAACAAAATCACGCACCCCGGTTAGGCGATTTTCCGTTCTCGATTCGTGGTGCATTTTGACGCGAGGGAAGCGCAGATCATGGTTTTCGAGCCGCTAGTTCTTCAGCGAGTTCAGCGGCGCCGGGAAGCGTCCACCACGGTGGGCAAGCACGGTGCCGGCGTTGGGGTTCACCGGCATGATGGGCGCACGGCCAAACAGGCCGCCGTACTCGACGCAGTCGCCCACGCCCTTGCCGATGGCAGGAATCACGCGCACGGCCGTGGTCTTGTTGTTGATGACGCCGATGGCCATCTCGTCGGCGATGATGCCGGCGATGGTCTCGACCGGGGTGTCGCCGGGGATGGCGATCATGTCCAGGCCGACGGAGCACACGCAGGTCATAGCCTCGAGCTTCTCGAGCGAAAGCGCACCGGCCTCGACGGCGGCGATCATGCCGGCATCCTCGGACACGGGGATAAAGGCGCCGGAGAGACCACCCACGCTGGAGCTGGCCATGACGCCGCCTTTCTTGACGGCATCGTTGAGCATGGCGAGCGCGCAGGTCGTGCCCGGGCCACCGCAGGTGCCCACGCCGATGATCTCGAGGATGCGCGCGACGGAGTCGCCGATGGCGGGCGTGGGAGCCAGCGACAGGTCGACAATGCCCTTCTCGACACCCAGGCGATGGGCGGCCTCGCGGCTCATGAGCTCGCCGGCGCGGGTGATCTTAAAGGCGGTCTGCTTGATCTTCTCGGCGACTTCCATCATCGATGCGGAATCGGGCAGTGTCTCCAGGGCTGCGGCCATAACGCCGGGGCCCGAAACGCCTACGTTGATGACGGCGTCGGCCTCGCCACCGCCGTGGACGGCGCCCGCCATAAACGGGGAGTCCTCGACCATGTTGGCAAAGCAGACAAACTTGGAAGCGCCGACGGAATCCTGGTCGGCCGTGAGTTTGGCGGCATCGATGATGGTCTGAGCCGCCATGAGCACGGCGTCCATGTTGATGCCGGCACGCAGGCTGGCGACGTTGACGCTGGAGCAGACGCGGCTGGTGGTGGCGAGCGCCTGGGGGATGGACTGGATGACGCGGCGGTCGGCGTCGCCGATGCCCTTCTGGACGAGTGCGGAGAAGCCGCCCAGGTAATCGATGCCGAGCGTCTCGGCCGCGCGGTCGAGGGCATGCGCGATGGGGGTGAGGTCCTCATCCTTGCAGCACGCGGCGGTCTGCGCCACCGGGGTGACGGAAACGCGTTTGTTGACGATGGGGATACCGTACTCGCGCTCGAGGTTCTCGGCGGTCTCGACCAGGTGCTCAGCCGTGTGCGTCACGTGGTCGTAGATCTTCGTGCACATGCGGTCGAGGTTCTCGTCGCCGCAACCCATGAGCGAAACACCCATGGTGATGGTCCTGATGTCGAGGTTCTGCTCCTCAACCATGCCGCGGGTTTCCGCGATTTCTGCGGGCGTGATCGCCATCCTTGCGCTCCTATCTGCCAAAACGAGCATAGTCTTTTCTATTCTAACGTGCCGCACGTGCCAAATGGCGCGCGCGGCACGTTTTGGTACTCGGTTGTTTCCGTTGTGTTACTGCCCAAAGACCTCTTCGGCGATACGAGCGCTTTCGGCGGCGTCCTTGGCGTAGTAGTCCGCGCCGATCTGCTTGGCGTATTCGGGGGTGAGTACGGCGCCGCCTACGATGATCTTGACGCCCGGCACCTCGGCATGAAGCAGTTTGATGGTCTCTTCCATGGCCACGACGGTGGTGGTCATAAGCGCCGAGAGGCCGACGAGCTTGATGTCGCGCTCCTGTACGGTCTTGAGCACCTCTTGCGGGTCGACGTCGCGGCCTAGGTCAAAGACGGTATAGCCGTAGTTATCGAGCAGCATCTTGACGATGTTCTTACCGATGTCGTGGATATCGCCCTTGACGGTGGCCACGCAAATCTTGCCCTTGTCGGCAATCTCGCCGGCGGGCATCAGCCGCTTGATGGTGTCGAAGCCCACGCGCGCGGCCTCGGCCGAGGCCATAAGCTGCGGCAAGAAGAATTTTCCCTGGTCAAAGAGGACGCCGACCTCGTCGAGGGCGGGGATAAAGTGATTGTTGATGAGGTCCATGGCGTCGTGGTCTGCCAACAGACGCTCGGTCTCCGCCGCGATCTCGCCTTTGCGGCCCGAGACGACCATGCGACGAATCGGGTCGTCGTTGCCGTCGGAGCCGACGGTGCCGGCGGCGGGCGCGGCGTCGGTCGATACTGCCTGAGCCGCGGCCGGGTTTGCGGCAATCTTGTACGGATCGGTCCAGCCGGCGTAGCGCTCGATGTATCCGGTCGAGCCCTCGTCCTCAACGCTTAAGACGCGATAGCTGTAGACGGTATCCATAAAGCGCTTGGAGCCCGGGTTCATGATGGGGGCGTCCAGGCCTGCGCCGAAGGCGGCAGCCAAAAAGACCGAGCCCAGCAGCGGGCGGGCGGGCAGACCAAAGCTGATGTTCGACACGCCGAGCGCGCATTTGACGCCCAGGCGTTCCTTGCACAGGGACATGGCGCGCAGGATCTGCTCGGCCTGGCGTTGATTGGTCGAGGCGGTCATGACTAGGCAGTCGATGAGGATGCGGTCGGGTCCGATGCCGTAGCGGGCAGCCTCGGCCACGATGCGCTCGGCGATGGCGAAGCGAGCCTCGGCGGTATCGGGAATGCCGCCTTCGTCGAGCGTGAGGCCGACGACGTTGGTGCCGTAGTGGGTGACCAGCGGAAAGATCTCATCCATGATCTGCTGTTTGCCATTGACCGAGTTGATGATGGGCTTGCCGGCGTAGCGGCGCACGGCGGCCTCGACAGCTGCGGGGTCGGTGGAGTCGATCTGCAGCGGCAGGAGCGTGGAGCCCTGGAGCTGCTCGGTGGCCTGCTGGATGACCTGGACCTCGTCGATCTCGGGCAGGCCCACATTGACGTCCAGGATGTCGGCGCCCTGTTCCTGCTGGCTGATGCCCTGGCTCACGACGTAGTCCAGGTCGCCGTCGCGCAGGGCCTGCTGCAGACGCTTTTTGCCGGTGGGATTGATGCGCTCGCCGATGACGGCGATCTTGTGGCCGTCGCAGGGAAGGTCCACGACCGTCTGGGCGCTCGTGACCGACATGCTGGGCTTGCGGTGGCGCGGGCTGGGCGTGTGGTTGTCGATAAGCGTGCGCAAGGCGGCCATGTGCGCCGGCGTGGTGCCGCAGCAACCGCCCACGACGCTCACGCCGTCGGCGATCATACCGGCGACGGCTTTGGCGTACTCGGGGGCCTGGATGTCAAAGACGGTGTTGCCGTCGTCGTCCACGCGGGGGAGTCCTGCATTGGCCTGCACCATAACGGGCTTGTCGGTAACGGTGAGCATACGTGCGGCGAGCCCTCGGAGTTCGGCCGGTCCCTGGCTGCAGTTGATACCCAAAACGTCGGCGCCGATGGCGTCGAGCGTGATGGCGGCAACCTCGGGACTCGTGCCCAGGAAGGTGCGACCGTCTTCCTCAAAGGTCATGGTGGCAAAGACGGGCAGGTCGGAGTTCTCGCGGCAGGCGAGGACGGCGGCCTTGATTTCGGCAAGATCGGTCATGGTTTCGATAATAAAGAGGTCCACGCCCGCGGCGACACCCGCGCACACCTCCTCGGCAAAGAGGTCATAGGCCTCGTCAAAGCTGAGGGTTCCCAGGGGGCGCAGTAGGGCGCCGATGGGGCCGATGTCACCGGCGACGTAGCGGGCGCCGGCCTCGCGGGCGCAGGCGACAGCGGCGGCAAAGACATCTGTCACGGTGGCGGCACCGTCGAGCTTGTGGGCGTTGGCGCCAAAGGTGTTGGCGGTGATCACGTCACAGCCGGCCTCGACGTACTGACGCTGAATATCGGTAATGACCTGGGGCTCCTCAAAGTTGAGCAACTCGGGCAGGGCGCCGGCCTTCATGCCGGCCGCCTGCAGCATGGTGCCCATGCCGCCGTCGAACAGCAGGTGTCCCGTGCCCTCGATGGCGGCGCGCAGGCGATCGTCCTTAATGCGAAGGTCGTCGATTGTGCGCGTCTTGTAAACAGCGCCATTGCGGCGTGCGGCATCAACGGGCGCCGCCAGCGCGGCACCATCCAGATCATGAGTGATAAGCGGAGTAAACATCAATGAGCTCCTAATGGCTGGAATAGCAGGTGGTGTGGGCGGCGCGGAAACGGCAGTGCTCGCGCATGCGGCAGATAGTGCAAGTGGGGCGGCTCTGAGCGTCGTGGACCTCGCCATCAAACAGACCGATCACCGCGGTCACGCTCTTGGTGGGCATGAGCAGGCTGGTTGGCGTGACGGTAAGCCCGATGAGCCGCGTGGCGTTGAGCGCAGCTACGATCGAGCGCTGGGCTGTAAGCGGGCAGTCGCCGTAGCCGGGGCTAAAGCGCCAGTTGCCGGCGAGTCCGTGTGCGGCGGCCGCAGCCTTGACCTGCTGGTCCATCTGCTCAACGGCGGCTTCTACATAGGCAGAGCATGCGGCGTCGAGCACGGCTCCCTCTAGGGGTTGCTGGGCTCCCGTGGTGCGCAGACGACGCTCGGCGTCCATGCCGAGGGTGCATGCCATGAGCGCGGCAAAGCGGGCGTCTTTGAGATGTCGATAGATATCGCGACCGCGGAGCTCAACGTTGGTGCCGACCAAGCGAATGCAAGGCTCGCCCTGCTCGTCCACGCCCGTGGCATCGACGGCAAACACGCGACGCACGCCACGGGGCTCAATGTCCAGTTCCAGACGTTCAACGACAAGCTCAATACGCTGCGACAACTCGGATTCAATCTGCTGGCCGCCGTAGCCCAGATAGCGCAACATTTCGGCACGATCGATGCGGGGATGGTGGGCGGCATCGATACGATAAAGCGCCGGCGACGCAAGGTCGGCCGGCACTTCGGCAAAAGCTGTATCGATGTGCGGTTTTTCCATTACCCCAGGCGCTCCATAATGGTTGCGGCGATTGCAGGGCGATTCATAGTGTACATGTGCAGACCGGCGGCGCCGTGCTCCTTAAGGTCGCAAAGCTGACGGGCGGCATAATCTACACCGGCTGCCTGCAGGCTCTCGGGGTCGTTCTCGTACTTGGCAAGGATCTTGATGACGGGGGAGGGCAGCGACGCGCCGCACATAAAGACCATGCGGCTGATCTGCGACTTGCCCATAAACGGCATGATGCCCGCGGTGATAGGCACGGTGATGCCGGCCTTGTCGGCAAGCTCGCGAAAACGGTAGAAGCACTCGTTATCAAAAAAGAGCTGCGTCACAAAGAAGCTCGCGCCGGCGTCCTGTTTTTGCTTGAGGTATTCGACCGAAGCGTTGAGGTCCTCACAGGCAATGTGGCCCTCGGGGTAGGCTGCGGCGCCTACGCAAAAGCCGGCATCGACGAGCTCGGGGATGAGGTCGCGGGCGTAGGCGTAGTCCGAGGCGGGCTTGTCGTCCTCGGTCGCACCAGCGGGAAGATCACCGCGCAGGGCCAGCACATTTTCTACGCCGGCGGAGCGATACTCGTCGATCTTGGCGGCGATATCGGCGTGCGAGCGGCCAACGCAGGTAAGGTGTGCCACCGAGGGTGTATCGAATTCGCTCGTAATCATATGCGCGATGGGGGCGGTGGTGGCACCGTTGCCCGAGCCGCCGGCCGAGCAGGTGACCGAGACAAAGCTCGGCGAAAGCTTGCACAGATTGCCTGCCACCTCGCGAGCCGTGTCGAGGGTAAGCTCGCCCTTGGGCGGGAACATCTCAAAAGAAATGGGTGCGGTGCCCTGGGATGCTGCCTGCTTAAAAACCTCGTCGACGCGCATATCGTGCTCCTTTAGATACTTGATAGGGTGATGTGTTGTAAGGATTCTACAGCACCACTGTGTCACGGTGGAGTTTCACTCGCTATTCGGGGATACCAATCAAAGATGCCTTGCTATCGACATTCCCTATAGCAGAGCGGTCAATCTAGGATGGGGCTATAAAGACTGGTACCTGATGCGAAATACCAGTTAATAGAGCCCCATCCCAAATTGACTACCCTTAAACCATGGGGAGAGGTCTGCAATTTATACAGTTGATTGGCTGTTGAGGGCGGCAATGCCGCCGCGATGCGGTAACCTCATTGATTGGTTTCGTGACAGCAACATAACGGTAATGTTGCGGAAACACGACGAGCCTAATCTATGACTCGTTCGTTAGTAATCAACACCGCTTCTCACGCGGTGCCGATACGAAGGGAGTTCCGTATGGCCGAACTTACTGACCGCTTCGGGACCATGGTGTTCTCTGAGGAAGTCATGAAGGACTACCTCCCCAAGGACATTTGGAAGCGCCTTGCTGCAACCCTCGAGGACGGTGAGCCGCTCGACCTGGATGTGGCCAATGCCGTTGCCCACGCCATGAAGGTCTGGGCCATCTCCAAGGGCGCGACGCACTACGCGCACTGGTTCCAGCCGCTTTCGGGCATTACTTCCGAGAAGCACGACAGCTTCCTCGAGCCCAACCATGACGGCACCGCCATTACCAAGTTTACGGGCAAGAACCTCATCCAGGGCGAGCCGGACGCCTCCAGCTTCCCCAACGGCGGCCTGCGTGCCACCTTCGAGGCCCGTGGCTACACCGCTTGGGATCCCACTAGCCCCGCCTTCATTAAGGACGATGTCCTGTGCATCCCCACGGCTTTCTGCTCCTACACGGGCGAGGCCCTAGACAAGAAGACCCCGCTGCTGCGCTCCATGACCGCGCTCTCGCGTGAGTCCAAGCGCGTTCTGGCGCTGTTTGGCAAAACCCCCAAGAAGGTCGTTCCTTCCGTGGGCGATGAGCAGGAGTACTTCCTGATCAAGAAGGACGCTTACCGCAAGCGCAGGGACCTGGTCATCACCGGCCGCACCCTCTTTGGCGCCGCTCCCTGCAAGGGCCAGGAGCTCGAGGAGCACTACTTTGGTGCTATCCGCCCCACCGTCTCGGCCTATATGAAGGACCTGGACGATGAGCTGTGGGCGCTTGGTATTCCTGCCAAGACCAAGCACAATGAGGTCGCTCCTTGCCAGCATGAGCTCGCCCCTGTCTATGGCGAGGTCAACGAGGCCATCGACCAGAATCTGGTCATGATGGAGAAGATGAAGCTCATCGCCTCCCGCCACGACTTGGTCTGCCTGCTGCACGAGAAGCCCTTCGAGGGCATCAACGGTTCGGGCAAGCACAACAACTGGTCGCTTGGCACCGAGTCCGAGAATCTGCTCGATCCGGGCGACACCCCGCTCGACAACCTGCAGTTCATCGTCTTCCTTACCGCGGTGATCGAGGCCGTCGATAACTATCAGGAGCTCCTGCGTGCCTCCGTTGCCTCGGCCGGCAACGATCATCGTCTGGGCGCCAACGAGGCTCCTCCGGCGATTATGTCCATCTTCCTGGGCGACCAGCTTACCGAGGTCGTCGAGAAGATCATCGATGGCAAGGCTTCCGTCCATGCCACGCGCGGCGTGCTCGACCTGGGCGCCGATACCCTGCCCAAGCTGATGCAGGACAACACCGACCGCAACCGCACCTCCCCGTTTGCCTTCACCGGCAACAAGTTCGAGTTCCGTGCCTGCGGCTCCGAGCAGAACGTCTCCGACTCCAACCTGGTGCTCGATGCCGCCGTGGCCAAGTCGCTCAAGTCCTTCGCCGACGCACTCGAGGGTACGCCCGAGGATAAGTTCCAGGATGCCGCGCTCGAGTACTGCAAGAAGGTGCTGACCGATCACCAGCGCATCCTGTTCTCCGGCGACGGTTACTCCGACGAGTGGCCCATCGAGGCCGAGAAGCGCGGCCTTGCCAACAACAAGACCACGGCTGACGCTCTTCCCGCCTTTGTTTCCGATAAGGCTATCGCGCTCTTTGAGGAGACGGGCGTCCTGACCAAGGCCGAGGCTCAGTGCCGCTACGACTGCAAGCTCGAGAAGTACAACAAGCTCATGAACATCGAGGCTACCACGATGGTCCGCGAGGCGCGTCGTACCTATCGCCCGGTCATTACCGCCTATGCCACCAAGGTCGCTAAGGGCCTCGAGACTATTCGTGCCGCCGGTGCTGAGGCCGCCATGCAGTGCGAGCAGAACACGCTCAACAAGCTCTGCAACGGTATCACTGCCATCAACGACTCCATCAAGGCGCTCGACGCCGTGCATCAGAAGGCCGAGGCTCTCGATGGCCAGGAGCAGGCCAACGTGTATGCACACGAGGTTGTTCCCGCTATGGATACGCTGCGCGCCGCCGTGGATGCCATGGAGGAGATCGTGGCCGCCGACTACTGGCCGGTCCCGACCTACGACGACATCCTGTTCTATGTGTAACAGACACGATTGATTTTGTGTGTGAAGGGGTCTCGCCTGTGCGAGGCCCCTTCTCTTTATGTCGCTCGGACCTGCTCTGAACTTGCAGCCAAGCAGGCGTTTCGCGCGGGGCATCTTAAAAGTTGTAACCTGTTTTGGCATGCGGACGTTTCGGGCGTTTGTTCGTAAGGGGGAGGATTATCCGATGAAGGTATTCGATATCGTGTTTAGCCCGACCGGCGGAACGGAAAAGGTATCTAACTACATTGCCAATGCGTTAGAAGGGGAAACCGTTGCTGTAGATTTGACCGATAGCGGGCTTGGCTTTCGCGCGAGTGCGATGACAAAAGAGGATGTGGCCGTGATCGCGGTGCCCTCGTATGGCGGACGAGTCCCGGCTGTGGCCGCGGAGCGCTTGGGTATGATGCGGGGAAACGGTGCGCAGGCGGTTCTGGTTTGCGTTTACGGAAATCGCGCGTATGAGGACACGCTGGTCGAGCTTGAGGATGCGGCGAAAGATGCGGGCTTTCGGGTGATCGCGGCGGTTTCTGCCATCGCCGAGCATTCTATTGTTCGCCAGTTTGCCGCCGGTCGGCCAGATGCACAGGATGCGGCGCAGCTCGCTGGGTTTGCGGATCAGATTCAGCAAAAGATATCTGCAGGAGATGCTTCTGAGCCGGCTATTCCGGGTAATCGTCCCTATAAGAAAGCCGGGGGCGCCGGTATGGTGCCCAAGGCCACAAAAGAGTGCACCGCTTGCGGGGCTTGAGTCGCAGTGTGTCCCGTTGGCGCTATCGACAAAGACGATCCCAAGTGGGTGGACAAAAAAGCCTGTATCTCTTGCATGCGCTGTGTCGCCGTATGTCCGCGGGGCGCTCGCGCGGTAAATCCCGTCATGCTCTCTGCGGCTACCAAGATGTTGAGCAAAGCCTGCTCTGAGCGAAAAGAATGCGAGCTGTTCATCTAGCGCAGGGGCCTTGAGTCTTCTTCATCTAATGTCAAGAAAGAACGAACCCGTGCGATGGTAACTCGCACGGGTTCGTACATTTTTGAGTTGGTGCCCCCAGCGGGATTCGAACCCGCGATATCCACCTTGAAAGGGTGGCGTCCTTGGCCGCTAGACGATGGGGACAGCGGGAAAGAGTATAGCAGACTTTTTTGCCGGTGCGAATATCGTTGGCAAACTGGAAAACCACCACACAGGAGCGGGCTTCTATCCCGGTTTTCAAATATCTCAATCTGTAACATCTGGGCGGGCAAATCGGCTCTATCTGTTACAGATCGAGACAAAAGGCGGGCGTCGGGACGAACATCTCATTCTGTAACAGTAAGACGACTTTTAGCGGTCTAGATGTTACAGATCGAGACAAACCGCTGGGACAGGCCAAAACCACCACAAAGGTGCCTGTCCCCTTTGTGGTGGTGGGGTGTTAGGGGAGGAGCTTCATGGCGGCGTCGTGGGCGGCGTGCTCGTAGGTGTCGTCGAGGGGCTTGAGCGGCAGCAGAGCGTTGGCCTGTGCGTCGCCGCGGCGCTCGAGGGCGTGCGCGATCAGCCAGTCGGCGAGTTCGGGGTTCTTGGGCAGCGCCGGGCCATGCAGGTACGTGCCGATGACACCCTTGTAGATGAGACCCTCAAAGCCATCATCGCCGTTGTTGCCGGTGCCCGTGACGACGGACGTTCCGAGCGGCGTGGCATCGGCGTCCAAAAGCGTGCGGCCGCCGTGGTTCTCGAATCCCACAAAGGGCTCGGGTGCCAGGTCGGTCTTGACGGCGACGTTGCCGATCAGGCGGTCGGAGCCGCGTACGGTTTCGGCGGCAATGACGCCCAGGCCCTCGATGCGATTCTCGCCCATATAGTACGAACGGCCGAGCAGCTGATAGCTGCCACAGATGGCAAGCAGTGTGCCGCCGTCCTCAACATAGGCCGCAACCTTGTCTTTTTGAGCGAGCAGTTCATGTGCAACTGCCAGCTGGTCACGATCGGAGCCACCGCCCATCATAACGATGTCGGCGTCGGTCAGGTCGAGCACCTCGCCCATACGGACCTCGTCCACGCGCACGGGAATGCCGCGCCAGGCGCAGCGGCGCTCGAGCGCGATAACGTTGCCGCCGTCGCCGTAGAGGTTGAGCGCATCGGGATACAGGTAGACGATACGCAACGGGCGCGAAAGCTCGACCGGCGCAATATCGGTGGGGACAGCGCTACCATCGGCGGGCGTTACGGCGCAGGAAACAACCGAGCTCGCATCGGCACCCTTCAGTCCGTCGAGCTCCTTGACCAGCGGCGGGAAGGCCGTGTAGTTAGCGACGGCGTAGAAAATGTCGCCGGCGGCCTCGTCTGCCACGGCGCCAATTGCCTGCGCGACGTCCGAGATGATGGCGGCGTCGATGCCGGCGTACTTGAGACGTACCTGCATATCGTGTGCACGCGTGCCGCCGGCAAAGGCGACAAGCCCTGGGGTATCGGCGATGCGCTCGAAGTCGACGTCGTAGATCCAGGAGACATCGTGGCCGTCGGCACTGTTGTCGTTAAGGAAGAAAGCGCAGAGTCTGCCGCCCGCCGTCTTAATGGACTGGATCTGTCGATCGAAGCCCACGGGATTCTTGGCCAGGTTTGCCTCGACGGTGCGACCGGCAATATCCCAGTGGCCCATGCGGCCGCCGGCAGGCACGTAGGCATCGAGCGTGGGCTGCAAGTGCGCTGCGTCCACGCCCAGCTCGCGTGCGGCAAAGAATGCGGCGGCAACGTTATAGACCATATATAAGCCGTTGTAGCGCGTGGCGATGTGCGCGGCTGGCGCGCTGGAATCAGATCCAAACACCAGGTCAAAACCATAGCCGTCGCGACTGAGCTTCACATTCGTTACGCGGCGGACCAGTGCGGGGCGTGCCCAACCGCACGAGGGGCAATGGTAGGCGCCGAGTTGACCATACTGTACGTAGTCGTACTCCAACGGGGCGTTGCACTGCGAGCAAAAGCGCGAGTCGCTAATGCGGTCAGATTCGGTGTTAGTGGCGCCATCGATGCCAAAGGCAATACTCGCATTGGGAACGCGCGCGGCAATCGAGGCACACAGCGGGTCATCGGCGTTGTAGATGAGCGTCGTTGCCGGCGAAAGCTCCAGCGCGCGGGCGATGACCTCCTGGGTGTGATCGATCTCGCCATAGCGATCCAACTGGTCACGGAACAGGTTGAGCAGCACGAAGTACGTCGGCTTGAGCTTGGGCAGGACGCGCACGGTGTAGAGCTCGTCGCATTCAAAAACGCCCACGCGCTTGCCGCCGGCTCGCTTGAGGCCGCTGCGCGCCTCGAGCAGTGCGCCCACCACGCCCGGCTCCATGTTGTTGCCGGCGCGGTTGCATACCACGGTGGCGCCGCTAGCGGCAACGGCGTCGGCGATCAGGTTGGAGGTGGTGGTCTTGCCGTTGGTGCCGGTGATCACCACGCTGCGGTCGACAAGATTCGCCAGATCGCTCAGCAGATAGGGGTTAATTTTCATGGCGATGCGGCCGGGGAGTACGCCGCCCTGGCGCTTAAGGACGGAGCGCAGCCCCCAGCGAGCGATATCGCTCAAGGTGCAGGCAAGAGATGAGCGAAGGTTCATGAAACCGTTCCTAACGTAAACGACATGGTCGGGTCGAGTGCGTCGCTAAAATCCGTAGCGGCGCGCAAATTCCTGGGCAAGCTGTGACACGTCTTCGCAGGCATTGGCCCAGGGGGCAAAGTCGGGAGTGTCCGAGATAATGCCGTCCGCTTCCCAAACGGCCTGGTGCGAAAGATCCCATGGATCGCGTGGCTCGGGTCGGCAGGGAAGGTACGGTGTCTGGTACATGGGATTCAGCAAGAAAAACGCGCCGCCCTCGCAGCGGTTAGCGAACTCACGCAGTGCACGCACCGCCGGACGCATCTTGTTCGTTTTGAACAAGAGGATGGTGCGGGCGAGCAGGTACCAGGGGGAGTTCTCGAGTGCATCGGCTCCCACCTGTTCCTCGAGCTGGTGAGCTAGGGCAAAAAAGCCGTCCTGGTCTTCCAGGCGAGCGAGGGCGAGCAACACGGTGCCGGCAGCTCGGGTGGGATAGCCTTCTGCCTTAAGGACGCAGCGGGCGTAGTTGGCAGCAGCGCGGTAGCGGGCGCTCGCCATGCACAGCTGCGAGATGGCCTCGAGCGTGTGGAGCCACCCGATAAGTGCCGGCTCGCTCACGGTGAGATCTGACGCCGTCACACCGTCCGTCAAAACCTTGTTGGCCCAGTAATGTGGGGCCTCCATGTCGAACCCGGGCACGCTTTGCTGCAGGTAATCGGCCGTGGTTGTCTCGAGCTTCATCAGGTCGCCCAGGCAGGCGTCAACGGGCGTGTCGGCCAGGATGATGGCGAGCAGCTGCGCGTCGACGGTCAGTGCGTCGACGCGGACAATCTTGAGCAGCTCATCGCGCATGTCGTCGAACAGGCGATTGCGCGTCTGCTCAAACTCCTCGTCGCTGCCCATGTCCTCGATGCGATGGAGCTCGTCGAGCAGGTGGCGATGAACACCGGCATAGGACAACAGCGCCTGGGCATGCTCGGACTGCGCGTACTTTTGGGGATTCGCACTCATGTCGTTATGGACAAGCTCGCGTGCTGCATCGGTGAGCTCGGGGTGCGACGCCAGATAGGTGCGCTCCAAGTAGGCGGGGATGTAGACGCTCGGATCCATTAGAGGTCCCCTCCCTTAAATGGAAGCCCCTGCTCGGCTGCGCGCAGGATGCGCTCGTCTATCTGGGAACGCACGATGTCGTTGGTGGCGACCCAGGCGGCAAAGCTGGCGTTGTCGGGAGCGCCCAGGCCCTCCTGCAGTACCGGCGTCGCCTCGGACAGCGCAAGGACAAGCTCGTCGGTGGAGCCTGCACCCACGTTGACGCGGGCATAGACGCCATCGGGAAACTCGGTTTGGAAGTAGAGCGCCTCGGCCGCGTGCGGACACGAGCGCGCAAGGATACGCAGGTAGTGCTCGGCGCCCTCGTAGTCCAGCTCGCGCCAGGCTGCGCTCATCAGTGCGATGAGCGTCCACGGGTCCAAGTCGCGCTCCGCATCTTTGGGGCGGCGGCGCAGCGGGGTATTCGCGAGGTACGGCACGGAGTGAGCGGAGCGAAAGCGCTTGAGCTCCTCGGCGGGGTATTCGAGCTTTGCCATGGCGAGCATCGCGGTGTGGCGGACACCAGCGGGGTCGTTGGGCGCAAAGTCCAAGCTGCGATTCGCGGCTTCGAGCGACATGCGGTAGCGTCCGCTAATGAGCGCGCGCGATGCCAAGGCGGCAAGCCAGCGCAGATAGGGGCGGCGTGTAAGGTCGCCTGCGGCCTCACGCTCGTAGGGGTCCTGCGCCGAGGCGATCTTGAGCGCCAGGTCATGCTCGACTTCATCGCGCTTGGACACCAGATACTGCACGTATTCCTCGTTGGAGTCGGCGGTGAGGGCCGTCAGCATGCGCTGGGCATCCCAGTTGGTCGGATCGAGTGCGGCCGCCTCACGGAGCATATTCTCGGCAGCGGCCTCTTCCTGCTCTGCCTGGGCATCGTCAGGGATAAAGGGAATGCGGTAGTCGACGGCCTCGACCACCTTGGCAATCAGATGCCCGGCGCGGTCTCGGTCGTGCACGATGAGTGGTGCGGGGTCGCGGGTGAATTGTTCCATCAGACGCTCTACGGCGGGGCCGTCGGTGAGCGGGATATTGTCGCGGCGCAAGGCCTCAAGAACGAGGCGATGGCAATCCTCTTGAATGGGATCGAATGCCATGGGGCCTCCTTTGCTGCGGTTAGGGTTCAAATGTCTCTATATAAGGTTCTAGTTTACCCGCATGTGGCACACCGGGGGTACCGCACTTGGACTTGCACCTTTGCACCACGAAGACGGATGTCGCACAAATGTCGGCACCTTGGACGACCGAGTGGTATCACGGTGCCGCAAACGGTCGATTTTTGGCGGCGGACGGTGCATATTTTGGAGGGGCACCGTCCTGCCCGGGGTATGTAGCCAACCTTGATAAAGCGTTTGCCCAGCTTGGGACAATAACCGCAACGCTAGAGGTTCCAGGATAGAAAAAACGTTTCATCATTGGTAACTTTGGATGAATAACTGACCAACCAGAACGGTAAAATAGTGTTTGTCTGAGCGTTGAGACGTTTAGACATCGCGCATTGTCATTGCCGGCAACGCGCAAAATGGTCCTAACGGAGCCAATCGGGTGCTCCGTTATATACGCAAGTCTAAGAGGGGCTTGTTTAGGAGGCACAGTATGGGACGTTTTACCAATCCTCGCGATCTGTACTTTGGTGAGGGCGCTCGCCACGAGGTGAAGAACCTCAAGGGCAAGAAGGCCATCATCGTTTCTGGTGGCAGCTCTATGCGCCGCGGCGGGTTCTTGCAGGACGTCGAGGCCGACCTCAAAGAGGCCGGCATGGAGGTCAAGCTTTTCGAGGGCGTCGAGTCCGATCCCTCCATCGAGACCGTCATGAAGGGTGCAGCCGCTATGCGCGACTTCGAGCCCGACTGGATCGTTGCTATCGGCGGCGGTTCGCCCATCGATGCCGCTAAGGCCATGTGGGTCTTCTACGAGTATCCCGAGGAGTCCTTCGACAACATCATCCAGCCGTTCAGCTTCCCCGAGCTGCGTCAGAAGGCTCATTTCTGCGCCATCTCCTCTACCTCCGGCACCGCTACCGAGGTCACCGCGTTCTCCGTCATTACCGACTACGCCAAGGGCATCAAGTACCCGCTGGCCGACTTCAACATCACCCCTGATGTCGCCATCGTCGACCCCGAGCTCACCTACACCATGCCCGCCAAGCTGTGCGCTCACACCGGCATGGATGCTCTGACCCACTGCATGGAGGCCTACGTTTCCACCTGCGCCTCTATGTTCACCGACGCCAACGCTCTGCACGGCATCCGCGAGATCGTCGAGTGGCTGCCCAAGTCCTATGCTGGCGACCATGAGGCCCGTCAGCACATGCACGAGGCTCAGTGCATCGCCGGTATCGCCTTCTCTTCGGGCCTGCTCGGCATCGTTCACTCCATGGCTCACAAGACCGGTGCTGCCTTCGAGAACGGCCACATCATCCACGGTGCTGCTAACGCCATGTACCTGGGCAAGGTCATCCAGTGGAACTCCAAGGACCCGCGTGCTGCCGAGCGTTACGCTTACGTGGCCAAGGAGATCCTGCACCTTCCCGGCGAGACCAACGAGGAGCTCATCGCTGCGCTCGTCCAGAAGATCCGCGACCTCAACGACCAGCTCAACATTCCGCAGTCCATCAAGGATTACGCGAATGGTGGCGTGAAGGTCGACGCCGAGAATCCGCAGATGGTTTCCGAGGAGGAGTTCCTCGCCAAGCTGCCCGAGATCGCCGCGAACGCCGAGCAGGACGCTTGCACGCCCGAGAACCCGCGTGAGACCAAGGCTGCCGACTTCGAGAAGATCCTCAAGGCCTGCTACTACGACACCGACATCGATTTCTAATTGACTCTTGTTATCGTAACGAGGGGCTCCGCACGTATCTGTACGGAGCCCCTTTCTTTTTTAGAGAATGGGATAGTTATGGCTGCAATTTTCAATAGCCCCAGCAAGTACATCCAGGGTCCGGACGAGCTGGCCAAGCTCGGCTCCTATGTCGAGCCGCTCGGCACTAAGGCCCTCGTCATCGTGACGCCTTCGGGCAAGAAGCGCGTCGGTGCCAAGATCGAGGGCGGCTTTGCCGAGGCTAAGGCCGAGCTGCTGTTTGAGGACTTTAACGGCGAGTGCTCCAAGGGCGAGGTCGATCGCCTGGTTGCGCTCGCTCGCGACAACGGTTGCGACATCATCGTCGGCGTCGGTGGCGGCAAGATCCTCGACACCGCCAAGGCCGTTGCCTATTACCTGGAATCCCCGGTTATCATCTGCCCCACCATCGCTTCGACCGATGCGCCGTGCTCGGCACTTTCGGTGCTCTACACCGATGACGGCCAATTCGATAAGTACCTGTTCCTTAAGGCAAACCCCAATATTGTCCTTATGGATACGACGGTTATTGCGGCGAGCCCGGTGCGCCTGACGGTTTCCGGTATGGGCGATGCGCTCGCAACCTATTTCGAGGCTCAGGCGACGCACGATGCCGACGGCGGCACCTGCGCCGGCGGCAAGGGCGGAATGGCCGGCCTGGCGCTCGCCAAGCTCTGCTACGAGACGCTTATGGCCGATGGCGTCAAGGCCAAGGTTGCGCTGGAGAAGGGTGCGCTCACGCCTGCCGTGGAGCATATCATCGAGGCCAATACGCTGCTTTCGGGCATTGGCTTTGAGAGCTCGGGCCTTGCTGCTGCTCATGCAATCCACAATGGCCTGACGATGCTGCCCGAGTGCCACAGCATGTACCACGGCGAGAAGGTCGCCTTCGGCACCATCGTCCAGCTGGTACTCGAGGATGCTCCGACCGAGAAGCTCGAGGAAGTCTTGGGCTTCTGCATTGAGCTGGGTCTGCCCGTTACGCTCAAGGAGCTGGGCGTTGCCGAGGTTACGCGCGAGAAGGCCATGATTGTTGCCGAGGCCGCCTGCGCGCCTGAGGACACCATGTGCAACATGCCGTTTGAGGTGACGCCCGAGATGGTCGCCAACGCCATCCTGGGTGCCGACGCACTGGGTCATTATTACCTTATGGATGAGTAAACTAAGGTAAGGAAGGGGCAAAGCCGACAGACGGCTTTGCCCCTTTTTGCTATGGTGCAAAGGGGTCAGATTACTTTGCACCAATTGTTGTTGATGAAAGGGCGGATTCTCGTATGGCGCTTCCCATGGTTTATGGAGGTCCCGGCCGGTATGTTCAGGGGCCGGGCGAACTTTCGCGTCAGGGCAGGTATTTGTCATGGTTGGGCTGCGCTGCCTATGTCTTGTTTGACCAGGGCACCGAGAATCGGCTGTGCAGGCCGATGGATTTCTGGACGAAGATCTAAGCGAGCCGTTCTTTAAGATCTATGACGGTCCGTGTACGGAAGAGGCCGTTGTCGAAATGGCTAAGGAAGCCCGGGCCGAGTATTGCGACATGGTGGTGGGCATTGGCGGCGGCAAGATGCTCGATATCGCCAAGGCAGTAGCGTTTTATGCCGAGTTGCCGTTGTGCGTATGCCCCACGGCGGCTTCGATGGACGGTCCGTGCAGTGCGATTTCGGTGCTGTATCACGAGGATGGGTCGTTCGACCGCTACCTGATGCTCGAGAAGAATCCAGACCTGGTCGTGGTCGATACCAACGTGGTCGCGGCGGCCCCACTGCGTATGACGGTCGCTGGCATGGGCGATGCGCTGGCAACGTACTTCGAGGCGCGTTCGTGCGTCGCGGCGCACGGCACTAACGAGCACGGTGGAACGCCGGGGCACTTGGCCCTGGTTGCGGCTCGTGCCTGCTACGACACGCTCATGGAGTGCGGTGTCGCTGCCAAGCGCGATCTCAAAAAGGGCCGTATATCGCCGGCGGTTGAGCGCCTGATCGAGTGCAATATTCTGCTCTCGGGCGTAGGCTTTGAGAGTGGTGGCTTGGCGTTGGCGCACGCCATCGCCAACGGTCTGACGATTCTGCCCGAGTGCAAGGCCATGCATGGTGAGGCCGTGGCATTTGGCCTGGTGGTGCAGCTGCGCCTGGAGCGTGCGCCCGAGCTTGATCAGGTGCTCGAGTTTTGCCAGCGCGCTGGTCTGCCGACGACGCTCGAGGAGCTGGGCCTTGGCGAGATTTCCGATGCCGATTTGATGAGCGTTGCGGACGCAACTTTTAAGAACGAGCGTAACATGGCCAACGAGCAGGCCAAGGTGACCAAACAAAAACTCGTGCAGCTCATGCGCGAGGCATAGCTTGGCACTTGATTGGCCTTGTGCAATCGAGGCGGCGATAGGCCATAGGCTATTTGCCGCAAAGATGCGCTGCATGTAATTTGCCCGAGGCGTGGGCCGATGGCGTATCATTATCTCTTGCTTGTTTGCACTGCTCAGGGAGGGGCCGCGCATGGCGCAGGAACACGATCTGTTTGATGACATCATCGAAATCAGCAAGGGCTTGGATTTTTTTAAAGACCCGCTTGGCGGTGTGACCGACGCGCTCGATCCGTCGGCACCGCAGTGGAATCCTGCTGACTACAAGGAGCGCCCGCGCGGTAACACCATTCCGTGCCTGGCTTGCAAGAACGAGAAGAGCGGCTGCACCGCGTGCATGGACGTGTGCCCGGTGAACGCCATTGAGATCGAGGAAGATGCTATCGAGATTCTCGACAGTTGCCGTAAGTGCGGTCTGTGCGCCGCTGCTTGCCAGACGGAGGCGATCATCTCCCCGCGCCTTGCACCCAAAAACGTCTACGACGACATTGTCTCGGCGGCTACGAGCCACGAGACCGCCTACGTTACCTGCACGCGTGCCCTTAAGCGCATACCGCGCGAGAACGAGGTTGTTGTCGCCTGTGTGGGCGATATTACGGCCGAGACCTGGTTCTCGGTGCTGGCCGATTATCCCAACGTGAGCGTGTATCTGCCGTTGGGCGTGTGCGATAAGTGCCGTAACACCGGTGGCGAGGACATCTTGGGCGAGGCCATTGCTACCGCCGAGGAGTGGGCGGGCACGGGCATGGGTCTGGAGGTCGACCCCAAGAGCCTCAAGTGCCATAAGCGCCGCGAGTACGAGCGCAAGGAGTACATGGAAAAGATCGCCCGCACCACGGGCCTTACCGTGACCAAGCTCAACCCGGCAACGGCGGCGCTGGCCTCGGTGACGCAGAAGCTCAAAGCCCATCGCCATCAGATTACTCAGTTGGAGCGTACGCTCAACACCATGTGCGGTACCACGACGACCAAGCGTCGCCGTTCGCTCACGCACGGGCGGCAGCTGGTGCTCTCGACGCTGCAAAACCACCCCGAGCTTGCCCAGAACATGCAGGTGAGTACGCCTGAGTGTGATTTTGACAAGTGCACGTCGTGCGGCGAGTGCGTCAATGTATGCCCCACGTTCGCCTGCGATTTGGTGGGAAGCGGCCGCTTTGCGTTGGAGTCCACGTATTGCTTGGGCTGCGGTGCCTGCGTCAAGGTGTGCCCCGAGCATGCGCTCAAGTTGGTTGAGCATGACGCGTCTAATCTGGTCGTCGTCGATCCCGAAGCCGAGGAAAAGGCTGCCCAGAAGGCCAAAGCCCACGAAGAGGTCCAAAAGGCAAAAGCCGAGGCAAAGGCCAAGCTTGACAAGATGCTCGACCAGGTGGAAAAGCTCGCAGACTAGTCAGCGACCCCTATCTCTGCTTCATTCGTGCCGCCGTGGCGTCTGGGTTCGCCCAGATGCTGCGGCGGCGCTATACTTATGCAGTTTGAAATGCTTGTACCAAAAGGAGCTGTCGTGTCCCTTTCCATCGGTATCGTGGGCCTGCCCAACGTGGGCAAGTCGACGCTGTTCACCGCGCTTACCAAAAAGACCGGCCTTGCCGCCAACTACCCGTTTGCCACGATCGACCCCAACGTGGGTATCGTCGACGTGCCCGATAACCGCTTGCAAAAGCTCGCCGACATCGTTAACCCGGGCCGCATTGTGCCGGCGACGGTCGAGTTCGTCGACATCGCAGGCCTGGTGAAGGGCGCTAACGAGGGCGAGGGTCTGGGCAACCAGTTCCTGGCCAACATTCGCGAGACCGACGCCATCTGCGAGGTCGTGCGCTACTTTAAGGACCCCAACGTTATGCGCGAGGTGGGCCGCACAGGCGAGTTCGTCGACCCCGCCGGTGACGCCGACACCATCATGACTGAGCTTATCCTGGCCGACATGGGCACGCTCGAGAAGCAGCTGCCTAAGCTCGAGAAGGAGGCCAAGCGCGACAAGGAGCTCATGCCCAAGTTTGAGGTCGCCAAGCGCCTACTCGCCTGGCTCAACGAGGGTAAGCGCGCCGCGTCCATGGAGATGACCGACGAGGAGCGCGCCGCTGCCAAGGGCCTGTTCCTGCTCACCATGAAGCCCATCCTGTATGTGGCCAACGTGGACGAGGACATGCTCAACGAGGACCTGGCGCCCATCGATGGCGTCAAGCCGTTGCCCATCTGCGCCAAGATTGAGGCCGAGCTTTCCGAGCTCGATCCCGAGGACGCCGCCGACTACCTGGAGAGCCTGGGCCTGGAACAGCCCGGTCTGGACGTGCTCGCGCAGGCGGCCTATAAGCTGCTCGGTCTGCAGTCGTTCTTTACGGCCGGCGAGATGGAGGTCAAGGCCTGGACGGTTCGTCAGGGCGCGACCGCCCCGCAGGCCGCCGGCGTCATCCACACCGATTTTGAGCGTGGCTTTATTAAGGCCGAGGTCATTGGCTATGACGACTACATTGAGCTCGGCGGTGAGCAGGGCGCCAAGGCCGCCGGCAAACTGCGTATTGAGGGCAAGGACTATGTTATGGCCGATGGCGACGTCGTGCACTTCCGCTTTAACGTGTAAGGACGACGCATATGTTTAAATATGGCAAAAAAGCCGGCTACATGGGTATTGCGCTGCTCGTACTTGCGGTGATTCCGCTGGTGGTTGCAGCGTGTGTTATCCCCAACATTGGCCCCGAGGTGGCAACGAAGTTTAACGCAGCCGGCGAGGTGACGCGCTGGGGTAAGAGCTACGAGCTGCTGGCACTGCCGGTGCTCAACCTACTGCTGAGCGTGGCGACGTACTTTACGGCGGGACGCCAGGCTAAAAACAATGATGACTCCGCCGCCATGGCGCGCATCGTGTGTGAGCGCTACCTGCGCAACGGTTGTATCACGGGTGTGTTCCTCAACGTGATCAACGTCTACTTTATGTATTCGGCGATTACCGGAACGGGCTTTGGCTTTGGTTTCTAGCTTGTCCTTTTAGGCAACGAGCCTGCACACATATTCAATGGCTGCTGCGAGGCCGCCGCTCGATCGTGGTTTAAAGACCATGTCGGCGGCGGCCTCGTTTTCGTATCCGGCGCCGCGAAGGGCAAGTGCGATACCGGCTTCCAGGAGAAGGGGCAGGCCACGTTGGCTGGTTGCGATTACGGCAGCCTGATTGAGCGAGCAGCTGTGCGCTTGGCATTGGATGGCAAGTTCACCTTGCGCCGGGCAAGGGACCAGAATGGCGGCGACGCGACTTGATAGCAATGCAAATGCCGTGCGCTCATCGGGCGAAAGGGCTTCTGCTTCAACGACGACGAGCTTGGGCGGTGCGCTGTTTGTGCGAAGCGTGGCTCGGTACATGCGGACCGAAGAACCCGACATAGAAAACTCCTGTGTATTCGGCAAAACGTAAACTATAGTTTACGTTTATGTTCGGCTCCATTTCAAACTCGGCTGCATGGACGAACGTGCGAAACAGATTCTTGGCAGGCGGGTCGAAGAGACACGCAAGGACCTTGGTATCTCCAAGGTTGATTTTTGTGTGGCGACAGGAATCAGCCGACCCTACCTCGACCGAATCGAAGATGGGACGGCAAATTTCACGCTCAAGGTTCTATTTAAGATCGCGCCCGCACTTGGCATGACGGTGTCAGAACTTCTCGAGGGTATCGAATAGGGGATACCCGTCGACAACTGAATTACACCATCGGGATGCGGTCGTGATTGACTTGGCTGTAGAACAGGCGCTGAATTTCTGACGCATCACGTGACTGGCCGAGTGCCCACATGGTCTTGGCCACGAGCGTCTCGGTGGTCATGTCATCGCCGCGCAGAATGCCCGGATGATCGGCGTAAGCGCGGCCGACCTCATAAACGCCCAGATCGAGGCCCTCTTCGGGGACCTGTGTGGTCATGACGACGGTACGACCCGAATCGACCCAGCGGAAAATCGCCTCCTGGAACGACTCGCCCGACTCACCAAACTCGGGGATACCGCCAATGCCAAAGGTCTCAAGGATTACAGCATCGTAGCTATCGGCTAGGGCGTCGAGGATGCCCGGGTTTACGCCGGGCGTAAGCTTGAGTACAAATACGCGCGGGTCGATGCTGTCGTAGAAATGCACCGGGTTTTCGCCCTGACGAGTGCCGTGAAGCCCGTTGCGCACGATACGGTCATTGCGGATGTAGGCAATGGGCGGATAGTTGACGCTAATGAATGCGTTGAAGCTCATGGTGCGCTGCTTGCGGGCGCGCGTACCGGCAATGGCGACGCCGCCAAACACGATCGAGACGTCGTGCGAGTGCTCGTCGAGCGCATAGAGCAGGCTCTGGTACAGGTTGAGCTTGGCGTCGGTAAAGGGATTGCCCATGGGCTTTTGCGAGCCGGTGAGTACGATGGGCTTGGGACTGTCCTGAATCAGATAGGAAAGCGCTGCCGCGGTGTAGCTCATGGTGTCGGTGCCGTGCAGAATCACGAAGCCGTCGTGGTCGGCATAGCCCTCGACGATGACGTCGCGGATACGCATCCAGTCACTGGGGCGCATATTGGTGCTGTCGATGTTCATGGGCTGCACGACGTCGAGTTCGCAGAGCCCCGAGATCTCGGGGACGCTCTGGGCGAGCTCCTCACCGGTCAGGGCGGGGGAGAGGCCGTTGCCGTCCTCGGTCGATGCGATGGTGCCGCCCGTGGCGATGAGAAGGATGCGCTTCATGCTGGTATTCCTATCGTATTTGCCGCCGCAGAGGCGGAGTCGTTCGGCAGTATTGTGGCACAGGGCGTCCAATGTTCAAACGTATTACATCATCTGTGACGTTTGGCAACACTTCAATTGCCGTCAAATAGGGGCCAGGTCGTGCGTTTGCCGTGCGCTGATGGCTGCGAGGGGCGAGAAACCCCATATAACGTGTACACTATGAAAGCTATTTTCGTTCATTCACGCGGGTGGGCACCGGCTCCCCGCCAACAAGAGGGGGAAACCATGGATCAAAAGGCTTCCGCAAAGGTCCTCGTACTCGACTTTGGTGCGCAGTACGGTCAGCTCATTGCCCGTCGCGTCCGCGACCTCAACGTGTATTCTGAGATTGTCCCCTGCGACATCTCGGCCGACGAGATTCGCGATATGAACGCCTCCGCGCTCATCCTTTCTGGCGGCCCGGCTTCTGTGTATGCCGAGGACGCTCCGTCCATCGATCCTGCCATCTTTGACCTGGGCCTTCCCGTCCTGGGCTTCTGCTACGGCCATCAGATCACGGCCGTGACGCTCGGCGGCAAGGTCGGCCACTCCGAGGTGGGCGAGTACGGCCGCGCCACCATTACGCGTACGGCCGGCGCCAAGCTCTTTAACTCCACGCCCATGGAGCAGACCGTGTGGATGAGCCACCGCGACGCCGTTTCCGAGGTGCCCGAGGGCTTTACCGTTACCGCCAGCACCGACGTGTGCCCGGTTGCTGCCATGGAGTGCCCCGAGCGCAAGATCTTCACCACGCAGTTCCACCCCGAGGTCAAGCATTCCGAGTACGGTCAGCAGCTGCTGAGCAATTTCCTGTTTGAGATCTGCGGCCTGGAGCCCAACTGGAGCATGGACAACCTGGTCGAGACCATGACGGTCGAGTTCCGCGAGAAGGTCGGCAACGACCGCGTGATTCTGGCCCTGTCCGGCGGCGTCGACTCCTCCGTCGTGGCTGCGCTGGGTGCTCGTGCCGTGGGCAAGCAGATGACGTGCGTGTTCATCAACCACGGCCTGCTGCGCAAGGGCGAGCCCGAGCAGGTGGAGGAGGTCTTCACCAAGCAGTTTGACGTCGACTTTATCCACGTCCACGCCGAGGACCGTTATGCCGAGCTTCTGGCCGGCGTGACCGAGCCCGAGGAGAAGCGCCGCATCATCGGTACGCAGTTCTGGAAAGAGTTCTTCGCCGTGGCCCAGCAGCTCGAGACCGATGGCAAGCCGGTCAAGTACCTGGCTCAGGGCACCATCTACCCCGACATCATCGAGTCCGGCGCTCGCAAGACGGGCGGCAAGACGGCCACCATCAAGAGCCATCACAACCTGATCCCGTTCCCCGAGGGCGTGCACTTCGATCTCATTGAGCCGCTCGACCACTTCTTTAAGGACGAGGTCCGCGCGCTTGGTCTGGCGCTTGGCCTGCCGGGTCACATCGTGTTCCGCCAGCCTTTCCCGGGTCCGGGTCTGGCCATCCGCATCATCGGCGCGGTCGACAAGGAGAAACTCGAGATCCTCAAGAACGCCGACGCCATCGTGCGCGAGGAGCTCGACGCCTACAACCAGCGCCTGTTTGAGCAGACCGGCGAGCGCAACTCCGAGCACAGCTGCTGGCAGTACTTCGCGGTTCTGCCCGACATTAAGTCCGTTGGTGTTATGGGCGACGAGCGCACCTATCAGCGCCCGATCATCCTGCGCGCCGTCGAGTCCAGCGATGCCATGACCGCCGACTGGGCCAAGCTGCCCTACGACGTACTGGCCCGCATCTCCGGCCGCATCGTTGCCGAGGTTCCCGGCGCCAACCGCGTGTGCTACGACATTACGTCCAAGCCGCCCGCGACCATCGAGTGGGAATAGAACAGACGTTCGATTCTGTGTTATAATATCCTGCAATGGGCGCGGCCTCTTCCGAAGCCGCGCCCATTGCTATATTTGGTCGGATATCGACGGAAACCCAAGCTCAGGGAGGTTTGTTGCGATGGCATACGATTTCAAGAAGGAGTTCAGGGAGCTCTACAGGCCGTCCGGCAAGCCGAGCGTCGTAACCGTTCCGCCTATGAGCTACGTCGCCGTGCGGGGCAAGGGCAATCCCAATGCCGAAGGCGGCGAGTACCAGAACGCGTTGCCGCTGCTCTACGGCGTCGCATATACCATCAAGATGTCGAAGAAGGGCCCGCGAGAGATCGAAGGCTATTTCGACTTCGTCGTGCCTCCGCTCGAGGGCTTCTGGTGGCAAGACCGCACCGATGGCGAGATTGATTATGCGCGGAAGGATGACTTCAACTTCATCTCGTGCATCCGTCTGCCCGATTTCGTCACTCGCGAGGACTTCGACTGGGCAGTTTCGGAAGCTGCCGCCAAGAAGAAGCTGGACTTCTCGGCGGTCGAGCTGCTGAGGGTCGACGAGGGCCTTTGCGCTCAGTGCATGCATACCGGGCCTTACGACGACGAGCCGGCGACCATAGACGCCATGCGCACATTCGCGGCGGAACAGGGATATGCGCCCGACTTCTCCGAAGCCCGTCTGCATCACGAGATTTACCTCTCCGACCCGCGCAAGTGCGCGCCGGAGAAGCTCAAGACCGTGATCCGTCATCCCATAAAGTTGATTTAGCGAAGCGAGTGACGCCGATCGCTTCGGCTTTTGGGGGCTCGCCGTGGCGTGGACGGCAGCGGGACGCGCCCTGCGACCGGTGGCGGAGGCCGAGGCGCGGGAGCGCGCGTTCATTTGCACCGCCTCGCACGGCCTCGTCACCCCGCTCATGGCGGTGACCGCGAACTGCGACGTGCTTGAGGCGGAGGCATCCGATCAGGCCGGCCTTGCGTCCTGGGTCGCCAACATCCGTGCAGCGGCGGACGAGATGGCGACTCGTATCGCCGACATGCTCATGCACATGGGCGGCGACTAGCCAGGGCGATCCTGCAACGGGCATTATTATCTGGGAAGCGTTTGATTGCGAGCCACGCCGGTGTGAGGGCCTGAGTCGTCAGGCCCTCACAGGGGGACCGTGATGGTGGCCACCGCGCCGCCCGAGGGGCTGTTGGCGAGCGAGACGGAGCCCCCGCGGG
>OGPU01000904.1_pt1 | contig 29438 bp, 14 predicted proteins | sample 1552991 | NCBI WGS metagenome assembly OGPU01 (sample SAMEA2580296, study PRJEB22360) | human gut metagenome | biome: human gut; feature: human-associated habitat; material: faeces | place: Denmark | collected 2008/2010 | reverse complement strand
CGGCGGCAGCGGTGGAAGTGCTCTTCTTGGTGGTTGCGCTCGCCTTCTTCGACACAGCGCTCGCGGCCTTCTTGGCGCTATCGGCACCCTTCTTGGCCTTGGCCGCCGCCTCGTCCAGGGCGTCGAGCGGATTCTTGAAGGGATCCTCGGCGTCCTTGTCGAACACCATCTCCCCCTTCAGCACCCCGCTCATCTCCTCTTGGGCGTTGCGGAACTTCGCGATGGCCTTGCCGAGGGTCTTCGCCATGGCCGGCAGCTTATCGGGCCCGAAGATGAGAAACCCGAACAGCAGAATGAGGAAAAGCTCGAATCCGCCGATTCCAAACACGACTGATATCCTTTCAACAGCTCTACAGCGAGAGCACGGTCAACGCCATAGTGGGAATGCCCAAGGCGAGTACGAGAATGATGCACACGACCACGGTGAAGATCTTCTTGGTGCGCGCCTTGGCCTCGGCGGCAGCACGGACTTTCATGGCCTTCTCGCGCGCGGCCTTCACCTCGGGCGTGATAACGCTCATGGGCTCGGCAGTCGAGACCTGGTAGAAAAAGCCCTTAAAGTCGATCTGCATATCAGTAATGGCAAGACCAAACAGGTCGTGGGCCTCATTTTCAAACGGGAATACCGCGGGGTAATACGAGCTAATGGACGGAATCTCCTGGTACTGGTCGATGCCCTCGACTACCAGGTTCTCAATCGCATAGCTGCCGTCCTGCTCGATATGCTCCTGAGCAGCTCGAACGTTGATAAACGTATAGACCAAGCGATACGTGCCGTCGTCGACGTTGCGCTCGGCGTGCATTTGCACAAAGCGCGCGCCGACGCCCTTGAGCGCCTGGACATGCGACAGGAGCTCGTCGATCCCGACGGTGGTATAGATAGCCTTTTGCATTACTCGGCCTCCTTTGCAGCGACGGGCGTCTCAGCAGGTGCGTCACCAGCGACGGGCGCAGCGGGCGTCCCAGCGGCCGTGCCGCCGGCCCCCGCAGCTGCCACAAACCCGTCCTCGCCTAGCTCAACGCCACCGTCCCAGGTAGCGGCGCCGCCCACGGTGAGCGGGTCGCCGCCGGCACGCATCACGGCTTCCTTCTGGTCCAGAATGCCGCACGCCTCAACGATGGCATCGATCACCGTCTCGGGGCGAATGGCGCATCCGGGCGCGTACACGTCCACGGGAATCGCGCGGTCCACGCCGCCGATCACGTTATAGGCATCGCGGAACACGCCGCCCGAGCACGCGCAGATGCCGCAGGCCACCACGCACTTGGGCTCGAGCATCTGGTTGTAGATCTGGCGCACGACGGGCAGGTTCTGGGCATTGACCGACCCCGTCACCAAAAAGATGTCCGCATGCTTGGGGTTGCCGGTATTGACCACGCCAAAGCGCTCCGCATCGAACAGTGGTGTGAGCGAGGCCAGCACCTCGATATCGCATCCGTTGCAGCTCGAGCCGTCGTAATGAATAACCCACGGCGAGCGCGACATTTTATGATCCATGGATGCCGCCTCCTAAATAAACACGTCGACGAGGATGGGCATAAGGTTGAGCAGGCCAAACACCAGCGCCACGCCCCAGCCGAGCTTAAAGCAGCTGCGCCAGGTGCTGCGGGCAAAGGTGTTGTCGATCAGCACCTCGACAAAATACGTCGCAGCCATCACGACCAGGGCTACGAACCAGCTCACCGGGTTGTCCCAAACAAAGAACATGCCCACCCACATCAAAAACAGCACGGTCTCGCACCAGTGCATAAGGGTCATCTTGGCCAGCGTGCCGCCGCTCATCTCGGTGGCGACGCCCTGGACAATCTCCTGATGCGCGTGATGCGAGTACGAGAGGTCAAACGGCGACTTGCGCAGCTTGATGGTAAGCACCGCGAGCAGCGCGAGGAAAATGGGCGCGCTGTACACGATGATGGGGGCCGACTGCCCCGTCACGGCGATGGAATCAAAGCTATCGGTGGCAAGATACAGGCCCACGCTCATCAGCAGAACGGCGGGCTCGTAGCTCATAACCTGCAGCAGCTCGCGGTCGGCGCCGACTTGGGCAAACGGGCTTTGCGTCGAGGCGGACGCCAGCACCACAAAGATCGCGGCGAGCGTCACCATAAAAGCGCACAGCAGCGTGTTGGAGCCCGACACAAAGATGCCGCCGCCCACCACGGTAAAGATGAGCGCGCAGGCCATGTAGGTATCGTCCATGGTGTTTACGCTGGCGGGGGCCTTGCGCAGCAGCTTGGCAACGTCGTAGAAGGGCTGCAGCAAGCGCGGGCCCACGCGGCCCTGCATGCGAGCCGAAAGCTTACGGTCAACGCCGTCGATCAGGCCGCCCACAAGCGGCGCCAGCAGGGCAAACGCCACGGTGCCAATAAAAATGCCCACGACACCCGAACCTTCAAAATACTTGCCGCGCAGCACCGAAGGCGCGCTCATGGCAAGCCGCTCGGGCCCAATCCACGCGCAACACAGCAGCGCAAACAAGATAATGCTGCAGCACACGACGCTACCCGCGGGGCCAATACGCTTCTCGCCAAGGGCGTCCTCCGAGTACCAATTGCGCTTTTCGGCCTTCACCTCGTGCCCCATCGAGCCGCGGAAATGGCGATATTTGTCGGTTCCCACACCCGAAAGATATACGTTTACGTGCGGTTTGTTGCTCACGCGGAACGACGTCAGCAGCACCACGGCGATAAACGCCACGATAACGACCATCAGATACATGGCGTCCTTGCCGATAACGTGCGGCACACGGCCAAACACCATAGCCAAGTAAGGCGACACCAGACCGCTCGAGATAACCGGGAACGCCACGCAGCACAGAATCAGCAGCGCGGCAATGGTGTTGAGCGCCATCCATTCGGTCTTATGGACATTGACCTCAACGTTTTGAGCCGTGGGGTCGACGCCCGAAAGCTTGGCAAGCCACTTGCCCCAGAAGTAAAACGTCGCGGCCGAGCCAAAGGCAAGCACCATGATCATGAGCACGTTGCCGGTCTGCGCAAACGCCACCAGGGCGCCCCACTTGGACACGAGCATGCCAAACGGCGCGACAAACATACCCATGATGCCCAGCATCATCAGACGCGTCAGGTGCGGCATGCGGCTGAACATACCGTCCATGTCCTCGATATTGCGGCTGCCGATATGATGCTCGGCCGTGCCCACGCACAGGAACAGCAGCGACTTTGCCACCGTGTGGAACAGGATCAGGAAGATGGCGGCCCACACGGCCTCGGGCGCGCCGACACCCAGGCAGGCGCTGATGAGGCCCAGGTTGGAAATGGTGGAATACGCGAGCACGCGTTTGGCGTTGCTCTGCGAGATGGCCATGAGGGCGGCGAGCAAAAACGTGATGGCACCCACACTCGTGACCATAAAGCCGGTCACGGGATAGATGGCATAGAGCGGGCTCAGCTTGACCATTAGGAACACGCCGGCTTTGACCATGGTTGACGAGTGCAGCAGGGCGCTCGTGGGCGTGGGGGCAACCATGGCGCCGAGCAGCCAAGTGTGGAACGGCATCTGCGCGGCCTTGGTGAGCGCGGCGAGCGACAGCAGAACGACCGGCATCACCAGCAGCGCGGATTGCGCGGTACCGGCGCCGGAAAGCTCGATCATGCCCGAGATGGTCAGCGGCATGCCGTTAACGTGCAGGTACATGAGTCCGGCCAAAAACGCGATACCGCCCAGCATGTTGAGGATGATCTGGGTGAAGGCGTTCTTGATGGCCTCGGGCGTGCGCGTGTAGCCAATCATGAGGAACGAGCACACGGTGGTGATTTCCCAGCCGCAGAACAGCCACTCCAGGTTGTCGCTCGTCACGATGACGAACATGGCCGAGAGGAACAGGAACATAAGCGCCAGGAACTGCGGGCGACGGTCGGGCGCGGTCTGCCCGCGCAGCGCGGCCTCGTGCTCGTCATGGGCCTGGAAGTCCTTCATATAACCCAAGGCGTACACGCAGATTAGGCTGCCGACGATGCCGACGGCGAGCACCATGATCACGCTCATGTAGTCTAGGTAGAGCGGCGTCGCCGTGACGGCTTCGGCCGCGGGCAGCGTCATGGCAGCAAAGACAAGCGAGCCCATCAACTGGACTATGCCGAGCACCGTGGTGAGCGCGTTCCTATATTTGTACGCGTTGTACAGGATGACGGCGCACAGGATCACGTCGATGACGGAGCTGATGATCGAGAGCACATGCGAGGTGCCGGGGGCAACCTCAAAGCTCTGCGGACCCGTGCCAAAAAACATGACGGCGACTACAACTGTCACCGCCATAATAACGCCGGAACCTATGAGCCCCACCGCATCGCGGGCGCGGTCACCGCGCGCGAGCAACATGCCCAGCGCCGGTACCAGCGGAAACAGGGTAAGGAAATACAGTAGCGTCATACCATCACTCCCCCATGAAAAAACGCTGCAATTGTTTAACGTTATAGCTCAATTGAGGAGTAGCGGCAGCAGGTTTTCGGTCAACTGGGGAGTTTTGTACGTGCGGGGTAAGGAGTCTGTCCGCATTGGAGCAGAGGGGCGGCAAGAAAAATGCGCCCCTGTGGGCGCACCATCCCGTTCGCTATTCCGCCTTTTTAACGCGCGGCTTGCGGCCGCGCGGCTTATCGACCAGCGCGGACTCACCGCTCTCGCGATACTGGCGGCACCAAGCCTTAACCGAAGACTCGCTGGGAATCCCGTGCTTGATCATGGCCTCGCGAACCGTCAGGCCGTTTTCCAGACGGTCCTTAACCACGGCGAGCTTTACGTCGTACGAATAGGTGTGATGACGAGCGCCCGCATTGAGCACGGCGTCGGCACCGCCCACGGCATATGCGCGGGCCCACTGACGAGCCGTGGCCTGGGGAATGCCAAGCTTTGCAGCGAGGGCGCGGTGACCGACCCCCTCTTGGAGGATCTCGACGGCGCGCTGCCTAACCTCGGGCGCATGCGTGCGGGTCCTAGTTGCTTCCGACATACCTGCCACTTCTTAGCCTTAACCGTTAATCTGCTTTCTTACGTGCTTGTTAGATAGTAGCATTTTGCTGTTCCCGCGTAACAGTTAATTGAAAATCGCAACGGCGGCATCTGGGTATTTGCCATTCATTTGCAACAGTTCTTTAGGTTTTATTTACGCAGCTAGTTGGCTCGCGGCTCATTGACGGTGTTTTACCAACCAGATTGGTATCTTTTTGTTTGGCTGGTATGGTTTGTGCAATTATTAACCCCTCGTCAGTCCGCACCTAACATGTCAGCTTTCCACTTGCTTCCCAACTTTCCACTTAACTTTCCAGCTTTCCACCTTAAGTGGTAAGTTAAGTGGAAAGCTGGAAAGAAGTTGGGAGACCGAAGCATGGGCGACGGACAGCCCTACTTCGCGAGTCGATACCGTTGTCGCGGGCTGCGCGGAGGCTCCATCGCCTCAATCTTGCCCGCACCAATCAAGCCTTTTATGTGGTTGGAAACGGCGCTCCTGCTCAAACCCGAAGCGTCGGTGAGCTCCTTGGTCGAGGCCGAAGAATGTGTTGCCAGGTAATCCAAGATTGCCTCGTCCACATGCCCCACAGACGTCACCTGTTCCGCCCGCATTATCTTTCGCTTATCGAACGTCAACGAAAAAGAAACTGTCGAGTTCTTTGGTTCGGGCGGCAACATGTTTGCCCGCTCGAGCTGCTCACCTATCTCCTGATAACCAGTGCCGCGATTTTCGACCACGTAGCCACCGTCTGGGTACGGCGTGGTCTCGAGGATATTTGAAAGGAACTGGTTTCTGGATGACGAAACCCCAGAAACTCCCAGCGAATCGATCGTTACGTCGCCGTACAGCCCGCCGGGATTGAGAATCTCGACGCGGTCGATATACAAGTTGACCTGCACTTGTGAGCCGCGCGCGGCGGAAGAGTAGTCGCGGTGCATGAGCGCGTTCGCCACCGCCTCGCGCAGCGCCACGGGCGGATAATCGGGCACATCTTTCCGGAACGCGCCCTCGATAACCGCTGCGTTTCGGGTGTTTCTCGCAACGGCGGCAAGCACGTCCTCAATCATGAAAGGGATCGGACCCAAAATGGTCTGAGAATCCACAAAACGCTTGTTATCACTTACTCGCTGCGTTTTTGCGGTCCCGGGGTACGCCGTAAAGGTCACATTGAGACGTGGGAAGAACTTTTGCGGAAACCGTCCCATCGCGACAATTGCAGCAAGCGTCGGCACGATTGCGTCGTCCACCCTTTTGGTCACATGCAGGTCAAAGAGAATCTCATCGTCGCTTCTGGTGCCCAAAAGCCTAGGGTGTAGCTCGCGCTGGCGTTTTATAAACCCTTGCAAAAGATCGGCGTCAAGGTCATCGAGCGTGGCACCTTCGACCGGCTCGTCGTCGTATGTAGGCTGAACATGCTCCTCCATAAAGCGATCGATTTCGTAGGGAGTCATGCGCCGGTCGCCGTCGCCCGTACGGATAAAGGACGAATCGTACATTCCGCGTGCCGCAATATAGCAGGGTTTATCGCGTGGATGCATTTCTTTGATGCGCGCGCAAAGCACCAGCTTACCCTCGAAGGGGAGCACTTGGATATCCGGCCTCACAACGGGCGTCAGCTTTTCACATGCAGAAGAGAGGGCGTCTTGCATCTTGCGGGCATCAAAACCCTCGACGGGCATAAACCCGTTCTTTTCGGAAATGCCCAGGATGATAAAGCCGCCCTGCGCGTTGGAAAATGCCGAAAGCGTCTCGACGATGCTTTTGGGGAGCGCGCCCTTGGCTTCTTTTACTTCGTACTGCTGGGTGTCGTTTCCTATTGCCCGCAGATGATGGATAACCTGCGCCAACCACTCCTCATTCATGCCGAACCTCCCAACTTTCCAACTTTCCACCTAACTTACCAGCTTTCCACTTAACTTTCCAGCTTTCCACCTTGAGTGGTAAGTTAAGTGGAAAGCTGGAAAGTTGGTGGAGAGCTGGGGCAGCAGTAGGCCAAGCGAACAAGAAAAAGGGCGGCAACCGGGTGGTTGCCGCCCCTCGCGTAGCTAGTTGGTTTTCGTCTCGTGCCGAATGCCCTCGGTGTTGATGCGCGCTAGCGTGTACGTCACGTAGTCGGAGTGCGAATAGCCATCAAGGTTGCTAACGTTGACCGGTGTGTCGTCGACAACGTTGCCGGTCATAATATTGGCCGTAAGCACCAAGCGGTAGTTTGCGTAAGTTTGGTTCTCACCCTCAACATTCGTATTCACTTTAACGCGGAAGGCATGCTTAAAGGCAAGGCTGTTGCCGTCGCGCGTGAGGAACGCGCCGTTGGTCTTGGTGTCGGTGAACACATAGCTGTTGCCGTCGGCGGATGCCACACCCGTGCCTAGGTAATCGCTGCCGAGCACCGTAATGTAGTTCGAGATATCGCCGACCGGAGCATAGCCGCCATTATCTTGCCGCTGCTCCAGGCTCAGCGTGTAGGTCACCGTGCTTGCGGCGTCGATCTTAGCCTCGGCGCCCGTGAGCTTGCTCAGGTCGTAGGTACCCACCAGAGCGATCTCGCCGTCAGCGGACTTGAGGTCATCGATGTTGATGCCCAACTGGGATTTCTTAGACGCCTCGAGCGCGATGGTCGATGAGCCCACATCCATACGGTAGTAGCCGGCGCCGCCATCGTTGTATGCCGAGTTGCTACTGGTGCTGAGCGTGTCGGCATGCGTGGAAAGGTACGCGCGGTAGTTGGGTTTGGTGTAGCGGTCGGTGCCGCTGTTCTGCGAGGCCACGATACCCGCCTGGCAGGCAGGCTCCGTCATGGTGAGCGCGGCCCTCATGGTAACGGTGAAGGCGTTGACATGGTTCTTGGCGATCTCGCGCAGGCCCGACATATCGATGGGATTACCCTCAGCATCGGCAAGCACCAGTGACATGTCGCCACCGTTCGCAGTCCAACTAAGGCCCGACACCACTGGGGTCTCCTTCGTGCCGGCCAGATTCCAACCCGACCCGCCCCAGGTGTAGTAGTTATCACCCACCTTAACGTAGAACTCATACGTGCCCTGCGTGCCCGTGGGGTATCCTACCGAGCCCGCGATGACGCCATCGTGATAGGTGACAAGCGACGAATCGAGCTGATAATACAGCGCGTCAGAGCTCGTGTATTGCTGGCTCGAGTCAAACGTCACGGTGTCGCTCACGTTCATGGAAAGCGAATAGGTGGCTTCCTTGAGCTCCATCCGGTTGATGCTGTCCCTGTTGTCGACGAGGTTACGCTTGTTGTCAACGAGGCTGTGCGTGTAGTTTGATGCCACGCTGTAGGTCGAGGGCGTATTCTGGTGCCCATCCTCGGCAGCCTTGCCGTCGGCTGCTTTCTTGCCTCGCAGCAGGTAGTTGATGTGCTCGTTGAGGCTCGTGTCCACCGTGGTGGCGGTGTAGCCGTTGACGCCCGCGGACCCCGCCGGCGTGCGCACCACCAAGTAGAAGTTTTCGCTCTTGGGCTCTTCCTTATCAACGGAGAGGGTATAGAACGTGCCCGTCGCGTCGGAAGAAGTGCGCGCGCGGTAGTACGCGCCATCGACCTTGGCGCCAGCCATCTTCGCGAGTTCGGCCTGGCTCTTGTCCTTGACCTCGTCATCGGCGAGCTTGACCCAAGCGCCGTCCTTGTCCTCCTTGGCCTCATCGGCCTTCACGCCCACGGTTTCACTCAGCCACGGCTCGACGTAGGCCTTCTTGCTAGCGTCCACAAACTCGGTGAGTTTGACCGACGCCGCTCCGCCCGCGCCCACCGTGCAGTGGTATTCACGGTTGTTATGAGCAGTGTCCACGAGTGTGAGCTGCGTACCCTCGGGCAGCGTGGCGCCGAAGGTGATGCTCTTGTTGAGCGGGCCCATGGAGCCGCCGGCTTCGAGCAGCGTGTTCCAGCCGTATTCGACCGCCTCGCCCCGAGCGCTGCCATAGGTCCAGGTAAGGTAGCCGGTCATGGTGTCGCCGCTGCTCACAAGCACGTGCTTGTCGTATTTTGTCGCATAGTCGGCAGCCTTGAAGTTCGCACCTTCGGAGTAGGTGGCGGTAAAGTCGATCTCGAGCATGCGCTTAACGATGATGGGCACCTGCACGCGGTAGCTCTGGTCGGCCTCGCTAAAAGTGACCGTGAGCAGCGTGAAGCGGCCCCGCTCGTTGTCCCAGTCGGTACTCGCGCGGAATACCATGGAGCTCGTGCCGTTGTTGAGCACCCTGAGCGTGGGCGTTTGCGAGGCGATTGCGTCCTTGACGAAGGCGCCGTTATCGACAAGCGAGAAGACCTCGGCGGTGGCGGTCACGTGCTTGGCGCTGCCGTTGAGGCGGCGGGCATCGGGAAAGCCGCCGGTAGTCACGATGTTCAGATACTTCTCGACCGTCGTCGTGTCGTTGCCGGGAATCATGAGTACCGGGAAGTCGTTTGCAACCTTCTTGCCCGAAGTAACGTTGTTGGTGTTGAAAGTGGGCCTTGGGCTGTCCGCGCTATAGGTGCTCGTGTTTTGGTACGCGCCGGCATCATTAATGCCGCCGATATTGGTATAGGTGTAGCGGCCGGCAACACTGGTGCCTGCCTCGCTCTGGATGGTCGTCGCGGTGTCAATGGCGACACCGTCGCCAAACAGATAGCGATCAGTGGTGTCGTCGTTGGAGACACGCACCGCCAGCGTGCTCACGGGGCTCGTGGTCACGTATGGGCTTGCAGCCGTAGTAGCGGTATCGTCCGCACCGTAGAGCGTGGTGTCCTTGCCGGGTACGTCGAGCCTGTCGTTGTAGTCTCCGAACGCGATGTAGGTTTTCTTGTTAACGGCGGCCGTATTGGTCGTGTAAACCATCGGTGGCAGGTCGCTCGTGGTCTTGCTGTTGCCAGGCTTTACGTCCACGCCCGCTGCAAAGAGGCCGTACTGATTATCTCTTGTGTCAACCTCGCCCAAGAGCACGCCCTGCTTAACGCCGGATTTGTAGGTGTTGCCGTCCATGAGCACGTTTACCAGATGGAACTGGCCGCGTCCATCGCCCGCAATTCCACCGTTGGAGATTCCGCTAAACGTGGTGTTGGAAACCTTTGTGCTGGTGACATCGATGACGTCGGAACCGCTGTTAATCGCGCCAAGTAGACCGCCGCTCCAGCTGCCATTGATCGCAGCGTTCTCAATTGCGACGTTGTTGCAGGCTATGCCCAAGTTGCTGAAGTAGTAGCCGATAAGCCCGCCTGAACATTGGTAGGTGCCAGCGATGTTGATATTCTTGACGCCGCAGTCCTTGAACCAGTACGCGTTGGAGCCGCTACCACCGCTCGTAACCTTCCCGATCAGGCCGCCCGCATTGCGAATCTTCGAATTCTTTCCGGTCTTATCGCCAATAGTGGCGTTCTCGGTGCCGCCTCCGGCTTCAATGCGCACGTTGCTCATGGAGATAACACCGCTATAGGCGTTTCCGACCACGCCGCCGGCACCCATATTTTTCAATTGTTCTTCCGTCTGCCCCGCAGTCTCTCCGGTGATGAGCACATCGACCTTGGAGATGACCGCCGTGCTCGATGCGGCGGCTACCGTGGTGCCAATATTGGTGTTCACCGATACGTTGCTGGAGGTATAACCGAACACACCGCCCGCACGGCATTCTGAGGCTAGTCCCGTAGCAGTTATGGTCGAGTTCGCGCCAACAGTCTTTTCGCCCACTCCTTCGGCCACGGTTGTCCACATGCCGCACGCCGAGGCAACCGTACCCACGTAGCCGCCAACGTTCTTCTTTCCCGTGACGTTAAGACCAGTGTACGAGCAGTCATAGAGCTGCACCGGAGAGGACACTCCTCCCCCGTAAGTCACAATCGAACCGTTGGCGCCATCGGCGCTGCGGCTCATAACGCCAGCGCTTCCGATGAGGCCACCGGCCGTGCAGCATCCGGCTACGGTACTGCTAGAAATGTCCACGTTTTTGAACACGCCATAGGCGACCTCGCCATAAACTCCTTGGTTCGCAGTTGAGCCCGCAAGGCAGCCGACTCCCACCGAGCCGCTGTTTGTATTGCTCGTCGACGTGGATTGCTCTGCCCCATTGGAAGTTACATAGGCAAGCGAAATGTTGCAGCTCTCGAAGTTGAGATTGCATACGTTTGCATTGCCGTTCTCTTCAATGCTTCCTTTATTGAATTGATTCGAGTAGAACTTGATGGTGCTGAACAAGCCGCCTACGCCTGCAATGTTGTAGTCATCATCGACATACTCGCGCGTATTGTTCTTCACCTTAATCGTCGCGCCGTTGCCGTTGATGGTGGCGATACCCGGGGTGATGAAATCTTTGTCGTTGACCTTCTTGTCGGTCGCGCATGCGTTTGAGTAATAGCGGCCCGAAAGACCCAAGAACCCCGAGCCGTAATCCCTCATATCATAGGGCGCGCCTTGCTCAAACTGCAGATCCATGCCGCAAACGCCCATCGCACACACATAGCCAGTGCGCCAATCGGTTGCATATTTCTTAACCAAGTAAGGCGAGTTAATATCTTGTCCGTCTTTGCCGTCCAGCGGACCTTGGTACCCCTGGTTGCCCGGCGCCTTGAGATCATCGTTGACCGAAGTCGCGAAATCGCTCGCTGCGGCGGCATCGTCGGGTTTTCCGACCGCAGCGTAATTCGCATTGCGAACCTTGCCATACCGCTCATTTCCGAACTTGTATCCCGTCGAGGAGATGGGGCCGTGGACGCTACTGCCCTCATACGCATGCGATCCACGATACGTGCCTCTGCCATCAGTCACGTCGGTATGAGCAGCTCCGGCACCCGCGCCACTGTTGATAATTGCAGACAGCACAAGCAGACCCTGTCGATCTTTAACTGTAGTTTTAGGAGCCTTGTTGTTTTGCTGGCCGGCACCCCAGCTGAATTTCATATACGTATCGGTTGTGGTTATGCAGCCGGTGTCATTCACATCAAGCTCGTTGATCTTGTAGTTAGCGTCTCCGTTCTCAACGGAGCAGCCTTCGCTAAAGGCATAGCCATCAATCACACGACCAACATAAGGATTGTCGTACAGCTGGAAGTTGCCGCCACCTTCGCCACGGCTTTTGAACTTTTCCTTGGTTCCAGCGCGCCAAGATGTCTCCGACATATGGCGGAAGATCACACCGCCGCCCGCAATGGCACCGACGTACCCGCCGATCGGAACAAGATGAGGCTTAGTTCCGCCACCAGCAACCGTAAAGCCAGTTGTAGGGCTATCGGCCGTCGTCCCATTCACGACCACACCATCAATAATGTTATCGCCGCCAAGGATGCAGCCGATAACGCCACCAAAGAACGACGTTGGGACACCGTCGGTATCCTTGGCAGAATAAGTAATCGTCGCCGATGCGTTCACATAGTTGATGTTGAGGTTGCGCACTACGCTGCCATAGCTATAGGGAACCAGGCCGCGAAGCTCGCCGTTGTTGTTTTCAATCTCAATTGTTGCAGTCGAGGCACCCGGCTTGCCAACGATAACACCGCGGAACGGATTGGCCTTGTTGCCAAACCCGCCAAACGACGCCGCGTCTAGAGTGATCTTGTTGTCATTGATTGGCTCAATGCTGTAATACGCGCTTTGCAGATACCGACGCATTGTGTCGTCGGAAAGCACTTCATTGGGATCGGTCTTGTCGCCAATCTTCTTCTCCCACCTCTTCGTGGCGTCGTTCGTCTGCTTATAGACATAGGTAACTTCATTGCCACGGTTGCCGTCATTTCGACGTTGGCAAAGCGTCGATTGGTCCTTTGCGATGGTCACCTCCCAGCCGTCGAGAGCGGTACCATTATTAATGTAGTTCGCAGCGGTATTAAACTCCAATGCCGAAGTGATTGCGTACGGGTCGCCATAGGTACCGCAGCCTGTCACAAAGTTAGGAATACGCTGGTTGACTTTGATTTCGTGGTACTGAACGCCGCTTTCGGTGGCTTTTCCCTTGGCTACATAAGGAAGATAGTCGCTAAACCAAGGCCTTTCGGCATCCGTCGACTCGCCCTTTACCTTTACAAACCCTTCGTTGGTGCCATACGTCGCCTTATCGTAATACCAAAGTTGCTTGCCGGAGTACTCCCCCTTGGCATCGATTTCGCTTCCATATGTCACCTTGCCCGCATCGGCATCGGCCTTAGTAAAGGTATAGTCCGCAGAGCCCGTGCTCGTGCTTCCGTAGCCAAAACTCTCCAGCAGGCTCGCATGGGTGAAGATCGTTTTGTTCTTTTGGCTGGGCAAGCTGATTTGCTCAAACTTCGCCGTCACCTGATCGGAATTTTTTCCCACGCCGAGTCTGCCGAAGAGCGAGGTTGCCGCCGTGGCCCCATTCGCGTAGCTACGGGTTGAAATATTCTTAGCGCTCAGGTTCACGCATGTCTGCATCTCGTTGATAAGCAGAGGAGCGTAACTGGTATTGTCATTCACACCGTCGACCGTCAAGCCGTCGAGTGTCAGACCATCTATCTCGAGCTGCGCCACATTAGTCTCATTGATGGGCCCATAGATACAGCAGCACACAAGTGCACCGGACGAACTTCCCGCATCGTTCACAATAGAGCCCACGGTGCCTGCAAGCGTGACATTTTTAACCTTGAGGCTGCCCGTATGGGTTCCGATGAGAGCGCAGTGCATATTTTCGTGCTGCGTGGCTTCGCTATTCTTTTTGTTGCCTTCTTGCTCAGCTTTAATGTCGGAATAATGGAACGTAATCGTTGCATTATTCACAGTAACCGTTGAGCCCTTCGCGGGATCAGTAGGATAGAAACTGTATCCATCTAAATTGATTTCCACGCCCGCGCTGTTGCTCGTGCCAATATTGTTTCCTTGGAAAATAGCCTGATCTCCCGGAATGATATAGTCCTGAATCGCGCTAGGAGCATACAGGTACGCACACCAAAGTAATAAGTACTCTGCGGAGTCCATCCAATTGTCTTTGCTAGCGTTTTCCGGTTTGTTGCCTACCTCCGCATATGCTTTGTCGAGATTGTAGTAGTAGCGAACAGAACCATTTGTTTGCGGAAAGCTATCAGAAGGATTAGCGGGGGCGATGCGATTTCGATAACTATTATCTCTAGCGGGATCTCCGCTCATGTCCAGCTTTTGGTCCTCGGTATGAAGCGAGACAACCGCATTGCAGCCGTTATCGATCAGATTACTTTCGGGCTTCACGCCATTTGCAAGCCATTCGTCGTATGTCTTTACCTTTGGGGCGGTTATAGACACGTCATCCACAACATAAGCGGTGTCCCACCAAGCCCTGTCCTCCAGATATAGACCGCTGTAGGAAGTCTCGGCACCAAAGCTATTTGAATCGGATGTACTGCCGCGAGCAATAAGAACGCCAAGCGTGGTTGCACTATTAGCGGTGAAGGAAGCGTTGGCCAAATTGATAGCATACTTATTGATGATCCAGTGGCCACTAGCGGCGTATACGAGACCGCCGACCTCGGTAGAGCTATTTGCGGTCACGGTCGTGTTGTTGGAAGTTTTTAGGGCGTAGGTGCTGTCGCTGGTATTCGCAGCAGTATCGCCAATGGTGACGATGGCGTTGCCCCAGCTGTAGCCCAGAAGACCACCGGCGCCGTTGAGCTTGTCGCCGTTCTTGCCCACGGTCATAGCGAATTCACTAAAGCTAAGACCGGTAATGGTAACTTTCTTCTCGTTCGATCCCTGCACAATGCAGCCGATAAGACCGCCGACCTGGGCAATCTTGCCGCCGGCGCAATCGCCGGTTTCGATTGATCCGGCGACTTCGAGGCCCGCAACATTGAATGACGAGCCATAATCGCCCACATAGCCGATGGCGCCGCCAATGCGCATATTGCCGTTAAGCGTTTTAGTTGCAGCGATGGTCGCTTGAGCCCTGCTGTTATCCTTAAACGCAACCGTAGAAGCCGCCAACACGCTTCCCGCAATACCACCAATGTTCACGTCATTTGCAAACGTATCATCGCACACGATATTCGTTTTGCACGTTACGCCAGACAATGACAGGTTGCCGACGATGGCACCCGCAAGCGACCCGGCATCGATAGCCGAACCGTTATCGAACTTCATGGAGCCAGCGATTGTGACGTTGGAAATGGTTGCACCGTTGACGGCCGCGAACAAGCCCAAGCGGCCGTGGCGGTAGATTTTGCCGTTGCCATTGGTCGTGTCATTGCCGTCGAGCACGGCCCCGCCGCGCATGCCGTACGGCTCGCCGACGGCAAGGTTGATTGTGCTGTTGCCATTTGTGCCGTTGCCATTCAACGTTCCCAAGAAAACTTGCGAGCCGTCTGCACGATCCTGCGTGAAACCCGTCAGGCCCGTGTCCTTGAGATTAATAGTGCCGTTCACCGTAATGGTCGCGGACTGCAAGATGTTCGGGTTGTTTTCAGAAACGCCCTCGACCATGGAGTAGTAGCCGTTGGTTTGCCAGGTGATTGCAAGTTTGGCGAAATCCTCAACAGAGGTTAGGGTGTAGGCACCGTTAGCTGCCGTCAGCGAATCCGGCAAGGTCAACTTATGAGTGTCCACATCAAGCTTAATGAAGTCGCCGCCCAGACGAATAACTTCGCCGTAGGTCGCGATGTCGTCCGTCTTCGAGGCAGTATTGCTACGTTTGAAGGTCCAGCCCGCTGCACCCTTGTCAGCGTCAGAGCCATCGCCGACAGCAAAAATCAGCGCGTTGTGGTTCTCGTATACGAGCTGGCCCGTCGTGCTGTTTTCGGCAAAACTTGCGCCCGACAGATCCGTGATGCCGCTGAATTTGATTACAGCATTCCACGCGGAGCCCGCAATTCCCGCGGCACGGTTGCTTTGCGCCTTACCGATAGGATTGTCGCTTGTAAGTTTGAAATCTCGCACGTCAAGGACATTGCGCGTGTCGACAACGCCCACGGCGCCACCGAACTTTCCGGCGTCCGTTCGCGCCGAAGCACCTCCCTTGCACGCAACCGTCACGCCGTCGAGCACAACGGCGACAGGCTGCGGATTGGGAGCTGAGCTATCGCCAACATAGCCAACAACGCCGCCCGCGTCGGACAGCTTGCCCGCAAGTTCAAACTCAATTGAGCACGTTTTCTTATCCGCATCCTTTTGGACCACAAAGGCGCGCAGCGGCTCATCGACGCCTTTTGCCGCCGCGAACACCTTGCCGACAAGGCCGCCGTAGCTGCCGTTGACGCTAACTTCTTCCGGTAAGGCGAGCTTGCTCTTATACGTTCCGCCTTGCACCACGATGTCGCCATTAGAAATATCGGCCACGCCAAAGAGGGCGCCGGCACGCTGTGTTGCGCCAAGCGTCACAAGCTCGCCCAGATCGAACATGTTGGGCTTAACGATAAATCCTTGCGCAAAGCTCACGTCGCCGATGACGCCACCGGAGCAAGCGCTGTCTTTATCGCCGACGTTGCACGCCGGCTTAACCGTTACGCCATCAGCGATGTTGAGCGTGAGGTTGGTGGCCTTACCGATAAGACCGCCCGCCGCGTTTTTACCTGCGACGCTCAGCGCCGAGACATCGATGCCAGTTGGTAGGGCGACGGTGGCACCCTCCCGCGCCTCGCCGATAAGGCCTCCTGCGTTGGCGCCATCGGCTGTCGCGTTGATAGTGGGGGTACCGTCGAGTTTGTCCGGCAGGGCGAGGCCCGCAAGCGTAAGCGATGCTCCTTCGGCAAGGGTGTTCACAAGCAAGCCCATGTTGCCTGCGCTCGATTGCATATCGACCGCCAGGGGGCTGTTCGCGCTTGTCGTGTAGGTGGCATTAAGTGTAAGCGCGCCCGTGACCTCGCCCACAAGCGGCGAGGTGAGCTTGCAGATGTCCTTTTCGGTATCGCTCTTGGGCGTGCCCACGGTAACGGTGGCAGCAAGCGTCTTGTCCGCGCCCGTGACCTTTGCGGCCACTATGGGCTGGGCATCGGTGCCCTTCCAAGTGAGCTTTACGCTGCTGTTATCGTCACTAAGCTCGATGTTGTTGAAGAGCGTCTTGTTGACGGTCAGGGTCCTGTCGCCGAGGTTGAGCGCGCCTTTGAAAGGGTAGGCATCGCTGCCGAAGCCCTGGAATGTGAGGCTACCCAGGCCGTCCACGATCTCCGCGCCGCACACGTCGAAGTCGATGCCGGTCGAGCCACCTTTGGAGATGTTCGCGTTCTGGTAGATGGCGGGATCGGTATTGGAGATGGCGATAAGGTCGGCGTTGGACTCAAAGGTAATGGCCGTGACGGCGTCCGAGTCGTCAGTGATGACATTGCCGTCACCCAACGCGTGCCTGAGGGCCTCGACAGTAGCGATGGTGGGGGCAGTGTTTGCCTGGGCAGCGGCATCCGCGTCCGCGTCATCCGCTTGTTCTTCGTCAGCAGCACCCTCATCGGCAGCCGCATCGTCTTGGGACGCGTCGCCCTCCGCTGGAGCATCGCCGCCGGTGGTTCCATCGGTCGTGGAGTCCTGCGATTCGCCTGCGTTGGTAGAACCGTTGCCGCCCTCGGTGGCTCCCGCATCGGCGCCCGGAGTCGTCGCGGCATCATCAGATGCAGCCTGGTCAGTATCTTGCAGCGCGGTGGCCACGGCATCCTGTACGGAGCGGGCAGTATTGCCCGCGGCGCGCGCGGCAGAGACAGACGCCTCCATAACGGCGTCGAGCTCTTGCGCGAACACCTCTGTGGAAGGCGCGAGCGCCTGGAAAATCATGATCGCAGTCAGGCATGCGGTTGTTATGCGCTTTGCCGTTCTCATCTGGTCCTACCTCGTTCTATCTCATGCCCCGCGTGGGGTCTCAAAATCTATGCTTGCGGATCGCTTCGGCTAGTTCTGTGCGGCCGAACACGTAACGCCAATGGCTTCCCAGCTGGTCGGCTTCGAATCACCCTTCCGGTAAAAGGTGATGATTTCCGAGCCAGGAGATGCGTCGTATGTGATCGAGTTGCCGCTGACGGCTGCTTGCCCATTACCGTTCTTGTGATTCGCCTCAAAGAACGGATCGAGCTCGACCCCGTCTCCCCACATGAGCTTCACCTTGGTCGTAGCACCCGTAACCGTCACGCGATAGTTGTAGGCATCAAAAGCATTGATGCCCAAGTTCTTATCGGTATCCGAGTTCTTGTCGACCCACTCGCCCGAAACGCCCGAAGCCGTCACCTCTGCACGCTCGGAAGGCGCAATCTTGGCAGCGAGCCATTTTAGGTTGGTGCCAGGGCTATTGGAGCCGACCCGGGCCTTAACGGTGAAGGATGCTTTGTTGAGGTCCGCCTTGGAAAACGTAACCTTATAGGTATACATGGTTGCCCTGTTGGCAGGGAAGGAAAGGTCGACCGTGCCGCCCGCCGTCAGCGTGGGCGAACCGCTTATGCTCCAAGCTTTCGTCGTTCCCGTCGCCTTCACGCTCAGCGTCGCGTTAACGTCCTTGTCGTTGACCTTGTTCTTGTCGCCCAGCAGATGGTTGTAAATGCGAAAAGTAAAAGAGCAGTTTTCCCCACTCGTGTCGGCGATGACGCTTCGGACGGCAATACCCTCCTCATTCAGCGTCTCATTCGTGTAGCCCGTAAGCATGTCCGAGGCAAACAGCGCCTGTGACGTGCCCGAGACAGCGACCGACTTAAGAAAGTCGCCCGCCAAAAAGGCCGTGTAGGTAAGGTAGGTGCCCGTCGCAATCGCAACGGCGCACAACAGCACCGCAACTGCCCATAGGCGTTTACGTACTTTGGAAGCAGGGGGCGTCGACTCTGCGCAGCAAGGCTCTGCCTTAGAATCATCAACCTGTGCAAAGTGCTTGCCAGCAGGCCTTGCGATTTCATTTTGCTCTTTCTTGTCTTTTCGCATCTGGCACCCCTCCCTTCTTGTTATTAGTTGCCACTCGTGCCGCGAGCAATTAGATAAACCATGTCGGTCTCTTTGACGTTGGAGGCCGTCTTTCCGTTTACGGTCACAACGCCCGGATTCCATGTGCACTCGATGATGAAGTTCGTGGCGGCGTTGGCCGTTTGGTTCTTATCGCTGTAACCGTCGAGCTGACTCTTTGTGAACTCGTGATACCGGTAGAGCGGGCGCGCGTTTTTCTGAACGCTCTTATAAGTGCCGTACGTTGGATCATTGTCGACAAGCTCTTGAGCCAACGTATTTGCCTTGTCCGCGGAGTTGATAAAGTCGAACTCAATCGAATCCCCCTTGCTCCACGAATACGGCTGATTGAGCCCATCGAGGCCGACCACAGTGCCGCTCGTATTACTCGGATCGTTGACCGTTACTCGGTAGACGTTGATCGTCAGCCCCGTGATATTCGTTGTGTTGGCAACCTGCAGCTCAAACGCTTGACCGCCGGCAGCGGGATCGCCATTGTCGCTCTGTACACAAAACGCGCGACGAATGGTCACGGTACCGTTGTCGTTTTTCACATCGCCCCGTGACTCGTCATACGAAATCTCGATGGGCTCAATGCTTGTCTGGTTGGGACCCATGATCTTGAGCTGCGCGGGCGTTTGGATCTTGCCCACCGTGGACAGACTTTTGCTGCCCACAAACCACGAAAGCGACAAGCCGATGATAAGAACGATTGCCGCCAGCAGTATCAGGACCGCAAGAGCCTGTGCGCGGTGGTTTTCTATCCAATTGCGGGCATCGCCGAGGCGCGTTTGCATAGTGCTCATGAGCTCACGCCCTCCTGAGCGCTAATTCTAAGTTGGATGTATTTGACCTTATTGCCGATCTGCTCGTCGGCATTGTTGTACAGCGCCGAGCAGATGGCGGTGTCGCTGAAGGACATGTCAGCCGAAACCGCAGGAGCGTTGGCAGCACTTGTGCCGTTTGCCGCGCCATAGAAGTAGTTCGCTTTATGGTCGTTCATATCTGTCTGCAGAGCGCCGTAGTCAGACTTTGCGTCGCCCGCCGCCGCAAACAGATTCTTGTAGTAATTCGTGTTGCCGGTAAGGACGAAGTTCTGAAAGTACTCCGGCCATACCCAGTACAGCGTGACGGGAACAGGCTGGTTCGTTGGATTGGCCACATTCCCGTCTTTACAAAATTCTTTCTTTTGAATCGTGATTTGGCTGTTCGTCACACGATTCGAGTAATACCCGTTCTTGCAGCTCGTAAAGAACAGTAAGTGGCCTTTGACCAGGCCAAGGAGCGTCGCTGCCTCGGACGACAGCGTTCCCCCGTCCTCAACAACGCCGGCGCCCGTGACCTTGAGCACGCGCGACAGATTAATCGTTACCCCGTCCAGGTCACTCACCAGCGGCTTCACCGTAAATGTAATCTTGCCGCGAGCGCCCGGGTACAGAGAGCCCGCGGTCTCGTTGTTCAGGTTGGAGCCGAGCGTTACCGTCATGGCGTCGGGCGCATCCAGGCCATCGATGGCATGCTTTTCCTCGGGCGTGCGCTCGGAGCGCTCGTAATAGCCCACGTGCGCGCCGGACTCACCCTCGCCCGCGGCGGTCAGTGTGTACCGATCCGCCTTCGCTCCGATCGTACTCCCCGTGGCGCTCACTCGGTTATTCGCAGCAAACCAGGCCAGGCATGCAAAGATGGCGACGATGGCAGCCAGCACAAACAGACCGCTCACCAGGAAATCCTTCCAGAAATCCTTAAGGGTCCGCACGTGCTCGTCGGCAGCTTGACGGTACTCGGCCGCCGTCTTGTGCTGCTGGAGCTCACTATGTCGGTCCATACCACTCATCGCTTACGTTTGCCCTGCTTGCGGGCTTGCCATCCTTTTCCGCTTGGTCGCGTTTATCCGTTGTTCGCAGGTAGAGAATTCAGGCAGAATACAACACCATACGATAAGGTTAAAGAATAGCATTGACCTGCGGTTTGCTCCACAACGCGAGCCTTAATGATGTCTTAAAAGTCAAACCCTTGGTGCAAGGGGGCAGGTTACTTCGCACCAACATGGTGCAAACAAACCTGGCCCCCTTGCACCAATCCGTGGCACCGGGCAGCGGACACACGGCGTGCCGCCCCTTAACACCCCAACGCGCGAACGGGTATCACGTAGATACCGTCCTCGACCTCGCGGGCGTACTCACCCACCCCCACAATCACGGCCATAAACTCCGGTTCGCGTGTGCGTGAACGAGGATTTCCACAGACCTTCTTGCGAACGCGCTTGAGGCTCTCGACGCCGGCGCTCGCTTTATCTTCACTCACCTTAATCTCAAAGGCGGCCCACCGTCCGTCGGCTAGCTGCACGATAGCATCGCACTCAAGGCCCGAATCGTCGCGATAATAGCGCACGGGCGTGCTATCCAGCAGGTCGAGCGAACGTGCGTAGACCGAAAGGTCGCGTATGACCAAATTCTCAAACACCAGACCAAATGTCTGCCAGTCGGCAAGCAGCGCCTGCGAGGACATACCTAGCAAGGCGCAAGCAAGGCTCGGATCTGCCAGATAGCGCTTGGGCTTGACGGTAAAGCGCCGTTTGTCGCGCGCGGCGGGAACCCAACCGGGAACCTCCTCGAGAATAAACATGCCTTTGAGGGCATCCAAGTACCTGCGCACCTTGGTCTCATCGGCAAACGCTGCGGGTTCCTCCTCGGCACCGAACATATCCATAAGAATCGTTTTATACGTGGTTGCCTGTCCCAGATTGCGCGCGATCGATGCGGAGACTCGACGAGCAATATCGGGGTCGAGACCGACCGCCGGGAAGCTGCTCGAAAACGTGGTGTTGAGATATTCGCGGGCGATGAGCTGGGCGTCAGCCGAAACCATATCGATCGCCTCGGGCCAGCCGCCGCGGCAAGCGGCTTCGACAAGCCCCGGCGTATCGCCATTGCACCGGCAGGGCTCAAAACGATGCTCAAACAAGCCCGCCAGGCTCACCTTGCCGTTGGACTCACCTGTCTCGGCAAGCGTCATGGGGTGCATGCGGACGCGGCCGATGCGGCCGGCTCCACTATGCGCGGGCGCCTCCGCCTTTGAGCCAAACGCAGGCGTGGCGGAACCCGTGAGGATATAGGCGCCGCGCGTACCCCGGGTGCGGTCGACCTCGTGTCTAACGTAGTCCCAAATCTGGGGAACGCGCTGCCACTCATCGATAATATGCGGACGGTCCCCCAGCAACATCATCGCCGGGTCGGCACGCGCGAGGTCGAGATTCTCGTCGACATACGAGGCGGACGCCCCGTGCTCGAGCGCGGCCCACGTCTTGCCGCACCACTTGGTGCCCGCAATCTCGACCGCGCCAAAGACACGAAGGTAGCGCGCGATTTGCGCATCCACGATACGTGGGATGTATCCGTCCCGATGTAGCCTCTCGCCTGCCATGAGCCACCCCCGCAGATTTCCAGTTCCTGCTTTCTAATTCTTCTATTCCACTGTAGCAAATTCGGATTTTCGGGTGGTTGCGATTCGGATTTTCGTGTTCATATAATTCGGATTTTCTGGTGCATGAGATTCGGATTTTCTGAATCCGCTGGTCAGGGGCACCTCTTATCGACAAAAAGGCAGGGAGCACCGATACGGCACTCCCCGCCCACTCAATACGCGATAGCTTTCTCGACTACAGCTCGTTGGCCGCGTGATATGCCGTGCGGATGGCGCTGGCAATGTCGGCGGTGCGCTCGCCCGAGCAGTCGCCCACGCAGGTCACGGGCACCGTCACGCCGTCCAGGTCAAACGCGTTGGCCTTGGAGCCCACGGCCATCACCACGTAATCGCAGGCAATCTTCACCGGCTCCTCGGCGCCGTCCTCGGTGGTGCGAATGGCCTCCACGCCCTCATCGGTAATGGCGGTCAAACGGGTCTTAACATGCTGCTCCACGTTGTGCTCGGCAAAGTCGCTCATAATCAGCGGCAGAATGGTCTCGGACTCGCCCGCGGCAATCTTGTCGAGCATCTCCACGATCGCCACCTCGCAGCCGTGCTGCAGCAGGTACTCGGCAGTCTCGGTGCCCACCAGGCCACCGCCGATAACGGCGACGCGGCCCGTAAGCTCCACCTTGCCCGCCAGCCCGTCCCAGCTCGAGACGACCTTGTCCGAATCGGCACCCGGAACGGGGATGACCACGTCGTGCGCGCCCACGGCCACAATCGCGGCATCGGCGGCGTTGAGGTCCTCGGCGGTAGCGACATGGTTGAGCTCAACCTTCACGCCCAGGTCAGGCAGAATCTTCTTGTAATACTCGACCGAGCGCATGATCTCGTCCTTGCGCGGAGGCGCGGCCGCCAGCACAATCTGGCCGCCCAGATGATCGCTCGCCTCGTAGACGGTCACGTCGTAGCCGCGCTTGGCCGCCACGCGCGCGGCCTCCAGGCCGGCAATACCGCCGCCCACCACGGCGATCTTCTTGTCGCCCTCGCCCGGCTTGATGGCGATGGTCGCCTCGTCGCCGTTCTCGGCATTAAGCACGCACGAGATGTACTTGCGGTTTTGAATCGCGTCGACACAGCCCTTATTGCAGTTGAGGCACTCGCGAATGGGCTCGCCCGTGGCGGCCTTCAGCGCAATGTCGGGGTCGCACATGAGCGAGCGGCCATAGGCGATGATGTCGGCCGCGCCGTCTTCCAGAATCTTCTCGCCGGCCTCGACCGAGACAACACGACCGACGGTTGCCACCGGCACGGAGACCAGGGCCTTGACGCGCTCGGCCACGGGCAGCGTCCAGTTGTAGGGCATGGCGCCCATGGGCGGAATGGTGTCGCCCATGTTGCCGGTGTGATTTGCCTGTGCAACCTGGATCATGTCGATGCCCGCGCCCTCGAGCAGCTTGGCAAACTCGCAGGCCTCGTCGGGCTGCAGGCCGCCCTTACCGCGCGGCGTGCCGTCGGGGTTCTCCATGATCACGGGGAGCTTGTACTCCACCATCAGCTGCGGCGCGGCCTCCTTAATGGCGGCGACGACCTCGAGCGCGTAGCGAACGCGGTTCTCGAACGAGCCACCGTACTCGTCGGTGCGCTGGTTGAGGATGGCCGAGCACAGCGAACCCACCAGGCGGTCGCCGTGGACCTCGATGGCGTCAATGCCGGCCTGCTGCGCGCGGGCGGCCGAGGCGGCGATGGCCTCCTTGATCTGGGTGAGCTGCTCCACACTCGCCTCGTTCACAAAGTGCTGCATGTCGTGGTGCAGCTTGGCATATGCCTGCTTGCGGATCTCGTTGGACTCGGCCATCTTGGCGGCAAAGGTCTCCTCGTCGCCGGCGGCCTTGGCTTCCTGCGCGGCCTTGGCGGCGGCCATGGATCCCATGACCATGCGGCCGACGCCGGGCACGTCGTACTCGGGGTGGAACAGCTGCAGCGCGACCTTGGCACCGTGCTTGTGGACGGCGTCGGCCAGCGCCTTAAACGTGGGGATCTGGGCGTCGGTCGCCAGCTTGGGCGTGGGGCTCGCGGTCATGACGGGAGCGACGTCGCCAATGACGATGTAGCTCACGCCGCCACGGGCCAGGCGCTCGTAAAAAGCCAGGCTGCGCTCGCCAATGGAGCCGTCGCGCTCCTCGTAGCCGGTGGTCAGCGGCGGGAACATAATGCGGTTCTTGAGCTCAAGGGGGCCAACCGTAATGGGCTGGAGCAGTTTGGATGCAGGTGCGGTCATGGACATTCCTCTCTTGTAGGCGCGGCGGCGATGGTGCCGCGTAGTTGTCTAGATGATATGGCATGAGAGCACGACGGCACAACGAAAATCGGCGAATATCAGGTGACGGCAGGTGGATGGGGCGGGACGGCCCGTCGGTTTGTCTCAATCTGTAACAGTTACTCGGCAAAACCCGGGTCTTACTGTTACAGATCAAGACAAACGGGAGCGGTCCGTCGGAAAATCTCGATCTGTAACACTTACAGACCAAAAACGACCCTAGATGTTACAAATCGAGACGAACAAATTCGGTCCGACCAAACATCTCAATCTGTAACATCTAGGCCCACTTTTGGCCCCTACCTGTTACAGATCGGGACAACGGGAACCGTCCCAACAAAATGTCTCGATCTGTAACATCCATCGGCCAAAAACGACCCCAGGTGCTACAGATCAAGACAAACCAAACCCGCCTGCTAGAAAATCTCAATCTGTAACAACAACTCGGCAAAATCCATCCCTCGTGTTACAGATTTAGACAAACAAAGATCGTCCTGCCGAAACATCTCGATCTGTAACACCTAGCCGCCCAAATCGGGTCCAGATGTTACAGATCGAGATTTTGTTTGGGAAGTTGAGAACTGGGTCGAAAACATTGATCCGCAATAACAAAAAAGCTCGCCGGCTAGGCCGACGAGCTGCAAGTTCTTGGTCGCGGGGGCAGGATTTGAACCTACGACCTCCGGGTTATGAGCCCGGCGAGCTACCAGACTGCTCCACCCCGCAATGTCTGGGCGCCTCATGTGCGCAAGAAAGAATATTACGCGGGAGTTCGGTAAACGGCAAGGAAAATCTCGTAGAGCATAATTCCTTCATATTTAAACCCCTCAGCCCATATCACTGTAACCGAATCGCAGCCGAGCGCCGTCGACGGCGCGTATACAATGGTGCGCGTCCTTTTATGCCAACACTGGGAGTAGACATGCTGCTCGCTATCGATATGGGAAACACGCAGACGGCCATGGGTCTGTTTGACGGAGACGAGCTGGTGCAGTCGTGGCGTATGCCCACCGACCGCTCCTATACCGCGGACGAGATCCACGTGCGCCTGATGGGTTTCTTTAAGATGTACGGCCTTTCGCTCGATGCGGTCGACGCGATCGCCTTTGCCGGCGTGGTGCCGCAGCTCTCGCGCGAGTGGCACGCCGTGGCCGACCGCATTGCCGCGGATGCCATCGTCATCGGGCCGCAGACGGCCGCGGTGACCAAGCTGCGCGCGGCGCGCCCCCAGGCCGTGGGTGCCGACCGCGTCGCCAACGCCGTTGCGGCCGAAACTTTCTACGGCGCGCCGGCGATCGTGGTGGACTTTGGCACCGCGACCAATATCGACGTCATCGATGAGGACGGTTATTACATTGGCGGAGCGATCGCGCCGGGCATCCGCATCTCCATGGACGCGCTTGCCGCCCGTGCCGCCAAGCTCGCCAGCGTTCCGCTCGAGGCGCCGGAGCACGCCATCGGCCGCGATACCGAGGAGTGCATCAAGGTCGGCGCCGTGATGGGCGCCGCCGCCATGGCCGAGGGCCTGGTCGCGCGCATGAAGCGCGAGCTGGGCCGCGAGGACGCCACCGTTATCGCCACGGGCGGTCTCGCCGGCATCGTCGCCGATTCGACCGACGCCTTCGACGTGGTCGATGGACAGCTCACCATCAAGGGCATCTGCGAAATCTACCGCCGCACGCAGGAGCTGGGGTAAGGCGGGGCTTAAGTCGAGTACGAGCGGCGAACTAGGCAACGCATCGGTCCTATTCCTCAAAAACGAAAATTTTTCAATTTTGAGGAATAGGACTTTCTGCTACGCCTCGCCGCACAGCCACCTCGCCAGGTCCACGATCTGCACCCCATCGCGGTCCGTGGCCTCATGATGCGTGCGGGCGAGAATCATCTTGGGATACGCATCGCCAATGCTCAGCAGTGGCGAAATCTCGCGTTCAAATGTCTTATCCGAGCTGATGTCGTCGCTCACCTGAATGTAGAGTTTCTCGCTCCGCTTGATTGCTACAAAGTCTATTTCCTTTTTATAGAGTACACCGACGTATACCTCGTATCCGCGGCGCAGCAGCTCGATTGCCACCATGTTCTCGTATACGCGGCCCCAGTCCATATCACGTGTACCAAGAAGCGCATATTTAAACGCATGGTCCGCCAGATAGTACTTCTCGCCGCTCTTAAGGTATTTTTTGCCGCGTATGTCGTACCGACGAACTTTATAGAAGGCAAACGCATCGCACAGGTACCCCATGTACGTGCCGACCGTCTTGTTCGTAATCTTTAGCCCATCCGCATTTAATGCATCAGTAATGTTGCGTGCCGACGTAATGTTGGAAACGTTGTCCATCATGTAATCGGCAATGCGTAGCAGCGCCGATTCGTTTCTCACGTTATGCCGCTGCACGATATCCCTCACGATGAGCGTCTTAAAGACGTTGGAGAGATATTGATAGCGCTGCTCCTGCAGTGGATAAGGGTAAGAGCCGGACATACCGCCGGTTCTCGCGTACTCATCGAAGTCGCGGTCGACCTCGCCCTCATCGCCATAGAGACGATACTCCTCAAACGAGAATGGGAAAACCTCGATCTCGAAGGTGCGCCCCGTAAAGAGCGTCGACAGATCGCTCGACAGCAAAAAGGCATTCGATCCGGTGATGAAGATGTCGTACTGCTCGGATGCATGAAGGCTGTTGATCGCACGCTCAAAACCGTCGCACATCTGAACTTCATCGATAAGCAGAAAGTTTTGCTTGCCGAGCACTCGATGATCTTTTACATAGGCGAGCAACGCGTGATACTCGAGCAGGCTCTCGAACTCATCGAGGTTGTAGTTGATATGGATGACATTCGAATTGGACAGATTTGCCTCCACGTAATCGCGGAGGGCCTCGAGCAATTTTGATTTACCGCTACGGCGGATGCCCGTGATGACTTTGATGTCCGGCACGCCAATAAGGCTCGTCAACGTGTCCATATATGACGTTCTATCGATGAGTTTCATTGGGACCCCCTCGCGGTCTTTTATCGCTATTCCTCAAAATCGAAAAATTTTCAGTTTTGAGGAATAGGATCTGTAACGAATATACCTCGCGAAAGGCCGAGCTGGCTTAATCCTATTCCTCAAAAACGAAAATTTTTCAGTTTTGAGGAATAGGACCGACGCGGCCGTTCTCTCGGGTCACACAGAAGCCCTCCCCGGTGCAGGCCGAAGAGGGCTTCGTTGTCATCGTTATCTTTGAGCGCTGGCGCCCCGCGTTACAGCCCGCGAATCCGTACGGCCTCGGGCGGAAACTCCTGCTCGCCGGCATCGGTCTTGATAGTCGCGCGGCCCCAGATGTCCAGGCCCGCAAACACGCCGACCGCAAGCGGCAGGCCGTTGGGCGACACCGCCGCAACTTGGCGGCCCAGCAGCGGCACCATATCGAAATACTCGCCCAACACGGGGGCCAGCGGACCGGCAGCGCCCTGCGGCGTGTTGGCAACAGCCGCCCAGGCGTCCACGCGGGTCAGCACGGCGGCAGCCAACTCCTCGACCAGCGCTTCGTCGGCCGCATCCACACCGAGCTCGCTCAGCGCCGAACGTTCAATATCCACCGTCACGGCACCGAACATGCCCGCAGCACCGGCGCCGCCGTTGACGGCGACGCGCGCGAACGACGTCTCAAACGCAGGCGCGCCGCACACGATATTGCTCGGCCACTCAATGCCCACCTTGCCGGCAAGGTCCAGGCCCGGCGTCGACGCCGTGCCCACGAGCGCGTCCATCACGCCCATCGCCGCCACAAACGGCAGGCCGTGGAAGGCATGCATGTTCACGTCCGGGCGCACGACCAGCGAAAACGTCAACGACGTCTCGCCCGCGCTCCAAGCGCACCAGCCCGCGGACGCACCCTCGCGGCCCGCGTCGCGCGCGGCGTCAAGCTCGGTGCCAACGGCCACAGCATTCATCTCAATCATCTACATACGCCCCAATTCGCCCACGATATGGCCTACGCGGTCCTCGGGCTCCTTGACCTCGACGCCGTTGTAGCGGAAGAACCGCGCCGGGTCGTGCATCAGATCCTCGAGCGGCACCAGTACAAAGTCGCGCTCGCCAATGAGCGGATGCGGCAGGCGCAGCTTTTTGCCGCCATGGATCTCGCCGTCCATCCACAGCAGGTCCAGGTCGATGGTGCGCGGACCGTTGACCTTGGCCTTCTTGGAGCGGTCGCGCCCCAGCTCAGCCTCGATCTTCATAAGCTCGTCGAGCAGCACCAGCGGCGCCAGCTCGGTCTTGATCTCGATGACGGCGTTGACAAACGCATCTTGGCGCGTCTCGTAGGCCGGCTCGCTCTCGTAGATGCGCGAGCAGTTGGACACGCAGGTGAGCGGAATCTCGGCGATCATGTCGCGTGCGGCGCGGATGTTGTCGCAACGATGCCCCAGGTTGGAGCCCACGGCCACAAACGCACGGCGCGGTTGCGGCTTGGCGACAGCCCAGTAACCGTTCAGGAACTGCGCAAAGCCGGTAACGTCGTGCACGCGCACGATGTTGGCACCGGCCTGGATAGCGCCCAGGCACACGCCAAACGTGGCGGCATCGCGCGCGGCCGCCTCGGTCACGCCCGAGACGGCGCCCACAAAACGCTTGCGCGACACGGCGCACATGAGCGGATAGCCCAGCGACGCCATCTTGGCGGTCTCGCGCTGGATGACGATGTCCTCGTTGGCCGTCTTGCCAAAGCCCGGACCGGGATCGATGCAGATGCGGTCGCGCGACACGCCGGCATGGATGAGCGTGCGGGCCTGGTCGGACAGAAAGCCCATGACGCGGCGCATGATGGGCGCCGAATCGGGCAGGGTAAAGCGGCGGAGCTGAGAGGTGGGCACGTAGGCCTCCTCGCGGCGGGCGCTGCGGCGCATCATGGCGGCCAGGTGGTCATTGGGCTCCAGCGCGGGCTCAGGGGT
>OGPU01000902.1_pt1 | contig 29664 bp, 27 predicted proteins | sample 1552991 | NCBI WGS metagenome assembly OGPU01 (sample SAMEA2580296, study PRJEB22360) | human gut metagenome | biome: human gut; feature: human-associated habitat; material: faeces | place: Denmark | collected 2008/2010 | reverse complement strand
TCCAGCATCTTGATGAACTCGATGATGTTGGTCATGGCGCGGTAGGGCATGGCGGCGGTGATGTCGCCGGCCACGGCGTCCTTCAGGGTGGGCTTGACGTTGGACTGGGCCAGCTCCTTCGCCCAGGTGCGCTTGCCGTCGAGGATGTCGCCGTAGCGCTGCACCATGATGTGGCCTGCGCCCAGCATATTGGTCAGCTCGCCCACCTTCTGGGCATAGGCGATGGGCTGGTTGAAGGGCTCGGTGAAGTTGTGGGAGACGAGGATGGCGAGGTTGGTGTTCTCGCTCTTTTTCTCCTTGAAGCTGTGGCCATTGACCACGGCCAGGTCGTTGTCATAGTTCTCCTGTGCCACGAAGCCGCCGGGGTTCTGGCAGAAGGTGCGGACCTTGTTCTTCCAGGGCTTCGGGTAGCCGATGAGCTTGGACTCATACAGGACCTTGTTCACCTTTTCCATGACCTCGTTGCGGCACTCGACGCGGACACCGATGTCCACGGTGCCGGGCTTGTGGGCGATATGGTGCTCTGCACAAATTTTCTCAAGCCAGTCTGCGCCGCGGCGGCCGGTGCCGATGACCACGGTGTCGCCGTAGACGGCGCGGGGCTCTCCCTCGCCCTGACGCAGCAGCACGCCCTTGCACTCCTCGTTTTCGAGGATGATGTTCTCGCACTCGGTGGAGAAGAGCATCTCCACACCGTTGTCAGCCAGATAGTTCTGGATGGCGAGATAGAGCTGCTGTGCCTTCTCGGTGCCGAGGTGGCGGATGGGGCAGTCCACCAGCTTCAGACCGGCGTGGATGGCGTTCTTGCGGATATCCTTGATGTCCTCGCCGGTGTAGATGCCCTCCACATGGGGGTCAGCGCCGAACTCGAGGTAGATCTTGTCGGTGTAGTCGATGAGCTCCTGCGCAAATTCTTCGCCGATGAGGCTGGGCAGGTCGCCGCCGACCTCATAGGAGAGGCTCAGCTTGCCGTCGGAGAAGGCGCCTGCACCGGAGAAGCCGGTGGTGATGGCGCAGGTGGGACGGCAGTTGACGCAGTGGCCGATCTCGGCCTTGGGGCAGTGGCGCTTTTCCACCGGCTTGCCTTTTTCCACCAGCAGGATGTGCTTCTTGCTGCCGCGGCGCAGCAGCTCCACAGCGGTGAAGATGCCGGCAGGACCGGCACCAACGATGATGAGATCGTACTTTTCCATAACTCTTTTTATCCTTTATGTTGAATTGATTTTGGGTTTCGTTTTTCAGCAGAGGATTAGCCTTTCGCCTATCGGGAGCAGACGGAGAGGGCAAGCCCGCTAACGTTATTTGTTCTCCTGCTCCACCTCGGCGCTCTCATCCACATAGTCGAGCTCCACAGCGGTGGACTCCACATCTGCGTGGGAGACATCCGGGGCGATGACGCCGTCGCCGTTCAGATCCTGGCCGGTAATGGCTTCCAGCATGGACTGGGTCTCCGGATGCAGCTTTATAAAGCGCCGGACGGCCAGCATGGTGTACAGGGCGCTCAGCAGGTTCAGTGCGCCTTCCAGGATGAGGATGAGGCCGATGGCCATCACCAGCGTTTCCATGGTGCCGAAGGGGTCCACCACCATCACGATGCCCAGCACGACGCTGAGCACGGCCAGCAGCAGAAAGACTTTCCAGCTCGAATACTCGCACCGGCGCAGCTCGAGAGCGTTCTGGATGCGGCCCAGACTGTCAAAGATGACGAACAGGCCGAACACGATGGGCAGCACCCGCACCACCACGTCGCTGCGGATGATGAGGAATGCGCCCAGCGCCAGACAGACAAGCCCCGAGATGAGGGTGAGCTGGCTCTGGAACACGCCGCGCTCTACGACAAAATACCGCACCAGCTGCACTGCCGCGCAGGCCAGCACCACGCCGCCCAGCGCGTAGCAGACCACGTTGAGGGCCGTGCCAGGCACCATCAGCAGGAAGATGCCCAGCGCCAGATAGAGCAGGCTCATGAGGATAAGGTTCCACTTCAGCTTTTTTGCCATAGAGTTCACGTTCCTTTCAGGTTATACGGCCGCGTCCTGCTTTTCGGAGAGCGGGACGATGACGGTACGGTTGATGCGGGCCATGAAAACGAGGCTCAGCGCAAGGCTGACCACCTCCGCGATGATGAAGGCCCACCAGACCATGTTCACCTCGCCGGTGCGGCTCAACAGCCATGCAGCGGGGATGAGCACCACCAGCTGACGGCAGATGGAGACGGTCAGGCTGAACACGCCGTTGCCCAGCGCCTGGAACACCGAGCTCAGCACGATGCCGGCACCCGCCAGCAGGAAGTGGGGGCAGATGATGCGCAGCGCCGGGACGCCGATGGCCAGCATGGCGTCGCTGGCGGCAAAGAGGCCCAGCAGCTTATCCGGCAGGAACTGGAAGATGCAGAAGCCCACCAGCATGATGCACTCGGCGTAGAAGACTGCGAGGCGGATGGTCTTTTTGACCCGCTCCGGCTTCCGTGCGCCGTAGTTGTAGCTGATGATGGGGACCATGCCGTTGTTCATGCCGAAGATGGGCATGAACACGAAGCTCTGCAGCTTGAAGTAGACGCCGAAGACGGCGACAGCCGTGGCCGAGAAGGCCATCAGGATCTGGTTCATGAAGAAGGTCATCACGCTGCCCACGCACTGCATGGCGATGCTGGGCAGGCCGACGGTGTAGATGCGGCCGATGGCCTTTGCGCTGGGCCGGAAGCCCCGGAAGCTGATCTGGATGTCGGGGTTCTTATTGAGGTTGAAGTACAGCGTCATGCCCGCGCCGCAGAACTGGCCGATGACGGTGGCCGCGGCAGCGCCGGTGGTGCCGGACAGGGCCTCGCCGCAGTAGCCGAAGATGAAGATGGGGTCGAGAACGATGTTCACGACAGCGCCCACCAGCTGGCTTATCATGCTCAGATGGGTGCGGCCGGTGGCGGCCAGCAGCTTCTCGCCCATGGTCTGGGTAAAGAGGCCGAGGCTGAGCACGCAGCAGAGCTGCAGATACTGGATGCCCTGCCGGGCGATGTCCATGTCCGAAGTCTGTGCGTAAAAGTAGGGTTTCATGCAGGTGAGGCCGATGATGAGGAAGACGGCGTAGCTGCACAGGGACAGGAAGATGCCGTTCTCGGCGGTCTTATTGGCCCGTTCCTGGTTCTTTTCGCCGAGGCTCTTGGACAGCAGGGCGTTGACGCCCACGCCGGTGCCGACGCCCACGGCGATCATGACGTTCTGCAAAGAGAACGCCAGCGAAACGGCGGTCAGGGCGCTCTCGCTGACGTGGGACACGAAAATCGAGTCTACCACGTTGTAGAGGGCCTGCACCAGCATGGATACCATCATCGGCACGCTGAGCTTGATGAGCAGAGGGTTGATGTCCATGGTACCCATGATGTTTTCCCGCTCACCGGCGGGAGAGGATAAGGACTGCTTGTTTTCCACGATTTCTCCTTTTGATGTTGATGACTTGGGAATGCAGAGTTCTTCTATGCCGCAAACGTGGGCAGAGCGCAAAAGCACCCCACCCACGCAGCATCATTATTTATTTTGCCCCTTCCGGGGCGGCGGGCATCAGCCCTCCATGGCCTTCTCCTTGGCCTCTGCGGCGGCAAGGATCATCTGCACACAGGCGTCATGGCCCAGTGCAGCGTTGATGGCAAGGTCATAGTTGTGGGCGTCGCCCCAGCGGTTCTGGGTGTAGTAGTTGTAGTAGGCGGCACGGTTGCGGTCGGTCTTGTCGATCTCGTCCTTGATGCCCTTTTCGTCCTTGGCCTGCAGCATGTTGTTCTCCTTGCCGTAAGCCAGACGCCACTCCTTGGGGGCGTAGACGAAGACGCGCAGCACGTCTTTGCGGTCGCGCAGGACGTAGTCGCCGCAGCGGCCCACGATGACGCAGGGGCCTTCGTCGGCCAGCTGCTTGATGATGCGGCTCTGAAGGATGAAGACCTGATCGCCCAGCGGAAGGTCATTGCCCATCGTATACAGGCTGTACAGCAGGCTGTGGGTGTGCCGCTTTTCGCTGGCGGCCACGGCCTCCTCGGACAGTCCGGAATTCTTGGCGGCCATCGTGATCAGTTCCTTGTCGTAGAGTTTGATGCCCAGTGCGCGTGCCACGTCCTTGGCGATGTAGCGTCCGCCGGTGCAGTACTCGCGGCCCAAAGTGATGATCGTCTTTGCCATAATATGTTCCTCCCATGTTGATGATTTATCCCAAAAAGCTCTTGGCTGTGCTGCCTCTCAGGAGACAGAAGGCTCAGTGCTTTGGTTTGTTTCCGATAGCGGCAGCGTGGGCGGCGGAGGGGCTGGCAGGCGCACCTCTGCAAACTGCATGGTGCCGGTCTGGTCCACGATGTAAACGCTGCACCGCCCGCCTGCGTCGGTCTGCTCGGGCGGGAAGCGGAAGCCGCCTGTCCGTGTCCGCTCCATCCGCCGGAAGGTGCGGTGGGCTGTGGTGGCGTGGGCTACTCCGTCGTGAGGGCTGCAGGCCGCCCAGCCGGAAAATTCTGCCGGGAGCAGCTGCCGCTGGCCCTTCTGGGCCAGATACCAGCAGTCATCCTCGGCGCTGTACACAAAGTCGCAGGAGACCCGCCGGGGGCGGTTGGCCTCGGTGTCCCGGGGCTTGGGGCGGAGGGCGATGGCCCGCCCGGTGAAGTAGCGGGCAAAATCCGTCACTGCCATCGTGCAGTTCACGGCCCCGTCGCTGTCGGCGGTGGGGTCGTTGAGCAGGACATAATCGGCGAGGACCGCGTCATCGTGGCCGAAGCCCCGCAGACCCATCCAGACTCCGATGGGGTCCCGCTGGCCCCGGATGCGGCGCTCGATGCGCACGGCTACGGAACAGCCGTCGTGTATCTGCTCCCGCAGGTCCTGCAGGTCCATCCACGCCTGCCAGCAGGGAAAACCGCAGCAGCCCGCTGCCGCGGCGGCGAAAGCGCCGTTGCTGGTGCTGCCGGTGGTCTTGTCCTCCATGACGTAGGCCACCTCTTCGGGCAGGATGTCCTCGCCCCAGCGGTTCATCAGGGCCGCCATCACCAGCGGAAGGTCCATGTCCCGGCCAAAGCTGGGGTCATGGGCCGAGAGGCAGTATTCCGGTAAGTACAGGCGGCGGTTGATGGGGTGGCCGCTCTGCTTATCCCACGCAAGGGGGCGGACCGCCGCCGCCAGCAGCCGGAGCGCCGGGGTGACTTTATCGTCGTTGGTCGAAAGATTGACCTGAAGCTGGACGCCGGTGCCGCCGCCGGGCAGCGCCACCGTCACGGTGTCGCCCATCAGGAAGATGAGGCCGTCGTCGCTGTGGGTGCTGATGCTGGCCCGGGGGTAATCCGGCGCCCACTTGCCAAAGCTCATCCAGCCCGTCCAGCTGCCGCCTGCGTAGACGCGGCAGCGCACCTCCACCATCGTGTTCTGGGGCGCGTGGGCGTTCCAGCTGACGTTCAGGTTGCAGAAGGCCGGCATGGCGAACTCGGGCGTCGTGTAGCTGCCGTATTGCAGGTACCGCCCGGCCACGCTGTCCAGCACGACGCTGCCGTTGTCCAGCGCTACATTATCGAGCTGTCCGCGGGAAAATGTCTCCGTGCCCTGCAGCACCAGATTGTTCCGCTGTTCCATTGCACGCATCCCCTTTCCGCGTCGGTGTGTCGTTTATTCCTCGTCGTCGCTGCGCTCCTCGGCCATCTCGGCTTCATACTCGGCGTCGTGGAGCTTGCGGATGTTCTCCTCGATGTGGAACACCCGGTCGAGGTCGCCGTAGACGATCTGGCTGGTGATCTCCACCTGGAACCAGAAGCCGAACACCAGCATGAGCAGCAGGCCCAGCGGCATACAGAGGATGACGAGGCCCCAGAACAGTACCGTCACGAGAGACGCAGCCAGTGCGTGGGGCAGGAAAGCGATCATGCAGTTGACGCTGTTCTTGAGCGTCTGGCCGAAAGGCTGGTCCAGCAGGACCACCTGGGGCCACATGTAGGAGAACAGCATGTGGAAGATGACGAGGTTGAGCACCGTGGCCACCCACATGCCTACGCCGACGTTGGTGCCGTGGTAGAGCAGGTTGAAGCAGAAGTACACGAGGAAGATCTGCACCGTGACCACGACGCAGTAGAGCACGCCCGGCAGGATGCTGGCTTTGAAGTTCTGCTTGAAAGCCTTGCGGTAGGTGGTCCACCAGTAACCGGCCTCATCGCGCAGAGCGCGCAGAACGGTGTCGTACATGCCTGCCAGCACCGGACCGGCCAGGATGCCGCCCACGGCGGCGCTGAGCACCATGACGGGCAGGCTGTTCATCAGGAAGCCGATGTACACCAGACAGATGACGGGCAGAAAGCCCAGACAGGTGAGCAGGTTTGCAAGGAACATCCCGCTCATATCCCGGCCCACCAGTTCGAAGAAGCGGCCTACGCCGGTCTTGCGGGGGGCGTCCTTTTCGACGCCCGGCCCGGACTTGAAATCGTTTGCAGAAGGGAACAGACTCATGTTGTGTGAATATCCTCTCTCGCTGTCCCGAAAGACGGCTTACATTGCGCAGCACGGTTTTGGCAGGAAACGCCATTGTGCTGGCTTTCTGATTATAAATATACCCGGATTTTGTGGATTTTGCAAGCCGCAAAGCCCTCTAAATGTAAAAAAAGTATTTCCTCTCCCTTTTTGGGGCGGAGTGTGATACAATAGAAACGGCTTTTTGAGCCAGAAGGAGGTATCGCTCTGTGAGCATTTTCCGCACCATTGCGTTATTCGTTTATCTGTTCGGGTACATGATCGTCCATTACAGTGTGCTGTGCAAAGCCGAGCGTGCGCTGGCCGCAGGCGACACCGAGACGGTGCGCCAGCTGGTAAAAAAGCACATCCCCCATTGGAGCAAAGGCATCCTGAACGTCACTGGCGTCCGGCTCAGCGTCGAGGGACTGGACAACATCCCGAAGGATGGCCCCTGCGTCTTTGTGGCGAACCACCGCAGTTATTATGACATCCCGCTGCTGCTGGCCGGCCTCGATGAGCCCTACGGCATCCTCGCCAAGGAAGAGCTGGGAAAAATTCCTCTGCTCAACCGCTGGATGAAGCTGCTGGGCTGCGTTTTCGTCCAGCGCGACGATGTCCGCGCCTCGGTGCGCGCGTTGAACGACGCCACCGCCATCGTGGAGAGCGGCAGGAGCTTCATCATCTTCCCTGAAGGCACCCGCTACAAGGGCGAAGAGGGCGGCGCCGGTGAGTTCAAGGCCGGTGCCTTCCGCATTGCGGTCAAGACCGGCGCGCCGGTGGTGCCGGTGGCCATCTCCGGCGCACGGGGCCTGTTCGAGGCCCACGGCAACCGTGCCATCCCCGGAACGGTACACGTCCGGGTGCTGCCGCCCATCCAGACGGCAGACATGAGCCGGGCCGAGCAGAAGCAGCTGCCTGACGCCGTCCGCCAGACCATTCTGGCAGAGTTATAACTTTTTTGGAGGACACTGCCTCATGGCAAGCTACCGTTACGAGCGCGACATCGACCCGAAAGACATTGCCCCTCGCAAGGAAAGACAGTACACCCGCAAGGAGCGCTGGGCCAACTGGTGGGACTATAACCTGAAATGGGTCATCATCATCGGCATCGCCGCGGCTTTTGTGGCCTACAACTTCATCGGACAGTATTTCTTTGTCACCAAGCCCGATTATAACGTGGCCGTGGTGGCCCCCTACTATCTGCCCGAGGACACCGTGAACGCTTTGCAGGATGCACTGGCCGCCTACGGCGAAGACCGCAACGGCGACGGCAAGGTGGTCGTGACCCTCAACGTCTACACTCTCGACTACTCCGACACTGAGACCCAGACCGAGAGTGCCGCCTATCTGACCATGGCTGGAACTACCAAGCTGGCCACCGATGTACAGGGCGGCCTCAGCTCTGTCTTTCTGCTCTGGGACCCGGCGGGCTTTGAAGAAAGCACCGGCTCGCTGCGGTATCTTGATGGCACTTTGCCCGCCGCCGACAGCGACGAGGACTGGTGGAACATGGTGTACAAGTGGGATGACTGCCCGGTCCTAGCTGGCCTCGACCTCGGTGATTACGGCCCCGACACCACCCAGAGCAGGAGTGGTTCCAGTCAGGAGTATATGTCCCAGTTCTATGTGGGAATGCGGGGTGCGTGGAACAGCGGCACTGCTGATAACCTCGCAGGAGGCGAAGAATTCTGGCAGAAGCTGACCGAAGGCGCTGCCTCCACGGCAACCCCGGAGGACTGAGCCATGCGGTACCGTGTTCTCTCCAAGGGGAAGGCAAAGCATCTCAGCATCCCTGAAAAGCCTGCCGAAAAAACTGCATCTCTGAAGGCTGCCGACCTCGACAACCCCTATGGCCGGGTGTTCGGCACCCCCCGCAGCAGGGAAGACCTGCGCAAATAAGCAAGAACGCCCTCTCCGGCAATGTCGGAGGGGGCGTTTTGGTTGCAATCTCTTCGCGTTGACGGCCCTGGATTTGAAATATTATCTGCCCTCAAAGAGAGCCGGGCTTGTTGTTTCCTCATCCGGGTTATGGTATACTTACTAAGTATCATCGCTGTAAGAACTGAAACTTTACCCAAAGGATGTGGAAAGATGGACACACTGGAACAAGCCCGCGCCGAGATCGACGCGGTGGACGCGCAGCTAGCCGCCCTGTTTGAGCGGCGGATGGCCGCTGTGCTCAGCGTCGCCCAATACAAACAGGCCCACGGCCTGCCGATTTTTGACGCCGCGCGGGAGGCGGTGGTGCTGGAAAAGGCTGCGGCCCGCATCCAGAACGCTGCCCTCCGGCCTTACTATAAAGACCATGTCCAGAACATGATGGATGTCGCCAAGCAGTACGAAGCTGAGGTGCTGGGCCGGAACCGCGCCGCCTATCAGGGGGTGGAAGGCGCTTTCGCCCACATCGCGCTGCGGGCGCTCTTCCCCCACGCGGAGGCCGTCAGCTACCCGACGTGGGACGAGGTGTTCGATGCCGTCAGCCGGGGCGACACCGCCCACGGCGTTGTGCCGTTTGAGAACAGCCACGCAGGCGATGTCTCCGCTGTCCTCGACTTGTGCTACAACCACCCCGAGCTGTGGGTGGTGGACGTCTACGACCTGCCCATCTCCCAGAACCTGCTCGTCCTGCCCGGCACCCAGCTGGCCCAGCTCAGGCACGTTTACAGCCATCAGCAGGCCATCGCCCAGAGTGAGACGTTCTTAAAGCAGTTCCGTCTGCCCGCCACGGCCATGCCCAACACGGCCATGGCCGCAAAGTTCGTGGCCGAGTCGGGCGACCCGTCCAAAGCCGCCATCGCCAGCGCCGAGACAGCCGCCCTCTACGGGCTGGAAGTCCTCGTCCCCAGCATCAACACCGACGGCGACAACACCACCCGCTTCATCGTCCTCAGCCGCGAAAAGCCCACCGCGGGCAACCGCTTCTCGCTGCTGTTCACACTGGACAACAAACCCGGCAAGCTGGCTGAGGTCATCCAGGTCATTGGCCGCTTCGGCTACGACATGGAGTCCATCAAGAGCCGTCCGCTGCCCCATGTCCCCTTTGATTATTATTTTTACGTCGAGCTGGTGGGCGACCCCTCCGCCGACAAGACCGCCGCGCTGCTGCGTGAGCTGGACCATACCTGCCGCACGGTGCGGCTGTTAGGAGTGTATACAAAATGAGTGGATTTATCGGCACCAAGCTCACCATGAATCTGGGCGAGCGCAGCTATGACATCATCCTGAAAAACGGCGCACTGGAAAATCTGTACCAGTTTGCCCGCCTCGACCGCCGGGTGGCGGTGGTGACGGACGCAGGCGTTCCCGCCGAGTACGCACAGCGTGTGGCCGACCAGTGCCGCGACGCAAAAATTATTACTGTCCCGCAGGGCGAGGCCAGCAAGAGCATGAAGATCCTCGAAAGCGTCCTGCGCCAGATGCTGGAGTTCAACATGGGCCGCGGCGACCTCGTCATCGCCGTCGGCGGCGGCGTCGTGGGCGATCTGGCGGGTTTTGCCGCTTCCGTCTATATGCGCGGCATCGACTTCATCAACTGCCCCACCACCACCCTCTCGATGATCGATTCCTCTATCGGCGGCAAGACCGCTGTGGATCTGGGGGAGACGAAGAACATCGTCGGTTCCTTCTGGCAGCCCAAGCTGGTCATCGTAGACCCCAGCACCCTCGCCACCCTGCCCCGCCGCCAGTACATCAACGGTCTGGCCGAGTCGGTGAAGGCCAGTCTGCTGGCCGACCCGGAACTGTTCGCCATCTTTGAAAAGGGCGACATCGACGAGCAGATCGGCGAGATCATCTACCGCAGCCTCCGTTTCAAAAAGAGCATCGTCGAGCAGGACGAGACGGAGCATGGAATGCGCAAGGCCCTCAATTTCGGCCACACCATCGGCCACGGCATCGAGGCCGTCAAGGGCGTCAAGGGACGCCGCACCGTGGGCCTCTACCACGGCGAGTGCGTGGCTCTGGGGATGCTGCCGATGATCGAGTCCAAGGCACTGCAGAAGCGCGTCCGTGCGGTCTACCGCCGTCTGGGCCTGCCCCTGCGTACCGCCTACAATAAGGACAAGGTCTACGCCGAGATGCTCCACGACAAAAAGGCACAGGGCGGCCAGATCACCGTCATCAAGGTGCCGGGGCTGGGCTGCTGGCGCGCGGAGACCATCCCGGTGGAGGGTCTGCGCCCCCTGCTGGGCATGGAGGACTAAAGCCATGAAAAACACCTTTGGCAGCGCATTGGCGCTGACCATCTTCGGCGAGAGCCACGGCAGGGCCATCGGCGGTGTGCTGGACGGCATGGCCGCTGGTGTGCCGGTGGATGAGGAATTCATTGCCGCCTGCATGGATAAGCGCCGCGCCCGGGGCGACGGGCTTTCGACGCCCCGCGTGGAGGCTGATAACGTACAGCTGCTCTCCGGTGTCGTGAACGGTCACACCACCGGCACGGCCATCGCCCTGATGATCGAGAACCAGAACACCCGCAGCGGCGACTACGCCAAGACGGCTGACCTTCTCCGCCCCGGCCACGCGGACTATACCGCCTACGCCAAATACCACGGCTTTCAGGACGCCCGGGGCGGTGGACACTTTTCGGGCCGCATCACTGCCGCGCTGGTGGCAGGTGGTGCCATCGTGCTGGGTGCGCTGAACCGCGCCGGCATCGACATCACCACCCACATCGCCCGCTGTGCCGGCATTTCCGATACGCCCTTTGCGCTGGACGATGCCGCCGCACTGGCCGCTCAGGTGAGCGTGCTGGAAAGCAGGGACGAGGGCTTCGCCCTGCTGGATGCTTCCGTCGAAGAGCCGATGAAAACGGCCATCCGTGCCGCCGGTTCGGAGGGCGACAGCGTGGGCGGCATCCTTGAAACAGCCATTCTCGGCCTGCCCGCCGGTGTGGGCGAGCCGTATTTTGACAGCGTGGAGAGCCTTATTTCCCACATGGCGTTTTCGGTGCCTGCCGTGAAGGGCATTGAGTTCGGCACCGGCTTCGGCTTCGCCGACCTGAAAGGCTCTGAGGCCAACGATGCCTTCCGCATGAAGGGCGATTCGGTGGTCACGGCCACCAACCACAACGCGGGCATCAACGGCGGCATCACCAACGGAATGCCTGTCGTCTTCCGCACCGCTGTCAAGCCGACGCCCAGCATCTACAAAGAGCAGGAGACGGTGGATTACATTGCAAAGCAGGACGCGCCCCTCTCCATTCAGGGCCGTCATGACCCCTGCATCGTGCCTCGCGCCGCCATCGTCCAGACCTGCGCCGCCGCGCTGGCTGTGGGCGATTTGATGACCGCCCGCTATGGCACCGCATGGATGGAGCGGCCCACCAGCTACCGCAGGGAGGGACTGTGATGGAATACGGACTCATCGGCTCGAAACTGGGCCATTCCTACTCGAAGATCATCCATGAAATGCTCTGCGGCTACCACTACGACCTCTGCCCGCTTCCCACCGAAGAGGAGGCCCGGGCTTTCCTGACCAGGCGGCAGTTCAAGGCCATCAATGTCACCATCCCCTATAAGCGGCTGGTGATGGAATACTGCACCTACATCGACCCCCGTGCCAAGGCCATCGGCGCGGTGAACACTGTGGTCAACAAGAACGGTCTGCTCTACGGCTACAACACCGATTATCTCGGCTTTGCCCACCTGTGCGACGCCCACGGCGTCGATTTTGCAGGCAAAACCGTCCTCATCCTCGGCACCGGCGGCACCCACAACACCACCAGCGCCGTCGCCCGCGACAAGGGTGCGGCCAGAGTGCTCACCGTCAGCCGGACGCCGGACGCCGCCAAAGGCCAGCTCTCCTATGAAGAGGCTGTGTTCAGCGGCGCACACATCGTCATCAACACCACCCCCGCCGGAATGTACCCCAACGTGGGCGTGTGCAGTCTGGACGTGGCAAAAATGCCCGGGCTGGAAGCTGTACTGGACGTGGTGTACAACCCCGATAAGACAGAACTCATCCTCCGGGCCGAAGAGGCCGGGGTCCCGGTGGCTGTGGGCGGCCTCGAGATGCTGGTGGCGCAGGCCGTGTACGCCGCCGAATACTTCCTCAGCCGAAAGTTCGACGACGCAGCAGGGGAGATCGGCCGCATTACTGCCGCACTCCGCCGCGATATGCTCAACGTGGCCCTCATCGGAATGCCCTCCAGCGGAAAATCTACCGTGGGCCGTGCATTGGCCGAAAAGCTGGGCAAAAAGTTCATCGACCTCGACGAGGAGATCGTCAAGGTTGATGGCCGCAGCATCCCCGACATCTTCGCCGCCGAGGGCGAGGACGGCTTCCGTGCGAAGGAATCCGCCCAGACCGCCCGCTTTGCCAAAGAGGGACGACAGCTGCTCTCCTGCGGCGGCGGCATCATCAAGCGGGGCGAGAATCTGCGGGCGCTGCATCAGAACGGCGTCGTGCTCTTCCTCGACCGGCCCCTGGATGCGCTGACGGTGGGCGGCGGACGTCCGCTCTCGTCCAGCACCGAGGCGCTGAAAAAGATGGAGGCGGAGCGCCGCCCCCTGTATCTCGCGGCGGCAGACGCCGTTATCCCGAACAGCGGCACGGTGGAAGACGCCGTGACCGCCGCAATGGAGGCACTGGATGAAATTTTTAGTCATTAACGGCCCCAACCTCAACATGATGCACTTCACCGAGCCGGGCGTGGCCGGTCAGCTGGATTATAACGGTCTGCTGGATTACCTCGAGCTGTGCTGCACCCAGATGGGCATGGAAGTGGAATTTTTCCAGTCCAACCACGAGGGCGACCTCATCGACGAGATCCAGTCTGCCGCAGGCCGGGCCGACGGCATCATCCTGAACCCCGGCGGCTACGCCCACTACAGCGTCGCCATCCTCGACGCGCTGCGCCTCTGCGGCGTGCCTGCCGTGGAAGTGCTGCTCAGTGAGCCCGACGAGCACGAGCCCTTCCGCAAGACGGACATCGTCTCGTTCGGCTGTCAGGGCCACTTCATCGGCGAGGGCATCAGCGGCTATCTCCACGCTGCCGCCTATCTGGCCCAGCTGCTGCGGCTGGACGGCAGTGCGCACACCCATTTAGTGATGTAAAAATCGACTCTCTTCTGCTGGAAAGCGGAGCAAAGAGGGCGTGGAAAAGAAGGATAGAAAGGAAAAATTTTATGATCATCTCCACCAAAAAGGGTACCCCGAAGGAAGAACTCGAGAAAATCGTTGACCGCTTCGAAAAGCAGGGCCTCGACGTCACCCTCATCACCGGCAAGGACTACAATGTCTTCGGCCTCGTGGGCGATACCACCAAGATCGACGAGCGCGACGTCCTCGCCAACCCCTGGATCGACAACGTGACCCGTGTTTCTGCCCCCTATAAGCGTGCCAACCGCCTTTTCCACCCGGCAGATTCCGTCATCGACTGCGGCGGCGTGAAGATCGGCGGCAAGGAGAAGATCGCTGTCATGGCCGGCCCCTGCAGCATCGAGAGCGAAGAGCAGGCCCTCCGCATCGCACAGGGCGTCAAGGCCGGCGGTGCGACCCTCTTCCGCGGCGGCGCTTACAAGCCCCGCACCTCTCCCTACTCCTTCCAGGGCCTCGAGACTGAGGGCATCCTTGACATGGTAAAGGCCCGCGAGGCCACCGGTATGCCCATCGTCTCCGAGCTGATGAGCGAGGAACGCATCCCTGAGTTCGAGGAATATGTGGACGTGGTGCAGATCGGCGCCCGCAATATGCAGAACTTCCAGCTGCTCAAGGCTGTGGGCAAGATGCACAAGCCCGTTCTGCTCAAGCGCGGCCTCTGCAACACCATCGAAGAGTGGATCATGAGCGCCGAGTACATCATGGCCGGAGGCAATGAGCAGGTCATCCTCTGTGAGCGCGGTATCCGCACCTTCGAGAAGTACACCCGCAACACCCTCGACCTCTCCGCTGTGCCTATCATCCACGAGAAGACCCATCTGCCCGTCATCGTGGACCCCAGCCACGCCACCGGCAAGGCAAACCTTGTGGAGCCCATGATGATCGCCGCTGTCGCCGCCGGTGCCGACGGCCTTGAGGTGGAAGTCCACTACGACCCCCGCCACGCATGGAGCGACGGCGCACAGTGCCTGACCCCCGACGCCTTTGCGCAGGCTATGGCAAAGTGCCGTCAGGTCGCATGGGCTATTGGCCGGGATATGTGATATGAATGCTACGATAAAACGCGCCCCCGGCGGCATCGGCGGCACCATCACCGCGCCGCCCAGCAAGAGCATGGCGCACCGTGCGGTGCTCTGCTCGGCGCTGGCCGAGGGTGCTTCCCACATCGAAAACCTTGAATTCAGCAAGGATATTTCTGCCACCCTCTCTGCCGCCGGGCAGCTCTGCGCCAAAGTGCGCACCGGTGCGGATCGTGCCGTCGTGGAGGGTCTGGGGAGCTTTCTGCCCGTCAGCGCTCCGGTGGACTGCTGTGAGAGTGGAAGTACCCTGCGCTTTCTCATCCCCATTGCCAGCCTCACCGGGCAGAAAGTGACCTTTGTTGGCCGCGGACGGCTGATGGAACGCCCTCAGACAGTATACGAGAAGTTGTATCGGGAACAGTCTCTCCGATTTGAACAGTCTTCGGCGGGCCTGACCGTCGAAGGAACTCTGAAAAGCAGCGAATACGAGCTGGCGGGCAACGTGTCCAGCCAGTTCATCAGCGGATTGCTGTTTGCCCTGCCGCTGCTGGCAGGCGACAGCACCCTCCACCTTATCCCGCCGGTAGAGAGCCGCAGTTATATCGAGATGACCCGGGCGGCCCAGCGCCGTTTCGGCGTCGAGAGCCGCTGGCAGGACGAAAACACCCTCTTCATCCCGGGCGGGCAGAAATACCGGCCTTGCGATTACACCGTGGAGGGCGATTACAGCCAGGCGGCATTCCCGGCGGTGCTGGGAGCGGTGCAGGGCGGCGTGACCCTCAAAGGATTATCCGCCGACACCCTGCAGGGCGATGCCGCGATCCTCGACATTCTGCGCCGCTGTGGTGCAAGCTTCCGCACCACCGATGCAGGCATCGTGTTCGAGAAAGCACCTCTCCACGGTGTGGACATTGACCTTGCCGACTGCCCCGACCTCGGCCCCGTGCTGATGGTCCTGGGCCTGCTTTGCGAAGGGACCACCACCATCCGCAACGCGGAACGTCTCCGTATCAAGGAGAGCGACCGCATTGCAGCCATGGAAGCCGAACTGCGGGCCTGCGGCGGCGTCCTCGAGAGCGAGGGCGGCACCATCACCATCCACGGCTGTGCAGACAGGCTCCACGCCCCCGCCGCGCCGCTCCATGGCCACAACGACCACCGTGTGGTGATGAGCCTTGCGGTGCTGGCGCTGGCCGCCGGACTGGAACTCTCCATCGACGACGCCGAGGCCGTGCAGAAGAGCTGGCCCCATTTCTTTGAAGCCATCAAGCCGTTAGGCGCGGAGGTAGAATATGCTGGATAAAACAAAGCGTTATCTTATCGTGGGCCTCGGACTGCTGGGCGGCAAATACGCCCTCGAGCTTTCCAAAGCCGGATTCCATGTGGACGGCATCAACCGCAGCGAGGGCCACTTACAGTACGCTCTCGACCACGGCTATATCGCCAGCGGAAAGACCCACGATTTCGAGGACCTCGTCTCACAGGCCGACCACATCATCTTCGGCCTCTACCCCACGGCCCTCATCGACTGGTTCAAGACCTACGGCCATCTCATCAAGTCCGGCTGCATCTTTACCGATGTCTCCGGCGTCAAGACCGGCCTTGTGGAGCCGGTGCAGGCCATGTGTCCGGAGGGTGTGGAGTTCATCGCCAGCCACCCGATGGCAGGCCGTGAGACTTCCAGCGTCGAGCACGCCGCCGAGGTCAGCTTTGCCCCGGCCAACTTCATCATCACCCCCACCGAGAAGAACACACCCGAGGCCGTCCAGTGGGCAAAAGAGCTGGCCGAGGTGCTGGGCTTCCGCCACATCTGCACCCTGACGGTGCAGGAGCACGACAAGATGATCGGCTACGTCAGCCAGCTCTGCCACGCCATCGCCGTCAGCCTCATGTGTGCAAACGACAACTCTTCTCTCTGCGAGTACACGGGCGACTCCTTCCGCGATTTGACCCGCATCGCCCGCATCAACGAGAAGATGTGGGCGGAGCTGTTCCTCTGGAACAAGGAGAACCTCATTGCCGAGATCGACCAGTTCGATTCCGCTCTGGACCAGCTGCGGGACGCCCTCGTGGCCGATGACCGGGACAAGCTGGAAGAGATGTTCCGTCTGTCCACCCAGCGCCGCGCCGCATTCGACAAAAAGGATTCGTGACCGTAAAGGAGGCCGCCCATGCCCAAGCAGGAGGGACAAAAATCCAAACTGTTGGCGCTGCTGCATATCTTTGAGCAGCAGACCGACGAGGAGCATCTGCTGAATGTGCCTCAGCTGGTGGAGCTGCTGGCCCGGCAGGGCATCCTCTGCGAGCGAAAGAGCGTCTACAGCGACATCGACGCGCTGAACGCGCTGGGCTATGACATCCGGCTGCGCCGGGGCCGCAGCGGCGGCTATTGGATGGCGACGCGGCCTTTCGAGCTGGCGGAGCTGAAGCTTCTGGTGGACGCTGTCCAGTCCAGCCGGGTCATCTCGAAAGCGTCCAGTGATAGGCTCATCCATAAGCTGGAAGGGCTGGCCTCCCAGTATGAGGGCAGTCAGCTCCAGCGTCAGGTCTATGTCGATGGCCGCCCCAAGAGCGCCAACAAAGACCTGCCCTACAGCGTGGACGCCCTCTTTACAGCCATCAACACCGGCAGGATGGTGCGCTTCCGCTACAAAAAGGCGGGACGCCCCGCGCCTTACACCATCAGCCCCTGGCAGATGGCGTGGGAGAACGGCTGCTACTACCTCATCGCCTATCAGGATGAGAAGGAGCCGGTGGGCATCCGCCATTACCGGGTGGATAAAATGGCCGGCGTCACGGTGCTGGACGAGCCCCGCCGCGGCAAAGAGCAGTTCGCGGATCTCGACCTGCCCGCCTACCTGAAAAAGCACTTCCAGATGTTCGGCGGGCCGGAGTACAGAGTCACCCTGCGGTGTACTTCCGACCTTGAATCAGCCATGCGGGAGAGCTTCGGCGCTTCGCCCATCTTCGTGCCGGAAGGGAAGGAACATTTCCATTTCGACGTCCCCGTCTGTGTCAGCGACCAGTTCTACGGCTGGGTCTGCGGCTTCGGCGGCAAGATAGAAGTCGTCTCGCCCGCCGAGGTGCGGGAAGGCCTGCGGGCGCTGAACGAGCGGCTGGTAAAAATGCATCAATAAAAAATAAAGAGGCTGTTGACTCAACAGCCTCTTTTGCTGTATAAATATTATTTGAAATTACTTTGCGTTGAACACATACTTGTCCATCCGGTGGAACGCCTCTTCAATGCGGGCGCGGGGCGAGGCCAGATTGATGCGCAGATGGCAGGGGCCGTGGAACATCACGCCGTCCTGCACGGCAGCACCGACGGCCCAGCAGGCTTTCTCCACGTCCTGAATGGTCTTGCCGTGGGCGGCGCACCAGTCGGTGCAGTCCACAAAGAGCATATAGGTGCCTTCGGGCTTTGTCACATGGACACCCTCGAAGTGCTTTGCGATGTAGTCGCAGGCGAAATCCACATTGCCGGTCAGCGTCTCACAGAGCTCGTCGGCCCACTCATAGCCCTCGGGGCGGTAGGCACGGATGAGGGCGTGCATCGAGAGGACGTTCATGGAGTTGTAGTGGCAGAGGGAGGATTCCTTCTTGATGCGGTCACGCCACCACGGGTTATAAACGATATGATAGCTGCCGATGAGACCGGCAAGGTTGAAGGTCTTGGAGGGGGCGTAGAGGGCGGCAGTGCGCATCCGGGCGTCCTCACTGATGGACTGGGTGGGGATGTGCTTGTGGCCGGAGAGGATGATGTCCGACCAGATCTCGTCGGATACGACGTAGACATTATACTTTTTGTACAACTCCATGGCCTTTTCCAGCTCCCAGCGCTCCCAGACGCGGCCGCAGGGGTTGTGGGGGCTGCACAGGATGGCGGCGTGGATGTGCTCTTCGGCGAGGTGCTTTTCCATGTCGGCGTAATCCATCCGCCAGATGCCATTTTCGTCCTGCACCAGCGGGGAGTGGACGATGTCATAGCCGTTGTCGGTCAGGCAGCGGGTGAAGCCGATGTAGGTGGGGCTGTGGACCAGCACCTTGTCGCCCCGGGAGCAGACGCAGTTCAGTGCGCTGATGACGCCGCCCAGCACGCCGTTCTCGTAACCGATGGCCTCGGCGGTCAGACCCGTGACGTCGTTGCGAGTCTCCTGCCAGCGGATGATGGAGCCGTAGTATTCGGGCGTCGGGTCAAAATAACCGAAAGCCGGGTGCTGGACCCGCTCGATGACGGCCTGCTGGATGGTGGGCAGGCAGACGAAGTTCATGTCTGCCACCCACATGGGGATGGCATCGAAGCCGGGCTGCGGTGCATCGGGCGCAAAGCCTTTGCCCAGCCCGTCCACGGCGATGGCGTCCCGGCCATGGCGGTCGGGCAGGGTGGTGAAATCGTACTTCATGGAAGTTCCTCCTGTGGATGCAAAAAAGGCTTTCCCCAAAGGGAAAGCCATAGGTGCAGAAAATCAGCCCTCGATGAGCTCGACGGTCTTCATCTTGACGGGGGTCTTGGGCTTGTCGTTCCAGTCGGTTGGGACGGATGCGATCTTGTCCACGACGTCCATGCCGGCGACGACCTTGCCGAAAGCGGCGTACTGACCGTCCAGATGGGGTGCGTCCTTATGCATGATGAAGAACTGGCTGCCGGCGCTGTTGGGGTTCATGCTGCGGGCCATGCTGATGACGCCGCGGACGTGCTTGATGGGGTTGTTGACGCCGTTGGCGGCAAACTCGCCCTTGATGTTCCAGCCGGGGCCGCCGGTGCCGTTGCCCAGCGGGCAGCCGCCCTGGATCATGAAGTTGGGGATGACGCGGTGGAAGGTCAGGCCGTTGTAGAAGCCCTGACCGACCAGCTTCTTGAAATTCTCACAGGTGATGGGGGCAGCTTCCTCGTTCAGCTCGATGTCGATGATGCCGCCGTCTTCCATAGTAATGCGAACCATAGTTTTAACAATGCTCCTTTTATCATAGCCCGTTTCGGGGTGGGTGCGGCAGATGCTCTGCCGAAGCTCCCCTTTAGTATACCATACCTTTTGCAGAGCGCAACGGCGCAGATGCAACCTTTTTGTAAAGAATCACCGCATTTCTACCATATCCTGCCAGAAACGCTTGGGACAGTGGGTCATCCGGCCCTTTTCGTTGTGGCGGGCCTTGATCTCCAGCGTGTCGTAGAACTGCTTCCAGAGAGCCTGAAACTCCTGTTCCCGGGCGCTAGGCGGGGGAAGCTCCAGCGGCGCAGCTAGCTCCAGAAGCTGAGCCTTGTGCTCCTGATAAAGCAATACCGCCTGATGGACCGCGTCGTATATCATGAAGTTCTCTTCCGGAAAGCGGGAGCAGAAATGCCCCCGCAGCAGAGGCAGGATATAGTTTTTGGGGTGGATGACCGCACCCAGCATCCCGTCGTGCTCTTCGAAGCGGACGAAGCCCTGAAACTTGTCCACCTCCCAGTCGAGACTCTTTTTCATCTCGTAGAGCGGGGCCACATCCGGGTGGCCCATCCGCTTGACTGTGCCGGGGCCGATGGCGAAGGCCAGATGCAGGAAGCGGATGAGCAGCAATTCCTTATCTTCCTGTCCGGAAAGGAAATCCCGGCTGACGAGATATTCTGTCTCCCGGCCCAGTTTCCGGCCAAGGGCCGAAAAGACCCGCTGCGCTCTGGCAGAGTCCGTCTCGATGTCCCGGACGGGGTAAAGGGTGGCCGTCTCCCGCTGGGGCGTCCAGACGGCGAAGGGGATCTCATGCTGGGCGAAACTCTCGAATACACAGCACAGGAAGCCCTCAAAGCTGCCATCGTAGAGGTAGACCACATCGGCGTCGTGGAGCTTCCGGGGCGGCATCACAGTGCTCTCGCCAGACATTGCACCGCCTCCTCCCGCACCATCCGCTGGGCCGCCCGGGGCGGCACGCCCTGCTCCACCAGCCGGTCAACGGCGGGCGGTGCGAACATACTCAGCTGCTCGGCTCCGGCGCTGAAGACGTTGGGGTCGATGAGCGCCCGGGTGATGCGCTCCCGTCCGGCGCTGCCCCGGCCCGGGTGCGCCCCGGAAAAGCCCCGGCAGGTGATGAAATACTGCGCCCGCTTGAGCACGACGCCCATCCGCTTCAGCTCGTCGAGGCCGAGGGCCGACAGCCGCCGGGCGTCCCGGATGCGGCGGGGGCGCCTTGGGGCCGCGGCCCGGCTCCCGCAGCAGCATCTCGAAGGGGGCGCGGTTCACGTCCACCGGGAACAGCCCGTAGTGCTGGACGGCCCAGTTGCATTTCGGGTCGAGATAGGGGTTGAAGCTCTGGTTGTCCTTATCCAGTATCTCGTCGGCTTTGAACTGGTAGAACCGCAGCAGCCAGTCGGCCTGATAGAGCCGGTGTTCCCGCAGGAGCGGCGGCTTCGTGTCCAGCGCAGGCAGGCGGGTGTCATCCGATACCGGGATATAGGCCGAGTAGAACACCCGCTTGAGGCCGTATTTCTGGTACATTCCCTCAGACAGCTGCAAAATGTGGTAGTCCGTCTCGGGCGACGCACCGACGATCATCTGGGTGCTCTGGCCGGCGGGAGCGAACTTGGGCGCGTGGCGGTAGAGGGTCAGCTCCTGCCTGCTCTCTTCACCTGCCACCGAGATCTGCTTCATGGGCCGGAAGATGGAGTGGCGGCCCTTGTCGGGGGCGAGAAGATGGAGGCTCTGCTCGCTGGGCAGCTCGACGTTGACGCTGAGGCGGTCGGCGAGGTAGCCCATCTGCTGGATGAGCTCGGGGCTGGTGCCGGGGATGGTCTTGGCATGGATGTAGCCGCCGAAGTGATATTCGTTCCGCAGCAGCCGCAGAACGGTGAGCATCCGCTCGGTGGTGTAGTCGGGGGTCCCCAGCACAGCGCTGGACAGGAAAAGTCCCTCGATGTAGTTGCGGCGGTAGAACTCGATGGTCAGTTCTGCCAGCTCCCGGGGCGAAAAAGTGGCCCGGGGAACGTCGTTGGACTTCCGATTGACGCAGTAGCTGCAGTCGAAGGCGCAGCAGTTGCTCATCAGGACTTTCAGCAGGCTGACGCAGCGGCCATCAGCGGTAAAGGCGTGGCAGCAGCCCGGCGCATAGCAGCTGCCGATGGTGCCGCGCTTCGCCGCATGGGACGCGCCGCTGGACGTACAGGCCACGTCATATTTTGCGCTGTCGGCCAAGATGGTGAGCTTGTCCATCAGGGACTGTTCCATAGAAAGATACCTCCCAGAAAGGTATATCTCCCCCTTACCCCCACAGCTGCTGATCAGAAGCGCCGTGGGGCAGGGGAGAGACTCACCACTTGGCCTTCGTCTCGACCACGCGGCCCGCGATGTGCAGGCGGTTCAGGTCCTCACCCTTGATGACCAGCTCGTTGTAAGCGGGGTTGAAGGGCTGCAGAACGACGCAGTTGCCCCGCTGGATATACCGCTTGAGGGTGCCTTCGCCCTCGTCGCCGTAGACCAGCACACCCAGGTCGCCGTTTTCCAGCGTGTCCTGCTTGTGGACAAGGGCGAGGTCGCCGTCCTGGATGCGGGGCTCCATGCTGTCGCCGCGCACGACGAGGTAGAAGTAGTTGGAGGGGTCCTTGACGCGGGCATACTCCTGCCCATAATCCTCCTCAAAGGCCAGTGCGCCGTACCCGGCCTTCACGGTGCCGATGACCGGGATGAGGCTCTCGGCGTAGTTGCCGAAGAAACGCTCCTCGGGGGTGGTCACGTTGGACACCGGACGGTAGAGCCCCAGCAGGAAATCGGCTGTGGTGCTCAAAATCTCAGCGATGCGGGCCACCGTGGCGGGATCGGGGGAGGATTTGCCGCTTTCCCACTTGCCGACGGCCTGCTGGGTCACCCCCAGTTTGGATGCCAGCTCAGCCTGACTGATCCCCTTCTGCTTGCGGCACTGCTTCAAAAGCTCTGAAAACGACATGGTCGTACACTCCTTTACTCCGAGGTCAATATTTTATGCTTTTATTGTACAACAAAAAGATGTTTTTGTAAAGAGAAAAGTGAACGGCCAGCCAAAAAAAGGTTGTCGCATGAGAGGGATTTGCAGGGCTGGACGAAAAACTTTCAATTTGGGCTTGACAGAAGGCCGGAAATCTGGTAAATTAAATAGGCATTCGGTACGGCGTGTGCGAGTGCCCACGAGGAGAGATGTCCGAGTGGTTTAAGGAAGCAGTCTTGAAAACTGCCGTACGGCAACGTACCGTGGGTTCGAATCCCACTCTCTCCGCCATTTTTTTGAATAAGTGTAACGCACTTTGCTCTGGAGTAGTACTCAAGAGGCCGAAGAGGCGCCCCTGCTAAGGGCGTAGGTCGTCTAAACAACGGCGCGAGGGTTCAAATCCCTCCTACTCCGCCAAGAAAAAGCTCGATGGTTCGTTGAAACCACCGGGCTTTTTCCATTATTGCACACTTTTGTAAATTTTCGGGGCGGATGATTTACTTTTGCACCCGGATTTCTTATAATGGTATAAAACGGAAATGCCGAAACAGGAGGAAACGAGCAATGGCACTCAAAAAATTTGCCCGCAGGGATGTCATCCTGCCCGCAGTGGTCTTCCTGCTCACATTTGTGGTGGCGCTGTTTTCGCTCCGGCTTCTCTCGCTCAATCAGGAAAAAGACGAGCGGCTGCGGGCTGTCTATGCGGCCGAGTCCACCATCAGCCGTGTGTCTTCCCAGCTGAACCGCTATCTGGCAGAATCGGACTTCATCAAAAAATATATCGAGTCGGGCCGTGTGCTCCGCGAAGAGGAGTTTGCAGCTATATCCAGCAATATGCAGGATGGCAGCAGCGTCATCAAGACCCACGAGCTGGCAAAAGACGGCGTCGTTTCCCAGGTGTATCCGGTAGCGGGCAACGAGGCGGCCATCGGGCTCGATATGCTGCATAACCCCGCCCGCAAAAAGGAAGCAAACCTTGCCAAGAACAGCGGGATGTACACCATCGCTGGTCCCTTCGAGCTGGTGCAGGGCGGCACGGGCGCGCTGCTGTTCGACCCCATCTATACCTATAGTGAAAAGGGAGAGCGCTCGTTCTGGGGCTTCTCCATCCTTGTTTTACAGTGGGACGACTTCATTGAGGAGGTCGAGCTGGACAAGATGGAGGATGCGGGCTACCGGTATCAAATCTGGAAAAAAGACCCCTATACCGGCGAAAAGATCGTCATCGCGGAGAGCGAAGAGGATTTCCCCGGCAATGCGCTGGAAGTTGCGTGCAGCGTCCCCAACGATACATGGTATTTTGAAATCATTCCGAAGGCCGGGTGGTTCTCGGACCAGCAGCTCTCGCTGGGCATCGCCATCGCCACCATCATTGGCATAATGGCGGCCTATGCCTGCTGGGAGCTCATGAACCGGCACCAGAAGGACCTGCAGCACGAAGCGGCCCTTGAAAAGTCTGCACAGAAGGCCCGGGCAGCCAACGAGGCAAAGACCCGCTTCCTGTTCAATATGAGCCATGACATCCGCACCCCGATGAACGCCATCATCGGCTTTTCGGAGCTTCTGGAAAAGCACATCGACGAGAAGGACAAGGTGCTGGATTACACCGAGAAGATACGCTCGTCCAGCGCATTTCTGCTCTCGCTCATCAACTATGTGTTGGAAATGGCCCGCATCGAGAGCGGCAAGGCTGTGCTGAAAGAAGAACCCGGCGACCTGTGCGCGCTGATGCAGACGCTCTCAGACGTATTTGAGCCCTCTGTCCAGCAGAAAAAGCTGACCTGCACCTACCATACGGATGTCGAACATCCCTATATTGTGAGCGACCGCACCAAAGTGCGGGAGATATTGCTGAATGTCATCAGCAACGCCATCAAGTATACGCCCGAGGGCGGACATATTGCGGTGTCGGTGAAAGAACTGCCGGCTGAGAAGCCGAAGATGGGCCGCTATACCTTTACTGTTCAGGACGACGGCATCGGCATGAGCGAGGAGTATCTGCCCCATATCTTCGAGGAGTTCACCCGTGAGCATACCAGCACCGAGAGCAAAGTCATCGGCACCGGCCTCGGCCTGCCCATCGTGAAGGCTCTCGTGGAGTGGATGCACGGCAGCATCGACGTGCAGAGCAAGCTGGGCGCAGGAACCACTGTGACCATCACCCTTGGGTTCCCACTGGCGGATGAGGCCCAGAAGAGCGTAGAGGAGCAGGACGCAGAGGGCGACGCGGCCCAGCTCAAGGGCTGCCGCATCCTGCTGGCCGAGGACAACGACCTCAACGCTGAGATCGTCGTGACCATTCTGGAAGAGAGTGGCCTTACCGTGGAGCGCACTGCCGACGGTGAACTCTGCATCGAGGAACTCAAAGCCCACCCGGCGGGCTATTATGATGCCATCCTCATGGACATCCAGATGCCCAACATGGACGGCTATCAGGCGGCGAAGCTCATCCGCAATCTGTCGGGCAATTACCGCACCATCCCCATCATCGCCATGACGGCCAACGCCTTCGACGAAGACCGCCAGAAAGCCCTCTCCGTCGGCATGGACGCCCATCTGGCAAAGCCTGTTGATGTGAAGCGGCTGTTTGGGACGCTGCGGAAAGTGATAAGATAAGCATATCATTTCATCAATAACAAAAAGAACCCCAGCCTAAGCCGGGGTTCTTTTTGTTATGGGCCAGGCAGGACTTGAACCCGCGACCAAGCGGTTATGAGCCGCCAGCTCTGACCAACTGAGCTACTGGCCCACGAAGACGGCGGTCTGCCGCACATGGACTAACTATAAGTATACCAAAAAATCAGAAAAAAGCAAATCCTTTTGCCGGAATTATTTTGTGCGGCGGGCGTCGAACTTGCGCAGCATGAACTCGTCCAGCATCGCGGGCTGGAACAGCGGCTCTTTGTAGCCAAAAGCTTCCCGGATGAAGATGAGGGTCACGATGGTCTGGCGGCCCGGGTCGAACCGGAGGGTGTAGAGGGTGTCCAGCGGCTGCTGGGTGGGCTGATGGAGCGTCAGGTGGAGGGTGAAGCCGCCGTCGTTCTCCCGGCGGCACTCGTAGGCGAAGACATCGTCCGGGCTGTGCTGGTCCAGCCGGTCGAAGCAGTCGTCCAGCGGCAGGTCGGTGCGGAACTCGGACAGGCCGCTGGGGCCGTACTGGCTGCGGCGGTTCTGGTCTTTCTTAGACAGCAGAAATACGATAAAGCCCAGAATGGCCGCGAGAAGAAGGATGGAAAAAACAGCGTTCATGTGCGCCTCCCGATGGAATTTGTGTCGAGTTTTCCTTATTGTAACACAACACGCCCCGAAATGTGTTATAATATTTGAAAAATTCCAAAAACTGATGGGGAGCCTGCGCCCTTTCTGCGGGCGGGAGGGACGATATGAAACTCAAATTCACGCGAAAGACCTGGTATTTCCTGCTGCTGGCTTCCGCAGCGGCCTCCATGCTCAACGGCTTTGCCGTCCTGAGCGGCACCAGCTTCGGCCTCATCGAGCAGATCGCATTTGCCGCGGCGGGCATCGCGGCCCTTTTCCTCGCGGCGGAAAAAGGCTCGGCAAGCTGGGAAAAACGCAACTTCACCGGCGTGTTCGTGCTGCTGATGGTGAGCTACATGGTCAACGGCTGGGCGGGCTACCTCTGCTCTGCGCTGGCGTGGCCACTGCTGCTCAGTACTGAGTACAAGCGCGGCATGGCCATCCAGCGCCAGCTGCAGCTGGTGGGTGCCGCCGAAGCGCTCCACCTGTTCTTCCTGCTGATGGCGAAATACGGCGGCATGGCCACGCTGGGTTTCTGGACGAACCTGCTCTGGGTGCTGCTGGCCTGCGCCCGGGGCTGGGCGGCACTGAGTCTTTATAAGATGCAGGAGGACGCATGACCCAGCGGCGTAGAAGACGCCGCGCCCGGCGGGGCCGGTTCGGGCGGAGGGCGTTCCTGGCCGGGGCAGGCTGCGCCGCGCTGGCCGGGGCAGCGGTGCTGCTGGGCCGGGGACAGACGGCCTCGGCGTCGTCGGTGCCGCCGACGGACAAAGCAGAGCCCAATGCCGCCCTGCCCACGGGTGAATGGCGGGCCGTCTGGGTGAGCTATCTGGAATGGGCCGGGATGGACTTTTCCTCCGAAGAAGCCTTCCGTGCCGGTGCGGCGGCGCTGATGGACAACTGTCTGTCCATCGGGCTGAACACCGTCATCGCGCAGGTGCGGCCTTTCGGGGACGCGCTTTACAGGAGCACCCTCTTCCCGTGGAGCCATCTCTGCACCGGCGAGCAGGGGCAGGACCCCAGCTTCGACCCGCTGGACGTCCTCATCACCGAAGCACACAGCCGGGGCCTTTCGCTGGAAGCGTGGGTGAACCCCTACCGCCTCCGCTCCTCGGCGAAGATGCCGCCCGCACTGGCGGAAAATAACCTTGCCAATGTACATCCCGAGTGGGTCTGCGCCGTGGGCGAGGGGCTGTACCTGAACCCGGCTATCCCGGAAGCCGCAGACTATGTGGTGCAGGGCGTGGCCGAGCTGGTGCAGAACTACGCTGTGGACGGCATCCACTTCGACGACTATTTTTATCCCACGACAGATGCTGCGCTGGACGCGGCTCAGTTCGCCGCCAGCGGCGCGGGGGATCTGGCCGCATGGCGGCGGCAGAACGTCACCGCGCTGGTGAAAGCGGCCCACGACGCCGTCAAAGCCGCCGACGCTACCCTCCGTTTCGGCGTCAGCCCGCAGGGCAACCCCGACAACGACCTCGGCCAGCAGTACAGCGACGTGAAAGCATGGCTGGCCGCCGAGGGCGAAAACGCCGTGGTGGACTACCTCTGCCCGCAGATATACTGGGGCTGCGGCTATACCCTCCAGTCGGGCAGTACCCGCTTCGCCTTCGAGAACATCGTGCCGGAGTGGCTGGCCATGCCCAGGGCGGCATCCACGGCCCTCTACTTCGGGCTGGGGGCCTATCGCATCGGCGAGGGCGACGGCGGTGCCAACGAGGACAGCCAGAGCCAGTGGTGTACGGGCAGCGCTCTTGCCCGGCAGGTGGAAAGTCTGCACAGCCTCGGCGCGGGCGGCTGGGCGCTCTACCGGTACGATTCGCTGTTCCGGTCGGCTCAGCCGGAGCTTGCCGACGCCGAACGTGCGGCGTTGGCCGCTCTGACTACAGCCTGAACTCTTGTATGGAAAAGCAAAATGCGGTATACTATATAAATCGTGTAAAACCTCGTGTTAAAACAAAATTTGAGGATAAAAGATCATGAAAAAGATAAAGCGAATCGTCCTGCTCGTCGTGGCGGTGCTGGTACTGCTTTTGGCTGCGTCCGGCGTCAAGACTGTGCTGGACATGAAGAACAGCGCGGACAACGAGGTGCAGGAAGAGGACAGCACCCGCTGGGCCGAACTGACCAGCGACCCGCTGAACCTCGAGGGCATTGCTGACGCCTCAGCCAAGTATGCCTCGGCGGCGGTGAACGGGAGCCTGAACCTCGTGTTCAACGGCATCTGGAGCCGCCAGACCGATTACTTCACCGTCCCGGGCGGCAGCCTGACCATCACCGGCTACGGCACCGCCGAGGGTACCCAGCGGTACAAGGTGTCCGTCTGGCAGAAGGTGGCCGGCGGCGCACAGTACGTCAACGGAAGCACCTATTATATCAAGACCGATGGTCAGAACTACCGCTGCGTCATCTCCGGGCTGGACCCGGCGGCCAGCTACCGTCTGACCATCTCCTACGATTCCAGCCGCTACTACCTCTATGGCGGACTCAAAGTGGAGGGCATTGCAGGATGAAGACACAGACCAAACATTCGCTCATGCTGATGCTCTGCGCCTTTATCTGGGGTACGGCTTTCGTAGCCCAGAGCGCAGGCTCCGGCATGGGGGCCTATTCCTTCCTCGCAGGGCGCAGCTGGCTGGCGGTCCTCGTGCTGATCCCCACCGTGTTCGCCTTCGACGTCGTGCGCAAAAAACAGGGCCAGCCCTACGGCTGGCCGAAGGAGAAGTCGGAGCGCAAGACCCTGCTGGTGGCGGGCCTCGTCTGCGGCACCTTCCTGTTCGCGGCCTCTGCGGCTCAGCAGATCGGCATCACCATCAACCCGTCCACGGCCAAGGCCGCGTTCCTGACGGCCATGTACGTTGTGATGGTGCCGGTGTTCGGCCTCTTTCTGGGCCGGAAGGGCAGCGCTCAGCTCTGGGTCAGCATGGTCATTGCCGTGGCGGGCCTGTATATGCTCTGCATGAAGAACGGCTTCGGCGGCATTGAGACCAGCGACTGGATACTTCTCAGCTGCGCCGTGCTGTTCAGCTTCCAGATCATGTCCATCGACCACTTTTCGCCGCTTGTGGACGGTGTGCGGCTGAGCCTCATCCAGTTCATCGTGGTGGCTGTGGAGAGCTCTGCGGCGGCGCTGATCTTCGAGACGCCCACGCTGGCAGAGTACGGCGCAAACTTTCTGCCTGTGGTCTACTGCGGCGTCATGTCCAGCGGCGCGGGCTATACGCTTCAAATCCTGGGCCAGAAAGATTTGAACCCCGCCATCGCCAGCCTTATCATGTGCTTGGAAAGCGTATTCAGCGCGCTGGGCGGCTGGCTGCTGCTGGGCCAGAACCTTTCGATGCGGGAGAGCGCAGGCTGCACCCTCATCTTCGCCGCCGTTGTGCTGTCTCAGCTGCCCCTTGCGGAGCTGCGCAGATGCAAAAAGGGCGCGTGATGCTGCGAGCGGCCGGGGGCATCCCCTATGAGCTGACGCGGGGGCGGGTCAAGCGGCTCAACCTCCACGTCCGGCGGGACGGCACCGTGGCCCTCAGCATCCCCCTGCGCACGACGCTGGAAGCGGCTGACGCCTACGTCATCGCCGAGGCGGAGTGGATACGGGCTGCACAGGCCCGGCAGGCCGCCCGCGAAAAGCGGCAGGAGGAACTGCCCGACAAGGCGGCCGCCCTGGCCCACTTCACGGCCATGAGCGACAAGGTCTATCCGGCCTTTTCCGGGGTACTGGGCGGGCAGAAGCCCGCCATCAAAGTGCGCAGCATGACCAGCCGCTGGGGCGTCTGCCATATGGCGAAGCGCCAGATCACCTTCGCGCTCCAGCTCTACAATATGCCCGAGGCGGCACAGATCTATGTGGTAGTGCATGAGTACTGCCACTTTTTGCAGCCCAACCACAGCCCGGC
>OGPU01000894.1_pt1 | contig 29908 bp, 24 predicted proteins | sample 1552991 | NCBI WGS metagenome assembly OGPU01 (sample SAMEA2580296, study PRJEB22360) | human gut metagenome | biome: human gut; feature: human-associated habitat; material: faeces | place: Denmark | collected 2008/2010 | reverse complement strand
GTAAATATGGCAAGCCGACAATTTCAAAAGAAAACAACCCTGCCCATTTAGATTCCAATACCGCTTTAATGGCGGAAGTGCATCAGGGAACGGTTGTATATGGTAGTGCATGGGAAGTGACAGGAGGAGATATACAACTTTCAATTGAAAAGTCTTCTGGAGTTTATGAAGGTATGGTAATGATTCGCTATCGTGATTCTCAAAATATTGAAGCCAAAATCCAAAATGATTTGGATGATATTTAGACAAGGACAGCTATGAAAAAAGTATGTATATTCATTGGTGGTGTTGTCACTGGAGCTATTCTAGTGGTTGTTGTTTCCATGCTTATAGCTGGTGGAAATTCTACTTATAAAGGAATTACATTATTTGAAAAAGAGGGAGAATGTATAAGTGAAAATTCTTTTAAGGTATTTCAAGTTTTGGATTCAGGTGAAGCCTTAGCTAACGAAGTAAAACAAGGATACTTGATACCAACAGGATTAACTGTGTTATTTTTGAATGAGGATGGACTGTCTTACTATGACGACCAAGTTATTAAGATACCTTCAGGTAAATGTGCTAAACAAATAGGGATATTCAAATATTCCGCTAAATCGGGTATGGAAAAGACAGTTCCTATAGTTGGTATACGTAACAAATAGAAAAGGTGGTCATTGACCACCTTTTCTATTTGTTACATAACATAACCTCATGAATGATTTTCTTTTTTCGCAAGCCGATTTTATAAAATTGCCACCGATAGTTCGTACTTTCGGAAAAAGATATTATATTTGCAAATGAAAGAGTTATTTGACAGTATAGCAACGCAAAACGCTGAATTTCGCACAGTTGCTAAATCGTTACCTCTATTTCTCAAATAATTCGCTAAAAGTTTATTCTTCAATCGGTTAAGTCGAACCGATAAAAATCTAAAATAATATTTGGCACGAACCAATTTGTCATCTGAAGTGAAAAAATAGAGGACATCACATAACTTATTCGCCACACTCGAACTGAACGAATAAACATTCGGATTAAGTATCTGTCCCGTCCATTCATTTTTACGTCCCTCCTTTTCTACAATTTGCGACATAGAGTCGCCCCATCTTGCATTTCTAAAATCGTTTGATCCATCGTCTGCTTTAGCAACAGAAACAAAATACATCAATGGAGTTTCTGGTGACTCCACAATTTTCATCAGAGAGGCAGTAATCACTACTGTCAAATCCGTGCCTTTTGCCCAAAGCCTCATCACAAAATTCCCATTATCATCAGAATAGTCGTCCTGTTTATGATCCGGTTCCCCCAATCTTACATACAATAACGAATCCATATATCGCAGCAGTTCCGTTTCATCGGTATTCGCTATCTGTTCTGGATGAATATATGTAAAAAACATATCCGGTTTCCTTGTCTCTTCGTTTATGGTGTACAATGTAAATCCATTATATTTCCCGATGCAAAATTCATCAAGAAATTTATTCGCAAAATTCAAATTACCACCCGAAGATGCAGCAAGCGATACTTTTAATGAATCCGCAAGTTCGAAACTGTTTTCCTTATATTTCTCGTCTATTTCGGACTCCGTCAAGTCCCAAGGCGCATTCTTTACAAACTCCAGGGCATCTATTCTCTGTTGGGCATAACTGCTATAAATTCCTGCCAAACACACAAAAAACACCAATAGATTTCTCATAATTATTATAAATTAACAAGCATTTCAAAGATATAAAAATTATATCAACATTCAAAACACTTGTTGAGAGGATATATTTGAGATATTCTACCCCTCACAAAGCATACGGATGAAAAAATCGGCAAATAGAGAACAAAGACAAAGAACGTATTTGACCGATAATTCCTATATTTGGGACGGATATGGCGAACTATCTCGACAACGACATCAAATTCGTCGCGGGCGTAGGCGAGGCGCGGGCCCGGCTGCTGGAAAAGGAGCTGGGCATCCGCACGCTGGGCGATATGCTCTGCCACTATCCGTTCCGCTACATCGACCGTACGAGGATCTACCGCATCGACCAGATCGCGGAAGGGGATTCCGCACTCATCCAGTTCCGGGGGCGCATCACAGGCGTCAGCTATGCCGGAGCGGGGCGCAAACGACGTTTCACGGCCGTCGTGAACGACGGCAGCGGCGTGGCCGAACTGGTCTGGTTCCAGGGAATCAAATGGATCGAAAAACGGATCGAAGTGGGGCGCGAATACCTGATTTTCGGCCGCCCATCCTTCTTCAAGGGCGAACTGTCGGTGGTACATCCCGAAATCGAAACCATCGAGAAAGCCTTTTCCCGCAAGGCCGAAAGCGGTCTGCAAGGCATTTACTCCTCGACCGAGCGGCTTTCGAGCGTCCTCGGCACCAAAGGCATCTACACGATCGTCTGCAACCTCTGGCCGATGGTGCGGGATCATATCCGCGAAACGCTGCCCGACCGAATGCGGACCCGGTACGGCCTGCTGTCGCTGCGCGATGCGCTCTACAACATCCATTTCCCGCAATCGCCCGAACTGCTGCGGCAGGCGCAATACCGGCTGAAGTTCGAAGAGCTACTCGGCATTCAACTGGGTATCCAGTCACGCCGCACGGCCCGCCTGTCGAAAAACAACGGATTCCTCTTCCCCAAAGTGGGAGGCGTATTCAATACCTTCTTCAACACCAGGCTGCCGTTCCCGCTGACCGGGGCGCAGAAGCGCGTGGTCAAGGAGATCCGGCAGGACACGATCTCCGGCTACCAGATGAACCGCCTGCTGCAAGGCGACGTGGGCAGCGGCAAGACCCTCGTGGCGTTGATGTCCATGCTGCTGGCCGTCGATAACGGCTTCCAGGCCTGCATGATGGCTCCGACCGAAATCCTCGCGCGCCAGCACTACGCCACCTTCCAGAGGATGCTCGAAGGAATGGACGTGCGGGTGGCGATCCTTACCGGAGCATCCAAAGCACGCGAACGGCGGGAAGCCCTCGCCGGAATTGCCGACGGCTCGATCGACCTGCTGATCGGCACGCACGCCCTGATCGAAGACCGGGTACAGTTTTCGAACCTGGGATTCGTGGTGATCGACGAACAGCATCGCTTCGGCGTCGAACAGCGGGCACGGCTCTGGACGAAGAACGAGCAACCGCCCCATATCCTGGTGATGACCGCCACGCCCATTCCCCGCACGTTGGCGATGACCCTCTACGGCGACCTGGACGTTTCTGTGATCGACGAGCTGCCGCCGGGACGTCAGCCGATCCGCACGGTGCACTACACCGACGCGGCCCGCCTGCGGCTCTTCGGTTTCATGCGGCAGGAGATCAAGAAGGGAAGACAGATTTATGTCGTCTATCCGCTTATCAAGGAGTCCGAAACGATGGACTACAAAGATTTGCAGGACGGCTACGAAGCCATCTCGCGCGACTTCCCGCTGCCGGAATACGTCACGACGATCTGCCACGGCAAGATGAAACCCGAAGACAAGGAGGAGTCGATGCGCCAGTTCAAGAGCGGCGAGGCGAATATCATGGTCGCCACTTCGGTCATCGAGGTCGGCGTCGATGTTCCCAATGCTACGGTCATGGTGATCGAGTCGGCCGAACGATTCGGCCTCTCGCAGCTTCACCAGTTGCGCGGCCGCGTTGGACGGGGCAGCCAGCAGTCCTATTGTATCCTCATGTCGGGCGAGAAGCTCTCGAAGGAGGCCCGCCTGCGGCTCGAAGCGATGTGCGAAACCAACGACGGATTCCGCCTGGCGGAGCTGGACCTCAAGCTGCGGGGTGCGGGCGACGTGAACGGTACGCTCCAGAGCGGCATGGCCTTCGACCTGAAGATCGCCAACCCGACGCTCGACAGCCAGATCCTGACCGTCACCCGGGAAGCGGCCGCCGAAGTGCTGACGGCCGACCCGACACTGACCCAAAACGGCCACGAGGGGCTTCGGGAACTCCGCAAGCGCTACTCCGGCCGTGAAGAGATCGATTTTTCCCAAATATCCTGATTCATTCACCTCGGCACGATGAAACACACCGCTTTCCTGCATTTTAACGATTCCGCAGCTTTTCGCACGGCAGGGTATTTGAACCACTCCGGAAGAAGTTCCGCACAAGGCAAACCTTATCCGCCCCGGAACGACGACCCGAACCGGCGGATTGTAAAGCCCGAATCGAAAACTTTCCGCAATTCATCCGCAAACACGTCGGCAGAAACAGATAAAACAGCCGTAAAAAACAGAGTAAATTACTTTTTTGCAACTTTTCAATGAAAAAACAGATTTTTTTCACCGTCCTGTTTTTCCTGGCAGCCCTGCCTGCTGGCGCCCAGCTCTACCAGCCGGGCGAAGTACTCGATTACCGGGCCAGCTACAAGGCCAAATTCTTTCCCAATACCGAAGTGGGAAGCGTACGCGTGACCACCGTCGAAGAAGAATATGAAGGAGAGCCGATGTACCGCATCGTGGCACACGGCAAAACGCTCCCCGCCTTCCGCTGGGTAATGAACGTGGACGACAAATATACGATTCTGGTCGATCGCGAGGAGTTGAAGACACGCCGTTTCGAAAGCGATATCCGCGAAGGCAACTACCGGTTCTGGAGCAACTACGTGTACGACTGGCCCGAAATGACGGTACACACCCGGTGGCAGGGACGCCGCATGGTGCGCGATACAACCAAAACGATGTCGCTCACCCCGCGCAGCATGGACCCCGTGTCGCTCTATTTCCACCTGCGGAGCATCGACCCGGCAACGCTCCAGGAAGGAAAAACGGAGGTGCTCGAAATGCTCCTCGAAGATACGATCCGCCATCTGCGGTACCGCTTTCTGGGGCGTGAAACCAAGAAAATCCGCAGTATGGGTACGTTCCGCACCCTGAAGTTCGCCTGTCAGATCGGCACCTCCGAAGGGTACTCGTTTACGGACGGAACGGAGTTCACGGTCTGGATTTCGGACGACAAAAACCTCATTCCTCTCTACATCGAATCGCCGGTCCGCATCGGCAGCGTTCAGGCCTATATTTCGGGATATCACGGACTGAAATATCCGTTGAGCAGTAAAATCAAATAAAAATCCATTATATTTGCAGAACATGGGGTGAGGTTCTGCGATTTTCGGACACAAACCGGCAGCGATTGCCCCGTCTTTTATTATATTTGTATAAAATATTCGCACCATGGAAGAGAACTATCAAGGTTACAACCAACCCGAATACGAAAACGACGATCCCCGCAAGGGCGCGAACAAGTCGATCCTCGGCTACCGTATCGTCATCATCATCCTGGCGGTGATCCTGGCTGCCATCACGGTCCTCTATTACAACATTCACCGCCAGCAGCAGGCCGACTACGACCTGTTGGTCATCGACCGCGATTCGATCCAGAACAACTTGAGCGACTTGATGCAGGATTTCGACGACCTGCAACTCTCCAACGACACCCTTTCGCTCCAGATGGGCATCGAACGCCAGCGGGCCGACTCGCTGATGCAGCGGCTCAAACAGGAGCGTTCGTGGAGTCTGGCCAAAATCAAGCAATATGAAAAAGAGGTCGGCACGCTGCGTACCATCATGCGGGGTTATCTTCACCAGATCGACTCGCTCAACACGCTCAACAAAAAGCTGATCGACGAAAACGTATCCTACCGCAAGGAGATCACCACGGCCCAGATGCGTGCCGAGATGGCCGAAGAGAAGGCCCAGGAGCTCAACAACAAAGTACGCCAGGGATCGGTTATCAACGCCCGGGGTATCCGCATGGTAGCGCTCAACGCCCGCAGCAAGGAGGTGTCGCGCATCAAGAACGCCGAGCGTCTGCGCGTGGATTTCACCCTCACGGCCAACGCCCTGGCGACTCCGGGCGAAAAGACAATCTACGTCCGCATCCTGTCGCCCGACGGATACGTGCTGTCGAGCGAAAGCGTTCCGACGTTCGAATTCGAGGGCGAACGCCTCTCTTACTCCGCATCGCGTGACGTGGATTACCAGAACGAAGACCTCAACATCGGTATCTTCTACACCGGCAGCGGCTTCACCGCCGGTACCTACCAGGTACAGATCTATTGCGACGGGTTCCTGATCGGCTCGATCGAGCTGCCGATGCGGTAAATAAGGCTTCGTCCGACACAGACAACAGAAAGCGTCCGGCCTTGCAAGGCCGGACGCTTTCTGTCACAGAGTGGTTTGCGACGATATTTACACCTGGAATCCGCAACGATCCCTGCAAGAATCATTCGTTCCAGATCAGAGCGGAAGCGCCGAGGATCGCGGCATTTTGAGCCGGAATGCCGCTGGGCAGCACCTTCACGTTGCCCCGGTAAACAGGCAGCAAATTCTCCTCCAGGTAACGGCGCGTCGGTTCCAACAGGAGCTCCCCGGCTTGGGCCAAGCCGCCGAAGAAGAACACGGCTTCGGACGAGGTGATCGCTACGGCATTCGCAAGGGCCCTTCCCAGCCTCTCCGCCGTACAGCGAAAAACCTCGAGCGCCAGCGAATCACCCTTTTGCGCCGCTTCGGTAATTATCCGGGCGTCGAACTTGTCGTAAGGTACATCGCGTAAAACGCTCGGCACCGTTTCCCGGGCCATCAACTCGAAGGCCGTCCGTTTGGCACCCGTCGCAGAAACATAGGTTTCCAGACAGCCACGGCGTCCGCAGCCGCATTGCCGTCCTCCGGGTTCGACAACGACATGCCCCAGCTCTCCGGCCATGCCATCGTGCCCGTAGATCATCCGACCGCCGGCAACGAATCCCGATCCCAACCCGGTTCCAAGCGTTACCATGATGAAATCCCGCATTCCCCCGGCATTGCCGTAAGCGATCTCCCCGAGAGCGGCGGCATTGGCGTCGTTGGTGATACGGACGGGAATCCCGGGAAAAGAGTTGCCGACCTCCTTGCAAAGCGAGAAAAACCGCCGCCCTTCCTCCGGATTCGGCTCTCCGGATCGAAACTTCCAGAGATTGACCGGACGCTCGATCCGGCCCGTATGATAGTTGGCATTCGGAGCACCGATCCCGATACCCGACAGTACAGCCCCGGCAGGCATCGCCGCACAAAGCTCCCGCAGCGTCCGTACGAGCATTTCGACATAAGCCGGATAGTCGTCGAAAAAAGGGTACTCCGCTGTACGAAAAGAAGATCGCGCATAGACTTCACCCGTGCGATCGACCAAACCGAGGACCGTATTGATCCCTCCGATATCGACGCCGATGACCAATTTTTTCATAAAAAGGATAAATTTTACAGGTTAATCCGGTCAAAGTTAGAAAATAATTGCACGCTATCGACTTTTTTTCCTACTTTTGGGGGAGTATTTCCACCAGGCACAGGCAAAACGAACTTGCCCGAATTATGCCGGACAGAGAAAATGACGACGAAGTTCAACGATTCTTATCCAGCGAGTTTCAGCATGCAAAACAACGACCAAATTCTGGAGGCCATCGAACATTATCTGGGACAAATCGGATACCCCGAAGAACCCGGCAGGTTGTACGCACCGATCAGTTATTCCCTCACGATGACCGGGAAACGGTTGCGTCCCATGTTGCTGATGCTCACCTGCGGAATCTTCTCCGACCAGCCCCAGGCGGCCATGCCGGCAGCGGCAGCCGTCGAGGTCTTCCACAACTTCACGTTGCTGCACGACGACATCATGGACAACGCGGCGATGCGCCGGGGCAACCCTTCCGTCTTCGCCAAATGGGGACAGAACGTCGCCATCCTGTCGGGCGACGCGATGCTCATCAGCGCCTACCGCCTGTTGAGCGAATACCCGCCCCAAGTGCTGCCGCAGATCCTCGCCCGCTTCAATACGATGGCCATCGAAGTCTGCGAAGGACAACAATACGATATGGATTTCGAAGCCCGGGAGTCGGTTTCGGTCGAGGAGTATCTCCACATGATCGAACTCAAAACTTCGGCCCTACTGTCGGGTGCGACCGTCATCGGAGCGATCATCGGCGGGGCGGGCGAAGAAGACTGTCAACGCCTCTATCGTTTCGCCACCGAACTGGGACTGGCGTTCCAGTTGCAGGATGACCTGCTGGACAGTTACGGCGACGAACGGCTGGGCAAGGCGATCGGAGGCGACATCCTCGAAGGCAAAAAGACCTACCTGATGGTCATGGCCCTCAGCAAGGCGTCGGCCGCCGAGCATCGAATCCTCGCTTCGACCTATTCCGATCCGACTCTTTCCGATCAGCAGAAGATCGCGCGCGTGCGGGAGGTTTTCGACAAACTGGGCGTCGCCCGTCTGACCGAACAGCAGATCAACCACCGCTTCGAGCGGGCGTTGAACACTCTCGATACGTTATCCGTACAGTCGGAAGGCACGGCCCGCCTGCGGGAGTACGCCGGCAGCCTGATCGGACGCAACAAATAAATCCTCGGCCCAATGAAACGCAGCGACATAGAGATCATGGCTCCTGCAGGAAGTTACGAATCCCTGCATGCAGCGATCGACGCCGGAGCCAACTCCGTTTATTTCGGAGTGGGAAGGCTCAATATGCGGGCCCAATCCGCCGCCAACTTCACCCTGGAAGATATGGGGCAGATCGTTTCGATCGCCCGTGAACACGGCGTGAAAAGCTATCTGACGGTCAATACGGTGATTTACGACGAAGAGATCGAAACCCTGCACGCGACCATCGACCGTGCCTGCGAGGTGGGCGTGGACGCCATCATCGCCACCGATATGGCCGCCATCCAATATGCCCGCAGCGTCGGCATGGCCGTACATATCTCCACGCAAAGCAACATCTCCAACATCGAAGCCGTCCGGTTCTTCGCCCAATGGGCGGACGTAGTGGTCCTGGCCCGGGAACTGGACCTGGTGCAGGTCGCCCGTATCAGCCGGGAAATCGAACGGCAGCGGATCACGGGCCCCGGCGGAGAGCTGGTACGGATCGAAATGTTCGCCCACGGCGCCCTCTGCATGGCCATATCGGGCAAATGCTACCTGTCGCTCCACACCAGCGACGGATTCTCGGCCAACCGGGGAGCCTGCCGGCAGATCTGCCGTCGCAAATACCTGGTTACGGACCCCGAAACGGGCGAAACACTCGACGTCGAGGGCAACTACATCCTCTCGCCCAAAGACCTCTGCACGATCGACTTTCTCGACTACTTCATCGAATCGGGCGTGCGGGTTCTCAAGATCGAAGGGCGTGCGCGGGGTGCGGAATACGTCAAACGCGTGGTCGAATGTTACGACCGGGCGCTCCGGGCCATGGAAGACGGCGACTACACGCCGGAACTGGCCGCCGCACTGAAAGAGCGGCTGGCAACGGTATTCAATCGCGGATTCTGGGAGGGATACTACGCAGGACGCCCGATCGTGGAGCACAGCCGCCACCACGGATCGGCCGCCACCAAACGCAAAGTCTATGTGGGCAAGGTGACCAATTTCTTCAAAAAAATCTCGGTGGCCGAGGTGCTCGTCGAAGCGGCTCCTCTACACGAAGGGGACGAACTGCTCTGGATGGGCGAAACGACCGGAGTGGTCGAACAGCACGGGGATGAAATCTTTGTGGACGAGCACCCCGTGCAAACAGTACTCCAGGGAACGACCTGCTCGGTCAAAACCGTCCAACTCATCCGCCGGGGCGACAAGCTCTACAAACTGGTCGATACGATCGGATAAGAAACAAGGCACCGGACTATGAAGTCCGGTGTTTCTTTTTTACAAATACACATTTTAATTACCCCGATATTCATCGGCTTCCGATCGGGCGAAAACTTCGATTCGATCTCTTGCAAAAAGATCCGGAAGGCTCGCACACACCGGATAAAGGAGTGACGAACTACGCCGGTCGGATTCGTAAAATCGGGGAAATCCCCTCACAAATCGCCCTCCTCTCATAACAACTCGCACGATAGACGGCATATGCGCCCTTGCCGGCAACTTCGCCCCGAAGAAAATCGGGAGGGGCTACCTTCGAAGCGCCGCGATAAAATCGGGAAAAAGCGTCCAGAGATTTTCGGTGCGGAGCCACAGCTCACGAGCCTGGGCCTGCACCGAAGGGCGCTCGCTCTCGATATCCTCCAGGTACTGCCCGTCGGCAGGATGTTCGTCGGAGGTAAATTCGGCAAAATAGGGTGCGAATCGGGTCCTGAAACGGATCGCATCGCCCTCGGGAATACGGCCGCTGCGCCGAAAAGCCGCCCACATGGTCAATACCTCCTTGCAGGCGTATTTATCGGAAATATCGTTGCTCACCTCGTCGAAAAGTTCATACTCCTCCATTGCCAGGTAATTGAACGCCAATAGGATAATCGCCTCCAGATGGTCTTCGGGATCCAGTTCGAGAAGCAATTCGAGCATGGCGGTGGACATTTCGAAATCGTTGATCAGGAAATGGTCGATCGCCGAAGCGTGAATCACCTCGAGCGCCGCACGCGTATTGGGATCCTCCCATTCGAGAATCACCTCCTCGTCTTCGGGCAATAATTCGGAAATGCGCTGAAAGGCGTGAAAGCGTTCGTTGCAGGCCTCTTCGACCCGGCCCTGGCGCTGCAACTGTTTGGAATGGGTCAGAACCCGGACAAAATCATACGCCCCCTGACCAACGATCTCGAATGTCTGATCCGGAGTAGGATTGAGCGTAGCCTTATCTTGCATGACGGTTTTGTTTATTAGCGGATTAACTCCTCGTAATTTTTTATCTTCCCGAGGATTCGGATTCCGGTCCGTACGACCTCCGAAACCCTGGAGATATGAAATTTTCGGGGCGAAGATAGCAAGAATGAGAGAAAAAATCGCACTTTTTCCAAGAAATAGTCCTTACCATTTGATTTTATTCAAAAAATTTTCCGATATTTGCATCCCGAAAGGGTTTCACAAAACTCCCTATTGCCGAAATAGCTCAGCGGTAGAGCACTTCACTCGTAATGAAGGGGTCCCGAGTTCAAATCTCGGTTTCGGCTCGAAAAGTCAGCAATTTACAGAAATGTAACTGCTGGCTTTTTTTGTTTCTGCACAGCGAAAAGGGGTTGAAAAGCTGTTTGTGCTGTATTGTCGTATCCATTGTTGTACCCCGAATCTGCCTTCTCGCTTGCTTACGCAACACACAAGCAAATGAAAATCAAAGTTATTAAAAAACTGACAAGCCTAAAAAATAGCCCGGCCTCACTGATGAACCATACTCTCAATCTTTTCGAAGCTCATATCAAAAGCGATACGGTTATATTCGGCGATACATCGTTAGAAGACAAACAAAAAGAGTTTCATTTCCCGTTGACTGGCTCCAACGAGCAATATCCGGAACAATTCATAGAACGACCAACGAACAAACTTTGACAGAGGACCTAAATACCTCTGGAGCTAATTCGTCTTATTTTATCATGGTAAAACAGCCTGTAATCGTAAAATTAGCTATCTTTGTCCGTACGATATGCCAAAACTATATATCATAGCGGGCTGCAACGGTGCGGGAAAAACGACTGCATCCTATGCCGTATTGCCCGAAATGCTCGGCTGCAAGGAGTTCGTCAATGCGGATGAAATAGCGAAAGGCCTGTCGCCGTTCAACCCGGAAAGCGTGGCGATCGAGGCAGGACGATTGATGCTTCAACGGATGGACGACCTGCTGTCCGAAGGGTCGGATTTTGCTTTTGAAACGACATTGTCCACGCGTTCTTATGTAAAGTTCATAGAACGGGCACAAGCAAAAGGTTACTTCGTGACGCTGCTCTATTTTTGGTTGCCGACCCCCGAGCAGGCTATCGAACGCGTCGCGACCCGTGTGCGAGAGGGAGGCCACAATATTCCCTCGGATGTGATCCGTCGTCGCTATGCCAATGGGATAAAGAATTTGACCGCTCTTTATATTCCCCTTTGCAACTATTGGGCGATCTACGACAACAATTCGGCTGACGAGCAGATCAGAATCATCGCATTGGGAGGAAAAGACATAACAACCCATATCGAAGATACGTTATCCTATAAAACGATTGCAGATTATGAGCGAAATTGAGATCAAGCAGATGCAGGAGAAAATCAACGCCGGAATTTTGCTTGCCCGTAAGCGTTTGATTGAAAAAGTCAAAAAAGAAGATGGCGAATTGGTCGTTGTCCGGGATGGAAAAATCGTCCGCCTCAAAGCCAAGGACCTCAAATAACACCGCTTACACTAAAGCAGCGATTATATCCTCGGCCATACGGTCGAGGATTTTTTACATGTATCCGGAATGCGAAAGAGCATCGCAACAGAAAAGCCGAGAATATCCCGGCTTTTCTGTTTTCTCTATATACAACCGCAACTATTCGACGGACTCATATTTATAATCGACTTTCCCGCCGACGGGACATACGGCCCCGTTATTGACAATAAAGGCAGCGTCCTCCTCTTCCTTGAACACGTAAATAACAAATTCGCAATTCCGAGAATCCCAACCGTTGTTCAGGGTGACCTCGAAATCGAAACTGCGCTCACCGGCTTCCGCAACGGCAGGCTCGATCGCAACACCCTGCATATCCGTAAGAGCCGTCCGCAAAACATGATTGAAAACAGGCAGCGTTTCATTGTTAGTTTTCTGAATATCATTTTCGGTAAGCACACAGGCGATCTTATAATTACCAGCCTGTTGGAACCTTACTGTCGCCCGAATCTTTGCTGTTTGCCCGTCAAGTTCCGACTCGGCCTTCACGCCGCAAACAGCCGGATACTTCTCCATAGCACTCTTGATCTGGTTGCGAATCGACGTCGCTGTAATACCTCCCGGACCTACACTTTCAAAGACTGTTATAAAATCATAATTCCAAGTAGGCACATACTGATACCCCAACTTCTCACCGAGTGCGCTCCCTTCCGCGACAGTCAATCGATCCCCCTGATGTGTAGCGACAACCAGGAAACGTTCGGATTCTTCCGGTTTCAATTGCTCGAAATACCGTTGCGCCTGCGCACAAGGCCCACACCATGCCGCCGTGAACTTCATCAACAACACATGTCGGTAAAAAGCATCGGATTCTGTGGCAGGCCGTACCTTCACCGGAACGACATTCGACAACATGCCATCGTATGCGGCCTGGAACTCATAGGTACCTGCCACATTCGTAGTCCAAGTAGCATTCTGAACTTCAGAGCCAGAGGTTACATTCGTAATCACAGCTTCGGCGGTTACATCCTTGCCCTCAAAAGCCACCGTAAATGTCACGCTGCCCCCCTCCACGAACGAAGAGGTAGTCGCCGACAAAACAAGCTCCGAGCCGGATTCGGAATCGTCGTCGCTACAAGCCGTAAAACCGGCGAGGGCAACGAAAGCCGCACACACAACAGCAAATCTAAAAAAATTAAAATGCCATTTCATAATTATATTGATTAAAGGTTAAAATTGAATAAAAATCAAAAGTAAAAACATATAAATTACTCATTATCTATTGAAAAAATACATATTCTCTTACAATTCAACATTTTCAAAAAAACCTTCTAGCAATAATTAAAGTTTTAGTACGTGACAAGATATAAAAAAATCCTTTACTAGTAACAGCAAAGGATTTTTTTATACAAATTATATCCTACAACTCATATCTGTAATCCACAGAACCGTCAAGAGCACATTCAGCTCCGTTATTGACAATATACTTGCCATTGGCCTCCTCTTTGAATACATAAACCACGAAGGCGCAGTTCTCGGCATTCCAGCCCTCCCCGATCGTCGCCTCGAAGTTGAACGTACGCTCCTCCGAAGCAGTTACGGCCGGCGTAACGGCATCACCCTCCATATCGGTCTGGGCCGCACGCAAAACATGATCGAAAGTATTGTACGTCTCCTTGTTTTCAATATTATTCTCAACCAGCACGCAAGCGATCTTGTAATTACCGGCCTGCTGGAACTGAACGGTCGCCTCGATCTTAGCCGTCGAACCTTCGAGCGTGGAGGTCGCTTTCACACCGCAAACGGCCGGATAGGTTTTCTCCGCATGGCTGATCTGCTGCCGGATCGAAGTTTTGGAAATGGCCCCGGCTCCAACTCCGACAACCAAATCTTCGAAATTATAAGACCAGGTGGGATACACCCCTACTTTCATCTTACTATTCAAATTAATCCCCTCCAGACACGAATAAGGATCCATTGGGGTTCCCGTAGGCTGATGGGCGGCAACGACCAGAAAATGGTCACGGTCCTCTTTATCCAGCGCATTGAAATACCCTTGTGCCGTAGCACAATTCGGGCACATCATATATGTAAATTCGAGCAACAGCACGTGACGATAAAACTCTTTGTCTTTGTTTTTGTCTATGGCGCTTACCGTAACGGGATCCGAAGTATAGCTGTCGTAAACAGCCTGGAACTTGTACTCGCCGATCTCTGTCGTGGTCCACGCAGCGTTTTCCACCGGTTCACCGGTCGTCACATTGGTAATCGCTGCTTGCGAGGTCACATCCTCCCCGTCATGCGTCACCGTGAAAGTCACGTTGCCTTCACCGGCGACAAAAGAAGAAGCGCTCGCCTTCAGCACCAATTTGCCGGACGGAGTCTCCGGATCATCGTCGCTGCACGCTGCGAAAGTCGCCAGAGAGAGCGTCGCAATGCAGGCGATGAAATAGTTGAAAAATTTAGTTCGTCCTTTCATAATTTCAGTAATTTGGTTGATTTTTCTCTTTCTTAGGTTTTCAAACATACAGGAATTTTCGACGATCAGAATCTTCACGATCAGAAAGTCAGCGTCATCGCCAGATTACCGCCCGTATAAGCCGGCATCTCGCGGCAAACACCGCCCGAGCAGATATACCCTGCGCGGTTACGTCCGTAACTCAATGCGATACGAATGAACGAGTGGGTGAAGCTGGCACCCGCCGAGTAGTAGTTGATCTCCGAACCGCCGTGGTTGTACATATCCTGTACGAAGATACTCCACTTGGGGGCGAAACTGGCTTCCAGCAATCCGGCCACCCAGTCGCCGTCCACCTCCGAGAAACCCTCCGTATGAGGCGCATAGAGGTATTGAAGTTCGCCCCGCAACGAGAATTTCGGCGTAAACTTATAGGTCACGTCCGCAACGAAAACATTCTGGCGGACAACATCTTCCCCACCGTGCATCGCATTCTTCTGCAACGACACGAAAAGAACCGTGCGCAGTTTGCTGTTCCAACTCTTATCGATGTCGAACGAGAAATCCCGATAGTAGAAATTGGTTCCGGATTTATTCATCGTTCCGTTGGTGGAGTAATAGCGGGCATAATTCGCATGGATCTTCAATCCGCGCTTGCCACCGATGGCCGTACCGCGCTTGAAGGTGTAAAATGCGTCGATCTGACCGCCGATCTCTCCGTTTTGCTGCGGATTATTGGGATCCAATCCGGCCAGCATATAGGTATGTTGCGGACTCAGGGCCGGAATGTAATTGATCGTATTACCCGGCAGGAGGCCCAAACTGCCGCTTCCGCCGTCGGGCCGGTAAAGCTGGCTCTGCATGTAGTTCAGGCGGCGGAACTGCGCCATGACAGCATAATTGCTGCCGGTGTAACCGATTTCGAACAACTGTGCGTCACCGCGCTTGACCACCTCTTCGCCGGTCATATTGTCCAGATAGACATCCTTGCTTTTGCCTACATACTCGAATTTGGCTGACAGTCCCCTGTACTCGTAATTGACACGCCCCGAATAACTGATTACGTTCTTCGAAAGGTCGAAATCATAATCGTCCCGATACTCGGTGTACCACGAAGGCAGGTTCTTGAAATGCCGGTTGACGATGCTGCCCTCGAGCGAAAGCCGGTGATCCAGCAAGCCGATGGCATTCGAGAGCGAGAATGAAAGGTCGCCGCCAGCAATCTGGGTCGAAAGGTATCCCAGGTTGAAACGCGGGAAAGCATACAGCACCTTACCCTCCACGATGTCCTTGATATTGAACGTGACCCGCGCACCGCCCAGCGAATTGTTGAAGCCCAAAGCCCGGTCTTCCCAAGCACGGAGGATCAACCCGCTGCCGAACTGTTCGTAAAAGTCGCCGACGGTCACCGAGTAGTTGCGGTCCGTCCACGAGATATACTTCTCAGTCAGGTTATTGATCGAGAAACCTTCCATCACATATTCATAACCCTGCATCGGAGTTCCGACCAGCGGATGGGGATAATACTCGAGCTGCACGCCGGCCGAAAAACGGCCCAACTGGTAGTCGAGCTTCAGGAAGTTGTTCGAACCGTAACTGTTGTGAGGAACGACCGCACCGGTCTTGCTGTCCTCCACATAGTAGATCGTATTGGTTTCGAAACTGCCGCTCAAATGGCCCAAATTCCGCTTGCGTTTGGGCTCGTCGGATTTTTTATCCGATTTCGGGTCCTTCTTATCCGCCTCCGCTTCAACAGTCGCGGAAACCGTTTCTTTCTCTGCTGCGTCCGTCGCCGGAGTTGCGGCATAACCCTTTTCGCCCCACCACAACAAGGTCACGGAGAACAGGGCCGCGATTCGTAAAAGTCGCTTCATTCGTCGCTCAATTTGGAATTACAGGACTACTGCAGGGTCTTGATCTTCTGAATCAGCTCCATCTCGCCGCCGGGCAGATAGCTCGTGTGCGAATACACCATCTTGCCGTCCTTGTCGAAGATGAACACATGGGGAGTCACATTCACGTTCAATGCACGCTTGAAGTCCTGGTTCTTGTCGTAGGCCACCATCAAATCGGTAGTCCAACCGCGACTGGCCGCCAAAGCCTTGGCTCGGGAAATAGACCGGGAATCATCGACAGAAACAGCCACAACCCGGAAGTCTGCTTCGTCCAGCCAGTCGATCATCTGCTCGCTGATGGCGTCTAACTCCTTGATGCAGGGCTTGCAGGTGGTGGACCAGAAAGAGATGATGACCGGGGTCTTGCCATCGATCAGGGTTTTGGTGTCGATCGTCTTGCCATCCTGGGTTTCGATCTGCACACTGGGAAACTGCTGTGCCGATGCGACGCCGAAGGTGCACAAGATAGCCATAATCGTCAGACAAAAGATTTTTTTCATAATTTAATAATTTGATTTGATAAATTTGAAATTTACGTTAAAATGCCATGAACGAGTATTTTCTTCGTGGCAACAGACCAATGGGACAAATATAGTAATTTTTTTAATAGGTCATCTAAAATCCGCTCCATTTTTACTGACGATCCGGCCGCAAAACCCGTTCCCTGCGTCCCGTCGCCCATTCGGTCCCGCGGAATCGGAAGCGATTTGCGAAAACCGGCACTGATTCCCGAAGCCGTTTCGACACACTGTTTTTAATAAAACGTCACAAGGAGTCGTTTTATGACACGAATTACCGATTTTTTTCACTACCTTTACCAAAATTAGGTTCGGACGGCGTGCGCTCCGGCATCGCGGATGGACAGAAGCCGGGCCCGTCCTCTCGAAGAACGAACCGTTTCGCCGGAAAATTATAAAAATATACGACTATGTTTGCAAAAGAAATCTACATCCGACGCCGCAGCGCCTTGTGCGGCAAGATGGGCAGCGGCCTGATCCTCATTCCGGGCAATATGCTCACACCCAACAACTACCTCAACAACGCCTATTATTTCCGCCAGGACTCCTCGTTCCTCTACTACTTCGGACTCAACACCCCGGCGCTGGTCGGCCTGATCGATGCCGACTCCGGAGAGGTTGCGCTGTACGGCGACGACTTCACGGTCGAAGACATCATCTGGACGGGGCCGCAGCCTTCGCTGTGCGAACAAGGGGCCGAAGCAGGCGTTTCGAACACCTTCCCGCTGGCCGACATGAAAACGCACCTGACCAAAGCCATCGTCCAGGGACGCCGCATCCACTACCTGCCCCCTTACCGAGGCGAAACCAAGCTGCTGCTCGCCGACCTGCTGGGCCTCAAACCCGGCGCACTCCACGATCACAAGTCGGTCGAGTTGATGATGGCCGTAGCCGAGATGCGGGAAAAGAAAGGTCCCGAGGAGATCGAGGAGCTCGAAAAATCGTTCCACATCGGCTACGCCATGCACACTACGGCAATGAAGATGTGCCGTCCCGGCATCGTCGAGCGCGAAATCGCCGGCACGATCGAAGGCATTTCCAAAGCATTCGGACGGGGCGTGTCGTTCCCGCCGATCGTGTCGCAGCACGGCGAAACGCTGCATAACCTGCACAGCGACGGCGTACTGCAAAACGGCCGCCTGCTGCTGTGCGACGCCGGAGCCGAGGGATTGAGCTACTACTGTTCCGACCACACCCGTACTTATCCCGTAAGCGGCAAGTTCTCCCAGAAACAAAAAGACATTTACAACATCGTGCTGGCGGCGCACGACCGGGTGGCCGCCATGATCGCCCCCCACATGCCCTACATGGATATTCACAACACGGCACTCCGCATCGAAGCCGAAGGACTCATTTCGCTGGGACTGATGCGGGGCACGGCGGAAGATGCCGTCGCTGCCGGCGCCATGACCCTCTTCATGCCTCACGGACTGGGACACGGCATGGGCCTGGACGTGCACGACTGCGAAGCCATCGGAGAACGCAGCTTCGACTTCTCCGAAATCGCGGAGCAGGCCGCCAAGTCGGGCACCTGCATCCAGCGTTCGACCTGGCGCATCGAGCCGGGTACGGTGATGACCGACGAACCGGGCATCTACTTCATCCCGGCGCTGATCGACAAATGCAGGGCCGAGGGCAAATACAAGGGAATCGTCGATTACGAAGCGCTGGACGCCTACCGCGATTTCGGCGGCATCCGCATCGAGGACGACGTCATCGTCACCGAAACGGGCAGCCGCATGATCGGAGGCGACAAGCGCATCCCCATCACGGTCGATGAGCTGGAAGCCGTCGTCGGTCGCTAATCCTCCTAATAAAATGCGAACGCTGATCCTCATCCCGACCGAAACGGAGGCGGCCCTGCTGCGGGCCGCATGTCCCGATGCGCCGGTCCGCATCGCGGGAGTCGGCATGGCGGCCGTAGCCGCAGCGACGGCCCGGATCATCGCGGAGGAACACCCCGACCGGCTGATCCTGGCCGGCATCGCCGGAGCTTCCGACCGTTCGGTAGCCGTATGCGAAGTCGTCGCGGTCGCAGGGGAGCGAATCGCCGAACTGCCCGGGAAATACGCCGTCCGCTATGCGGCCGACTTCATTCCGGCAGGATTGCGGACCGTCGAAAGCAATACGACCAATCGCACGGGAGTCGCAGCGTCCGGCACGCAAATTGAAAATATGGAAGGAGCCGCTTTCCTGGCCGTCTGCCGGGCATTCGGAGTGCCCGGCGCCGAGGTGCGGGCCGTGTCGAACTATACCGACGACCCGCGTTCGGCCTGGCGCATCGAGGAAAGTGCAGAAAAATTAGCAAAAACAATCATTCGAATACTTCCGGATTATGAATAAAAAGTGGATTATTTACATCGTTCTGATCGTCGTGGCCTTCGTGCTGATCGTCGTCTTCTCGAAAAACATCTATTTCTGGCTCTCGAACCAGCTGTGGAAGATTCTGCTCCTCGCGGCCGTTTTCGGCGGCGGCTGGCTGCTGGGACGCTTCGGAGGCAAGAAAAACGGGACGCAGCAAGGCAACGGCAATTAAGCGATTCGAAGTTGTGAAACGCACGATCCGCCTACATATTTCTCCGTGCCCGAACGATACCTTCATGTTCGACGCACTCGTGAACGGACGCATCGACTGCGGGGAGCTAACCTTCGAAGTCGCCTACTACGACATCGAAGAACTGACCCGCCGTGCCGAAGCAGGCGAAACCGACGTAAGCAAAATCAGCTACGCCCTGCTGCCGGAAATACAGTCCCGCTACACCCTGCTGGACAGCGGTTCGGCTTTGGGACGCGGCAACGGACCGGTCTTCGTCGCACGGCAGGGAACACCTCCCGATTCGATCCGCCGGGTCGCGGTACCGGGACTGCACACTACGGCCAACGCCCTGATGAGCCGCCTCTACCCGTCGATCACGCAAAAAGAGCCGGTGCTCTTCTCGGAAATCGCACCCGCCGTGGCACGCGGGGAGTACGACGCCGGGGTGTTGATCCACGAAGGCCGTTTCGTCTATCGGAAACTGGGCCTGGAGCTGGTCGCCGACTTGGGAGAGTTGTGGGAATCCCGCACCGGATTGCCGCTTCCGCTGGGAGCCATCGTCGCCCGACGGACACTGCCGGAAGAGCTTCGCTGCGAAATAGAACGGTTGCTCCGCACGAGCATCGAATATGCTTTCGCACACCGGGAGGAATCCCGCACCTATATTAAGGAGCACGCCCGGGAGCTCGACGACCGGGTGATCGACCACCACATCGACTTCTTCGTCAATTCGTATTCGCTCTCCCTGGGCGACGAGGGGCGCCGGGCCGTCCGCGAACTGACCGGCGTCGAAGTATGATCCGCCGCCGACCGGAACACCCGGACAAACGCCCGCCGGGGGATTCAGGTTCGACATTTTTGAAAAATTAAAAAAATCGCCCCTCTTCGGGCGATTTTTTATGCCCGGAAATTTGGCCGATCGATTTTTTTCGTATATTTATAAGGCGAAGTTTGAAAATCACCGGCGGATTTTCCGCCAGGACGAATCGGTATCGCAAAAACCTTATAAAAAGATAACGAATATGAAAAACTATTCAGCGAAAGAAATCAAGAACATCGTTCTTATCGGCGCTCCCGGCACGGGAAAAACTACCCTTGCCGAAGCGATGGCTTTTGAGGGTAAGGTCATCGACCGCAGGGGTAGCATAGAGGCGAACAACACGCTCTCGGACAACACGGATATCGAGCACGAGTACAAGCGCTCGATCTATTCGACCATCCTCTTCACCGAATTCATGGAGCGCAAGCTCAACATCATAGACTGTCCGGGATCGGACGATTTCTGCGGAAGCCTCTTCTCGGCCTTCAAGGTGGCGGACGTGGGCGTCATGGTCTTCAACGCCCAGAACGGCTGGGAAGTAGGCAGCGAGATCCAGGCCCGTTACGCCCGTGTGCTGAACAAGCCGCTCATCGCTTTCGTCAATCAGCTCGATTCGGACAAGGCGTCGTTCGACGCTACGCTCGAATCCATCCGTGCGGCCTCGCGCGTGAAGCCCGTCGTAGTCCAGTATCCGGTCAATCCGGGCCCGGGATTCGATGCTTTCATCGACGTGCTGCTGATGAAAATGTACCGCTTCAAGGATGAGAACGGCACCCGCGAAGAGCTCGACATCCCGGCCGAAGAAGCGGAGAAGGCCCAGGCTCTGAACAAGGAGCTGGTCGAGGCAGCCGCCGAATACGACGACGCCCTGATGGAACTCTATTTCGAGAAGGGCACACTGACGCAGGACGACATCCGTTCGGGCCTGAAAATCGGCGTATCCCGTCGGGCGGTCATGCCCGTATTCTGCGGCAGTGCCAAGCGCGACATCGGCACCAAGCGCCTGATGGAGTTCATCATCAACGTAGCGCCCGGCCCGCTGAAGGCCCCCGCCTTCCTCTCGACCGAAGGAGAGGAGATCCGGGCCGACGAAGCGGCTCCGGCCGTAGCGTTCATCTTCAAAAGCCAGATCGAACAGCACATCGGCGAAATATCCTACCTGCGCGTCATCCGGGGCAAAATCACCGAAGGCATGGAACTCCTGAATACCCGCACGGGCAACAAGGAGAAGCTCTCGCAGCTCTTCGCCGTCGCGGGCAAGAATCGCATCAAGGTCACCGAACTGGCCGCCGGCGACATCGGCTGCACGGTGAAGCTCAAGGGCACGCGCACCAACGACACGCTCTCGGCGCCCGGAACGCCCGTCACGATCGACCCGATCGTCTTCCCCGAACCCCGCTACCGTGCGGCGATCAAGACCAAGGACCAGGCCGACGACGAAAAACTGGGCAAGCTCCTGAACGACGCCAAATACGAAGATCCGACTATCCTGGTGGACTACTCCAAGGAGCTCAAACAGACCATCATCCAGGGCCAGGGCGAACATCACCTGAACATCCTGCGCTCGCGCATCGCCTCGGAGAACAAGCTCCAGTACGATTACATCGCACCGAAGATCCCCTACCGCGAAACCATCACCAAGGTAGCCCAGGCGGACTACCGCCACAAGAAACAGTCGGGAGGCGCGGGTCAGTTCGGCGAGGTGCACCTGTTGATCGAGCCTTACACCGAAGGCATGCCCGAACCCAAGAGCTACAAGATCCCCGGCAAGGGAGAACTGGCGGTAAACATCAAGGGCAAGGAAGAGTACGACCTGCCCTGGGGCGGCAAGCTGCAGTTCTATACGGCGATCGTCGGAGGCGCGATCGACGCCCGCTTCATGCCGGCCATCCTGAAAGGCATCATGGAGAAGATGGACGAAGGTCCGCTGACGGGTTCCTACGCCCGCGACATCCGCGTCATCGTCTATGACGGCAAGATGCACCCGGTCGATTCGAACGAGATCTCGTTCAAGCTGGCAGCCCGCAACGCTTTCAAAGAGGCGTTCCGCAACGCGGGACCGAAGATCATGGAGCCGATCTACGACGTCGAAGTCCTCACGCCGAGCGACTACATGGGCGCCGTCATGAGCGACCTGCAAAACCGCCGGGCGATGATTATGGGCATGGAGTCCGACAAGGGCTTCGACCGCCTGAACGCCCGCGTACCGCTGGCCGAACTGTACCGTTACTCGACGACGCTCTCTTCGCTCAGTTCGGGTGCCGCGACCTACACGATGAAATTCGCCTCCTACGAACAGGTTCCGGCGGACGTGCAGGACAAGCTGCTGAAGGCCTATACCGACACCGACGAGGAGTAAATCGGCGGATTTTTACAAAAAAGGGTTGTCTATGTGCATTAGACAACCCTTTTTTATGTCGCTGTGTACGCCGAAATTGCCAAGAATCATAGTTTCGAAAGGTAATCATATGTCCCAAGATACCATTATCCGACGGTCGCCTATTCGCGGCTCAGGCCGCATTTGTAAATTCTACCCTTTCCCTGGCTCCCCTCCACGAAGGGAGCTTCGGGCCGCTACACACCCAAAGAGGGCTACTAAAACCGCATTTCGGAAATGCAAAAGACGGATCGAACGGCACTTTTGGGGTACCTTACCGCTCCGATTTCCGGTTCGGCCGCCGACGGCCCCTCTTTTTCATCTTCATCGCATGCGAATCACTTTTCGGCTGCCGGGTCGTATTCGCCCGTACGGACCATCTCCAGGGCTTTTTCCAGAATTTCATCGCATCCGGTATGCAGACCTTCGACCGTGGCATGTACCGGTATATCGATCCGCACACCCGGCGTGCGGGTGTGCGGATCGTCCGGATAATAAACTCCGAAACCGAAAGCACGTAAAAAAGACTCCATGTTAATTTAATGTTAACAATGACCGCCACAACCGGTCCATCCGGATTTTTAATGTAAATTTGTCTGAAATTTTGTGTAAAAAATCCCGAACATGAGCGAAATCTACACCGTTATCGTCGTTATTCTGGGAATCCTGGCCGTTTCGGGCCTTTTCGTGGGCGTTTCCAACGACGCCGTCAATTTCCTCAACTCGGCCATCGGTTCGAAAGCCGCCCCCATGAAGACCATTCTGCTGGTCGCCTCGATCGGCATCCTGTTGGGTACGGTCACCTCGAGCGGCATGATGGAAGTGGCCCGCAACGGTATGTTCAACCCGGGGCTTTTCTCCTTCCACGAAGTGATGATGCTCTATATGGGCGTGATGTTCGCCAACGTCATCCTGCTGGACCTCTACAACTCGATGGGGCTCCCGACTTCGACGACCGTATCGCTGATCTTCTGCCTGTTGGGTGCCGCCGTCGCCGTTTCGATCTACAAGATCTCCAACGACGGGGCCCTCGGCATGGGCGACCTGAACCATTTCATCAACACGGGCCGCGCGATGGGTATCGTTTCGGCGATTCTGCTCTCCGTAGTGATCGCTTTCACGTTCGGCACCCTAATCATGTATATCTCCCGTCTGATCTTCTCGTTCCGCTATACGGCGATGTTCCGCCGCTTCGGTGCCTTCTGGTGCGGAGCCTCCTTCACGGCGATCCTCTACTTCGCCGTCTTCAAAGGACTCAAAACCCCGCTCGCCGGAAGCGCCGCGATCGAATGGATCGACCAGCATATCCTGCTCTCCCTCTTTTTGTGCTGGGCCGTCGGCAGCCTGCTGCTCTTCTTCCTGCAACGGCTGAAAATCAACATTCTGCGACTTACGATCCTCTCGGGCACCTTCGCTCTGGCTCTGGCATTCGCAGGCAACGACCTGGTGAACTTCATCGGCGTCCCGGTAGCCGGATTCGACGCATACAGCATCGCCCGTCATGCCGGCGACAGCACGATTCTGATGGAAGGGCTGAACGCCAGCGTTCCGGCCAATTTCCTGGTGCTGATGACGGCAGGCGTCATCATGATCGTCACGCTCTGGACCTCGAAAAAGGCGATGCACGTCACCGAAACCGAAATTTCGCTTTCGACGCAGGGCGAGAGCGAGACGCAGTACGGCTCGTCGCTCTTCTCGCGCACCATCGTACGGGCCGCCCTGAATGCAAGCAACGCGATCGACCGCACGATCCCCAAAAGAATCCGGGACAAGATCAGCAGCCGCTTCCAGTACGAAGACATCGAGCACAGCGGCGCCCCCTACGACATGATCCGCGCCACGGTGAACCTCACGACCTCCGCCATGCTTATTTCGGTGGCCACGTCGCTCAAACTGCCGCTTTCGACCACCTACGTCTGCTTCATGGTAGCGATGGGATCGTCGCTCGCAGACAAGGCCTGGGGACGCGAAAGCGCCGTGTATCGCATCTCGGGCGTCATGACCGTCGTGGCCGGGTGGTTCATCACGGCCGTCGGCGGCTTCCTGATCGCCCTGGCGATGGGGCTCATACTGATCTACGGCGGCATCGCCGCTTTCGTCGTCACCACGCTGCTGTGCGGCTACATGCTCGTCAAGAGCAACTTCTTCAAGAAGAACAAAGCTGCCGAAACCGCCGCCGTGAAAGCTGCCGAAACCGGCTCCGACATCATCTATAACATCACGCAGGAGGTGTGCGCCACGATGGAGCGCACGACCCGCATCTACGACCGCACGCTGATCGCCGTCTTCAAAGAGAACCGCAAGGTGCTGCGCGAAATGGTGCGCGAATCCAACGAACTCTTCTACCAGTCGCGCGAACGCAAGTACTCCCTGCTGCCCACCCTGCGCAAACTGCAGAAAGGCGACATCGATACGGCTCACTACTACGTGCAGGTGGTGGACTATCTGAACGAAATGACCAAGGCGCTGGCGCACATCACCCGTCCGGCGTTCGAACATATCGACAACAACCACGAGGGACTCTCGAAAGAGCAGACCGAGGACCTGATGCACATCAACGACGAAGTGGAGTCGATCTACCGCCACATCAACAACATGCTGCGCACGGGCGACTTCTCCGACCTGGACATGGTGCTCGAAATGCGCGACCGGCTTTTCGAGGCGATCGCCGACGCCATCAAGTCGGAGGTGACGCGTATCAACGAGAACCGCTCCAACACCAAGGCCAGCATCCTCTACCTGACGATCCTGAACGAAACCAAGAGCATGGTGCTTCAGTCGCGCAACCTGCTCAAATCGCAGCGCTACTTCCTCGAACACAAGGACGGGCCGCTGCAGTGGCTCAACAAAATCAAGTAACTCCGCCTCCCGCCGGGAAGCAAAACGAAATTCACCATGGACATCGCACTGGCCAAACGGCGGGAAAACATCGCCGAATACATTCTCTACCTCTGGCAGATCGAGGACCTGCTCCGGGCACTGCAATTCAGCCCCGAGGCCATCTACTCCCAGCTCATCGCTCCGCGCGGAATCGAAGAGGGACAACGCCACAACTACCTGATCTGGTACATGGACATCGCCAACCTGCTGCGCGAAGAGGGCAAAGAGGAAAAGGGGCACCTGGAGCATACGCTGCATCTGATAGGGGACCTGAACGACCTGCACCTGCAACTGATGAAGCTGCCGATCGGGGAGCACTACCGTCAGACTTTCGCCAAACTCGAACCCGAGCTGCCGCGTCTGCGGGCCGTGCTGGGGCGCGAAATGAGCGACATCGAACTCTGCTTCCGGGCGCTTTACGCCGCGATGCTCTACCGCATCAAGGGCGAAGGAGGCAAGAGCGCCGTGAGCGACACCATCGAATACGTTTCTCCCGTCATCGCCGAACTGGCCGACATGTACGGCAAGGTCGAACGGGGCGAGGCGGACCTCTTCAAAGACACCGCACCGGAACGGTAACCGATCGTAAGACACGGGACGAAAGCGGATTGTGCGGAGTCGCACCCGGAACGAAGAAGAAGAAAAATTTACGATATTTTTGGCAGATCAAGAAAAAGATTATACATTTGCACTCCGCATTGTACGCTAAAACAATAAAAACACGATAGATCTATGGCAATGAAAAGAACATTCCAGCCTTCGCGCCGGAAGAGAATCAACAAGCACGGATTCCGTCAGAGAATGGCTACGGCCAACGGACGCAAGGTTTTGGCTGCGCGTCGTGCGAAAGGTCGCAAGAAGTTGACCGTATCGGACGAATCGACGTTCAAGTACGCTTAATTCCTTCGGGATTCAAGCCATAGCAAGGGCGGTGCATTGATGCACCGCCCTTGCTGTTCAGTCGGTAGAAACGCTTCTTTCCGACCCAATCTTTTAAGCGGTGCGTCCCTACTTTTTTCCGGCGACAAAGTGAAAGTGCCCACAGCCTTTTTTCAAGAAGGCCGTAAAAGCTGCAAGGCAAAAATTACCGGTTCCCAGCATAGTTCACACGCCTTTTCTTTCGCAGAAAAGGGCAAAAGAGCCGCATCCGATCCTGGTTTACCGCCTCGCCGGGCGAACGCAACGCACTCGAAGACTTTGCGTCCTTCCGCTCCGAGTACCCCGGAGGTAAGTACGCCACCGATTTTCCGCAAACACACAATCCGCACTGCCTGTGACAACGAATCACCCGCCTCGAATCCCGTTACGGGACACATCTCCTGTACCTGTGGCAGCGGTTAATCCGGCAGCGAAAGAGGGCATATGACAGACTAAAAACACGGGCAATGAATCCGGCCGATGATATTTATCAATCCGATTCTAATTTTCAGTTTTCCCCTTTTCGATTTCCGACCTATTCCGTATATTTGTAGGAAAAGACAGAATGCGATTCGGGCAAGTTCGCATAAATGCGACTGCCGCTTCCTTTTACGCCCCTCGTTATGGAATAGAAAATACACCCCGACGGCCCGGACAAATTTGGCCCGCCGCACGGTTTTCACTATATTTGTAAAATAATGGGAGATATTCCGGGAAATCCGGAGCGGCGTTTGCCGCAAGGTTCGCCTCCCCCATTCGCTCAAAACAGATCGAACATGGCAATATTCAAAGTCGAAGGCGGCCGCCGGCTGCGCGGTGAAATCACGCCCCAGGGCGCCAAAAACGAGGCGCTTCAGATCCTCTGCGCCACGCTGCTCACGCAGGAAAAGGTAATCGTACACAACGTCCCGCAGATCCTGGACGTGATACAACTCATCGAGCTGCTGCAGGCGATGGGCGTCGAAGTGGAGCGCCTGTCCGAAGAGAGCTATTCGTTCCGAGCTGCCGACATCGACCCGGACTACCTGCGCTCGGACGACTACTGCCGCCGGGCCAGCCGCCTCAGGGGTTCGGTGATGCTGCTGGGTCCGATGCTGGCGCGTTTCGGCGTGGGCTACATGCCCAAGCCGGGCGGCGACAAGATCGGCCGCCGCAGGCTCGACACCCACTTCATCGGCTTTCAGAAGCTGGGCGCCACGCTCGATTTCGACACTGCGGCCGCCTGCTCCGAAGTCCGCTGCAAGGAACTCAAGGGGTGCTACATGCTGCTCGACGAGGCTTCGGTGACCGGCACGGCCAATATCATCATGGCGGCTGTGATGGCCAAGGGTTTCACGACCATCTACAACGCCGCGTGCGAACCTTACATCCAGCAACTGTGCCTGATGCTCAACCGCATGGGCGCACGCATCTCGGGCATCGCCTCGAACCTGCTCACCATCGAGGGTGTCCGGGAGCTGCACGGCACCGAACACACGCTGCTGCCCGACATGATCGAGGTCGGCAGCTTCATCGGCCTGGCAGCCATGACCCGTTCGGAGCTGACGATCCGCAACGTTTCGTTCGAGAACCTGGGCATCATCCCCGCCCAGTTCGCCCGCCTGGGCATCCGCTTCGAACAGCACGGCGACGACATCTACATTCCCCAACAGGAGCACTACCGCATCGAGAACTTCATGGACGGCTCGATCATGACCATCGCCGACGCACCCTGGCCGGGCCTCACGCCCGACCTGCTGTCGGTATTCCTCGTGGTGGCCACCCAAGCCAAAGGCTCGGTGCTGATTCACCAGAAGATGTTCGAAAGCCGCCTGTTTTTCGTCGATAAGCTGATCGACATGGGGGCCCAAATCATCCTCTGCGACCCCCATCGCGCGACGGTGATCGGACATGACCACCAGATGCGGCTGCGGGCTACGCGCATGACTTCGCCCGACATCCGTGCGGGTGTGGCGCTGCTGATCGCGGCGATGAGCGCCGAAGGTACGAGCACGATCCAGAACATCGAACAGATCGACCGCGGTTACAAGGACATCGACGGACGCCTCAACGCCCTCGGAGCCCGGATCACCCGGGTCGAAGAGTAACGACCGGCCGGTGTCCGGAATAAGGAAACGAAGCAAAGTTGTAATAATATGTTTTTGGAAAATGCCAGCCAGAAAGGTTGGATCGAAGTGATATGCGGCTCGATGTTCTCGGGCAAAACCGAGGAGCTGATCCGCCGCCTGAAGCGGGCCGAATTCGCCCGCCTGCGGGTCGAAATCTTCAAACCCCGCATCGACGTGCGATACTCCGAAGAGGAGGTCGTTTCGCACGATGCCAGCGCGATCCGCTCCACGCCGGTAGATTCGGCACAGAATATCCTGCTGATGACCTCGGACGTCGATGTCGTGGGCATCGACGAGGCGCAGTTCTTCGACCAGGGACTGGTGGAGGTCTGCCGGCAACTGGCCGACAGCGGGGTGCGGGTAATCGTGGCGGGCCTCGACATGGACTTCACGGGCAAGCCCTTCGGACCGATGCCGGCGCTGATGGCTACGGCGGAGTACGTAACCAAAGTACACGCCATCTGCGTACGGTGCGGCAACCTGGCGCACCATTCGCACCGCCTGACCAGCGACGAAAAACAGGTGATGCTCGGTGCGCAGGACTCCTACGAACCGATCTGCCGCCACTGTTTCGCCGAACTGCGGAAAAAAGAGCGGGAATAAAAGGCATCTGCCCGTTAAAAATCCGGACCTTTTCCGGACCGTACGCTTCCGAAGCATACAACTCGATACGTCAATCCCCTCCGCAAGAGGGGATTGTTCTTCGGATAAACGCAACCGAAAAATCAATATCCGGAATTTCCAAGCGGCAGAAAAAACAGAGAATACTTCGCACGAGGCGCAGAATATACTCAACATCAGCCGACAGTGCATAACCCGATCGGCAGGTTATACGCCCGAATATACCGGAAAATTCACGATTTTCGCATCCGACCGCCGCATACCCACAGCCTTCGCCGCAGTGTCGCCTACACTCGTATTGCCGTCATATCCTCCGCAAAAACATATCAAAAAGGGACCGGCTCTGAATAGAGCCGGTCCCGCCATTCAATAAAGATTCGGAGCCTTTTCACCCGGCGATTTTCCGGTTATCTTCTTCCGCTCCTTCCCCCGCAGGAAGAAAACCTGAAACAATCGCCGTCCACGATGCGGTTATTTCGTCACATTCACAACGATCTGCGCCGTACGTTCGCCGAACGTATAGACATATTTCACCGGAATCGTTACGGTAATCTCCTTCATCAGTTCCAGATCACCGCCTTCGACTACCGTAAGAACATGACTCTCCGCATCGAACTTCACACGGCCGTCGGGGATGGAAACCACCGCCTCGCCATATTCGATGGTTGCGGCTAACCCCCGCTTTGGATTCTGCCCCTTTTTCGCACGGGGCTGTCA
>OGPU01000889.1_pt1 | contig 29963 bp, 24 predicted proteins | sample 1552991 | NCBI WGS metagenome assembly OGPU01 (sample SAMEA2580296, study PRJEB22360) | human gut metagenome | biome: human gut; feature: human-associated habitat; material: faeces | place: Denmark | collected 2008/2010 | reverse complement strand
CGCTTGGCAGCTTTTACGTCGGTTGGAATTGATCATCATAGCACGCACTTCACAAAGCACACGGCCAGCCAGCCGACGACGCCGGTTCGGCAAGATTGAGAGAAAAGTCGGTGCCAACGGGCAGATCTCCTACGACGCCTCATACATCCCGCCCGTCGAAGCCCGATCCCAGTATCCGCATCTTCCTGCGCGCATTCACAAGCGATTCGACAAAGGCTATGAGACCTAGGCGGAAGCATGGCTCAACGAGGCAAAGCAGCAACACCGCCGACAAGCACCCGTTGTGGATGGCCGCCGACGCTGACACCGTTCGTGCGGTCGTTGACGTTTATCCAGGCGGCTGGGTGAGGCTCACGACGCTTCCAACGCGGTGATGAGCGGCTTGGAGTTTGAGATTTTGCCAAGCGAAAGCAGCCAGCCTGAGTCTGAGCTTAAGACTGAACTGACGCCCCGCGCCTATTCGCTGACCCGTTTGGCTGATGTGAAACCGGAGCGACCGTTGTGGTTGCGGCTGGGCCATATTCCCAAAGGAAAGATCGTACTGATTGACGGTGATCCGGCGACTGGCAAAAGCACCTTGGCCTTAGATATCGCAGCTCACGTCACCACGGGAACAGTATGGCCGGATGGAAGGCGAGTCTCCCTCCCTACGCAACAGACCTGCACTACCAACAGCTCAACGCCACGCAATTGAATGAGCTCATCGGTAAGGGAGGCCTGTGGGCCAGCCAAGCCCGTCGCGAGATGGCTCGGCGAGAGCGCGAATAGCAGCTGATCCTAGAAACTGCTGCAGCGAGTTCACTCAGCAAGGCGTGAGGCAATTCAATCCATAGCGAACTGCCCCGCGCCTTCTCAAATACGCTCATTAATCCAGCGCAAAAAGACCATCTTTGATTGCAAGATCTATATACTGTCGAACAGTCACCACACCCTTGCGTCTCTCAACGTTAGACTCATATAAGGCAAGGCACTGTGCCGTAATTGGCCATCTAGCAAGTCTCTGGATCCTATCAGGATCTCCATGCAGGGTAATTCCATAGAGAACATCAAAAAGTAAATCCACACTGCTGGAGTAACTACCATCAGCATTAGAAAACACAATCTGGCTCTTATTCCCTTGGCTAGGCGTATCTTTTTCCAGCAGATCTACTGTATGCAGCACATCTGGAGACGCGTCGTCTGGGATAAGACGCCTAAACGAATCAATCACTTTCGCCAATTGAACTTCATCCGAGGAATAATATTTGCGCAATAGCATCCCCTTCAACAATCAGCTGACTATACCTTTTCTCAGTTTTTTCTCCAGAGCCGCCAATCGTCACTGTCTGAGGGCGACCGACATTCTTCATAATTAGCTCGTATTCGTCAACGCTATCCAGAAATAATTGGAGACGAAGTCGGTCATCCAGTTTTTCCGCCTCGCCGTCCTCCGCCGCATCTTCCATGTAATCTTCAATGCGGCCTCCGAGAGCATTAGCAATAGCTACGGCGTCTTCTAGAGGTGCCCGGCTAAACGAATGTCGACCCGACAGATATCCATTTAGTCTTTTCTCACTCACGTTGGATCTTCGGGCTAATTCATAAGAATCCAAGTTCGACGCGCTAACAGCATCACTAAGCTTCGTCATACGATCCTCTTTCCTTCACGACACTTATTCGAACGCTTGTTCTATATATAGAGTATCATGGTTAGGGCGACAGTCAGGCACGAGGTAAGGTGGGAGCATGAACGACAATCGCACGCACACGGCTACCGGCAAGGCGTGCCCACAAGCCCTCGAATTCTTTGCCGGAATAGGCCTCGCACGCCTTGGGCTCGAAGAATCCGGCTTCCAAGTCGAATGGTCGAACGACATCGACTCCGCCAAGTGCGAAATGTATCGCAATAACTTCACGGATACGCCGGGCCACACCCTTGTCGAGGGGGATATGAGCGAGCTCTCCGGCGACGACCTGCCCCATGATGCTTCCATCGCTTGGGGATCCTCTCCTTGCACGGATCTCTCCCTTGCAGGCACTCGTACGGGCCTGAACGGCAAACAATCCGGCGCTTTCTGGCAATACGTGCGACTGCTCGAAGAACTTGGGGACAGCCGTCCTCCGATTGCCATTCTCGAAAATGTGAACGGATTGGCCACTTCCCACTCTGGGGAGGATCTCGCCGCAGCGGTGCATGCTTTCAATGTACTGGGCTACTCCGTAGACGTATTGTCCATCGATACCCGTCGATTTATCCCTCAGTCCCGACCGCGACTCTTTTTGGTTGGCCTGCAGAACCCGCCGTCCGCCGAACAATTCGATTCTTCGTTGCGCCCTGACTGGCTGCAGCAGGTTTTTGCGGACACCTCTCTCCGCACGCATCGCGCACCGCTGCCTGAGCCGCCGTCTCCTCTGATGTCCGGCCTCAATATGTACGTCGAGAACATGGCTGATGACGACGAACGCTGGTGGGACGCCGAAAGAACCGCCAAATTCCTTGATTCGCTGTCGCCGGTTCAGACTGCCCGCGTGGAAACGTTGCGTAACGAAACAACCGTTTCCTACCGGACCGCTTATCGCCGCACCCGCAACGGCAAAGCCGTATGGGAAGTTCGCGCAGACGACATCTCCGGCTGCCTGCGCACCGCACGAGGCGGCTCATCTCGCCAGGCAATCATTCGCATGGGCAATGGTCAAGCCGCTGTCCGTTGGATGACGCCACGCGAATACGCTGCTCTTATGGGCGCGGCCCACTACAACATTACGGGCCTGCGCCCCAATCAAGTGATGTTCGGATTCGGCGACGCTGTCTCCGTCCCTGTCGTGGAATGGCTCGGCAAGCATTACTTCATGCCTGCTCTGAACAACACCCTTGGCAAAGACCTGTACGTGGAGCAAACTCTGCTCTCGAATCACACTGCATAAGCGAGGCAAACAATGGATCTGACTCCCATCGATGATTTCCGAAAGTCCCATCAGGTAAACACCAAGGGCGCTTTGGCTGCCGCCATCCAGCTCAATCGCTTCTTTTCCGCAGACACGCTTCCCATTGACGCCAGCGACTATCACACGAACAAGGAAGGTCAAGTCAAGGGAATCAGCAAAGACAACTGCCAGAAAATCCTTGCCGAATATGGCATCACACGACTCCTCGCAGCAGAGGGCGGACGAACCAGCCGCGGCACCATGGCATTGATGCACGACTATGCCGAGCTCATTAACGAATTACGTCCAACAGCGGAGCAATTCACCGAGATCGAGCAATACTGGGTCAAACGAATTCGGGCATTCTTCACCAGCAAACCATTCAAATTGGAATCCGACAACTCGCTTTCCGTCGATGCGGCTGTGGAACATCTGCTGCAGCAGGCAGCGCAGCGACAAAAGGAAAATCCGGGCACTATGTACGTCGGTACCGTTCTGCAACATCTTGTCGCAGCGAAGCTCACCATCGTTGCCCCAGAAGTAGAAATCAACGGCGCGTCCGTTGCTGACGATCCGACTGGGCGTGGAGGCGATTTCAATGTCGGCGACACAGCCATACACTGCACCACTGCCCCAGCATCCCTACTCATGGATAAATGCCAGCGCAACATCAAGGCCGGGCTGCATCCAATCATCATCACTGTACGCGACCGCGTCAAAACCGCATGGGACTTAGCCTCCGACATGGGCTTCGAAAACCGCCTTGAAGTTTGGGACCTGCAATCGTTCCTTTCCAGCAATGTGCACGAGCATGGCCACTTCACCAACGCAGCACGTCGCGAAACCCTTTCGCGTCTGGTCAAGGCTTACAACCAAATCATTGACGAACACGAAAGCGACCCCAGCCTACATGTCGAATATAACGGCTGATTAGTTTTATCCGCCCTGCATCCCGCAACCAGCTCGATACCCAATTGCTCTTTATGATGCATGCGTTCAGTCAGACAAAAGCTTGCTAGTATCAGTCAGCCAAGGGCTGAGCGCACGCATCATGCGCCCACTGACTGATACAAACTGATTTCCATGTAGGCACTGTAAATTTCCATGTAGGTTCCATGTTGCCGCAGGATGGTGCCAACCGGCGTCCTTGGAAACGTTGAAATCATTGAGATTCCGACATACATCTTCGCCTGCCACTGAATTTCCATGTTGGCTCACTAGGTTCACTCTAGTTCCCACTAGACGCTGTATACACGAAGGATCAAAGCTAATCAAGCTCTTCCGATGGGTTAATAATCCTTGAAAACACTTTCACTTTGCCTATGGGGAATAGATCGCATTACCTCATTCGGAATCGTAATCTTTAGCACATCGCTGTTGTTGGCAAAGGGAGGCCGTTCTATATACTGGTTAAACTACACGCTCTTCATGGAAAAAGCATCCTCAATACTCTCCCCTGTTTCGCGCAATCCAAAACGCACCCGTTCATAACCACCCGTTTCACCCCATCGCGACACGCCGTAGGGGCGGCGAGTTAAGCGGCGAAACACTTAATCGGCAGCCTAGAAACGTTGGAATTACACCGAAAACAGCAAGTCGCTGCCGGAATCTCGTATTCTCCGCCAGTAGGGTTTTCGGATGATTCCGAAAGCCCTTTTTTCATACCAAAAACGGCGATTTTACAATGGCCTGTTGCGTAGATGTGCGACGAAAAAGTTGCGAAACAGTGGGGGAGTTGCACATATCGCTGATTTCGTTCGCAGTAGCATACTGCCTTGCGTTACGCTCAAAACGGTGACAGTTACCAGTGGAGAGATTGTCGGCTGAGAGCGCCGGAAGAGAGGAAGTGCTGCGATGGCTGAGTCCGACGATGAGCTAGATATTCGGCGTGAGCTCGATACCCGCGATTCCCTGGCTTCGATGGCCCACTATCATGTATCATCGCCGAGTGCCATTACCACGCAAGTGCTGCCGCCAAGCTTCATTCCCACTGCGACCGGGCGTGTTCGCCCCGTGACTGGTGCGTTTCCTGCAATCCAATCGGACGAGCAGGAAAAGCAGTCGCAGCTTGGCCGTTCCGTTCGATCCGTACGTTCATTGGCTGCAGGCTCGCTTCGTAAATCGCAAGATTCCAATGCAGACGGTAATGACGATGACAACGGCAATAACGGTATTACGCCCCGCATGGCATCCAGCGCCCCGCACTATGTCGACTAACGTTATAAGGCTGCGAATCCTACTCAACAACCGTAATAAACGGACTTGCCGGCAATCCAAGATCGTTATAGAGCAGACTGGAAATAGCCGGATTTCCGCTCCACCAATAACGCACTTGAGTTACCGTGTTAAGATTCGAACTTCCATCAGCGGCACTCAGCACAATCTGCTTACCTTTGATTTGGGAAATCAGTACCTTCCGTGGTGTTGGTGCTGTTATTGCCACTGGCCGTTCCGTCAGTTCCGTCACCGCCATCGGTGGCCGTGGACTCGTCGGCCTTCTGCAGGGCCTGCTTGAACTGCTTGGCCTGCTTGTCATACTCGGCTTTTGCGGCGTTGGCTTTGCTGATGGTGGAGGAGGTGTCGGCGGCACAGCTCAGCGTTTTCGGAGAGGTGACTTCCGTCTGGTGAAGTTCGGCAAGCTTGTCGAGGTCGTAAGACTTGTCAAAACTGGTGAACGCTTCGGAGATTTTTGCCTTCAGCTGGAACGCCTTCGAATAGGAGGTGTTCATGGCCGTGACGGCTTCCTTGCAGTCGTTTAGCGCGGCCAGGTCACGCATTTGCTGCGACGTACGTATGCCTGTGAATCCGAAAATCGCACCCAGAACGACAACTACGACGACTACGGTGATAATGATTTGGCGGTAGAAGCGCTTTACATGCTGGTTTGTCCAAGCGTCGCCATCGCTGATGCCTTGCGCTATGACCTCGTCGAACGGGTCTTGCGGTTGACGGGATTCGGGGGATTTAACGGCTCCGTCTGCTTCGAGCGATTGCTGATTGCTGGTCTCGGCCGTGTCGCCACTGACGATTGTGCGTGTTCCGGTTGCGTTGGTGTCGATCGCGTTGGTGTCGGCTGCGCTGCTGCTGGTAGCGGCGTCAATACCGTCGGCAGAAGTGTTGGGTGTTGTGCTTCCGGCAATTGTTCTCGGTGCGCGTGACGAGGTATTTTCCTCGCTTGGCTTCTTGCCGTGCCGTGCCATAACCCCTCCAGAATCTGCCTGCTCTGTGATCCCCGGTGCCGGCTTCCGTTCCTGGTCAATGCTGACCGTGCCGAGTGCCCACCTGAAATGCCAATATACAGCGTACGATACCCGTTTGTCCCCGATTTACCGCACTCGTGTTGCCTCATATAATGCACGTGGCCATTCTTCAACTTCTGCATGCTTGCCGGAACTTCTTAAAATTTTTTGAGAAGTGCTGTGCTGGGGTTGCGGGGTGCGGTTAGAGTTGGCGATTAGGGCGTTCGCGCCGAATATTTGGGGCTGATGACTTTATTCAAGAGAGGCTGACGAATGGTTTCGCCACATCATGTTTTGAAGATTGCGACTGCGCTGTCTGCGGTTGCGTTGACGGCTTCCGTTGCGGTTACGCCGGCTTACGCATTGCAGGATATTGCGATTGAGGATGCTGTTGCGCAGAGAGGTGCCGTTACTGCAGATAATGGCGTTGTTATGCAGTCTGACGATCAGTCGGATGATCAGACGGGCGACCAGCAATCGCAAGACAGCATGCCTGACAATCCGAATGCGAAACTTCCAGGCACCGTCAGTGACGAGATTTCCGACGATGCCACCGTGGTTTCGGAAGACCTGGCCGTTACCCCCGAAGGTGAGGTCAAGAATATTGAAACCGGCGAAACCGTGACCGATGCGACACTGGTCGGTACGCAGGATCAGCAGCCGGATCCGCTCGCCAAAACCAACGGCGAATCCTTCATTCCGGTAAGTGCGGAAGATGTCAAAAATGCTGTAGCCGACGCGAACGTACAGCTCTCCAAATTCGAAAGCAATGAATACGGTGCGCACTGGGGCACTTACAACAATACGAAAGCCTTCTTCGACTACCAGAACAACCTGTTCGTGCAGCAAGCCAAAGGCGTGATTGACGTTTCCGAATGGCAGGGCGACATCGACTGGGCCAAAGCGAAAGCCGACGGCGTGGAAGGCGTGATTATCCGCCTTGGCTACGGCGAGGGCAACAATGCTGACAAGAAAGCGCAACGTAACATTTCCGAATGCAAGCGACTTGGCATCCCGTTCGGCATCTACTGGTATTCCTACGCGGATACTCCGTCGATTGCCAAAGAAGAAGGTGCCGACGTGGTCGCCAAACTTAAGCAATTCGGTGTGAACGCGAGCGATTTGGCGTACCCCGTGTACTACGACCTGGAAAAGTGGACGTGGGAGGGGCATCAGCCGCCCACCGACCCGAACGTGTACAACGATATCGTCAACAATTGGTACAGCGCACTGCAGTCCGCCGGATACAAGAACCTGAGCGTCTACTCGTACACCAGCTATCTGCAAGGCCCGCTGAAACATGCCGACATTTACGCTAAAACCACGTGGGTGGCGCAGTACGGCGCTCGCATGGGATTCGACTCGTTCCCGACCGACAGTCGCGGATGGCAATACACCAGCTCCGGCAAAGTGGACGGCATCAGTGGCAATGTGGACATGAATGCGTTTGGGAATAAAGCGTATGTGAATGGTGGGCATTGGGTTACCAAAAATGGCCAAAAGTATTGGTGGGATTCAGATGGTTCTTTAGCGCGTAGCAAGGAAATTTACGATCCTGAGAGTAATGCTTGGTATTGGATTGATTCAGATGGAACCATGGCGCACGATAAGGATGTTTATCTGCGTTCGAACGGTGGTAAATGGGTTCGTTATGATTCCAATGGTCATATGATTAAAGGTGAGGATTTCCGATACGGCGTCTGGTATAACTTCGACTTTACGACCGGTGCGATGAGTAAGGGGATGACATATCTGTCCAATGGGAACAAATGGGTATACTACGACATGGTCACCGGCAAAATGGCGCATGGCGAAGCGTATCTTAATTTTGATAAAGAGCATTCTGGCTGGTATCTATTTGACAACATTACTGGTGCAAGATGTACAGGTGATATTTTTATACGTGCGAATGGCGGTAAATGGGTCCGTTATGATCAGAAAACCGGCAAAATGGTAAAAGGTTTGCAGAAACAGAATGGTCTATGGTACTACTTCGATCCAGTTACAGGAGCTATGGCTCACGGAAACACGTGGGTTCCACAATGGCAAGCATGGCATTATTTCGATAGTGTCACAGGCCGAGGTTGATTCCTGATTTACATTTCAGACTCAGTCATACTGCTTGATTGATTCGGCTGGAAAATGGTGAATTTTCCAGCCGCTTTCATAATAATGGCGACTGTGTTGCCTGTCATGGCTGATTTTCGTGCTTTGGATTCGCTGAATGATCCGGAAACGTAAATTACCGTTTTCATCAAAACGGACCCAGATTCCGTCTTCGCGGTTTGTCGGAGAACTTGGCATGAACACTCCTTGCTGATGGCCATAGTGCCATTTTCGTAGTAGTGCTCCTTATCCTGATCCCAACCGTTTTCAGGTTGTTCTGTTTTAGTCGATTCGTTGGAACTAGCGCTGCCGTTATTCCTGTTCGATTCGGAAGAGTCGGGTTGGCTGTCATTCCTGTTCTGTTGGCTGGATTGAATTATTTCTTCAGTTGTGTTGATTCGGACACTGAATCAGAAGATTGCGAGGCACCATTGGCCTCTGAAGCGATTGCATTAGAATCATCTCTCTGGGTACTATTTGGATTCTGAACCGGTACGGCAGTTTGATTATTAGAAGACGCTTGCATTGCGTTAGGCTCGCTGCCCAGTGCGATTGCCGGGTAAGTAATTCCCTGTAGCATTGTAATGGTTTAAAAACCGATTAGGATTTTTCTCCGTTGGAACATTATTGCTTTTTCTTCTCATTGTCCGAGGCCAATTATAGCTATTGCCATAACAAAAGCTTGTTTTGCAAGTCACTCGTTGGAGCTTTTGGTGTATGTCTAGAGGTGTGGCAATACCGCTATACAAGGAGGCCTTTGAAGATACGTGATGAAGCTGTGGGCAGGGTTTGACTATTTGCGTTGATAGCATGACATACACTGTTAGACATGACTCATGATATGGAAACGAACAAGCGTGGAGTTCAGATGAGATGTGAACCGACACTGGCTTTTGTGATTCCTTGTTTTAACGAAGAAGCCGCATTGCATATGACTGCGGATGTTTTGAAGAAAAAGATGATTCAGCTTGAGAATTCGCAGGCTGTTGCACGAGATAGCTTTGTTATTTTTGTCGATGATGGGTCCCATGACAAGACTTGGGATGTGATTACGTCGCTGCATGAGAAAGATCCCTCCTTATTCCGTGGTGTAAAACTAGCTCACAATAGAGGCCACCAGAATGCTCTTTTTGCTGGCTTAATGCATGCATTGAGTATGAATGTCGACGCTGTTGTTTCTATGGATGCTGACTTGCAGGACGATCCCAATGCGGTCGACGACATGGTGCAGGAATACCTCCGGGGTGCTGAAATCGTCTATGGTGTGCGGGACAACCGTGAAACCGATACCGCATTCAAGCGTGGCACCGCCCATGCTTTTTATTCCCTGATGAAATGGCTTGGAACGGAAACAGTGCCGGATCATGCCGATTATCGATTGATGAGTCGTGCCGCATTGCAGGCTTTATCGCAATACAAGGAATCGAATTTGTTCCTACGCGGTCTGGTTCCTTCTCTCGGATTCAAAACGGCAAAGGTATATTACAAGCGCGGAACCCGAGTGGCCGGGGAATCCAAGTACCCGTTGAAAAAGATGGTTTCCTTCGCGATTGAAGGTGTGACTTCCTTCTCGACAAAGCCGCTGACCATGATCACCGGTCTGGGTCTGTTCTCGGTGTTCGTTGGAATCGTCATGTTGATTTATACCCTTGTTTCCGTTTTCTCAGGGCATGCCGTTGCGGGCTGGGGATCAATGATGTGTTCCCTGTGGATTCTAGGCGGCTTTATTTTGCTGGCACTCGGTATTATTGGTGAGTACATAGCAAAAATTTATTTAGAGGTTAAAGCTCGTCCTCGCTATATTGTCGAGACGACGCTCTGAGTGGGCAGTTTATTTTTTTAGGGAAAGATAGGACTATTACCGAGTGAATAAGCCGGATATTGTGCCTGAAAAATGGGTATTCTTCAAACGTGTGCTACCGAGATGGCTCGTTGTACTTGCCTTGGGATTTCAGACTGCTATTGTCGCGGTATTGCTCGTATTGTCGATTCTCTTTACAGTTACATTTAAGAGAGCCAATTCGCAACTCGGAAGTATCACAGAGCAGGTTGACTACCACTTTGGCATGCCATCCATTGCATTTGTGCTGGGCATGGTCATGTTATGTGCTCTGTTTGGCTTGCTTGCGCAAGGCTTTTCGAAGTTGCCACGCTACTGGGTTTTTGCCGCATTGTTGGTATATACGATAATGTTGCAGATCATCTGGCTTACTTCATTGAGCTTGGTAACATACACATATCCGGATTCGCAGAGTCTGATGAATGCTGCGGATGTCTTGCTTAAAGGTGATATCAGCCAATTTGGTGCTGACTATTGTTCGGCTGGTAACGTGCAGAGGGAATGTATTGCACGAGGCATTCCAAGCGCTCACACATATTTCTCCTATTACCCGTTCCAAAGCGGGCCAATGCTGTGGTATCTGTTGGTATTTGCCTTGTTTGGATCGAACAATATTCTTGCCTTTCAGATTGTCAGTGCCGTGGCGGTTACTGCATTGGTCGCGGTTTTGTGGCGCTTGAGCGGCATGCTCGGGTTGAATAAAAAGGGTCATGGCGCATTCACCGTTCTGATTGCAACATGCGTTCCTCTTATGATGTTCGCGGCTTTCGTGTATCCCAATGCCGTCGGGTTCTTCATTACGATCTGCGGTGCCTGGATCATCGCAGAAGGTTTTCGCATGAGGAGGACCTGGTCCAGCGCTCTCGCGATTGTTGGTGGTTTCCTGGTCTGTGGTACCGGCATTGTTTTCAAATCGACATATCAGATAGTGGTTCTTGCCGCGCTTCTTGCTGTTGTTTTTGCGGTTTGGCATAATCGCTGTATTTGGCAATTATTGATCTCTTTGCCTTCCGCTTTGGCAGCGTTTATCATTTCTAAACTTCCTGTTGCGTTAGTGCAGTCTTGGACTGGCCAGGACTTTGGCAAAGGCATGCCGATGCTCTCATGGGTTGCTCTTGGATTAGGACATCCAGGTAATATGCCGCCTGGATGGTGGAGCAGATTTGCCTTAGATGCATTTGAAAATACAGGTAATGATTATTCTCTTCAATCCCAGATTTCCAGAGATTTCGTTCAAGGACGACTCTCAGAATTCCTGCATAATCCGGGAAACGGGATGCATTTCTTTGCTGGCAAGCTTGCGTCAGAATGGGCTGAACCAACATTTATGACATCACTGTATTCGGAGTTGGGCGAATCCTCAAAGCATTTTGTCGGTTTGAGTTCGTTCTTCCTTATCGGCAATGGCTCGGATGTGTTACTTCGATATGAAAATGTTGCTCAAACTGTTACATATTTATTGGCGCTCATCGGCTTGCTTGGTCTTCTTCGTTCGTTGATTAAGGAAAAGCCTATCGGGGTTGATGCAGCTCAAATCTTTACTAGGGTTTTGCTTTGTGCGTCGTTCATCGGTGGTTTTCTCTGCTACCTTTTCTGGGAAGCAAAAAGTATCTACACTTTGCCGTTTTTCCTGCTGCTTATTCCGATGGCGGCATGTGGCGTCCAGCAGATGATTGATTTCGTAGGCAATAAGAAGCAGAAGATACGCGAATAAGGGCAACTGTGGGAAGAGAAGAAGAGCTTCTAGGAACTTCGATGAGAAAAAAACTGGTTTTTTGGTTGAAAGGATTAGTGCTTTTCGGATTTTGCGTGGTCTCGATTTTTTGCTAGGTGCTGGTTTCAACAATACGTCTTACGCTTACGCAGAGGAAGGAGCCATCGATTCAGGTCCTTTCTCTGAAGCTGATGCCAACGCTCATCCGGTCAATGGTTGGGATTCGAAGAAGGAACATTATTACGAAAATGGTCAACAGGTCTGTTCCAAAGAAATATACGATGCTAAAGATAAGAATTGGTATTGGATAGACACGAATGGTTCCGTAGCCCGTAACAAGGACGTATATCTTCAATCCAATGGTGGCAAATGGGTTCGCTATGACGCTGCCGGTCATATGGTCAAGGGCGAAGATTACCGCTATGGCGCCTGGTACTATTTCGACACCACCACCGGTGCGATGGCGAAGGGTATAACGCACGTCTCCTCCAATGGCGGCAAATGGGTCTACTATGACCTGACCACGGGGAAGATGCTCTACGGGGAACGCTACGTGAACTATGACCAGAGCCACGCCGGCTGGTATCACTTCGACGAGAACATCGGCGCGATGTCCTATGGCTTCTATTTCAACTCGCCACAACATAAATGGGTGTATTACGACCATGCCTCCGGCCAGATGCTGTACGGGGAACAGCTGATCAATGGGCATTGGTATGACTTCGATGAATCGACAGGTGCTATGCAGTATGGCTTTGTACACCTGTCGAAATCTCAGAAGTGGGTATTCTACGATCGCCGGATGGGTTGGATGTTATATGGGGAACGTCCCATTGACGGCGCGTGGTACCTGTTGGACGCTCATACCGGCGCAGTACAGTACGGTTGGCAGAGACTAGGTGGGAAAACGGTATGCTACAGCTGGCCGAGCGGCAAGATGCTGTACGGCAAGCAGAACGTGAATAACGCCACCTACTATTTCGATAACCGCACCGGTGCTCTCGATACGCGGCGCTCGTCTGTCATACCGAGTGATTACGTCGGAGCCGCTGCTGGAGCATTTGGTAACAAAATCAAGTCGGGCCGGTACCGTTCCGTTCGCCTTCTTGGAGACAGTATCGCTGCCGGAGTGGGCGCGGCGAACACGTATCCATGTACGTCTCGTGAGCTGTTCCAGCTTGAGGGAGTCACCTATTATGAGCCGTCCCATCAGACGGATATGGCCGCCAACAGCCTAAGGCGTTATCTGGAGTCGCGCGGTGTATCCATGACCAATGCCAGTGCGCCGGGCAAGGGCTCCTATTCGGGCTATAACTCCATCGGCGATGCGACCCTCGGGCATGAGGATGCCGTTATCGTACTGCTTGGAGCTAATGACCGATTGAGGCTTTCGAATAGCGGTGATTTCAAACGCGAAGCGGAGAGCTATCTGAATCGTGTTGCCGCACGATACGGGGCCGATAACGTATATGTGCTTGCGAACATCGATACGTTATCCGATCCCAGATCCCTCACCATGGGGCAGGAAAATACGGTATTGCAGGATATTTGCCGGCAGCATGGTTGGCACTTCGCTTCAATGTATTCGGCATTTCGTACGGTAGGGCGTTCGACGGGAATACCACAGCAGGCATTGTATAAGGATGGCATCCACCCGAATCGTATGGGTCAGGTGGTGATGTGGCGTGCATTGCAGCAATTGCTTGGCCTGTAATGTCCGATAAAACGTCTGACAAGCGGTAGAGAGAACGCGTCAACAAGAGACTTGAGAGAGTATGCAACGTATTAGATTTTTCGATATTGCCAAGGGCATAGCCATTCTGGCTGTGATACTGGGACACAGTGCCATTGAAACGAACCTATTTGCGCCCCACCGCACGGCCCAAGTTGTTCTGTCCATCTGTTTTTCATTCCATATGCCGCTTTTCTTCATTCTTTCCGGGTATTTCATGCATCCAGAAAGACGATTCCGCTGGATGAAGGAGGCAAAACAGCTGCTGTTCACCTACGTGGTGACGGCATTGTGCGTGCTTGTTGGCGTGACTTGCATGGCGACGCTTGACCATGAGAGCAGGGCGATTGCCTTGCGGCAATGGGGCATGGCCGCGATATATGGAAGCGGTGATATCTCGAATCTGACGCTATGGCGAGTGGACTTACGAATCGGTGCAATCTGGTTCTTGCTCGCACTATTCTGGGCTCGATTGTTGCTGCATTGTCTTGCAAGACTTCCTTACACCCCGGTTTGGGTGGTGCTGTGCTTTGCTATTGGCTATATTTCCTCGCACTATGTGTTGCTGCCCTGGAGTATCCAGCCGGGAATGTGCGCGGCAGCATTCCTGTATTTGGGATATCTTGCCAAGAAATATGATGTACTTGGCTTTGTGAAGCGTTTCCCCTGCATATGGGCCATCGCATTTGTTGTTTGGGCGGTTGATATCATGTTCTTCGGCGGTATGAGCATGGCCATCAATAACTATGGTTCGCGACCGGTCCTGGCTGTAATTGGTAGTATCGCGGGAACACTGTGCGTTATTGGTATTTCGCAATTGATTGATCGAGTTCCGGCGCTGGGAAGCGTGTTAAGCAGTATTGGCCAGGCGAGTCTTGCTATTTTGTGCGTGCACTTGATTGAAGATAACGTATTGCCTTGGCAGATGTATCTTGGGACGTTGCGTATGGCGTTTCCCCAGGTTCCGTTGGTTCTGCTGAGCTTCATCGTCCGTCTGCCGATCGACCTCTGTGGTGCATTCTTGCTTTATTATGTTCCGGTAATTAGGGAATGGTTCTATCCGCAGCTGGCTAAACGCAACGCGTGGAATCTAGCTGTTGAAACGAGATAAACAAAAACGTGCATATCTGTTGGAGAACAATGTTCATGTTTTGATTCTCTTCAAGGGATGGCGGTAACCTAGAGACCATGATCTCAATGAAATTCGCGAACATCTTGTTGGAGACGAATCCTCGCTCCGTTACCTATCCAGCTTTATACTGTCGTTCAGATCAGCCTGTTGTCTTCGATGAGCAGCTTGGCGAATGGGAAATGCATAACGCTGGAATGTTCGATTTCAGCACATACTTCAATTCCTTGTCGGTAATGAAATTGAAGCGCTACACGCGTGCGAAAGGATTCTCTCTTCATCTTGAGCTTAAGGGCGCATCTTGCGAAGTAATTCAGACCATGGGCGATGCTTTCGCACACAATCCAATTCCAGTCGAAGGGACCTCAAGAAAACTGGAGGCTTCGGCTGACTGGCAGATTGTGGATTTGCCTTTGACAGTCAGCGACGACATGGTGGTCGTGGGCTTTATTGTAAAGACTGATGGTTCTGTTGCAATCAGGAATAGCTACTATGAGCTCGATATCGATGGAGAGCTGAATGACGTCGAGTTGGTGCTGTCCACCACCACTTTCAAGAAGGAAGCGTTCATCGAACGTAACATCGGTTTGGTCAAGGATCAGATCATCAATTCCGGTGATTCAATTGCAGAACATTTCCATATGTATGTGATGGACAATGGGCGTACCCTGGATGCTGAAAAGCTGAGCGGAGACCGTGTCCAGGTCGTTCCTAACGATAATGTTGGCGGAGCTGGAGGTTTCACCCGCGGCATGATTACTGCGATGGAGCAGACGCCAAAGGCTACGAATATCTTGCTTATGGATGATGATGTTGCAGTTTCTCCCGAAAGCATCAAGCGTACTTACAATCTGCTGCGTATTCTCAAGCCTGAACATCGTGAAGATATGATTAGCGGTGCAATGCTGAACTACGAGATTGGCGAGGATCAGTGGGAAGACATCGGCAACATGACCCAGCAGGGCACTTTTGCCGGTTGCAAGCCGCAGTTGCGTCTGACGCTGTTCGAAGATCTTATTTACAACGAGATGTATACGCCTACCAAGTGGCAGCGGAACAACATGTATGCTGCATGGTGGTACTGCTGCATTCCGATTTCCGTTATTGAGAAGAACGGATTGCCTCTGCCGGTGTTTGTCCGTTGTGATGATGCTGAGTATGGCATTCGTTGCAACACTGGCTTCATTACTATGAATAGCCTCTGCGTGTGGCATATGTCGTTCTTTGAGCGTTATAACGCGGCGGTGGAACGTTACCAGACTACCCGTAACACCATGATTGCCCAAGCGACTTGTGGCATGGCTCCTGGCGCTGACTTTATGCGTGAACTACACAATAATATCCGTCTTGAGTTGAAGAAATTCGGCTATGAAAACGCGGAGTTGTGCTTGGATGCGTTTGAAGATTTCTTGAAGGGCCCGTCCTTCATCAAGAAGCCAGGGCAGTCGGAACAAAGCTTTATGGCGGCAAACCGCAACAAGGAGCAGCTTGTTGATTTCGAAACTCTCCAGTCGCGAGCTGACCAAGATCCTGAACTCGCTGGTTTCAGCATCAAGAACGTTGACAGGCAGCTTATCGATGGAGACAAGTCGCGTAGTTTGGCGGAACGTCTTGAAGATCTGATTACTGATAATAATCAGAGATACATCAAGAAAGACGGTGCTGGATACGCGGTGATTCCGCTGCAGGGATGGCTATATCCTGCTGGAGCGATTCGTGGCAAGCATAAGCTCGTAGTTCTGGACTGGTATAACCGCAAAGGAACCATTCGAACTAAGGATGTCCAGCGCTATCAGGAGATTAAGAAGCGTTATATGCGTGATCTCAAATACTACAAGGCGAATATTAATCGACTTCGTAAAGAATATGCTGCTGCGCGTGCGGAATTGACATCGATTGAGTATTGGAAGAATTATCTCAAGATGGATTAATTTGAGATAATCCGCTAAGCCTAGCCGCATATGCTCATAAGAGCATATGCGGTATTATTTTGCTTTAATACTGAATGAAGGAAGAAGATTATGGTATCTCTGGCAAGGCGCCTGCGTGAAAGGCTTTTCTGGCCGTCTGAGCGTTCTATGCAGAAGCTGATGGGACGAATTGACTCCTTGGAAAATGAGAATAATCGTCTACGTGATGCTTTGCAGGCGCAAGAGATGATTTTGCATGAGATTCGTGATGCCATATCTGGCATGCAGAGAATCAACGAGGATTCTTGCAGGAGCCTCAATGAAATGCAGCGTGCGCAGATTGCAGAGCGTGCGAAGGATGATATCCGTTTCTGGGCGCAATATCGTCTTCCCAACGAGACTGATTTAGAAACGCGCAAAAGGTTTTTCCTTGGATTACCTGAGCCTGGGGGCGACCTCAAACTACTGCAAACTGCTCTCAATCGAATGCTTTGCGATTTTGCGGAAATCTGTAGACGAAATGGGATTAATCAGTACTGGCTGGTCGGCGGAACCTTGCTTGGCTCTGTAAGACATCACGGATTTATCCCATGGGATGATGACCTTGATTTGGGCATCATGCGTGATGATTTGGAACGACTACAAAAAGTTCTCGCCGGTGATTCAGAGTATCGAATCACCGTTGTTTGGGACCGTATTGTGCATTGCAGACAAATTCGTTTTGCCCCACGTGATACTCGTGTCCCGGGCTTTATTGATTTGTTCCCATTCGATTGGGTGGCTGATGTCAGTCATGATATGTTCGTCAAAGTGCAGGAATACCGGAAAACTGCCATCGAACAAGCTGAATCAAATTCGCATATTCGTGCTGCTTGGGATAATAACGTCTATGTTTCGGCGGAAACAGAAGCTGGGAAACTTATCACTGATGTTTTTGATGCTCAGCTTAATCAGATGCGGAAGACTGGAATAGTGTGTTCTCGGGAAAAGGCGGCTGGCATTATCCGAGCATATGACAATATGGATCATCCGAGTGGATTCGAGTGGATAAGCGGCTTGGATGAAATCTACCCGTTAGATTCTCAGCAATTTGAAAGTAGAAGATATCCGGTACCGACAAATTATATGTACTTGCTGACGCAGGCCTACGGTAATATATATGCCTTGCCGAACGACATCGGTTTGCATTTTGAACACGTGGATCGGAAAATGCTTGCCCAACTTGATGAGCAGGTTATTGAAGAATATATCAAGCGATAAGTCTCAAGGAATTTTAGGATGGACCAAGTAAAATCCATTAAGAACGTTGCAATTGTGGTTGCGGGTGGATCTGGCACTAGGATGGGACAGGACATACCAAAACAGTTCATTAATGTATTTGATAAGCCCGTTCTGATTTACACATTGGAAAGTTTCCAGCGACATCCCGACATCGATGCCATTGAGGTGGTGTGCATTGAAGGATGGGAAACCATGGTGGAAGCGTACGCTAAGCAATTTAATATCGATAAACTCAAGTGGATTGTGCGTGGTGGTTCAAGCGTACAGGAATCCATCAGGAATGGTGTTGAGCATCTCGTCGATAAAATCCGTGAGAAGGATAATGTCATTATTCATGATGGTATTCGTCCATTAATAGATGCTGATGTTTTGACTGATGTGATAGCGGTTTGCAATAAATATGGTAATGCCGTGACTTCATTGCCGTATAACGAGCAGATTTTTGTGATTAACCAAGAAAACACATCAACTACGAAGCAGTATGTGCCAAGAGAACAATTGCGTCGTGTTTCTACCCCGCAGGCTTATCGATATGGGAAATTGCTTGCTGCATATCGTAAGGCTTTTGATGAGCATATTGGTATCTATGGCTCCAGCTATACGAATACGATGATGGTGGATCTTGGAGAGACCTTGCACTTCGCTAAAGGATCCGATAAGAATATCAAGTTGACGACCAAGGGCGATCTGGAGCTATTCAAAGCTTATATCACTGCTGACGAGGATACTTGGTTGAAATAAAACGAGGAGTCAATCGTGCCTGACCGTTTTAAGTCCCCTCTTTATCAAGAAGATCTGGCATATTGTGCGAATCTTCCGATTCATTGGGATAAGTTGACGGGTAGAACCATCGCTATTTCTGGTGCAACAGGAATGATCGGTACTTTCCTGATAGATGTCCTGATGAAGAAGAACGAAGATCCGCATTTTGATTGCAGGATCATTGCAATCGGGCGTAACAAGAGTCGAGCTCAGAACAGATTCCCTTATTTCGATGAGTCGCATTTTAGTTTTGTACAGATGGATGTGTCTGAGCCAGGAGCCCATCCATCTTATCCGTCAGATATCGTCATTCATCTTGCTAGTACAACACATCCCCGAGCGTATGCTGCTGAACCTGTTTCGACCATTACGTCCAATGTGATTGGTTTGCAGAATCTTCTTGAATATTCTCGTGAGTCTCAGTTAGGGCAGAGGGGAAGCAGATTTATTTTCGCTTCGTCTGTGGAGATTTACGGACAGAATCGCGGGGACACAGAGCGTTTTGACGAAAAATACTGTGGATATATCGATTCGAATACACTTCGTGCAGGCTATCCGGAAGCTAAGCGTTTGGGTGAATCGCTTTGCCGTGCTTATTTCGAGCAATATGGAATCGATTTTGTTATTCCTCGCATAGCTCGTTCATATGGTCCGACTCTGCATAAAGATGACAGCAAAGCGCTTTCTCAGTTCATTCATAAAGGGCTTTCGAAAGAAGATATTGTCCTAAAAAGCAAGGGTGAGCAACTGTTTTCATACGCGTACGTCGCCGATACCGTTGCTGGGCTATTGTACTGCCTGCTTGAAGGTGAGACGGGAGAAGCCTACAATATCGCGGCACCTGCTTCGGACTACCGGCTGAAGGATTTGGCTTCCTTGATTGCTTCGCAGTGTGGAGTTGGATTAAGATATGAACTTCCCGATTCACTGGAGACGAAAGGGTACTCCACTGCATCCATAGCGCTTATGGATGGCCGAAAGCTGCAATCTCTGGGATGGAACATGAGATACTCCATCAGGGAAGGTATTGAACGAACATTGAGCATCATGCGCGATGCCTGATGTAATGGAATTTCAGGTATTTGGCAGCTGTGGACAATTGAAGAACAGCCACTGATAGAATACAACTTGTGAAACAGTTGGTGAAGAGTATGCGGGACAGATACGGGTACGCATGGACCGTCCTGCAAGGTTTGGTGAAGACGGATTTTAAGCTCCGTTATCAGGGATCTTTCTTGGGCATCGCATGGTCGGTGCTTAAGCCTTTGATGATGTTCTGCGTGATGTATGTGGTATTCGGCAAATTCCTGCGGATGTCGGATGGTACGTCTACATATCCGGTCGTTCTGCTGCTGGGAATCAGCTCGTGGCAGTTTGTTACCGAATCGACGAACGTTGGATTGCGATCCGTGGTCGACCGAGGCGATTTGCTTCGCAAGATTCATTTCCCTAACTACATAGTGGTGGTTTCGGCGACAGTTGGTGCGATGATTAGTTACGCCATCAATCTTATCGTCGTGCTGATTTTTGCTCTTATCGCGAGGGTCCATTTCACTTGGAGAGTTGTGCTGCTTCCTCTAAGCATTATTGAGCTTTATGCGGTGACGCTTGCCATCACATTACTTATGGCAACGATGTACGTGTACTTCCGTGATATTGCCCATATCTGGGATGTCCTTCAGCAGTTGATCTTCTATGGTATGCCGATTATTTACCCATTGACATATGTCACTAATCGCGGTGGATTGTTGGCTGATATTGCCAGGTTGGAACTCATCAATCCGTTCGCGCAGGCAATTCAGGACATTCGTCATAATTTCATCGCTCCTGACACCCAGCCGACTATTTGGAATCAATTCAACAATTGGGGTGTTCGTTTGCTTCCCCTTATTCTGACCGTTGTCTTGCTGTGGCTCGGCATAACGCTATTTCGTCGTAATAGCCGCAAATTCGCAGAGGTTATGTAATGTCTGAAGAAAAAACCATCAAAAAGGTTGATTACTCTAAGAATCCGGTAGTTCTGTCTGCGAGTCATGTTTCCAAGTGCTTTAAGTTGCCGACGGAGCAGGCTACCGGTCTTAAGCAGGCTTTTATCAATTGGGCCAGAGGCATCAAGGGGTATAAGAAGCAGGAAGTTCTCAAAGACATCAGTTTTGAGGTTCATCAAGGTGAGTTCTTCGGCATTGTCGGCCGGAACGGTGGAGGCAAATCCACCCTGCTGAAACTTATTTCGCAGATTTACTATCCGGAAAATGGTTCTATCACTGTTTCTGGCAAACTGGTTCCTTTTATCGAACTGGGAGTGGGATTCAATCCGGAACTCACTGGTCGCGAGAATGTGTATCTAAATGGCTCTCTTCTGGGATTCACGCATGAAGAAGTCGATGCGATGTACGACGACATCGTCGAATTCGCTGAACTCGAAGAGTTCATGGATCAGAAACTGAAGAATTATTCTTCCGGTATGCAGGTCCGCCTTGCTTTTTCTGTGGCGATTAAGGCACAGGGAGACATATTGGTCCTTGACGAGGTCCTTGCTGTTGGCGATGAGGCATTCCAACGCAAATGCGACGATTTCTTTACGGAAATCAAGAAAGATCCGACCAAAACAGTCATTCTCGTTACTCACGATATGAATTCTGTTAAGAAATATTGTTCAAGAGCAATGATGATTGCCGATGGCAAAGTGGAAGCTATTGGTGATCCGGAAACTGTATCGCAACAGTATACCTTGGCCAATCTTGAAGCTGAGGAAAAGGCTGAACGAAAACGTCAAGAAGAACGTGGCGGCTATCCAAATGGTTTGAATGAACGGTGCCCATTGCTGAAAACCATTGCGGTTTCTCCTAAAGTGTGTACCAGCGCGGATACTTTTAAGTTCGACGTGGAATATCAGTATGATGAGCCAGGGGATTTCTATCTCGCTATTGCATTGCATGATATCCGTCGTGGCGGAATCACTTATGACACCGGCTCAAAGGTGCTGAAGATGGGCAAACATGGTCATCAGACTGTACATTTCGAGATGTCGCTCAATTTGTTTAATAATGGAGAATTCCGTCTGATTACATCGCTTCGTACGCCAAGTCCGAACAATCTCAATACGACCGATGCGGTCGGCGTTGCGCTTGACGATAATGCTTGCAGCTTCGTGATTCGTGATGACAGGAACCGTGAATATGCGTTATTGAGCGACCGTGCGCTTATGATTAAGCAAATCGGATGAATCCTGCGTAAGTTGCATTTACGAGGAACTTTGAGGGAAGTAATAGTCCTTCAAGAATGGACAAGCAAATGAGAAGAAAAATACAGAGTTGCATTGCGTTGCTAGGCGCTTTGTCTATGGCAGCTTCATTCGGGGTCCAGGTGGCATCCGCTGCCGAAACGGACTACCCGGATATGGAGGTCGGCGTTTTCTGGAACAGTGATTCAGACCGCTCCGATACGGTGTATATGTCGTATAACGGCGCTGATTTCCAGCAGATCAGTACGGCGTATAAGGCTGACGGCAATGGCAGTGCGCATGTCTCGGGGAAGCCGAACTATGTCAACGCTATTCATGATCCGAGTATTACCTATAAAGATGGTACATTCTGGATTCTTGGCGGCTATGTGCAGAAGCAGCAGAACTTGGGATGGCGTTTTACCCCGATGATGGGATATTCCAAGGATTTGGTGAACTGGAGCTACCCTAACAGCGGCAGTCCAACGAACCTTGCTCCTTCGGTAATGCCTTATACCAATGGTCTTAAGGACGGCCAGTACGATTCCGCAGGAACCGACGGGTTCGTTGACAGCCACGGCGATATGTGGATCGTGACCACTCTCGGATACTATGGCGATTTTCACGGCAATGCGCAGAAGGATTATATGTATCCCTACATTGTCAAGGTGTCAGGGTTGCAGCCTGGAGCGGATCCCGCAGTCGATCCGGGAGCTCAACCGAGGCTAAGCTACGGCAGTTTGAATCCGATCAAGCTTCCTGATACGAAGACCAGCAACTGGCTTGACCCGTCATTGTTCGAAAAGGACGGTGTGTACTACCTCAGCATCAAGAAGAATGGTGTCACCAATCAGATTTATTCCATCGGCGATCTGTCTCAGGCTGGGAATCCTAAGGCATGGCGTTTGGTGAACGATAATGTCGTGACCGGTTATGAAGGTCCGTCCCTGACGTATTACAACGGGCAGTACTTCTTCTATACCGATAAGCTCAAGGACTATCCGTATGGTAAGGCTGATGGAACTGCCGGCACTTTCGTTACGCAGTCGTCGAGTTTGGCCAGCGGATGGCATAGTACTCGCCGTATTACCACGACCAACGTTGATGGACGCAGCATTCCTAATCGTCATGGAACAGTGGTAACCGTTACTGATCCGGTGGCGAAGAGAATCGTCTGGAATGCAAGAATTCATGCAGGCTATGGCGAATATAAGCCTGGAGCAAATGGTTGGGTAACGGAAAGCGGTAAGCATTACTGGTATGACAATGGTGTGAAAGCTGTCTCCAAAGAGGTATACGATCCTGCAAGTGATGCGTGGTACTGGTTTGATAAAGACGGTTCCCTTGCTGTGAACAAGGACGTGTATATCCCTGCGGGCAGCAAGTGGGTCAGGTATGACAAGAACGGTCATATGATCAAGGGCTAGGATTACCGATATGGCGCCTGGTACTACTTCGATCAAACGACCGGCGCAATGACCAAGGGCATGAAACACGTTTCCTCCAACGGCGGGAAATGGGTGTATTACGACTGGACGACCGGCAAGATGGCGCACGGCGAGCAGTATGTGAACTATGATGCGCAGCATACCGGCTGGTACCTGTTCGACCAGCACACCGGTGCCATGTTCCACGGCGACACCTATGTCCGCTCCAACGGTGGAAAATGGGTTAGGTATGATTTCTCCACCGGAAAAATGGTCAAGGGACTAGATCGCCACGATAACTCGTGGTACTACTTCGACAAGACCACCGGCGCTATGCAGAAGGGGCGGGTCTGGGTTCCTGAATGGAATGACTGGCACTGGTTCGATTCGACCACTGGCCGCGGCTGAGTTCGGCAGCGTGAGATAGACTGGTTTTGATGCGATTACTGGTTGTGATTGCATCAAAACCAGTTTTTCATAGTAGGGGGAGGCTGTTTTGCCGCGGCATTATTCGGGGAAGCGTCAACGTGAACTGAAACATGTGGAGCCTCATGCCTCTGGTTATATTTCCTTGCTGTACTGGATCGGCACAATCACAACAGGGTGCATTCTTATTTTCTGTGGCAAACAGCATTGTTTTAACGATGCAATGGCGCATTGGGCCAGAATCCTGCAAATCAGAGCGGGGAATATAATTCCGGTATTTTCTGATGAATACCATGATTGGGTGGTTTACCGTGACCACGGGAAGATAATAACCTTCAACAACACTGCGGTGAATGCTCCCTTTGTCTATTTTCCCAGTCTTATTGTGCGCGGGAATTTTCGCGTATCGAGTGTGGCAACATTGATCTGCTCGGCCACTATTATTGCCGTGGCAATATGGGTAGCCAAATCTTATGTCAATATCATTCTGGCTATAGCGATTCTTCCTACCACATTTTTTTCAATGATATTCCCGACAGCTGATGCCGTCACCAACAGCTATTGTCTGCTGTTCATTGCGGTTGTTCTGTGTTTGTATCAACGGGATGACATGTTGCAATACTGGCATATTGCTCTGCTCTGCATGATGGGAGCTCTGCTCGGACAAGTCAAGATTACCTGTTTCATCATCGCATTATTTGTATTGTTCTTGATTCCTAAGGCTCACGGATGCGTAAAAAAGATCACCTTGGCGCTTCCTGCTCTCACTGCTTTTGTCTCCATGTGGCTTTGGCGGGCGAAGACCTCGCAGATATCGGTTGCCCCGAATCGTGTTCCATTGGAGAAGACACACGAGCTTGAGGGGCAGTTACTGCAATCTTCCTGGAAAATATTTCCGCTTATCGGCCGGTCGTTGTTCGAGCCTATGGATTTTGATACTGAGAAGATTAATGGGCAATTGGTGAATTCAAGAAGAAATCTTCAGTTCTTTACAGGAACGGAAGAAATTCAGTTGCCTTTAATCGTTATGGCTCCAGTGCTTATCGCTATTATGATGCTTCTGATTGTGCATATGAGCTATAAAAATATAAATAAATTGCAGGTTGGATTAATAGTATTAATTATAGTTCTGTATTACGTATTATCGTGTGTGGCAATGTCAATCACATGGGTTGGAAATGTAGATGCATATGCTTCGGGATTGCAGAACAGGTATTTCATACCGGTATTGCCGCTTGCTGCGCTGTTGTTCCCCAACTTTATTAGGGATGAAAATATCAATCGCAGAGTATTAGCTATTTCTGTGGCGGCTTTAACGGCATTTTCATATATCGCTATAGCGATTACGTATGTGATTCAATGGAAATGATTCTTGGAAGAAAGCGGAGGTATCTCCGGATTCTTCCAAGAATCATACGGAATCATACGGTGGTTGTTATCTACTTGGCATACCAATGCGGGGTGTTGTTCCCGTTGCGGCATTCGCAGACGATAAGTGTACCGTCGCCATCGATACGCTGCTGGCCCTTTTCGCTCTTCTTGCAGAATCGACCACGGATGTTTTCTCCTCCGGTATTTCCCGGATTGTTATTGCCTGAATCCTTGCTAACATAGCGGCCAGAGACGGAATCAAAGGTCGCATATGAGTTCCATTCGGGCACCCACACGCGTCCATGCGCCATGGCGCCAGTGGTCTGGTCGAAGTAATAGTAGGCTCCATCCTGATAATGCAAGCCCTTGACCATCTTTCCTGTCACTCGGTCATAGCGAACCCATTTGCCGCCATTGGATCCGATATACTTCATACCTTTGGCCATAGCGCCGGTTGTCTGGTCAAAATAATACCAGCCGCCATATCGGTAATCCTCGCCCTTGATCATATGGCCATTGGAATCGTACCTAACCCATTTACCACCATTGGAACGCTGATAAACATCTTTGTTGCGTGCCATTGTTCCATCTGCGTCGAGCCAGTACCAGGCATTACTGCTCGGATCGTAGATTTCCTTTGAACGTGCCATGGTACCGGAATCGAACCAATAATGCTCACCATCCTGAACAACCCAGCCAGTGTATTCGGGATATGGCGGTGAGACGATCTCTTCCGCATTGGCTGAGGCAATGGGTAAGGCAAGCATCGAAAGAGTTGCGGTTATGGCTGCGATGCTTCGAATGATTTTCTTTCTGAGAATCATGATCATCATCTCCTTTGTACTGATGTACGTACGCGCTTCTGATTTTAGGACGGGAATGTCATATAAAAAACCGGCGTCGTACGGTTATTCGGATTCGAGCAAATCCTGTGCACTGACTATGCAGACGGATTGTCCAAAGTGCGAGGCAGCCACTACGATGAGTAGATGAACGCACATGGTGATAGGAGAGGATGCATGAATCAGAAGGCTTCTATGAAGAATGCCGGGGCAAACAACACCTGGGAAACGGTTATGCGTGTTGTGTATCCGGTCAAGGACGCTGAGCAAACTCTCCCGCTGTATGCGCTTGATTGGACTCGTCCGCATGTTGCGGAGACCACGCTGGACTCCCGTATTGACATGCGCCGTTTGGAATTCGGCTCCATGAATCAGTCCACATTGCAACGCTTGCTTCGCAATGCCGGGTCGTCTGCAGGAGTGTCCTGCGATTCGTTTGAAATTGCGGGGCGTACCTCTATAACCTTGAAAAATCGTGGTCACATGTCTGGATGCGCATTCTTCAATGCATTCCCCGCTGCATATTGGCGCCGTTGGACCAGTGTAAAAACGGTGCGATTCGAAGCGACAGTTCAGGGAAACTCCAAAATCAGCGTATTCCGTTCCACAGGTCGTGGACTGATTTATCCGGTTTCGACGAAGACGACAACGGCTTCGGAGTCTGAAACTCGTGTATGCATAGACGTGCCGATGACAGGTCTTATGGATGGTGGTTACTTCTGGTTCGATGCGGAATCGCTTGATGGTTCCGTGACCATTGCTGATGCTACATGGTCTGTACCCCGTGAAGCGCGTACCGCTAAGCATGAGACAACCCTGTCTATCGCCATCACGACCTTTAATCGCGCCTCATATTGTATGGATCAATTGCGTACTATCGCCGGTGCTTCGGCATTGCGCGAACGTTTGGATACAGTGTATTGCACGGATCAAGGCAGCGACTTAGTTAAGGATCAGAAGGACTTTGATGAGGTTGCCGCTAATCTAGGCGAACAGCTTACATACATTCAGCAAGCGAACTTGGGTGGTTCTGGAGGATTCTCCCGAGGCATGTATGAAACGGCTAAGGCCGGTGATAGTGATTTTGTGCTGCTGTTGGACGATGATGCCATCAGCGAACCGGAATCGATTCTGCGTGCAATCCAATTCTCTGATTACACGGTGCGACCAGTTCTTGTCGGCGGCGGCATGTTCCATTTGGATAATCGCACCATGTTGTATACGCAAGGTGAGCGGATCAATGCGCAACGAATGTGGATGTACCCGTCCAAGAGCATGGGATACAACCATGATTTCTCTGTGGAACCGCTCCGTGATTCTCCGGATCGTCATCAGCGCATCGATGAAGACTTCAATGGGTGGTGGATGTGTCTGATTCCGATTGCGGTTGTGAAGAAAATCGGTCTCTCCATGCCAGTGTTCATCAAATTCGATGACATTGAATATGGTCTTCGTGCCAAGAAAGCAGGATTTCCCACAGTCTGCCTGCCAGGCGTGGCCGTATGGCACCAAGCATGGCATGACAAGGATCCAGCACGTTCGTGGGAGGAATACTTTACTGAGCGTAACCGTTGGCTCGCGGCATTGTTGACGTATCCGGATAGGCCGCCTCGCATGTTGGTGGAGACCTTGTATGGTGATGCCAGTCTCGGGCTTCGGTTTGTGTACTCCGCCATGGCATTGCATCATATGGCGCTAAGGGATATTCTTCGAGGCCCACAGTACCTTGTAGATTGCTTGCCGACGAAACTTGGCGAAGTGCGTGAACTGCGAGCAAAATATCCCGATGCTCAGTCCAAGGAGAGTTTTGATGAGTTCCCTGAGCCAGCTGGCGAGGTTGAACCGCCAAAGAACCATCCATCGACTATGAAAAGCCGGTACAAGGCGGCTGTCGGCCTTATCGCGAAGAGCTTTATCAAGAAGGCCAATCCCGATAAAGCCACTCGTCCGGATGCGGCCATCCCCGCACGCGATGCTGCCTGGACTTGGCTTGCCTTTGACCATGTTAATTCAGCATTGGTGACCACGCCAGACGGTAATGGTGTGGCATGGCTAAAGCGAGACAACAAACGTTTCCGTAAGAGCATGATGGAAGGATATCGGCTTACACGCAAGATTCTGAAGAATTGGAAGCGATTGTCTGCCCAATACCAGTCTTATGGGATTACCTCCATGGAGACGTGGGCAAGAATCTTTGGAGATGAATAACTCGGAGTATGGATCGGCTGCGTTCATTCGTGGTATGCGAGTATCATGAACGCGAAACGCACATTGGCAGTGTGCATTTGCAATTGAACTGACTGTTTTGGAAGGTTGTTTTTATGACTGGTGCGGTGGAGTATCCCGATCTGGTGGTCGTGGGCGCGGGCCTGTTCGGCCTGACCGTGGCCCAGCAGGCCGTGGAGCGTTTGGGCGTCAGGGTGGAGATCATCGACGTGCGCGACCACATCGGCGGCAACGCGTACAGCTACATGGACGAGGAGACCGGCGCGGAGATCCACAAGTACGGCGCGCACCTGTTCCACACGTCCAACAGGCGCGTGTGGGAGTACGTGAACAGGTTCACCTCGTTCACCTCCTACGTGCACCGCGTGTACGCCACGCACGACGGCGAGGTGTACCCCCTGCCGATCAACCTGGGCACGATCAACCAGTTCTTCCACGCGCGTTACACGCCGGCCGAGGCGAAGGCCCTGATCGACGGGCAGGCCGGCGAATTGGCGGGCACGGACCCCCAGAACCTCAACGACAAGGGCATTTCGCTGATCGGCCGCCCCCTGTACGAGGCGTTCATCAAGAACTACACGGGCAAGCAGTGGCAGACCGATCCGAAGGACCTGCCCGCGGGCATCATCAACCGCCTGCCGGTGCGCTTCAACTACGACAACCGCTATTTCAAGGACACGTGGGAAGGCCTGCCGACGGACGGCTACACCGCGTGGATGGAGCGCATGATCGACGACCCGCGCATCACTGTGGAGCTTGGCGTCGACTTCTTCGACGAGTCCCAGCCGTACAACAGGAAGGCGCTGGCCGCGGCGGGCGTGCCGGTGGTGTACACGGGCCCGGTGGACCGCTACTTCGACTATTCGCTGGGCGAGCTCAAGTGGCGCACGGTCGACTTCAAAGAGGTGCGCTACGACGAGGGCGACCATTTCGGATGCCCGGTGATGAACTTCTCCGACGCCGACGTGCCGTACACGCGCGCGATCGAGTTCAAGAACTTCAACCCGGAACGCCGGGACTCGCAGAACCCGGACAAAACGGTGGTGTGGGAGGAGTACAGCCGTTTCGCCGAGCGCGGCGACGAACCGTACTATCCGATCAACACGGAGGCCGACAAGGCGCTGTACGCGAGGTACGAGGAGCTCGCGAAGGCCGAACCGCTCACGGTGTTCGGCGGCCGTCTGGGCACGTACAAGTACTACGACATGCACCAGGTGATCGACACCGCGCTGACCGCGTACGAGGAACAGGTCGAACCACTCCTCAAGAAGTGACGATACGCATCGTTCGCAAATCGTAATGAAGAATCCCCAATCCACCGACGGTGGGTTGGGGATTCTTCATATCAGGCGAACCAAAAATCAGGCGCGCCACACATCCTTGCCGGCGGCCTTGGCGGCGGCGACATCAGCGTCAAGCTGAGCCTCATCGCCTTCGACGTCGCCCTTGATGAATTCCTCCACCAAGCGACGAGCCTCGCCATCCTCATGCTGCACGGCCGGCGACTTCATGAAGTACGCGCTCGGAGCCAGAATCGGACCAGCCAGATGACGATCGAGCGCGATCTTGGCGGCGCGCACGGCGTCAATCACAATACCGGCGGAATTCGGGGAATCCCACACCTGCAGCTTGTATTCCAAGCTCAGCGGTACATCGCCGAACGTGGTGCCCTCAAGACGCACGAACGCGAACTTACGGTCGTCAAGCCATGCCACGTAATCGGACGGGCCGATATGCACATTGTGCGGGTCCATATCGTGCGGCACCACGGAGGTGACGGCGCGGGTCTTGGAAATCTTCTTGGACTCCAAGCGCGAGCGCTGCAGCATGT
>OGPU01000887.1_pt1 | contig 29978 bp, 30 predicted proteins | sample 1552991 | NCBI WGS metagenome assembly OGPU01 (sample SAMEA2580296, study PRJEB22360) | human gut metagenome | biome: human gut; feature: human-associated habitat; material: faeces | place: Denmark | collected 2008/2010 | reverse complement strand
AATGTGACGTTTGGTACTTGTAGTCATATTGGAAAAGATAATGCAAAGTACTATGTTAATTTTAAAAGTGATGATGGAAAGAATGTTTATTCTGTAATTAAAAGAAATAAAGATATAACAGTAAGTGTTAATTAGGGTGAGGAAGATGAAAAACAAGAAAGGTTTTACGTTGGTAGAGATTATTGTTGTATTAGTAATCTTAGCTATTTTAGCTGCGATTGCTGTACCTTCTGTAATTGGTTATGTAAATGAAGCTAAAGAGTCTCGCTATATTCAAGAGGCACATTCTATTTATACAGTGGTTGAAACGGAAGTGGCTAAGTATAAGGCAACAGATAATCCTAGTGAAGATGCTATAGATAATTATATTAAAGATATATTGAGTGGTAATACAATTGCTACTGCAGATAATAATCAATTAAAAGGTATTATTGCGAAAAAGACAGAGTTAGATGATGTTGATGTAGAAAGAAATGGCAATACTTATAAAATGTATTGGATCAGTGATGATGATCATCATATTGAAGCTACACTCACAAAGAATAAGGATGTAAAGATTGTAAGTACTGATAGTAATCATAATTTTGATTAGATGAGGTTTTTATGGATTCAATTATTATTTTGATTTATGTATATATGTTTTTAATAGGAATGTGTGTTGCGAGTTTTATGAATGTTGTGATTGATCGTGTTCCTAGAAATGAGAGTTTTGTCAAGGGAAGAAGTCATTGTGATCATTGTGGTGAGACTTTAAAATGGTATGATTTGGTTCCTATTGTAAGTTATATTTTTTTAAGGGGTAAGTGTCGTTATTGTCATACTTCGATTCCTATTAGAGGTTTTTTGATTGAAATTTTTGGTGGATTGATTGGTATGTTTTGTTTTTATCGTTTTGGTTTTAGTATTGAAACGATTTTAATGTTTGTGATTGCGATGATTTTACTTGCGATTACAATGATTGATTTTGATACAATGATTATTCCTGATGGTTTAAATATAGCTATGCTTCTTGTATCTATTGTTTTAATGTATGTAAGACATACGTCTTTGTTAGAAAGCATTATTGGAATGTTTTGTATTTCTGTACCAATGATTTTATTAAATGTTTTAATTGCTGAATCTTTTGGTGGTGGAGATATTAAATTAATGTTTGTCTCAGGAATTGCTTTAGGATGGAAGTATAGTTTACTTGCTGCTTTTATTGGTATTTTACTTGCAGGAAGTTATAGTATTTATTTATTAGTAAGTAAAAAGATTGATAAAAAAGGACATATTGCTTTTGGTCCTTATTTATCAATTGGTATTTTTATTGCTTTATCTTATGGTAGTGAAATTATAAGTTGGTATTTAAATTTAATGATGTAAAGAGGTGATAGAATGGCTACATTTAAATATATTTCGAAAGATATGTCAGCTAAAACAATAAGAGGAACGTTAGAAGCTGATGATCGAAATGATTTAGTGAGAAAGCTTAAAGAACAAAATTTGTTTTTAGTAAGTTGCCAAGATGTCACTAAAAAGACTGTTAATCAGTATAAAATGAAATTAAATGAATTATCAGCTTATTCTAGAGAAGTAGGAACAATGCTTGCTTCTGGTTTATCTTTGATTCGTATTTTTTCTATTATGGTTCGAAGAGAAGATAATAAAAAAATAAAAAAAATTTATGAAAATATTTATGTAAAGTTACAACAAGGATATACTTTATCCGCTGCTATGGAAGCTCAAGGTGTTGCTTTTCCTAATTTAATGATTCAAATGTATCGTTCAGGTGAAGCAAGTGGGGATATGGATAAAACGGCTTTAACGATGTCTAATCAGTATTCTAAGGATCATCGTATTAAAGGTAAAACAAAGTCAGCAATGATGTATCCTATTATTTTGATTGTTATTACAATTGCTGTTTTGTTGATTGTTTATTTAGCAGTTCTTCCTTCTTTCTTTGATATTTTTCAAAATGTTGAGTTACCATTGATTACTAAAATCAATATTAGTATTTCTAAGTTTTTACAAGATTATTGGTATTTTGTCTTATTGATTGCTGCAGGTTTGGTTGTCACTTTTATTGCTTTACTTAGAGTAAAAAAGGTACGTTTTCAAGTAGATAAATTAAAAATAAAAATTCCTAAGTTTGGTAAATTGTTGATGACAATTTATACGAGCAGATTTGCGAGAACTTTATGTTCTTTATACACAAGTGGGATGTCTATTGTTAATGCTTTAAATATTGCTAAAACAACGATTGGTAATGTTTATATTGAATCACAGTTTGACGGAGCTATTAAGAAATTAAGAAACGGGGAAAGTTTATCTCAAGCAATCAAGGACATTGATGGTTTTGATATTAAATTAACAAGTAGTATTTTTGTAGGAGAAGAAAGTGGGCGTTTGGAATCAATGCTTACTACTCTTGCAGATGATTTTGATTTTGAAGCAGAACAAGCATCAGAAAGAATGATTACCCTTATTCAACCATTAATGATTATCTTTTTAGCAGTTGTTATTTGTTTAATTATTATATCTGTATTATTACCAATTTATACATTGTATAACAATGTAGGAAATATGTAGGAGGAATTATGAGTTATATTGTATTTTTATCAACAAAAGGATTACAAATGGTTCAAGGAAATGTTTCAAAGAATAATATTCATATTTCTTCTTACAAAGAATTTGAATTTGTTGAAGGAACAATGTTAGATGGGAATATTCTTGATGATCAACCTGTTAGAGATGTTTTACTTGATTTAAAAAAAGAAAATGTTGATAGTGTGAGACTTGTTGTCGATAGTGGACAAATTTTAGTGAAGTGTTCTGTTTTACCGGAAGTTTCTCATAAACAAATGCTTCAATTTGTAAAGGATGAATTTATTGATGTTGAAAGTCAATATACGGATTTATTATATGATTATGCTGTTATAAAAGATAAAGTTGAGGGTAAAGAAGGTCAACTTGTTTTGTGTGCGGCAATGGAAAGAGAGTTTTTAAAGCCGTATATTGATTTGTTTGATGAAATGGGAATTTCATTAGAATCAATTGATATTATGACAAATTCAATTATTAAATTAACAGAATCTATTCTTAAATTAACAAATCTATCTTATGTTTTAACAGTAATCAATGGACAAGATGTTATTCATTATTTATTTATTAATGGACAATATGAAATAGCTAATAGAACACGTATTTTCTCTGATCGTGGAACAGTTTCTTTTATTACTGAATTATCCAATTCACTTACTAAATTAATGCAGTTTACTAAAGGTGCTTATAAAGATGCCCAATTAGAAAAAATCTATTTTGCTGGGCTAGAAACTTATGAAGAAGATATGTTGATGTCAACTATTTCTTCTAATTTGAGTATTGAGACATCTCGTTTTAAACCAACAAACTATACTTGTAGTAAAGATAATAATTTTCCTATTCATAAATATTTATTTGTAGGAAGTTTATGGAGGAGATAAGATGGCAAGAAACAGTAACAAAGATATTGATTTTTTATCTGTCTATAAAACAAAGAAAAAAATAAATACAAATTCTAAAACAATCTTGCTTATCGCATTACCTGTTTTACTCATTCTTATTTTTGCGACAAGTACACTTTATTTAACAATCACTAATAGGAACTTGCAAAAGGATGTTGATACATTGCATACACAAATAGAAGAGGCTCTTGCTGAAACAGCATCTAATACAAATTCTGATCAACAAAAAGAATTAAGTAAGCTCAATGAACAACTTACCAACTTACAAACAATTACACAAACATTATCAAAATACCCTCAAATTGATAAAAATATATTAGAAACAATTGATAAATCATGTAAGAACTTAACAATTGATTCAATATCATTTAATCAAGAAACAGGAGCTATATCACTTACTGTAACAGCTTCTAAAGTTAATGGTTGTGAAGAAACAGTAAGAACACTAAGAGAATCAGGTACTTTTAAAACAGTTGATTACAATGGGTATACTCAAGATGGTGGTGTTAGTGAAACAACGGAAACCGTAACAGACCCTACAACAGGTGCGACAACAACACAAGCAGTAACGAATACGACACCAATTACTTATAAATCATCGATTACATGTACATTAGAAGGAGGAACGACAAGTGGACAAGATTAAAGATTCATTTAAAAAACTTTCTTCTAGAGAAAAGACATTGATTTATATATTAGTGATTTTATTGATTGTTTGTTTTGGATGGTTGATTTTATTACAACCACAATTAACATCACATACATCATTAAAGTCTTCAAAAGATAGTTTAGAATTACAACTTACTGAATTAAAAGGAACAAGTTCATCTTCTTCAACAGAAGATATCAAAACACAAATTATGAATGTTAATCAAGAAATTAAGGCTTTAAATGATCAATTTTACAATCTTATGTCAAAAGAAGATATTGATCAATTGATTACAAATCTAACAATAGAACATAAAATTAGTCCTACTAATTTAACAATGTCTGAAATAACACAAACAGATTTATCAAGTAAAAAGAGTGATGATAATTCATCTGATAACGCAAATGATAATACAGATGAATCTAAATCATCCAATGCTTTAGTTTATTCATGTGTTGTTACTCAAACATGTAAAGGAACAAAAGCTAATTTACTGAATTTAATTGAAGATGTTAAAAATATGAGTGGTTTACATATTAATTCTGTTGCCTATGAAAATTCAACAGGTAACTTGGATTTAACAATTACATATACAGTTTATATGGTAGAAAAATAGTAAAAGAGGTGCAAACAATGAAAAATAAAAAGGGATCAACAATTGTATGGGCAATTACATTGATTATGGTTCTTGTAGTCATTGTAGGTGCCTCTTTGTCTTTTGCATATATGTCTTATAATCAATCTATTAAAAACAGAAATAAGACACAAGTTGAATTGATTGCTAATTCGGCAATTAAATCTCTAGCTGGTGCTATTGAAAATGATGAAAATAGTTCTCAGCTAATTCCAGATACAGGTAAACAAATTAATGTATCAAAGATGGAATGTTCTGTTCCTTATGGAACAATTTCAAATATTAAAATTAATCGAAAAAAAGAAAATTTAATTATTGCATCACTAAAAGCTAATTATCATGATGAAGATTATACAATTTATGCTTATTTAACGCAGTCTAACAATCAATGGAAATGTAAAAGGTATGATACAAGTGGAAATTTAAATGTTTCTACTGATAGTAGTTCAAGTGGAAATGGTTCAGGAAATAATGGTAGTACAGATAATGATAATGACAATAATATTGGTTTGCCAGAAGGAAGTAATATAGCAGATACACTTGATAAAAGACTTACGGTTATGTTGAATCAATACTATGGAGATTTTAAAAATATTTATACATTTATTGATTGGTATAAAGATCAATGTAAGTATATGAATAAAACTACGGATGCTAATTATAATTGCGATTGGTGGTTTAATAATAGTGAGGGCTCTGATTATCATATTAAACAAGCGTATTTAACATGTATGACACAAAATAATCAGTTCGATAAATTAGAAGATGATATTTATCGAAAAGTTAAAGATCAAAATATTGTTTTTAACAATAATACATGGTATCCAGATTTATATGTTAATTTTCATATATTTCCAAATAGCAATGGGAAGTATTTTATCTATGCATCTCCTTCAAGTGGTGCAAGTAATGGAGGAGTTTATCTTATTTATTATGATCAATCTTGGTATGTTACTAAAAATAAATCATTTAATGAAAGTGATTTTTTAAATGTAGACAGTATAAAAAATGCTGTAAGCAATACAGATCAATGGTTAAAAATTGAGTAGGAGGGATGAATATGAAAAATACAAAAGGTATGACACTTATTGAAGTAATCATCTCTCTATTAATTATTAGTACAGCATCTTTAATTATTGTGGTTGGTTTTGTTACTGCACTTAATCTTTTTACAGATTCTAATCATTATAAAGATGTAACGAATAAGCAACAAAAAGCTCTAGTTGATGAAGAAAATAAAGATACAGATATTGATGTGAATGATACTTTAGCTAATTATTCGATTACTATAACTGAAGGAAGTAAGCCTATTGTCGTAAATGGTACTTATAAAAAGGCGACAAGTAAAACATATAAAGATGTTAATCTTTCAAATTTTATTCCATCTATCCAAATTAGTGAAACTGTGAAAGGAAGAAATATTTATAAAAATTATTGCAAAATGATGCAAGAATTTTCGAATTATTTAAAAGAGCAAGGAGTCACGTCAAATGATAAATTATTTGAAGGAAAGACTAAAGAGTATATAAAAGAGTGGATGATGCAAAAAACAGGTGCAAACAAATCAGATTTTATTACAAATTTACCTAAATTATATGCAAGTATATACCCTGATATAGAACTAGATTCATTATTAGAGGTTATTGGAACTTATAACAAAGATTTTGATAAGGAAAAGTATAAATATATTACACCATGTATGTATATATCAGATAGTACTAGAGAAAATTTAACTTATAAAGATTTTTTTGAAGATGAAGGATACAAAAAATACGTATTCATATTAGTTGGTGATAAGGCAAAAAAAGGAGATCGTCCAACAGATATATGGGCATTGCTTGATAATACAACTGTTGAAGATGATCAAGATACTTGGTTAATTCCAAAAAGTAAAATAAGTACAAAAATACTTGAAAATAAAACATATTCAGAGTTTTATAAAATAATAAGTGGTAATGAATGGATTTATTATACAACATCAAAATAGAAAAGAGGGTGACTAAGATGATAAAAAAAGTAAATAATAAAGGTATGACGTTAGTTGAAATTGTTGTTGTACTTTTAATTGCTTCTATTATTATGACAATTACTGGTGGAATCTTAGTCAACTCATTAGGTTATTTTGATACAACAACCAAGAAATCTTTAGATAAACAAACATTAGATGGTGTTCTAGATTTTATTAGCAATGAAATCACCTATGCAACAGATGTAAGAGTATCAAATACTAAACCAGATGATAGAGATTGGCATTATCTTTATGTATTAAAAAACGATAAAAATAAAGGTAGACTTTATCGTGATGGTAAAGCAGTTTTTGATGATGACTATTATATTAATAATCGAGATTTACAAATGGATGTTAGAGGTTTTACCACTAATGGATATCGTTTGGATTTAACGCTTAAGTATTTAAATGGAACAGAAGAAGTATATTCAACAAAGAATACATATGAGTTGGTCAACTTTAATATTAATACAACTGATAAAACGACTTTATTTAGTAATATTTCTAGTACGACACAGTTATCAGAAAATACAAAACTTTATTATATAAAAGATGACTCATCAAAAGGTAATAGTGAAAATGACAAAACGGATAGCGAAATCACAGTTGCTAAACAGGTTGAATGTATTAATACGAAAAATAATCGTGGTGATTATGTAGAAGGAAGACATTATAGTAAAGGTGATTTTGTTTATTGTGATGGGTCATGGTGGCAGTTAATTCAAGATAAAAGCAATGCTACTTCACCTGATAAAAGTAAAGCAAGATGGTGGAAAAAGATAGATAAAAATTATAGTCCACTCAGTGCATATACTAAAGGTGATATTGTTTTTTTTGAAAAAGAACAATGTTATTATCAATGCTTACAGGATATGTATTCTATGGGAGTTGGCAGTGATAGTTCTGATGGATATGCGCCAGATGGATTTAATGGAAAGCAGACCTATTGGAAGTATATTGGTCCTAAAAATACGGTTACAAAAGATGTACATAATTGTGATGATATTTCAATAAGAAGAACTGATACAGTTTTAAATAAATTGGATCAACTCACGGAAAGCCAAATAAATAGCATTCCTAAATATGATGTTAATAAAACGGATTATAAAATAGGTGATTATATATATAATGAAGAAAAAAACGGTATTAAACAATATTATTTGAAAGTATTGGATGGATCTGGAGGTCCCGGATCAAGTGCATCTTCTGGATGGCAAATTTTATCTCGTGACTGGAATAAAAATAGTGCATACTTAAAGGGTGATATTGTTTTATATTCTGAAGCTCAAGATTTAGGATATCTTAAAGCCATGCAAAATATAAATAAAGATAATAATCCAACAACATGGCCACATATGTTAGAAATTGTTAATGGTAATCCAAATCCAAATTATTTTTGGAGTACAGTAAATTGATGGAGGTTGACACATGAAAAGTTTACCAATAGGTGAAGTATTAAAAGAATATGGGTATATTAATGAAGAACAGTTACAGATTGCATTAGATGCCCAAAAGAAAGATAGAAGTAAAAGATTAGGGGAACATTTAATAGATTTAGGTTTTGTTAGTGAACAACAAATGTTAGAAGCTTTATCTGATAAATTAGCTGAGCCTTTAGTTTCATTGGATAATATAGATTTTGATATTAATGCTGTTAAAAAGGTTCCTGAAGCAATGGCACAAAAATATAATGTCATTGGTTATGCTTTTAATGACAATGTGTTAACAGTAGCAACAAGTGATCCTTTAAATTATTATGGGTTAGAAGATGTAAGACTTGTTTCAGGTTGTCGTATTAGTGTTTCACTTGCAACAAAAGCAGATATTCAAATTGCTATTGAAAGATATTATTCAGATGTTGATACTTTGAATTTAGTAGATGATATTGATGAATCGACTTTACCTGAAGTAGAAGAGGATCTAAATTTATTTGATGCGAATGAAGATGATACACCTGTTGTTAAATTATTAAATTCATTGTTAATTAGAGGATATAATACAAGTGCTTCTGATATTCATATTGAACCATTTGAAGATAAATTGCATGTAAGAATGCGTATTGATGGAATGCTTGTTGATTATTTAGATTTAAATAAAAATATACAAGCGGCTTTGATTGTTAGAATTAAAATTTTATCTAACATGGATATTGCTGAAAAAAGATTACCTCAAGATGGTCATTTTATGGGAGTAATTGATGGAGTTGAATTAAATATTCGTGTATCTGTTATTCCTACCATCTTTGGTGAAAAGATTGTTATGCGTTATTTGAATTCTAATAGTACTATTGACCGCTTAAGTACTTTTGGAATGACAGAAGAAAACTTTAAGAAAGTGAATCATATGATGTCTATGCCACATGGAATTATCTATGTAACGGGTCCTACTGGAAGTGGGAAAACTACAACACTTTATATGATCCTTGAAAAATTAGCTCAAGGACAAATCAATATTTCAACGATTGAAGATCCTGTGGAAAGAAAATTAAATCGTATTAATCAAATGCAAGTCAATACAATGTCTGGCCTTACATTTGATAGAGGATTGCGTGCTTTAATGAGACAAGATCCAGATGTAATCATGGTTGGAGAAACTCGTGATAAAGAAACTGCTGAAATTTCTGTTCGTGCAGCTATTACAGGACATTTGGTTGTCAGTACATTACATACGAACGACGCTATTAGTACGATTGTTAGACTTGAAGAAATGGGTGTTGAACCTTATATGGTCGCTAACAGTTTAGTAGGTGTTGTTGCTCAACGTTTAATGCGAAAGGTTTGTCCTTATTGTAAAAAGGAAGTAGCCACTTCTTTATCTGATCGATTAGCTTTACAAGAAGGAATTAAATATATTTCTAAAGGAACAGGCTGTCCTCATTGTAATCAAACAGGTTATAAGGGGAGAATTGCTATTCATGAAGTTATTGAAATAGATAGTAAAGTACGTAAAATGATTTCTAATCAAGAAGAAATAGATGATATTATGAAATATCTTGTTGAAGAACAAGGAGTAGAAACTTTAAGAGATCAAGCTTTAAAACTAGTTAAAGAAGGAAAAACAACAGTAGATGAATTCAATAAGATTATTGCTTATATTGATTAAAGGGGAATGTTATGGCAAATATTAATGATATTTTAAATGATGCAAGAATTAAAGGATGTAGTGATGTCCATATTGGTGAAAATACAGGTATAACATTGAGACAAGATGGAAAACTTATTGGATTTGAACAAGCTTTTAGTAATGAAGAAATAAAAGAAATGATTTTATCAATGTGTAAAGATCGAATTTTAAAGATTGTAGAAAAACATGAAGATGCTGACTTTGTCTATGTAAATGATTTAGGAAGACATCGTGTTAATATTTATTTTCAACAAGGTTATATGACAGCCGCAATTCGTATCATCAATGAACAAATCAAGACATTAGAAGAATTAAATTTACCTGATGTTTTACATAAATTGGCTTTACTTCCTCGAGGACTTGTTCTAGTAACCGGTCCTACAGGAAGTGGAAAATCAACAACTTTAGCAGCAATGATTGATTTTATTTCTTCAATGAGAAATTGTCATATTCTTACCATTGAAGATCCAATTGAATATGTATATCAACAAAAACAAGCTCTTATTCATCAAAGGGAAGTCTATGAAGACGTTGATTCTTTTGATACAGCTTTAAAAAGTGCCATGCGTGAAGATCCAGATGTTATTCTTGTTGGAGAAATGAGAGACTATGAAACGATTCAAGCAGTTATTACTTTAGCTGAAACAGGCCACCTTGTATTTAGTACGCTTCATACTATTGGTGCTCCTAAAACAATTGATCGTATTATTGATGTTTTCCCTCCTCATAAACAAGCTCAAATTCGTGCTCAATTAGCCTCTGTTTTACAAGCGGTTGTTACTCAACAACTTTTACCACTTGCAAGTGGTAAAGGAAGAGCAGCTGCTTTAGAAATCATGATTGCTAATGACGCTATTAAAAATTTAATTAGGGAAAATAAAGGTCATCAAATAGATACAATGATTCAAACTGGAAGAAATGAAGGAATGACAACATTAAATGCATCACTTGCTACTTTAGTAAATACTGGAAAAGTAAATCGTATGGTAGCAGAAAGATATTCTCTTGATGTTGGAGAATTAAGACAATTAATAAGATAGTTAAAAAGAATAAGCGAGTCTGCTTATTCTTTTGATTTGAGAAGGATGCAATTATTCATATATTGCATAACCTTTTATATACTCAAAAAGCAGCAGTATTAAAGATAAGTTTTAACACTGCTGCTTATTAAATACAAGTTCTTTTAGTGACACTACAAGAAATAATCACAAACTTGAATAACCTATTTTTTAGTAATGTTTAAATTACTTACACACTTTTCTTGACAAACCCTTTGATTTTTGAAGATAGTTTTTTAATTCTTCAAATTCTTCAAAATCATATAGATGTTTTTGAAGATTACGAATTTGTTGTTTAGAAAAAGTGCTTATAAAATCACTGATATCTTCATGAATTTGCATTTTAATATACTTAATAATACTTTCCTTTGTTTCATCAAGAATACTATCTATTTCGTTATTTGCTTTTTCAGCTCTTTGGTTTGCTTCCTCCGCTTTTTGCTTTTCTTTCTCGGCTTTTTGTTTCTCTTTCTCGGCTTTTTGATTCGCTTCTTTAATTTTTCTATCACGAGAACGAAGTAATATTTCATTATCTAAACGATCAAGATATTCTAGGTATGATTCTTCAGAAGATATATATTTGTCATGCATTTGTATCGCTTCCTTTATTCTATAATCTATTTCAATTTTATCATATGGTTTTTCGTTTTTAAAGAGATACATCAACTGATTAAAACTCGTCATTTCATTGATTACTTGATTGATATATTCGAGTTGAATAATTGTTATTTCCATGCGATTAAATGGATAGACAATATGATGTTCATCATCAACCATCTCAAAATGACATTTATAATAAGGGGTATTTTCTAGAATATGCCCATAACTAATAATTAATGATCTTACTACATGAGCACTCGTATAATCTTCTCCCTGTTTTACTTGTTGTCTTAAAAGTTCAGCATTGTAAAGTTCAAAACGAACAAGTATCTCTTCATTTAAACCATAAGTTTGTAATTCGATATTGTAGAGATCACCTACATCATCAATAGCTAAAATATCTAAAATAAGTTTCTTTTCATAGAAATTTTTACCATATTGTTGTGCGTTTTTTAATTTAGTAGAAACAATCTCCCTGTCTAAAATAAGCTCTTGACAAATAAGGGTTCTAATTCTTTCATTTTCAACAAGCAAATGATGAAAATATAAATCATTTGAATATTTTATAAAATTTTCTCTATTTTTGTTCATATAGATTCCTCCCTATATATATTGTCTTTTTTGAGGAGTTTTCTTCTTTTTAGTAAAAATAAATGATAAAATTTTAGAAATAGAAGCTTTGGAGGTAAAGTATGAATCAAAAGGTTAAAATGAAGCCATCCTATTTAAAAATTGCTTTTTTGGATAGAGATGGGACTCTTATTAAAGATTATCCAGATGAAAAATGGAGAGAAATTAAAGAACCTGAATTTTTAGAAGGTTCAATAGAAGGACTCAAGAGATTAAAAGAGATGGGATATGATTTTATCATTATAACAAATCAATATCTTATTAATGATGGAATTATTTCATTGAATGATTATCAACAGTTTACAGGAAAATTTCTAAAAAAATTAAAAGAAGAAAATATAGATATTCTAAAAATCTACTTTTGTCCGCATAATGAAAAAGATCATTGTCACTGTAAAAAGCCAAAACCTGGGATGATAGAACAAGCTAAAAAAGATTTTTTAATTGATATGAATAACTCTATCTATATAGGGGATAGTCAAGTTGATTATTTACTAGCAAAACATTTTACTTTAACTTTTTATGGAATAAATTATAATGGTGATAATGTTAAAAGTTATCGTAGTATTTTAGAAATTTCCAAACAAATAAAAAAGATTCAAAATAAATGAATCTTTTATAAGTTTTCTAAAGCATATTCAATAGCTTCACTAACAGCTCCATCTTTACAACTTGAAACAACTTTATAAGCTTTTTCTTGAATAACTTTTTCAGCGTTGTTTGGCGCAAAAGAATAAGGGAAACGTTCAAAGAGAGTAATATCATTCATACCATCTCCTAAAACAATAACTTCTTCTTTTTTGATGTTTAATAGGTCAATTACTTTTTCTAAAATAAGTCCTTTTTGCGCATTTTCATTTGTGATTTCAACATTATCAGGATATGAAGATAAATACGCAATCTTTTTCATATCTTTAAAATAAGGAAGGACCTTTTGTATTTCAGATTCATCATGTGAAAAAGCTTCTACTTTGATGATGTCTAAATCTTTTTTTATGAATTCATCAATCGAATCAAATTGTTGAATTTGACAGGCAGGAGAATCACTCATTGGACCTCCTGGTAAAAAATCTTCCATTTTATTTCCAAAACGGACACTACCGCGATAAGCAAAACGATCTCTTACGTAATCAGGTTTTAAAGTACTATAAAAACCATTTGTGGTAAAAATCATATACGGTGTATTATTTTCAATAAAGACAGGAAGAATTTCTTTAAGCATTTCTTTATCTAAATAACAATCCATGATGGCTTTTCCTTCTTTATTACAATATTGAGCACCATTTCCTAAAATGGCCGAACATTTTATACCTAAAGGGTCTAAAACACTTGTCACGCCATAATAATCTCTCCCTGAAGCCACAACAAATTCAATGCCTTTCGCTTGTGCTTTTTTTATACTTTCAATACATTTAGGATTGATGTAACCATGAGATAATAAAGTTCCATCAACATCACTGACAATCATTTTAATCATTTCTCTTTCCTCCGATAATCTTATTATATAAAAAATAAAGCATCATTTTATTTTTTTACTTAATAAGAAAAAAGAGTTTATTCAACTCTCTCTAAGATCTGTTTGTAGTTTGGAAAATTTGTTTTAGAAACTTTCCATAAAATGTCTTTTCCATGTTCTTGTACTAAAGAAGTTCCAACATCATTTGCGAGAATGTTAAAACCACGAGGAAGTGTTGTATTTAATGATTGACACATGTTTTGATAATATTGAAGATAAGCATACTGAGAAAGAATATGCGCACATTTCATCGCTAAAGACATTTCTTCTTTTTTAAATTCAATATGACGAACAACAACGATTTTGCTTTTTAAATAACGATAATATTTTTTAGGTGCTAAAAAAGCATCAATCGTTACTTTAGAAATAGGGTGTTCAATACGTTGAATAACATTGATCATCGCTTGATTATAAAGTTTTGCTTTAATACATGAAAGTTTTTGACCTTCTTTTACATATTGATTGTAATGACTATTATCAAGCAAAAGTAAACTATAGGTGAGTTTATCTTTTAATATCTTACCAATTTTTTCAATATCGCTCGATGACATTTCTTTATCTAGTCCAAGTTCATTCAGTTCTTTTTCATCTTTTTGATCAACATAACAGGCAACGACACATAATGGTCCAAAGAAATCAAGTGAACCTGTTTCATAACATCCTACATGACTTTCCATTATAAATTCCTCCTCTTTATATCTTATTATAACATAACTTATTTTTGTTTAAACTAGTGTTGATAAATATTGCTCGTAGAGTTTATCTCGTTTTAAAACTTTGATATGACCATATTCAATTGAAATCAAACCCTCATCTTTAAATTGATTTAAAACCTTTGTAACAGTTACTCTTGAAATGGCAAGTGAATCCGCAATTTCTTGATGAGTATAGGGAATATCTCCAAAAAGCAAATTTTTTTCAATATTGTTTGTAGCACTTAATTCATATAAAAAAGCAGCTACTTTTTCAAATCGGTCATAAGTTTGTGCCCATTTTAAAAGCTGAGTTAAATGATTGCAGTTATCATTAAACATCTTAAGTAGAGTAATCGTCAGATCAAGTGAAGATGATAAATAAGGATAAAGATCTTCAAGATGACAAGTAATAATTTCAACATCATTAATAGCCGAAACGGTTGTTGGGCGATAAGCATTTTCATAAAGTGAAGATTCACCAAAAATACGTCCTTTATCTAAAACATCGTAATTAATTTCATCACCATTTTTAGTAATATGGTAAACCCGTACGCGACCTTTTAAAACCAGACATAATTCATCAGCATGGTCATCTTGCATATAAATAATATCATTTTTTTGATAGTGTTTAATGGTACCAGCTTGTTTAAAATAATCAAAGAGTTCGTCATTAATTTTCATTTTTTTCACCTACTTGTTTAAATTGTAACATATGTTACATTCTTAAAAAAGAAAAATTGTTAGGATATATCCCGAGGTGAGAAATATGAAAAAAATTATTCAAATTATTATTGGTAACGTTTTAATGGCTTTTGCTATTAGTACTTTGATTTTAGATAATTCCATTGTGGTAGGAGGGGTTTCTGGTATTAGTACAGTTTTTCATTTTTATACAGGAATTTCTGTTTCCCTTTGTGTAGGAATTATTAATATTGCTTTATTTATCATTGGATTTTGTTTTTTAGGAAAAGCATTTGCGATGAAAACATTGGTTTCAACATTCTTATTTCCTATTTTATTAGAATTCTTTAATCAACAACCTTATTTACATGGTTTATTAAATGATCAATTATTAATTTGTATTTTAGGAGGATTTTTATTAGGACTAGGAATTGGTCTTGTATTAAAAGCGGGAGGATCTACAGGAGGATTTGATATTTTAGCACTTATTGTTGAAAAATATTTTAAAATACCTGTGACTTTGCTTGTTAATGGGATTGATGCAGCAATTCTTGTTCTACAAATTTCATTCCATAGTGCTCCTGAAATCATTTATGGAATCATGACAATTTTAATTACAGCCTATATGATGAATTATTTATTATCATCAGGTAAAGGATGTGTCCAAGTTCTTGTAATGTCTAAAGAAATTGAACGTATGAAAACAATGATTTTAAATGATATGGACGCAGGTGTGACTTTATTAGATGGTAAAAGTGGTTTTTATGGAAATGAAACAGAAGTTGTTTTAACGATTTTACCTTATCGTAAACTTCCTGATTTAAAAGATAAAATTAAAGAAATTGATGAAAAAGCATTTATTATTGTTTCTCATGTAGAAGAAGTTAGTGGAAATGGTTTTACATATTCTAAAGAAATGCGAGAAGTTTTATCTTAGGTGTTCATTTTTATGGACATCTTTTTTAATTTGGTAGATAATAAGACAAACGGGGGAATGAGTTATGAAAATAGAGATCAGGTATGCAAAATTAGAAGATGCTGCAAGACTAGTAGAAATCTATTGTTATTATGTTGAAAAGACAGCGATTACTTTTGAATATGAAGTACCAGCTGTCGAAGAATTTCAACAAAGAATGGTACATGTCATGGAAAAATATCCATATTTAGTAGCTAAGGTGGATGATCAAATTGTCGGCTATGCTTATGCTGGTACTTTTAATGTTAGAGCGGCTTATGATTGGTGTGTAGAAACATCGATTTATGTAGATCATACTTTAAGAAAATGTGGGGTAGGGAAAAGTCTTCACCAAGCTTTGGAAAAAGCTTTAAAAGCACAAAATATTACGAATTTAAATGCATGTATTTCTTCACCAATTCAAAATGATGAATATTTAGATACCAATAGTATTGATTATCATCATCATTTAGGATATCAAATGGTAGGAGAATTTCATCAATGTGGGTATAAATTTAAACGTTGGTATAATATGGTATGGATGGAAAAGTTTATAGGGGAACATCATGAAAATCAATTACCAATGATTCAATTTAATGAAATCAAAGATCAAGTGAATTTAAATGAGGTAGATTAAATGGAATTAGTAACAGGGAGACCACAAGATAAAAGAATAGATAAAGAAGAAAGAGTTTATGATTTACTCGATCAATTAAACATTGACTATCAACGCCTTGATCATCAAGAAGCAAATACCATGGAAGTGTGTTTAGAAATAGAAAAAAATTTAAAATCAACAATTTGTAAGAATTTATTTTTAGTTAATTCAAATAAAAGTCAATATTATTTACTAATGTTGAAAGGACATAAAAAATTCAAAACAAAAGTGATTTCAAAACAAATCAACAGTTCACGTCTATCCTTTGGAAGTGATGAAAAAATGTTGGAATATTTAGATATTACACCTGGTTCAGTGAGTGTTTTAGGTTTAATGAATGATCATGAACATCATGTTCAATTATTGATGGATAAAGATTTATTAGAAGATGATTACTTAGGATGTCATCCTTGTATTAATACAAGGAGTTTAAAAATAAAAATGAAAGATGTATTTGAAAAAATTATACCGGCTCTTCATCATGAACCTATCTTTGTAGAGGTTGATGATGAATAAAAAAGGAATCATCATTTATCTTGTCATGAAAGGACAAGATGAATTTGTAGAAAAGGCAAAAACTTACTTTCAAAAGAGTTCGTATTTTTTAGAGGTTATTGAAATTAATGATTGGCAAGATGAACTTTCTTTTGAATCAAAAACAGGAAAAGCATTATTCTATACAATTGAAACAATTAAACAAAAGAATCTTTCTTTAAAATGTTATATTAGTGGTTATTCACTTGCAGGGCTTTTTAGTCTTTATGCGATGCATGAATTAGATTTAGATGGAGCAATTAGTGTATCGGGTTCTTTATGGAAAGAAGGATGGTTGGATTATTTAAAAGAACATCCCATTTATCATAAGAATATATTTGAGTTTAGGAAGTAAAGAACATAAAACGAGAAATGTTTTAATGAAAAATGTGTTAAAAAATACTTTAGAGACATATGAGATTTATCAAAAAGAGAATCAATGTTTCTTTGAAAAGAATGTAGGCAATCATTTTTTTCAAAGTGAACAAAGGATGATGAAAGGGTGGGATTATATTCTTTATGAAAAATAGGAAATTAACAGAGAAAAGGCTATTATTTATTAAAAAAATATTATTTGTTTTAACAATTTTATTACTGATTTATCATGTGGGATGGACAATCTTTATTTTAGCTTATCGCCATCATATTGGTGATGTTTACATAAAATATGTGACAACTATGATTTTTCGTATTCTACAGTTTAGTGCAATGTTACTTGTTTTAGCAGCACCTAAATTTTTAAAGAAATGGTTTAAGATCAATGTTCCTTTAGCACTTTATATTGTGATTGCACTTTTTGCGTTTAATGCTTTAGTTTTAGGAGATGGACTTGATTTTTATGGAAAATATCCATGGTGGGATTCTTTTTTACATTTCCATTCGGGAATTATTCTATCTTTTGTGGCTTTATGGTTTATACATATTATGATGGCAGAAAAAAGCAAATTTATTTATATGAATAAATATTTTACATGCTTATTTTTAGTGGTTTTCTCTTTAGGAATTGGAGCGTTTTGGGAAATTTTAGAATATAGTTGTGATGGGATTTTTCATACAAATGCTCAACAATATATGGCTTCAACAAAGGGAACACTTGTTTCTAAAAATGATATTCCTTTAAAAGGGCATGAAGCATTAAAAGATACGATGAAAGATTTAATGCTTGATTTAGGCGGCTCTTTGATTGTCGCAACATATGGATTTGTAAGACATGATGAAATTGTCAAAAAAATATCGAGAGATCATTTATCTCCCGATGATATTTTGAGCTAGAGATTCTAAATGATTTTTAGAATCTTTTATTTTTTGTATTTCTTTGGATGAAGCTGTTTCATAATTGAATTTTCTTGTCATTTTCATTAAAGAAGAAAGTTCTGCTTTAATTTGTTTTCTTAATGCTTTATCCATTTCTTTTTTATGTGAGGCAAGACCATTTTGAACATTGATAATGAGAGTTTCTACTTCATTTTTTAAAAGCATATTATCTTTTGTCACTTGGTCTTGGCTTTCATACATCTTAGCTTGTCTAATTGCTTCTTCAATATCACTATCAGACATTTTAGAAGAGCCTTCAATCGTCATACTTTGACTGTTTCCAGAGGCAAGGTCTTTGGCAGAAACATGAACGATTCCGTTACTATCAATATCAAAAGTAACTTCGATTTGTGGAACACCGCGCATCGCACGTTTGATTTTTTTTAGTTTAAATTTTCCTAAAGATTGATTATCTTTTGCGAGTGGTCTTTCACCTTGTAAAACATTGATTTCTACTTGTGTTTGAAAGTTGGCTGATGTCGTAAAGACTTGACTATGACTGGTTGGAACCGTTGTATTTCTTGGAATTAAAGGTGTAGCGACACCACCAACTGTTTCAATAGAAAGTGTTAAAGGAGTGACATCTAATAAAAGAACATCATTCTCTTCACCATATAAAACCATTTCACCACTTAATTTTCCAGCTTGAATCGCAGCACCCAAAGCCACACATTCATCTGGATTTAATGATTTACTTGGTTCCATGTTCGTAATTTCTTTTACTTTTTCTTGAACCGCTAAAATACGAGAGGATCCACCAACTAAGATAATTTTATTAAGATCCTGTGGTGTAAGTCTGGCATCATTTAAAGCTGTTTGCATTGGTAAAACAAGACGGTCAATAAGTACTTTTGTAAGTTCATTGAATTTTTGTCTTGTAAGTGTGATTTCTAAGTTTTTAGGTCCGTTTGTATCTTGATAAATAAAAGGCAAATTAATGAGGGTACTTGATTGACTTGAAAGTTCGATTTTAGCTTGTTCACTGGCTTCTAAAACGCGACTATAAGCGACGGTATCTTTTCTTAAATCAATACCTTTTTGTTTTAAAAAGCTTTCTAAAATAAAATCACAGATAGCTTTATTAAAATCATCCCCACCTAAATGATTATCACCAGCTGTTGATAAAACTTCGATTACACCACTACCAATTTCAATAATCGAAACATCAAAAGTTCCACCACCTAAATCAAAAACCATCACTTTTTGCCCATAAGCATTTTCAAGCCCATAAGCCAGTGCTGCAGCGGTTGGTTCATTAATGATCCTTAAAACTTCTAATCCTGCAATTTTTCCAGCATCTTTTGTTGCTTGCCTTTGGGCATCATTAAAATATGCTGGAACAGTAATAACCGCTTGGTTGACTTCTTCTTGTAAGTAAGCTTCGGCATCATTTTTTAATTTTTGTAAGATCATTGAAGAAATAAGCTGTGGAGAAAGTTGTTTTCCATCAATTTCTACATGATAATTTTGTCCCATTTCTCTTTTAATAGATGAAATCGTACGTTTTGGATTCATTGATTGTTGACGTTTAGCCAGTTCTCCAACAAGTTTCTTTCCATCTTTATCAAAAGCAACAATACTTGGTGTTGTCTTTTGGTTTTCTTTATTTTCAATAATTTTAGCTTTTCCATTTTCATAAAAAGCCATACAACTATTTGTTGTTCCTAAGTCAATTCCAATAACCTTTGCCATAATTTTCTCCTTCTAACAACATAAAATAGGGTAATGATATCCTCCACCACAACAACATGACATCATACAATTTAAAAGCATAATCGAATAACAACAATTCATCATACTTGCTGGATTACCGTATTGTTGACTGGTTTGACGATATTGTCTTGTATTTCCTTGTAATTGATTTAATAATAAAATATATTGCATATTCATGGGTTCCATTTGAACAGCTGTTTGAGCATATTCCTGTGCACGAATATTATTTCCTAAACTATTTTCAGCTAAAGCAGCTAAATAAAACCACATACCTGTTTTGTTTTGAATTTGATTTAAAACATTTAAAGCTTCTTGATAACGTCCACCTTGAATAAAACCACTAGCTTCTTGATAAGCTTCTTGGTCATTTCCATGATACTGATAGCCGCCGGTTGTTTGACTGCCATAACTTTGTTGTCTAAAACCTTTTTTTCTTTCATCCATAATAGTTTTATATGCATTTTGGACTTCTTTAAATTTTTCAGTGTATTCTGCTTGATGAGGGTTTCCAATATTAGCGTCAGGATGATATTTTTTAGAAAGTGTACGATAAGCTTTTTTGACTTCATCATCACTGGCACTAGGGGAAATTCCTAGTATTTGATAAGGATTCATGATTTTTCCTCCATTCTTTTCTTTTTAATCAGTTCAAATTTTGTCCAAATACCACTATAGATAATATTTCGTAAAAGTTCAACATTTTCAATCAAAGGAAGCTTTTCAAAATAAAAACTGCTTCTAGAAATCATCATTTCTAAAATATTAAAACAATATTCTTGAAAGTGTTCTTCTTTAAATTTATTTTTAAAAGGATTATAAGTTTGTTTTTTGATATCTTCTTCTACATCTTCAAAAGCATCAATCAAATAAATAAATTTTCCTAAATAAAATCCCATTTGATAAAGATCATCTTTAAAAACATCTTCTTGATAAACACAAATACTTGCCATGATATGACCAAAATGACCAGCAACTTCATCTAAATCTAAACAATGTGATTTTTCTAGATAATGAATTTGGTCTAAATGTTCTTTAATTTTTTCTACTTTATCAGGATATTTCTTTTTAATTCTATTAAATTCTTTTTTTAAAAGTTGTTTAAAAGTTTTACTTTTTAAAGAATTTTCATCTAAAACATCGTCTTCTAATTTATAGTACGTTAAAACAATATTCATATCACTGACATAATCCATATATTGATTAGTACGTACACTCTTTTTATGAAAAGGATGTAATGGGCAACGAATTAAATATTGTTTATCTGTCGGTTCATACAGACTAGAAAGCAAAATTCCTACAAAGTTTAAATCATAATTTAAAGTCAATTGACCACGGCGACCATGATTTTGTTTTAAAGATTGACATAAACCACAATAATATTCTTGATATTTATCATAATCTTTAATTTTTAATTCTGGTTTATTAATAACGACATAGCCAAACATAATTAAGTTCTCTTTTCAAATTTTTGATGACAACTTGGACAAGTCACAATAATTTTTCCTTTTCCTTTAGGAAGTCTTACCATTTGTTTACAAGAGGGACAACGGTAGTATTTATGACTACGATCGGAAAATCTTTTCTTTTGAAGATTAAAAAATTGTTGAACAGGTTTAATTGCTTTTAAGTATTTTTCATTTTCTTGATAACGTTTATATGTTTGTCTAGAAAACATACGATAGATAACTAAAAGCCAAATAAGATATCCAAGTGACATAATGATTCTATTATTAAAGAATATATTAAGGATAAATAAAGCGATGACAAAAAATAATGCATGATTATTTAAAGTATCTATTCCATATCTTCCTTGCATGAATTGAATTAATTTTTCTTTCATAAACATCTCTCCTTACTTTGATGAGGTGATTATATGCTTGAATTATGTATTGAACATGAACTCTAAAAAATACGATAAATTGAAAATCTTTGACATCTTCTTACAAGATAGGATATAGCTTGTAAAAATATTTTTAATAATTATTTAAAAAGGCAATCAATCGACATGATTTGTATTTTTTTCTTTTTATTGTAGAGATGGAAAGGAGAAAAAAATGAAAAAATTAATATGTCTTTTAACAGTTTTTGTAAGTTTATTTTTTATGCAAGTTCCTGTTAAAGCAAGTGACATCAATTGGGATATTTCTAAATCAAAAACAGCCACACAACTTGATGAAAATTATCGAAGCCAGGTGACACTTTCGCTTCCTGCTAAAAGTGAAAAACTTGTTTCAGATGTTGTTTTTGTTTTAGATAAATCAACAAGTACACAAATTGAAAATCAAACTTTAGATATGTTGGAAAATTTACAAACACAAATTTCACAAACAAATGCTAAAGTAAAAGTCGGGATTGTTATTTTTAATAAAGAGGCAAATGTTTTTGGATGGTTTGATCTAGAAAATGATTTGGATGATATCAAAAAGGCGATTTTTAAAGAAATAACATCTGGAACGAATTGTCATGCAGGATTATTAGCAGGAAAAGAATTATTGGATCAAGATCAAGAGGTAGCAGCTAAACGTAAGTATATGGTCTTTGTTAGTGATGGTATTACTTATATGTATAATCAAAAAGCAACGGTTACAGCTTGGTCGTTTGAAAATGATGGCATTGTTGCAAGTTGGCCAGGACCTGATAATTGGAATTTAAAATATGGTCAAGAAGATCTTCCTGATTGGGATAATTATTTAACAGATGTAAAAGAAAAATTAGCCATTCAAGGAGATCAGTATGATTATCTTTATGGTGAGGCTCCAACAAATATAATGCCTCTAGAAGAATCTAAAGAAGGGTTAAATTCTGTTGATAAAGCTCTTTATTATACTGTTTCTACTTACCAAGCAATGAAAGATGAAGGATATCATTGTTATTCAATGCTTGCTAATGGATATAGTAATTATCCATGGGCAACATCTTTTATGAATTATTTATCTAAAGGACAAGAAATTTCTTTTAAAGATATTCAAAATGATATTTATTATTTATTGGATCAAGGAACTTATGTAGAAGACTTTATGGGTAAAGGAAAAGACAATTATGGAAATGATTATGATTTTGACTTTATAACAGATACAAAACAATTTTATATGATGGTTGGAAATCACAAATATGTTCCAGAATTCATCGAAGAAAATCATTATGGTTTTAATCATCAAGAAAATGGTTATGCTTATGAATTATTCTATTATCCTGAAGAAAAGGAACATTTTATTTGGAAAATGAATGTACCTGTGAGTCAATTCGAACATGTTCAACTTGTTTATACTTTACAACTTATAAATCCTCAAAAAAAAGCAGGAGAATATGGGGAATACGATGAAGATGGTCATCTTTTTAAAGAAGGATTAAAAACAAATACGCAAGCTATTTTACATCCTATTGATAGTTTTTCTAAAGAATTAGAACCTGAAGAATTTTTGTTCCCAACAGTTTCATACAAAGTAATAGAAACTAATGTTAATGAACCTGAAAAGCCAAGTGAAACAATTAAAACAGAAGTTAAAAAATCAACACCTGTAACGACAACTCCTGTTGCTACGGGAGATGATACAAAACAAGAATTTTGGTATGCATTATTGGGATTATCAATTTCAACACTTCTTCTTTTATTAATAAAACATTACAAGACAAGACGCGAGTAGTCGCGTTTTGTTTTTGTTTGTGGTATGATAGCGTGGGTGATGAAAATGTTAGTGTCAATGACAGATTTAACAAAATATAATGGAGAAAAGTGTATTTTAGATCATATAGAATTACATATAGAAGATAAAGATAAAGTAGGAATCTTAGGAGTTAATGGGACAGGGAAATCCACATTATTAAAAATAATTGCGGGAATAGAAGACTATCAAGGTAAAATAAGTTATCAAAAAGATATCCGTATTAATTATTTACCACAAACGCCACTTTATAATGAAGATGATAGCATTATGGAAACTGTTTATAAACAATTAGATTCTAAAGAAATTCATGATTATGAAATTAAAGCACAGTTAGGTAAGTTTGGTATTATAGATGAAACACAAAAGATTAAAGAACTTTCAGGAGGTCAACTTAAGAGAGTTGCTTTAGCAATTGCTTTAATTAAACCTTGTGATTTACTTATTTTAGATGAACCAACAAACCATTTAGATAATGGGATGATTGAATATTTAGAAAAATTCTTAATTAAATGGTCTAAAGGCTTATTAATGGTGACACATGATCGTTATTTTTTAGAAAGAGTTGTTAATCGTATTATTGAAATAGATCATGGTCAAATTTATAAATATGAAGCGAATTATTCAAAATATCTTGAACTTAAACAAGTTCGTTTAGAAACACAACTTTCTAGTCAAAGAAAAAGAAAACTTTTTTTAAAAAAAGAATTAGAATGGGTACGTGCTGGTGTACAAGCACGTACAACTAAAAGTAAAGATCGTCTTCAAAGGTTTGAAGAATTATCAAAAGTTAAAGATGTAGAAGTCAATGGAAAAGTAGAAATGATTCATACGTTCTCTCGTCTTGGTAAAAAGACAATCGAACTTCATGAAATTTCTAAAAGTTTTGAACAAAAGAAACTCTTTGATGAATTTTCATATATGTTTAAACAGCATGATCGTATTGGGATATTAGGAGATAATGGAACAGGGAAATCAACTTTATTAAATATTATTACAGGAAATTTAAAGAGTGATACGGGTTATGTAGAAATTGGCGAGACTGTTCGTTTTGGTTATTTTAAACAAGGATATGATGATCTTCCAATGAATAAGAAGGTCATTGATTATATTCAAGAAATCTCCAATGACTTTAAAGTAGATGGTCAAGGATTATCTGCTAAAGATATGTTAGAAAGATTTTTATTTGATGCTAGGTTACAACATACACCAATTTCTCGACTTTCTGGTGGTGAAAGAAGAAGACTTTATTTGTTGCGTGTATTAATGATGATGCCTAATGTTCTTGTCTTAGATGAACCGACAAATGATTTAGATATTGATACTCTTAATATTTTAGAAGATTATTTAGATGATTTTGAAGGTATTATTATGACTGTTAGTCATGATCGATATTTCTTGGATCGTATTTGTGATGGTTTATTTATCTTACAAAATCAACATTTAAGATATGTTAATGGGGGTTATAGTCAAAATCTTGATACTACAACTAAAGAAGAAAAAGAAAAGAGTCAAGGGGCTTTAGCTTATAAACAAAGTAAACAAAAGAAAATCAAAATGACTTATATGGAAAAGAAAGAATTTGAAGAAATTGAAGATGTCATTATGGATTTAGAAACAAATTTAAGTCAAATTGAAGAAAAGATGAATGGTGTTACTAATTTTAAAGAAATTGATGAACTTTCAAAACAAAGAGATGACTTGCAAAAACAAATTGATGAGAAAAATGAAAGATATCTTTATTTATTAGAATTACAAGAACAAATAGATAATCAATAATTGACTCTTGTATATACATATAGGATAATAGAGACATGAAAAGGAAGGTTTTAAGAAATGAAAAGATTATTAAGTTGTACAAGTAGTGAAATGTTGAAAATGGATGGACAAGAATTAAAACAAGCTATTCTTGCTAGTGAAGGAAGAACTGTGATGACAGAAACAGTTGTTGCGATTGAACCTTTATTAGGAGATCTTACAAATGCTGAACTTGCTGTTTCATTTGGAAGTGACATGGTTTTATTAAATTGTTTTGATTGTAATAACCCAGAAATCAAAGGGTTACCAGAATGTGATAATCCTGTAGAAAAATTAAAAGAAATCGTTGGTCGTCCAATTGGATGTAACCTAGAACCAGTTGATTTAGAAGCTGAATTAATGGAAGAAAGACGTGTGATTTCTACAGGTAGACAAGCAAGAAAAGAAACTTATATTAAAGCTCAAGAATTAGGTTTCAACTTTATTTGTTTAACAGGAAATCCAGGAGTTGGAGTTTCAAATCATTCAATTTGCGAAGCAATCAAAGAAGCTAAAAAATATTTTAAAGGATTAATTATTGCAGGGAAAATGCATGCAGCTGGAATCGATGAACCAATCGTTGATATGAATAGTATCAAAGAGTTCATTGAAGCAGGGGCAGATGTTATTTTAATGCCAGCAGTTAATACAGTTCCAGGTTTATCTGAACAAGAAGTGACTGAAGCTTGTCGTTATATTAAAGCTCATGGGGCTTTATCATTAAGTGCGATTGGTACAAGCCAAGAAGGTGCAGATGAAGGAACAATTCGTGAAATTGCTTTATTAAATAAAAGATGTGGAATTGATATTCAACATATTGGAGATGCAGGATTCTGTGGTATTGCCTTACCTGAAAATATTATGGCATTATCAATTGCGATTCGTGGTAAAAGACATACTTATCATAAAATTGCTTCATCAATTAATAGATAGAATGTCATTTATGTTTGAAAGATGTCATTTAAGTTATAAATAATGAAAGAACGGTTGGTTTATGATACATTGATCATAGATCAATTGTTTTTATATGGAGGTTATTATGAAAAAAGGAATTATTATTACTGTTATTTTATGTTTATTAGCCATGATTTTTTTATCAGGAAGTATAGGTGTTTTTTTTGAACCGGTTGAAGTTTTTAATAAAGCTATTGTTGTAGCTATTTTAATTATTGCTTTTATTATTTGTTGTCTTTATAAAAAGAATAAGAAAAGAAGATAAGATGGAGAGTGTTAATTGCACTCTCTTTTATGTTATAATGGATAAGGTGATAAACATGAAACATATCTTTATATTAAAACCAGATACTTCTAAAAGTTTGATTAATTGTATAGTAACAATGATGCAAGGAAAACGTTATGAATTACGCTATACCAAAGATTTAGATGATGTAAGAAAGATAGCCTTATCTTATCAAGATGAAAAGGAAGTTTGTCGTTTATATGCGATAGGTGGCGATGGTTTTGTTCATAAGGTGGTCAATGGCATAGTAGGATCTTTTCATGAACTCGTTGTCATTCCGCAAGGAACAGGTAATGATTTTGCTAGAAGCATCTACAAAAATTTAGATGCGATAAAGATTTTTAAAGAGTCATTAAATAAGCAAGCCAAAGCAATTGATGTGATTCAATGCAAAGAAGATTTATATTGTATCAATGTCTTTTGTTGTGGTTTAGATGCTGATGTTGGAAATCTAGTGAATACAAATCGTAAGACAACCTTATTTCCAAGAATTATGCAATATAGTTTAACGATTTTAAATAAGATTTTTCATTTAAAATTTTATCCAACCGATATTTATACATATAATAAAGATATTTATCAAGGTAATGTTTTGATTTGTACCTTTTGTAATGGTCATTATTTTGGGGGTGGCTATCAAGCTGGTTATTATTCATCTTTAGAAGATGGGATGATTGATATATCGGTGGTACCAGAAATATCTAAAAAAGAATTACCATATTATTTAAAAGGACTGATCACCAATACATTACATAAAACAAAAAAATTTCAACATTTTAAAGAAGAAAATGTTTGGGTCAAAACTAGTCAGTATGTCAATATTGATGGAGAAAAATATGAACCAGGAACCTATCATTTAAAATGTATACATAATGCAATTCAATTAGTTTATTAAGGAGATTACTATGGAAATAGATTTAAAAACAGATTCACGTAAAGTAAAACCAGGAGATACTTTTATTGCGATTAGAAATGTTAATCGTGATGGTCATGATTACATTCCTCAAGCTATTAAAAATGGGGCAACAAAAGTAATTGTTGAAGAAGGAAATTATGATGTTGAAACTGTTGTTGTTGAAGATACAAGAGAGTATTTAAAAGATTATTTGTACAAACATTATTATCCTTATTTCAAAGATATGAAATTAATAGGGGTTACAGGTACAAATGGTAAAACAACGATTGGTTATATGATGTATCAAATGATGACCATGCTTGATATTCCTTGTGCTTATATGGGAACAATTGGTTTTTATTATTGTGGGAACTTTATTAAGATGGTGAATACAACACCTGATGTAGATGTGCTTTATGATTATTTTATTAAAGCAAAAGATGCCGGGTGTAAAGTACTTGTGATGGAGGTTTCTTCACATGCACTTGCGAAAGATCGAATTCATGGCTTAGAGTTTGATGAAGTGGCTTTTACAAACTTAACACAAGACCATTTAGATTTTCATAAAACATTAGAAAATTATGCTAATGCTAAACAACTCTTATTTAAAAAGACAAGAGGAAATAAAATTGCAGTCATAAATGGAGATGATCCACATGCTTCTCACTTTGAACTGGAAGGAAATCATAACCTTCTTATTTCAGATACAAAAGGGGATGTGTTAATTCAAAATATTGAATTTTCTCATTTAGGGACAACTTTTACTTTTAAATATCAAGAAAAAGAGTATCAAACACATATTCAAATGGTAGGAAGATACAATGTTTATAACTATCTTACAGCGATGCTTTTAATTCATGAATTAGGATATGAAATTGATGCTATTTTAGCCTTAAATACAAAACTCAAAGCACCTAAAGGAAGAATGGAGTTAATCGTTTATGGTACAAATGGTATCTTTGTAGATTATGCCCATACCCCTGATGCCACTTTAAATGTTTTAGAAAGTGCTCAAGAATTTAAAAAAGGAAGAATTATTACGATTATTGGTTGTGGGGGAGATCGTGATACGACAAAACGACCAATCATGGGGGAAATTGCCTGTAAACATAGTGATCATGTCATTATTACAGATGATAATCCACGAACAGAAGACCCTCAAAAAATCATTAATGATATTTTAGTAGGTGTTAGTGGTGATTATGAAGTCATCAATGACCGTCATCTAGCGATTGCTAAAGGAATGAGTTTATTAAAAGAAAACGATATCTTAATGATTTTAGGAAAAGGTCATGAAGATTATCAAATTATTGGAACAGAAAAGATTCATTTTTCTGATCAAGAAGAAGTAGAAAAATATATAAGGGAGCATATACATGACTAAAATTGCATTTTTTGATGTGGATGGAACGATGATCAATGTTCCTCATCAATTATTAAAACCAACAGATAAAACAATTCATGCTTTAAAAGAATTTCAAAAACAAGGAAACTATATTGTTGTAGCGAGTGCAAGAGGGGTTAAACCAGAATGTTTAGACGAAATTCCTTTTGATGGCTTTATTGGTTGTGATGGAGGCTATATTGAATTTCATCAAGAAGTTTTATTAAATAACGTTTTTAGTGTGAAAGATTTAAACTTACAAAATAGTGTTTATGAAGCAACCAATGGTCAATATATTATCAGTGAAAGAGCGACAAGTTATTTCAGTGATGTAGATGGAGAACTCATCAAAAAACATTTAAGACTTTATAATGGGACAGATAAATTACCTGAAGAGTATAATGATGATTGGCGTTTTCAAGATATTAAAGCCAATACAGTAACAGCGCTTTTCTATAATGCAAAAGACTTACATGAAGCCTTAGATATGTTACCAAAAGAATGGTCCATCAATGCTTATGATACAGGACATATTCGTATGGATGTACATCCTCAAGGTTACACAAAAGGAACAGCGTGTGAGTATTTATATCAAAAATTAAATATTCCAAAAGAAAATACTTATGCTTTTGGTGATGGTGAAAATGATGTAGATATGTTTAAAGCTGCAGGTATTTCAGTAGCTATGGATAATGCCGAAGAAAGGATTAAAAAAGAGGCCACATATGTTACCTGTACCAATACCCA